>JAAUXU010056069.1_pt1 | contig 104625 bp, 101 predicted proteins | sample 7278151 | NCBI WGS metagenome assembly JAAUXU01 (sample SAMN14350113, study PRJNA611818) | marine sediment metagenome | isolation source: surface marine sediment (1.8m) | place: French Polynesia: Moorea | collected 2018-08 | reverse complement strand
ATTCGCTAGTTTTGGCACTGTTTTAGTTGTTTTATTTTATGCGTTATAACCGGATTTTGCGCTTAGACTTTTTATTTTTTGGTCTTTTTTTTCAATTCCAAAGTAAACCCACTCAATCTGTGCACCGCCCCCCCCCCCCTTGTTGCCCTCCTCCGGGTAGTAGAGGAACCACATCTCGTGGTTAAACTTCTCTGTCATACGCCTACAGATGTGTACCGCACGTGCGTACAGTGAAACTTCCCCACATAGAACAGTCAAAAGAAGGTTGCGTGACTACTGAGGGGGAAATGCAGCTTACGACTACCTGCCAACCTGCCTACGTACCTACTGTACTTTGCCCCCAGTACGTACGAAATAAGCACTACACGTCATTGCTCTGCTGTCAATGTACATAGTACGAACGTACTATTAACCTCACCTGAAGATGACCCTGGCCTTCTCTACGTCCGAGGTGTAGCCTTCGATTCCTGACAAGATCGTTTGCCGATCTTGTCAGGAGCTCATAGTCATTTTTAGCGATCCTGATGGCTTTGGCGTCAACCTCACCAAATACATCGTAGTTGTTCTCGTAGATTTAATAGTCGCCATAGGTTTGAGCACTGCTACACGCGCACATGCGATGATACTCTGAGGAAGCCGACCCAGCTGTCAGAATATCCCCCATGCCAATGCTATCGATGATGATGATGCTGTGGAGGCCGGGGGAGGTGAAGAGGCTGTGCAACTCGTTGGGTACGTTACCGTACTCCATCGCAGAGAGCAAACCTTTTCTTCAGTGCTTGACATCAGTTTTGGACACGTTTCCACAGCGCCCCTATGTCTCTGTCAGGCAGTTGCATTGAAATACGTTCCGTTTGATGTAATGCTTGGTACACATGCGGATCAAAAGAGCCCAATATCTCTCTTGAGTCAGTCACACGCGACTTGGTTTTTCCTCCGCCGCAAGGTTCCCAAACCAAATGACCCAGAAAGAGTCCCTCAAGCAACGTGAAAGACTTTCTCTGGTCGGAATTGTCCTCACTTTTACACAATGTTGTCCGTCCTTAGTGTATTTGGAGCTCACGTCATTAATCCCCGAACACTAGACGGCAGTGGAGACATGAAGATATGAGCGCCTCAAATAACCAGCGATCCCGAATTTTGCGCGGAATGCACTGTTCAAGTCACACCTGTGCTGCGCAGACGCACTGTGGGCATGTGAGTGCGTGCGTGCGTGCGTGCGTGCACCCAGCGGAGAGGCTCACGTCATCAGGTGGGGAAAATGACTTCTTTTGCATGGCGAATCATGAGAGTTGGGTAATGCGAGAAGGCATTTTTTTGCACATTGAGAATGCTCCGGGCATCTCTCCACAGGTCTTGACGCGAGCGAATTTGCATAATTTCACAGCAACTTTCAACAACTTTTCTTTTCTCAGAACGGATGCTTGTGAGGCCTTAAGAAGTTCGCTTTAAAGACCCTCTGGTTGGTTAAAAAAATATGATTTGCTGTTGGGTGTGGGATCCCTGGCAGTTTTCTTTCTTCTTTTCCAGAAACCCAAATATTGCATTTTCTCCTACAAGAGGCAGAGAAAGGCATCTGAGTAATGGTCGTGTGTGGGTGAAGAGAGTGAAAAATCTTTGGGATGATGACGAAATCGGAGCGTTTTCTTTCTTGGGCGGAAAATATTTTTCATTCTGCGATTTCCATCTCTCTTCCTTTGCTCGGACATGCGCGGTTGCTGTGTGTGCTGAAATGGGCAAGCTTCTCCTGGGTCAAGGGGACGTGAGCGGGGCCAACAGGGTGATTGGTAGAAAAAAGGAGTACGACTTCGCATCATCGTCGTCATGACGCTGGATGCACGAACAGTGAGCACTCGCAAGAGGTGTCAGTCGGCACAGCGTGGAACTTCCTCTTGTGGTGAAAGCTGCCAAGACTGACCTGGTTCTTCGGAAGCAGAACTGTCTCTTTGATACAGAAAGTTTGCATCTTCTTCTTCCTCAATCCCCTGTCTGGGGAATCGACGAGATCCGAAAAGGACCGTAAGGTTTGCTCAACTACCACCAGTTCGAGAATTCTTCATACGTCAAGGCCTCCTCCAGGGTGTCCGTCAGTGTAGGTACATGGGTATGGTCAAGGTAGGTAGATAAGCTTGCAACTGGACAACTTCTTCAAATGCGTTTTATTGATCACAGGAAAATTGCAGGAAGAAATAGCGTTACAATCTGAGTCCATCCATCCACCACACTTGCTTATGGCTGCTGTGCCTACTTTGTTGTAATAAATGCTGAAGAATGCGAGTAGCACTCCAAGTACTGCCCTTAATGCATATGAAGGTGCATTAGAAACGTAAGAGATACATGAGGGTACGGCACGTAGAAATGCTGGAACGCAAGATGTACAGTACATATTCGGGAGGAAAATCTTAGTGCGATTGGATGTTTCGCACTTTGCCGCCAGACAGAATCCCTCAACAATAAAGTAACGCAGCATATGCCTCTAACACGGAAACTCGCAGATATACAGTACACAGTCCTTACATTCGTGTTTCAGTGCGTGTATGCATACGGTGAACGTGCGCGTGATAAATACTATACACATCTAACTTTTGAGTAGGCAAGGAATTGCTAAACTCTTCCACAAAAACAAAAGTCTCACACATGTGGGCCTCCCATAGACCGGACCACTCATTATCTTTGAAACGTAGCGCGGCAGGTAGGTAATTTGTCCTCGAGCCAAAATTAGCACCAACTAACAGTTCATTTGCAATTATCAGTTAGTCGATTGATCTGTCCGAAAAAGAAATTGCTTTTTCAAGCCGGCGAACCACCTTCCATTTAATTGAGGATGTTGTTGAGGAGTCCCCCAAGCACGCTCTGTTCTCCCGAGAAGAAGAACTTGGTGTTGTTCGATAACTGCTTGGCCATTTCCAGCTGGACGTATTCTTTGGTGTACAGGGCCTGGTTGGCTTCGGCCGCCTTCTTCTTCTTGTAGTTGGCCACGTCGGCGTTGCTCTCCTCGCGCTTCCTGACAATCTCGTTCTCCAGTAGTGAAAGGTTTTTCTCGCCCTCCTTTTGCAGAATCTACGGAGAGAGAGATCCAGACTGAAAGTACGTGTGTACACTGCCTTAAATAATACCGCAGTCGCGTTCGGTGCACGTAACTTTCTATTATGTACGTGCGCCCGTAGACAAGTCAGGTGTCTACGCAGGAGGCCTCGACTGCTATTACGTCTTAACGGCACATTCATAAATCACATAGAGGACTGACTTTCCCCCGAAAAACCACGAAATTAGATCAAGACTCCCTCTCTTGTTCTGCTCTAGAATGCATTGAACTCCCTCTTTCTGTGCAGGAAAAAAGCTACAGCCTCCAACTTCTCTCTAATCGACTCTGGGTGTGTTAGCTGATGGTCCCAGCAGACAACACAATTACATTTAGTGCATCCTTGTGGTGTCAAGCCAGCAGTCGTACCGGTACGGCATACGTGCCCTGAAAGAACCGGCGGGTGTAAACAAGTCTAACACTGGCACCATCTATCTTAAATGTTTTTCCAGCAGATGCCAGAACTGACGTCGGCTAACGCATGTTGCTACTCATTGTATAATGTCAGGCAATATTCACTTCTTAGAGCTATAAATGCCAAGACCCTCAACAGACTCTCTCGCCATGTCTTATAACTCACTTGCTTCTCCAGCTCGATTGCCAGCACTTTCTTATGTCTTTCTGCGTCAGCCACGGCCTTCAGAGACTCCGTCTGCTTCTTGATTTCCTCAGTCTTCTGCTGTTGGGTGGCCACCAACTGCTCAGTCCACTGCACTTTCACCTGTACATGACAGAGAGTACCTTCATGAGAGCTCCCGCTGTAAAGTGCTGTACTGTATTGCACTGCCCACGTGCTACAGCAAGTGTACTTGTGCATTCCTCACACATTCCAAGGGGTGAGCGGAGAACAGAAAAGAATCTGTAGTGACGCACCTGCTTGTAATTTGCGGCAATATCTGGCGGGATCTCTGGCTTGGGGATGACGAGATTGAGGAGCTTGATGCCGTCCTGTCCGAGGCGATTGATGCTCGACTCCGTTCGTCGCTTCACCACACTGACAATATCCTAAGAAGAAAGAAAGAAAGATGAAGAGAGATATAAGGACGAGGCGCGCAACCATCATTTTTCTGAGTGCTTTCGCACCCACCGAGACGCTTGAGGATCCCACAGCATTTTTTCTTCTTGAGAATTCTTCGACTGTTTTTCTTAACATCTCTTTATCTGTGCATGTCTCTCTGTGCGTGCCTGCGTGCGTGTCTGCCGCTTCCTTTTCCGGTGGCTCATCAATCTTAGAAGATGGTCACTGTTGGTGCACTAGTTGTGCTATGCTTTGTTCCGTCACAGCTTCCTACACCACTGTACACTCTTCCAAATGTAAGGTCCGGACTGCTTGAGCATGTTGTACGCACACACGTGCACTCTGGAGCAGGAGAGGTCTGACGTAGCTGTCAAAATGCAAGCGCTCCCTAAAGATCTGCTTACTTACTCTACATTAAGAAAAAGCCTCCATCCGGTGATGCTGCCACCTAGCAGAAAGTTGGGGCATCTCCACAAACGACAGTTCTTCTTCTCTCTATTAGAACGTTTCACCTCCGGGAAGGGAATGACGACTCAGCAAATCTGCTGTACCGCAGTAACTAAGCAAAGGTGTGTGTGTAAGAGAGAGAGAGAGAGAGAGCAGATCAAAGGAAGCTCTTTCAAACGTGTATATATATAATATATATAGCTTCTGATAAGTGACAGCCAAGATTAGAAAGGGTTTCTTTTATCCTTGTAAGGGAAAGGAAGGAACTTCCAGGAGGATGTCGGAGTTTTCAAAGTTTCGTCGGAATAAGCGTAGTTGTGGTAACATCGCTCATCTTACCAAAAACATGGTGTTGTAGACCTCGTCGATGGTGTGGTTGGCGCAGAAGATTCGGAGCTCTTCCCTGATACGGTCGAAGACCAGAGCCTCCTTGAAGTCGATGCCGAACTTGCGAATGAGGGTGATCAGGGCGTCTTCGTTGACGCCAGAAATGACCTGAAAGAAGAAAACAACATTGTGAGAGCCCAGGGAAAGCGATTGCCGCAACTCCACAGCAAGAGCCTTTTAGGTTTCCAAGCGTCCTTCCTTAGGTCGGTGCAATCATACTTTGCTTTTCGAGCGGTTCATAAATCCCACTCATAAATTAAGCCTAAAGGAGACAGCAGTAAGAAGACAAGTGCACGCCAGTTGCCCCTCAAGAGTTAATCAAGCGGAAAGAAGTAGGAGATGTTGCTCCTTTCTTGATGTGGACTCGGTCATTTCATTACGTACAGCACAAGTCCATTTTCGGGACATTGTCAAGACTGCGATCGACACAGAGAGGCCAGACGCGGAGTCAGTGCCAAGAAGGTGTTGACAAGCGACAAACCAACCGTGGACATCAATAGTCAGTAGCAAACAGTGCCACCTATATGTGCATCAGCTGTGCCAAATCCACCACGCATCCGTCTGTCTGTTGAAGTCACGGTCTGTGCGCGCGCTCGCGCGCTCGCTCTTGGTATGACGCCTGACGGCGCGTTGTTTGCTTTCCCGCGTCGTTTTTACCTCTTTGGACCACAAATGCGGCGTGTTTACAGAGCGAGGGCTCTGTTTGAAGGTAATTTACCACTTGGCACCAAATCCAGCACAAAGTGCACTCCAGGAAAACTTGGTTCCTCTCTTTGTATCGCCGCCAATAGAGAGAAAGAGCTCTGTAAGTACATGACATCCACGCTCTCTGTTGCTGTTGCTGCGCGTACGACACCTTGTACGATAAGTTCATAGGGCCAAGTGGGCGTGCGTGGTACAATCCAATCAGGCATGGAAACAATTCAGTAGCAGGATCTGCCATTCTGGCACAAAGTCTAATCTACTACTACGGCGAAGAAGTTTTGTCTGCTTCCGCCCTCTCTGACTGGCGCGCGCAAAAGCAAAACACTGAGTGCACACATACTTTTTCATCTCCTCTTCTCCTTCAGTCTATCTCAATTCTTTCTCCCTTGCCATTTCTCAATGGCCTCATCCATGACCTCCCAGGGGGCTGCCCCAGGGAGGAAATGCCGTCTGTACCGACTTCTCTCAAGTCCGGATGCACCGATGAGAGTGAGCTCGACAACGTTGAAGTTGTACGTTGGGCATGGGCGAGGAGACCCTGATCTCCGGCATGGCGTTGACAGCGTTGGAAGACGACGATCGCGTTTTGGTCCCTCTACAAGATCCAAGTTTCGACTGTCGCCAAAAGTATCTCTATCTGAAGATCATCTCGACCTCGCAGCGGGCCAGAAAATTTAATGAAGCGACGAAGAAAGAGCAGCGAAAGCCGCTAATTTTATGCATGTCCCTACGAGAAGAGAATTTTCATAATTGCGAGCGTGGCGAATTCCCTGGCGAATTCCCTGGCGAATTCCCTGGCGAATTTCCCTCCTTCCACCCAGCAGACAGATAAGATGAAATCGACCGACTTGACCAAATGTACAAAAAAGTTTCCCTCCTCAAATGCAATTTTGGCTCCTGCCCTCTTCTCTTATCACTAGTCAGAAAAGATCTCGACGATAACGTTTCCTGCGAGGGAGGGAGAAAGAAATAAACTTTCTACTCTTCGAGAAAACTTTGCTCACGTCCGCATCATTTCACGAGAGTTTTCCGCAATTTTATCTCTCGTCGCGCCTTTCTTCAGTTTATTTCTTGCACTCGACTTCGTTCTCCGTCCATATCAAGCGTCTTCGTGCTCATTTTTTCTACACACGCATCGTGCAAGGGCCTGCCAAAAGACCACAACTTTAGCCATCCACCAGCAACTGCCATTGCGAATCAAATGCACCATCATGACCGGCTACTGCCGCTTCAGTAGATGCTCTTCTTTGCTAGGGAGGCTCCTAATACTGGCAGATATCTATCTGTCACAAACATACGTCAGAGGGACATCTCTCAAAGTCTTCTAGAGTAACAGGGCTCTTATCACTCTTCAGAGCACTGGCAGGACAAGGTCACGTTTTAATATGCGCGTACGCACTACGAAGCCGCACAGGTCCGCATTTGCGCAGCATCTTTCTTCGTAGGGTACGTACGAAAGTACATGAGGGACGGACGGACGGACGGAGGCTTTCCACTCCCACTGCCGCAAATTGCTGACACCAAAGCTGTCAGAGCTCTGGCCTTTCACCACCCTTTGTTTACGCGGATGAATGCAATGGGGCCGACGCCCTCTGCTACTCGATGAGATGAAAATCCCTCGTTGATCAAGCAACCTTTAAAAGGACCGAATATAGTTTGGGAAGTGTGAGGCATTTTCTCTTGCAAGGACTTGCTAGCTGCGTTGGTGCCCAAGACTAAGCCATAAAGAAGCTCAGCAGCAACAAAATGGCTCTGGGACGTACGAAGGCACCTCACCGATGAACAACACGGTCTGACTTCTTCGGAATGAAGGAATACAAACTGGAGCTGTAGGCTTCTATCAGCGTTCCCTGAAAGAACAATATCATACTGCAGGATTCTTTTCCTCAAAAGAATTCCAATAGAGATTGCTTCTCTGCAAGTTCCTGAGCTATGTCAGTTACGAATTGTTCCTTTCTACGTGTAGACTGTGCGGTGCTAACGCTACTTGCATGCTGCGTAAGGAGCTTTTTATGGGCTGCACGTTGCATGACTGACTCACACTGCATATAATTTCAGACAAGAATGAAATGCGTCGTCCTCGTCAAAAGACTCCGACACAGCTGTTATAGTGTCACCCGCAAAGAAGTCGGACCAGCTTTTTTTCACTATATACCATATCTGCACGGATCTGAGCTCAATCCAGCTCAATCCTTTTCTTCTCTTTGCAGTCTGTATATGCAGAAAGTAAAACTTTTGACCTCAATCTTTGCCTCAAAGTGCCTCGTAATCCACCTTCAACCCCCAACCCCAACCCCTGGCATTACTCCCTGGGTGCGAGGGTCCCCTGTGCCCAATTTGGTCCGGATCCGTCCTGCGGTTCGGGTGCCCATAGGAAACAAACACGCACAAACAGGCACCATTGGAATATGTATCAGACTTAGAGAGAGAGGGATGGTGGCCCTGCTGCTGTCCCTCCCGCAACAGTCGGTCGGTCAGTTGCGTGTGCGTTTGGGTTGGTAGATGGATGGGTGTGCGTGCGTGCGTGCGTGCGTGCGTGCGTGCCTCAGGTCATCACTGTCACCGAGGGCAGAGTAGCCCTGGCTCTCTCGAGGCCTCTCCTGACAAGGCCTCATTGCTTAGTTCGCCACAAACCATGAAAGGTTCCTATGAGGAACCCAGTTGTAGGAGGGACGAGGAAAGCCTTTCACTCCTGTTTCGCGGTCTCATCAGTGTGGGTACAATGACCGGTGACTTTCCTCACTTATTGGTAAAGTTTATTCCTAAATTACATATGGATATTTTTACTAAGGACGATGGTCCTTGATGATGCTCTGTTCAGTATGATAGCGTCAAAGGGCAACTGTTTCATACACCAATGCAAAAGTTTTGTTGTACGACTGTCCACGGGGCGTCTGAATTATTTTCAGTGCGGTTTTTCAGATACTGTATTAAGTTACTTGAATAACGTGCACTTTTCCCCCGGGCACAAGTGCATATGACATTGTCGTTTATGGTTTTGAAAGTTCGACAACAAATCAACTGTACCAAAAGTGCACCAGAACAGCAGGATATCCATTTCATCGGGCTGACAACAAGGCAGCAAGAAAGCCCTCACGACCAGAAAGGCGAAAACAGAAACACATCTAGACATGTCCACATATGCGTGTGATCATGTGCATTTTGTGCATGCTTATATCTCTGTGCGCGTGTGTCTCCGTGCATGGGCATGGGTCTCCATGCGAGTGCAGAGGCGTGTCCTCGTGCAATGTACAGTTACGTTCATGAAAAGAGCTAAAAAGCTGATTTTCTTCTTAGAGGACAAGCCATGTCAAATCACCTAACTGGTGTCAAGAAGCTCTAAGCAAAACTTGATGCTGGCGGAACACCTCGGGGTGTCCCGAGCACCACAACGGCTCCCAGAGGACTGTTTATGATCACAGATGTTGTATCTCTAATCGTGAGATCCAGAAGTCCCCAAGGGGTCATGGGAGAAAGAGACTGCCTGGACTGCAGTCAATGAGCACTGACATCATCTCCTGTGATAGGCAGTGGTCGGTCGGGAAGATGGTCAAAGAGTTAGGTTTCTGAGGCCACTTAGGGTTGCCTGGCCCGTGACTTAGGCTTTCAGGTCACGGGGTCACAGGATCACATCAGGACCCTGGTTGTCAGCAATTTTTCAAGGAAGAGCGAGGAGTGCGCCTTACTTAGCCACTTCCCTCATCCAAGAATGAATTGGATCAAAGAGACCTAAGCACCGTTGCATAGGCACCACCTCACGTCTCAACAGAATGGGACGCTGGTGCTAAAGCAACTTTACGTTATTTGGCACAACAGCTGGGATCAGTTGGACCAGACCCTTGGAAGTCTGCAGAGTGGCCACCATGGTTCCTTGATGCAACCCCCTTGATCTTCGACTCTCGGTCATTGAGAAGGATGCTACCAGCTCCAATCCGCCCCAAAATCAGGCACACCTTATCTGCTACATCTGAGAAAGACTGGGAGAAGGTGCTGACCAAGGACCTCGTCATCAAGATCTGGCCAAGCGAACAAGAGCACGCGGTAGATATCGCAATGGCTGATGGAAGATATGTAGGAGGTATGGACCTGCCAGCAACAACAACAGTAATTAAAATCATGCTCACAGAAACTGTATCATAATGCAGTTGACATGCCCCATTTAGTATACTATTGCACTGCACCATTTATGCATGATACTTGTACCAAGCTTAGCATGCCTACCGAAGATTGCTCTGATGCACAGAGTATTTAGAACTGGGGACATAAAAACCTCACTCACTCTTCTGGGCTAAGTACAAATTTTTATTTCATTTTGAGACGGGGATTTTTCCACCACGCTACATCCAGTTATGCAAAAATCTATCTGGTCAGACCCAAAGTACGTGTGACTGTACAGATTTAAGGACTGCGTAGAACAATGCGCCAAAAATCCTTGCAGAGAGCTTCTGAAGAAAAAACTTTCCCATGTCGTCTCTCTCTCACGCCTGAATGGACTTGAGTAAGATCCCTAGGATCTCTTACTATACGACGCAAACTACGACTACTTCTTCTGAACGATAATAAGGGGAGGCAATTTCACTCATCCTTCCACAAGGAAAAAACTTCCCTATAAGATCACTGATGTGCTACAACTTTCAACTTGTCTCATACGAGGTCGTGCTCTCCACCCACTGGGGCAATAACGATTGTGCCATTTTGTGCTGGAAGGAAGGAAAGAAGTAATTGAGACCCATGGCCACTTGTCAATATATAACCACTCCCGAGTGAAGGAAGGAAGATGCAGGCAAATGGTGAATAGGACGTGCCCGTAATTTCCAATGTGACATCACAGGACACGACACACCCGAGATGATGCGAGCCAAGCATGAAGTGAAGACACATGGACAGTGTTGCGCATACAGGATTGAACCAGCAGTAGGAGTTTCCTTTTTCACTCTCAACAATCGGAGCTGCGATGTCATCTGGAGCCCCTTGGTTCTGTCTAATCTCGGTCCTCTTCAAGAGCAGTTGTCATCAATTCTCCACTGAGTTCTCGAGGCTGTAGACTTCTGCTGTATCACGAGCTAATGCCACGTGCTGTACACTCATCCCTCTGAGGGACATGCTGACGTGTCCCTTGATACTATCATAGAGGTCTCCCCAGATCAAGGGTGTCTCCATATATCATTGCCTAGATACGCAGATACTTTTAGCACGTGCTATCGGCTTGTTTTTTTCTTTATCCCTATCTGCTGCTCAAAAGCAAAAAAAAGCGAAGATATCCACACAAGCTGCCCACATGGACACGCACCGCACACTCAGTGAAGCTGCTACTCACATTGGGTCCCCTGAACTCTTCTTACCTGCACCTCGTTGAACCTGTTCTGAATTCCATCCTTGGTGATCGAAGAAATCGGCCTGAGGGTGTCTGTCTGCGGCCGGATGCTGATCTCCTGCACCTCTGTGACGAACGGCGCCATCCAGTGGACGCCGGGGTGAGTCACGCCCTTCATCAAGGCCCCGTGCTTGAAGTAGATGCCCACGTTTCCCTCGTTAATCTGACCAGCAATAAAACATTTCAGGCTACGCTGCAAAATGTCCCACTATGAAGAGGCACTCAGACCCTTACCCTGTGCACAGAGCTGGCCACGCACGAGATGAGGATTGCGAGGCAGACGACGATGCCAGCCAGCACTGTCCAGATCTTGACCTTGGAGCTGCACACTCCCTGGGGTAAAAGAACTAGACGATATTAGGGACTTTCCGTTGGAGAATGAGACATCCACGTCGTCGTAGAATCACTCACATCGTCAGTATCCCAATGTCTCCTGCTCTCTACGTCGGCCATGTTGCTCCTGTTGCTTCCGACGCTCTCGACGGCGGTGGCGCTCGTGGGAGGGGAGGTGGCGAGCAGGTAGCTTTCGCGGAATGAGGTACGGGGGACTGAAGAGAAGACGCAACACCTCTTACAGTTATATTTTTGTCGGAGTTCACGGATGTCGTAGACTCGCTAGTCTCTTCTCGTGCACTGTCTTGTGCACTTGGACCATTCAGCTGACAGAAGTGGGTAGACGTCAACAGTCCTAGTTTGCTGTTGGGCGTGGGTCGCAAGACTTCTGGACGGATCTGTATTTTCCCCTCCTGTCGTGCTTCCACCCTACGCGCTCAGTGGGTAACACTCGACAAACCCCTCTCTACTGCGTAGCGCTATGTAGTAAGTACCGTATGAGCGGGAAAAAATGTGGCTCTAGAAGCGTCGTAGACAAAACGAAGCTGTAAATGTTTTTAGTTTTCTTCTGTGATGGACTCAAAAACTTTTTCTAGCTTCCTTCCCTCCTGCTTTCTGGGTGAAAAGAGTTGCAACACTCTCACCAGGAAATATCTCATGCTAGCAACATTGCCGCAAAATTTATTGGGAACACTTTCTGAAGCTTGGCAACCCTGGAGAGGAGAGGGGGTGAGAGAAGAGAGGTGGGTGAGGGGTGTCCGGATCAGCCAGTTTCAAAGGTGAAAACAGATCGATTGCGGTGCAGATGGCATGGACGACACGGCGAGCGTGATGAGCATGAAGCGCGTGGTCAACGCCGAGTGCGTGGGCAAGGAGTGAGACGGACGGGAATAGCGATTTGTAGAACTCTTCTCAGCAAAGCCGGGTACAGCTTCAGCTAGTATGAAATGTTGCTGGTGTTGCCAGATTGTTCCATTCCGCCTGATTTTTTCCCCTTGTGGCAGTTCAACCCTCCTTCAACCTTCTTCATGCCTGGATTTTAACGATATAATGACCTCAAACCTGAGCTTGCTCTATTCCTGTTGCTTCAGTGTTCACCAGCAGAGATTGTCAATTCTTTTTTAACTAAGACAGGAAATCAGAAAACATTTTGCAGTCTATCTCACTGGAAGCACTTCTGTTTTTTTTTCTTTTTTGGATTCTCATATACTTCAAGCTAGCATTCTTTACCTCACACACAGCACATATAGTGCGTAGACGGCTTTAGAGTCCGCTACAAACGCTGTTCCTTGAACGCACGGTATATGAAAGAGTTCTTTGCAAAGAAGTGTTCAGCTAGATTTTTTGTATTCCCCCTGGACTCTGCAAGCGCCGGGATTTTTTATCCTCTTTTGCAATATGTCATTAGTAGAGAGCGGAAAAATAGTTCTTTTGCCATAGACAGCTTCTGTGCGTGGACTGGACAAAGTCTTCATGTCCACTGAGCTGAGCCAGTGCATTGCAGCTATGTTCACAACGGTCACTGTGATTACTGAAGTCTGTGGGAGAAAGAAACATTCTTCCGCTCTCTGGTCATTAGTACTCACTAGAAATGGGTATTTGAGGTAAAAAAAAAATAATAAAAGTATTTTTATCATGACATGCCCTTTTTCGCTAAAAATATCTTTCCAAAAGTATGCACCTAAAATCCCGGTCTCCATTCATTACTTTCCAAGATCTCGGTCAAAAAGTCACGGAGTCCAACCCTCTGATTCGTCTCAGCTTGGTTATGCAAGTAGGTGCACACCTCGGAAAGTCAATCTGGTATTGATAACTGTTCCGACGGTGCGCCATCTGCACTGCAACCGTATACGGCGTCCTGTGTTTGTACTGCGTGCACTTGCAGTTGTTGGTCTTTGCCAGCAGCACCAAAAGTGCACTTATGCACTACAATACACGCCGTGGAGGAGGAGGCGAGCTGAGGCTCAGCTTGAAAGCTCGAAGGCATTTTTCAACCGGCTCCAGAGCTCTCTTGCCCTGCTGTGCGCTCTTAACCTTGGCCAAGGTTTGGGCTGGCCTGGCCAACTGGCCTGACCAACTGGCCTGGCCAACTGGCCTGGCCTCATCTGAAGGGGTATATTGTGCGTTTTCGCTCTACCTCGGGCTAGCCAAGGCTGCGCACTACAGGCAAATTTAGTCATTGCTTATTTTTAAATTATGCATGGAACAGACGATTGTGGCAATTATGATATGAGTCGATCCGCAGTCCTTGTGCCAGGTAAGCCTGACTTCTGATAACTAAATTGGGTCAGCTAGAACATTATGACGGATGTGAGATTTTGACGGACGTTATGTGTACTGTAAATAAAGTTTGCGATCTGACTTGGGCTTGAACTCTAAAAGCTCGACCTGAGTCGAACTCGAGGATTGTCCAAAGATTGGTGGTCTCTTGTGAGAGACAGGTTACGCCAGGCAGGTGCTGCCAAAGACGTACAGGCATTCCCTCTACAACAAACACTGAGGTATTAACAATATTCGCTTATATCACGAACAACTTCATATGTAACGACCAACAAAAAACGGGGTGAAATCTGTTCTGCTTTTCTGATGTTTTTGTCTAGAACCGGACTGAGTGACATGAAATGTACAGAGGTTTTTATGCCGTGAAGACGCAGAAAGTCAAAGCAGATGTTTGCGCTATTCTTCCCGCAAAGATTGACTTAATATCAAGCCAGAAGTTCGCTGTTTTGTTGTCAAAGAGGGTTTCTACTAAACCGGATTTTTGTCCGGAACACTTTACTTTATTCATCAACCTCGTATAACAAAATGATTGCATACGAACGTCTCCTTCAGTGCTGTTATGTAAGCAGCATCTGTATGCCAAGCCGACTTGTGTGGTCTCCCAATGTGCGGGTCAGGCCGGGCGGCGGGTCGATTCAATTGCAGCCGTCGACCCGGCCCGATTTTAGCTCGCTGGTCAATACGAATTCTGCACATACCTCTAATGGTAAACTAGCTGCCAAATGGCTCTGTTTGAGGGTAATCTAAAAATCAATTCAACTGCATGAAGGAAACGTTAATTCAGTGCTCATTCTTGCGCATACTTTTAGTGGCGCACATTCTTGGTCAATTTCTACTGAGGGTCGTTTTGGCAAATTGTAGACCTGGACATGTAGCAGTGTCGTAATGAAGGATGAGCCCGAAACCCGGTTTTTTCCGATGTGTGGATCGATGCGAGCCAGGAAGTGCGGGCCCGACTCCACAATAACGGTAACATGCAGTGGGGACACGCAGTAGAAAAGTAATACCTGTCCCAAGGACACTTACAGCGGGGTTGTTGTTGTTGCTGCTGTCGCTCCTCAAGGGTCGGGAACGGGGTGTTCTCCCTGACGCTGCTCTCTTCGTCGTTGTCGCCGCTGTCGGTCTGAATGGAGTTGGGTATGGGCGACCGGGGACTCTTTCTCTCTGCGCCACGGTTCTCCGTTATGGATGACTTGAACCTTGCTCCTTGCTGCTCAGCCTCCTTCTTGGGCGAGTGGACAATAGCGACCTTGTTGTGATGAGCGGATTGGGCCCTGCGGGGCGGGGGCTTCTCCAGGACCTCGCTCTTGTGCGAGACGGCGGACTTGACCCGACGGCCTTTAAAACAAGTTCCGTTCTGGTCAGCAATACTTTCGTTTCGTCTCTACTACAGCCATACAAATGTGCGTCGTCCGTCACGATGCTTTTGATCTGCGAATAACGTGTCCGACCATTTAGCTTGTTAAATCGTTACTCATGATGGAGTTTGCACATGAAGGTTACCCAGAAAGCTTCAATTCGACGTTGCACAAAGAGAAAGACAGAGAGAGCGAGAGAGAAAGGAGAAGGCAGGTACAAAATCACTATTGTAAAGATGTATTGTGCATGTAAGTAAGCATGCACGTCTCCAAGATGAAGAAAGCATTCCATTTAATATCACTTACTGAAGGAAAGTAGTGTCTCAAGTAACTGCATGACATCGCCGGAGCTGTCTCAAGGCCATGTCGGCAATTCTACACATTGTGGGCCCCTACAGCTGTTGGGCCGCAGGAAGCGTTATGTAGCAATGCAAACATGCCATGCCAGTATGTACGCAGCGCAAACAAACATTTTGTCCAAGTCTCACCCGCGGACAGGTTGTTCTTTCCTGACGCGATGACGCAGACCGGCGTGCTCACTCCGGTCTCCGTCTCAGAGGGGTCGTCCAAGTCCTCTTCCTGCGCGTAGGCTCGAAGTGGAAAAGCCTCCTCGTTGTTGTTCACCAGCTCGGACGCCGGAGACTTGCAAGGCGAAGCAAAGGAAAGTTATGAAACAGTTTTCTTCGTGCAATACACACGTATGTCATACAGTGGAGAGCAGATATAAGAACTTTTGAGGTCAGTGGGTAGTAGAGAAAGAGGTAGTAGAGAAGAGCTTTAGAAAGAGGCTTGCTATAACTCAGAAATAGAAGCAATAGCAATGCAGTGACGGAGATGAGCTTAAGGAAGGTTTCGGCCCCAGTGACTACAGCCTCAAAACCAACCAGCAGCTGATGGTTAGTTGGGTTTCAGCATAACTGGCCACACTGAAGGAAGAGTAAGCTTTGTTTTTTCTCCACTAAGTCCATGCAGTTTTGAAGATCCTCCTCGCTCTCTATGAATATAACAGCAATTCATGTTGGTCCCCCACTACAGTAGAAAAGACACCACTGACTTCGTGTCCCTCATGAATTCTGATGGCCTTCGTGGAGGAGTTTTCAATAGCTTTAGGTTTCTCCTTAGTTCAGGGATGTGACCAACCGTGTACATCCGAAATTGGTCTTTCTTAAAGTCATCTCAGCAGTAACTTTATTTTTAAGAAGAAAGGCCAGAGAGTGAAGAAAATTTTCACTTTGAAACACGAGGACATTAAAAGGAAAGAACAACATTCAAGTCGAGACCCAACAGTCAGGAAAAAAATCCGATACTTGTCTCCCCTCTACGCATTTAAGTCCTCTTATACTACTGACGTTTATATCGGTCGTCCACTGTACAACAGTCTGATGTTGTCATGCGTACGCGACTGGAATGTGACCTTGCTGATAATGAACTCTTACGTGCAGTAAGTTTTCAGGTTTGCTTTCAAGTACAATGGTCACAGAAAGGGCGGTGAAGTATGAAGGAAAAAGGACCTTCTCTTGGATAGACGATTGTTGATCTTTGCTAGCTATTACTCGATTATTCGAAAACGCTCGCTTGAACTGCACACAAACGCCCAAGTAACGTCCATTCGAAGAGGGAAAAATAGTTATCCTACATAAGAACTGTAAATAAGACTGAGCCAACATCTCCAGGGCTGGCTGTCTTCACTTGGTTGTCAAAGTAAACACACGCTCACTCACTCAAACCGACTTTTCTCGTCACTTTTTACAGTTAACTCTCTTACACTGTAATTTGATGGTGGCGGAGGCGGAGACGCCAAAATGAGTTGCTCCTGCTCCGATTCTTTAACACTGCTGGCGGTGGAGGCAGAGATGGGGGAGGACATAGCACTGAGACACCCACATCACTGTGACCTTTCTAAACTATCTGCGTGCTGTAACTTCTTTCCTCCTCCATCAATAAACAGAGGTTGGTTACTCCTGCCCTACTTGTTGTTCACGACGCCGCCCAGAGCACCGCACTGACGAATCGATGACTAACGCGCCCAGCATTTAAAGCTTCCCCTCCACCCAAAAAAAGGACTGCGTGCGCGCTCAGCAGCTTGACGTACACGAACGTACGAGTACAGCACGGACCAGGGTCCTTTTTTTCTCGCGACTCGACCTGATGGGCGGTTGCACTTACACAGGGACACAATTGTGCGCATTAACTGTCTGCATTAATAACGACTTTCAGCGTAAAAGGAGGGTCCTCCTCTCCCTCCCGCCCCAATTCACTTCTGTCCCTTTCCGTCCCCTCTCCCGGCGGCCTCGGCGGCCTCGGCGGCCTCGGCGCCCTTGGCGGCCCCGGCCTCGTTGTAGGGAGAAAAGAAAAGGAAAATTCGAGAGTGGTAAGAAGAAGAAAGTTTATAGCAACAGTGTCGAAGACCTGCCTATTTTGCCGTTGTTGCTTCTGATCGTGCAACACGCACCTTCGCCTCTAACTTTCTTTGCCGGTGCAGGAGAGCTTTCCTCTCATAGTCTTCTGCAGGACATACACTTGTCAGCGTTCTTCTCATTTACAATCGATAACAAATATGACTGTAGCTGAGTGAGTAAGTTACGCTCTTCTGCGCTCTCACGTACAGCCACTCTCTATATTTAGACATTACACACTTGCTTGCAAAACTTTGCTCGCTTCGCTGTCCGGTATCAGGCAACGACTGAGTCGCTGGAGGAGGAGGAAGAGAGACGAGATGTTCTCCTCTCTTCTCTCTCTCATCTTCTGCGCCAAGTCAGAGGAGGAGGAGGGCGCGAACAGCATGGACAGCATGAGCTGTAACGAATGGGTTCACCAATTCTTTTTTCGCACTCTTGTCTCTCTTCTTTCCCGGCGCAATCATGTCGATGGTGCCGTATAACAAGTGCCAATTGTTATCGCGAGACTTCCCTTAGCGCACTTCAGGATTCCGGTACACGTTAGTGCAGTACTTACTGTAAGGAGATCTTCCGTATGCTGCTGACAGACTCGTATATGTAGTCACTGCTGTGTAAGTACGTAGTACAGTAAAGGCGCTCGGTACATAGGCCTTCAGCCTCGAATCTTCACCTCACTGAAGGTTGACTACGGACCAATGTAGTTTTTTGGGAGCTCGCATGCAAAAGCCACAATCATAGTTGCTTCTTGTTGACGTCAGGTTGTCCTATACGTCTAGAGGTATCCAGGTGAAACAACCTTGAAGAACCGGTTATAAGAGATCCGATGGTTGTGGCCGTCTATATAATTTTCGTTGGGTCAAGTTTTTGACATTTTTGTAAGGTGAACTTCAGATTTTTACATGAGGACAAAGGTTCTGAAATAGTTTTAGTGAATAGCTTTTCAATCATTGTTATGGGAATAATAATTCAAGCACCGTGCTGTGCTTAGCACTAGATAAAATTGTCAATCACACTTACTTAATACAAGGAACGAGGATCTGTCTAAATCGTCGAACCTGCTCTGCTTCTGTTCGTTGTTATTCGAACAAATATTCGAACTTACTTATCACTCTTCATTGACGTCATATGATCCTTCTACGAACGTTCTCTTGACGAAAAAGTCTCCTTTCCTCTTTCAGGTATGTCATTTGATGACTCATTTGAGGCCAGAATGGTCCAGAGCACATCTATTTTTAAACCAGTGGTCGCTGGGACTGACTCAACATCCAATGTGTCTTCGTACACGTTGTTGGTAAGGTAAGGGGGGAAGCCCGAAATCTTGACTACGTTGTCCTCGCCATTGAGGCCAAATTTGAGAACTTTACACACATCCGTCTGCACAGACAGTGCACACCTCATATCCAGTAAGCCACGCGGGCCGAACCTTATGAAAAGTTTGTGAAGAGCGGAGAAAAACGAGGAAGTTGCTTTGCATACCTGGTGTAATCTATTTAGAACACATCTGGACACATTGTGAGCATGGATGTAGTACATGACGTCGTCTAATATATGAACCTGACTAGGGAAAAGTATGGTGCAAGTAAACTTGTACATTTAGGAGATGGAGGCTTCGAAAAAAAAAAAAAACTTTCCCAATTTGTAGGCCCAAATGAATCTTCGTACTATGCGTAATTTCAAGAGCACATACGGAGTGGAAGATTGAGGGAATGTGCTCCCAGTGTTCTGACTTTCTCCTCACCCCGTCTTGGGGGGCGCGTTGAATAATGCCTCGGACCTGACCATGTTGCTCATGACCTGGGGGTAAACCAAGGTGTTTGCGTCGATACCCCACAGGAAATCAAGGTGATTCCAGGACGGGTATGGAACCTCGTAGTAGTCAAAGACTATGTCCGGCCCCAAGGTTCTGTTCAGGCGTTCCACATCCTGAAAGAGAGGAAGATCGATGCATTTCGTCGCGCAATAGCTTATTACCATCATTTAGGCATCATTTAGAGCGACATCCACATCAATGGAGACCAAATTTTGTTCCCAGCACCGCTTTTTATCAAGTTACATGGATCTGCTGGCCGTAACCGAAAGTGCAGCATTTCAGCTTCAGCCAGACAACATTCTGAATAGCACTCAGAGTGAAACCTATGAGTGGAAAAAGTAGTCTTAGCGAAAGTCTTTCTGTGTATGCTGTTCCCAATGTTCGATTCGTCATTCCACTCAACAGATTTGAAAACTGAGGTTGCGTGACGTATTGTAGATAAGTTCCTATCGCTCACTTCAACAACGGCCAACCAGTCGTTGAGGCCGTAGTAGAGCGCCATCGGCACCGTGAAGCTGGTGAGGTCGTATTCCGGAGCGAAGTCCACTCCGTACACATCGAGGTTGTCCTGGCCGAGGTCATACTTGTGGAACCCTCCTGCAAAGATTTACTTTTTGTTGATCATGCACGAAAGTAGGTGCACACTTAGGCAGCAAATTACGCATCAGTTTAGAGCTGGGAAAGATATTTGATTTTGTCACGGATTGCGGATATCACTATAATCAAGTTCAATGCATTTGAGTATAGTGGAGGTGATCGATGCAGTTCGTGAGAAAATCAACATATCTTTCGCACAACGAACAATTCTACATTATGAAACCCAGAGATTCGGATTTTCTGATTTAACGTGTAAATCATTGCATGCAAGCACTTTGGGACACATGTCAATGTACTCTAAAGCTTCTACTTCTGGGTCCATTGCATCCATTGGGGGTTGGAAGTGATTCCAAGTATGAAGCAACGATTGGGATACATTGTTGCACGTGCATCATGCCAGACTGAGGAGAAATATGCTCGTTCAGAGTTATTTTGCAATATTTTTTATCATTCGCAGAAGACTTCTGGTGACTGGCAGCATTGTATGGCAGCAGTGAAATGGACCTTGACAGTCGAAGACAGGCTGCTCATGGTCAGGTCCGATCGGTTTGGTGTGTGTGGGTGCGCACACCAAACAAGGTGCCAAGTTCTGCCACCTCATAGGTGGGGGGAGTCACTACACATGCATCCGCCGAACAACCTTGGACCGTGACCCCAACCCTGTTCAGTAACAACTATCCTGGGTTAGGGTGTGGATCAGTCTGTGCATTTTAAGTTATCTAACAAGCTGAGTCCACTTTCAACTGCCCGAACTGTCTAACCCATCCACGGTGGTTTTGATCAGGATTGGTCAGATGACTTGATGAGCACGTCACCAGATCCATCCAAGCTCCAAATTATCGTGAATGCATCATTAAAAGCAATCTTGAGACATGACTTACCTGGGATCTCCTGTGCGTATTGTAGCACGGTGTAGGTTGAGGTTCCAGCAGGCGTGTGTTGGACGATGGTTTCGAGCAGAGTCTCATTTACTTGAGCTGGATCAAACCCACATAGCAAGAAGAGAACGGACTCGCAGACACCCTGCAGCCAGGAAGCATCACAGAAGATATCTGCGAGCACATCCATGAAGAGGTTGCTCGGTAGGAACTCGCCCAAGCCAAGGTGGGCCGCAATCCACTGAGATAGCTTAGTTATTCTCCCTCATTGAGGTCCAATTCACTTGTCAACTCACCTCAACAGCCTCTGTGAATGGCCATAAGTACCTAATTGGGCTGATCATGTTTTCAACGTAGGCAACTGGAGCCAAGAGGTGGCCCATGATGATGTTCTGCGAATACTCTGGGCGCTCGTTCAAGAGTACTAAAAACGTCGTGGTGCCCATCGAGTGTCCAATGTAATGGATCTTGTCCTGTCCTGTAGCCACGTTGTAGAAGAGTTGTTCAGGCTCTGAACGTATTAAATGAGGAAGAAGCTGCTTCATCTACCTGTGAGTTCCATAACTGTATCCAGCATTGCAGGAAGGTCATACTTTCCCATCTGGTCCCAGCTAAAAATCAGAGCAATAACTTTTAAACAGCATGTAATAAGTGAGAGCCTACAAGTGAGAAGAAACTTAATTCTATCTCACCTGAAGTACCAGAACTCCTTCTGTTTGGGTTCGAGACTGACGTGGTACCTACTGTACGTGTTGCCTCTAAAGTTGCCCATCCACACGTCGTAGCCCGCGTCGGCCAAAATGTAACCTTCAAAACCAACATGAGTTGGAGGTAACTTGGTGTCGATCACTGTATGAACAAATCGTACCCAACGCCCTCGACGGGTCTGCTATGACCCAGTCTGCTGACGAGCAGAGTAATCCATGCTGGAGAAAGGCGACGGGCCTGGTCACCCCTTCCACCGGCGGAGATTTCTTTCCATATGGGATCCTGTGCACCTCCAGAATGTAACCGTCTTCGGTCGTCACCTCGATAGCCTCTATCGGGTATCCTTCCCGAGCTACGAACACTGGCTATGGACAAGACCAGAGGTGAGCGCGCCCCAAGAAACCCTTTGACAATTCAGTTACCACTGGGTCGTCATGCCTCGGCATCGGGTCCATGTGCTTGATGTCCCTAAAAGTCTTTTCATACTCGGCCATCATCTTGGCCACAGCGTTTCCCTCGAAGAAGTTACCTGAAAAGGAGGAGAGCTGAAGCAATTGACGCTCAGCTTTGGCGGACAGAAAAAAAGGGTTACGATCACAGCCAACTTTTCCACTTGTTTCGTACTCGGGGTGATTTGTTAACCCTGTCACGACAGCAGGCAAAATTTACGAGGTTCAGTTTTTTTTCCTTCTCGCACCTTGTTTTTTCGGCCCGCGCTTCCAAGAAGCGGCCTCGCCCACAGCCACGAGGCCGAGGAAGCACAAGCAGAGCACCCACAAACGATTCATTTCTGTGTCTGAACGATTTTCTCGTGTCCTTGCCTCGAAGTAGCATGCAACGCGATCGCGTTGATACTGGGCAAGACCTGGGAGAAGGTCTAGACTTTTGTGTCCCGGTGTTACACAACTGCTCTCGAATAAGTGTTCAGTATTATTCATTGGTATTAATCTTTTGGCGTATATTGATAATGATAACGAAACAAAAATGTTGATTGCTTGTTTAGAGGGCTGCTGGTCTTGCTGCAGCAGTCGTACAAACATAACTTTTGTGCGTGTGGCGACCAACGTAATCAGACGAGATTTTATGTCTTCTTCCTTCAAACAAACATGCGGTGTTCACACTCCCACCGGCAAGCCCGTGTGTACTTCGTTTAGTGTACTTCGTACGTACTATGGTCCGTCCACTATTGTCTCTGCTGTAGTCATGGCATATGCGCTCCGCTACTCTATAATAATTCATAGATACTAAACTTCCGACGTAATTTGATAACACACGAGAGTGTTGACTCTGTTCAATTTGGCTCGCTCGTATTCTGCAGAAAAGACAGGAGCGATTTTTTTCCGCGTGGCGACCAATGTAAACAGATGACAACTACTCTACTTCAAGCACCCGCTAGTGCATCACGCACAAGAGTCAGTAGCAGTCAGACGTGGACTCGGGGCTTGTCTTAATGAGGCTGCAGCCCTGGGTCCTCCTTTAAACGAATGAGCATAATTTTGGTCAAGCTTGGAGTCGTCACTCTTAGTCTCCTTTGTACGTAATTTGCACGAAATGCCGCTGTTGTCTTTTCTCCCTCGGGGTTCACGACTTTTTGTCGTCGCAGGGTCGTGACTGCGTGGTCTGCGGCGTACGCTGTACCCGCTCGGCCCCCCTCCTAATTTTTTTGCCGCAAACCCTTCCTAAGATACCCCTCCAGATATGTGCAAATAGTTGAGAGGAGAAAAGAGACCGGACCACCCAGTCAAAAAATGGCGCTCTGCAATCTCAGGTCAGGGTCGTATTTCAATGATTTGCGAGCTGCGCAAGCCGCACAAGACATCGTGCTCATTGTCGCAAAGTGCATATCGCAGATTGGTGTCAGTCGGCCTTTCAGCCACGTCTGTAGCTGCGTATGGGAACAGGTGCGTCCATGGAGAGAGAGGTCGAGCTACTCGTACTTAGCTGCGTCAATAGGTCTGTTGTGGTGCAATAAGTACACTGCAGTGTGCAACAGCCTGATCGTACTGGCGTGTATTGATGCGTGACAGAAACGAGGGCGAGAGTGGCTGAGTCACTCACTCCTACCAAGGAGACAAAGGTGCTGTTTGTGTCGAGAAGCCCCTTTTTATGAGCATCGTGCGACTAGAAGCTGTAAGAGCTTAAAACCGACCCTCCGCAAGTTTTTTTTTTCAGTCGAGTTTTTGAGCGACGAGCGCGATATCTGTGGTGATACCGCGGACCCATTATTGTCACGAATTTTTTCGAGTAGGAAGGAGTGAGACAAGGAAGAAGGAAAATCGTGTCTGACGGCCACAGCCAGCGATAAATTATTATCACTTTACGCCCCTCCAGCTATCCTCTTTAATTCTTGCCCATTGCACTGGGCCAAAAAAAAATGGTCCGTTCGATTTCACTTCGGAGAAACAATCTTTTTGTCTCTCTTCTCCTCTCTTGTTCACGACTCTCGAAATTCCTTGCCCGAGAACTTTTTGCTCGCAAAATTCCTGTCTGCCTAAAAAAAATCTTTCCTTCAGATCTTTCTCTCTCCTCCCTCTCAGCTCTTTCTCACGAAGTTGATAAGGAACCATGCAAAAGTGTTTGCTCTGGGAGCCAATAAATATGCCTGCAAAAAGCTCGTCCTGTCAGGCCTCCATACGTAGGCACCATGGTGCTCCAGGCAGTCAGGGGGGGGGGCTATCTGGGAGAGCTCTTTGGACATGTAATTTGTACTCATTATGGACGTACTCGTCATCCATTCTCCCCTATCCGACCGTGCTACGCATTTCTAGTCTGGCAGGCGCTGAAGTGATTACAACTGTCCTGTCTCTTGTCGGACTTGGTGGACACGATTCTCATGTCCCCCCCCCCCTTTTTGCGCCTCCTTTAGTTAGCTTTAGCTCCAGCAGTCAGCTGAGGGTTTGTATCAACAATAGAGTTGTCTGAGAGCATGCAAGACTCGTCGTAATCACATTTGCATTACTACACACACAACCGAGCGCCCGATGCCAGAAGTGATGGGCCCTGCATGTCGTCGTAGCAAGGACCTCAACCATGTCCAATTTGACTGGCTGTCGAGCCCTTTTTTCTGCCACTTCTCCCCCCTCTCCAAATCGCATGCCTGTATTAAGCACGCCGCAGCCGCCCAGCCAGGGGCCGGCCGACTTTGTTGAAGGTGGGTTTCCGCCAGCCAGATTACTGACCCAGCTTCTTGCTTCGGCCCTCAGAGTAGGGTTGAAGCTGAGTAAGAGCTCTAAAACGCCGGAGGACGAAAAAAGCGTAGGTTAAGTCAGCCAGGAAACCGGAATTCAAGCTTCTTGCTGCATATTAACGCAACATGCGTAGACGTCAAACCTAAAAGGATGTGACTGCCACGGCCCAAAACTTGCAACAGGTGTGTTTCTGTTAGCACTTGCATACACGCACACGCTCACACACTATTAGCTAAAAGTTATTGTAACTCAATTCAGAACTCATTTTCGAGAAGTGGCTGAGAGCGCCATAGTGGTCATAACTTTGATGCCTAAACGATGGGAGTGGCACTTCTCTCTTTTCCTCAAGATATGTTCATTGCATTAAAGTTTGGTAACCCATCGAAATACTAGTTTATTTGTCTCTGCCTCTTGCTTTGATTTTCTTCTCAGAGAGACCGCTGCTCAATACTGACCATCCATGTACTTACTGTACTGCACGCAACATTGCTTCGTAATCATTGGTACCCTCTTGTTGTATGTACGTACATTAGTGATTTTCCCAGAGCACAAGAACAGTGGATTCTCGATATAACGTGTATTGATCGACTTCGATCATGACATCGACAATGATCAGTGCAGCTCCCAAATGATGATGCACCAAGAGCAATTCGGTCGGCAGCAAGAGCACAGCTCATCTACTGCACAGAACTATCGCTACACCCAGAATCCACTGTCCAAACAAGCCCGCATTTTACATGCACGATTGGCATGTTTTCCTCCTTCATCTATGTTTTCCCACTGTGTTTGTTCCTCCTGAACATAGCATTACTAGACTTCAAGGATTTTTCACCCACGCACAACCCAGACAGACACGGAGACCATGAAAATTGGTTGTCTTTTGCCCTTCCATCGCTCCCATCAACCCTTTGGTCTCTGGAAAGTACAGAGAGAAGCTGGATGAGGAAAGAGGCCCATCTCATGCTTTATGTTTGACGTGTTACGAAAGTTAATAGCACACACACGAAGGATCGGAATGAACCACGCGAGGTCCACACTGAAGAGCATAACGAGCAAAACTTTCAGCACGAGCATCATCCCTCCCTAGTAGATAAGTAGCGATTGGGCGCATGCCCATTCATTATCTTCCCATTTTCCAAGGCCCAATAAGCGATCTCTGCCCAAGTTTTTATCCCCGGGCTGTGGTTCTCGCAGAAGTCTGATATCTACCTGCAGATTTCAATCGATTTGCTCAGGGCTTCTCCGTGCGCTGCACCCACTACTGCACGTACGCACGTTCGTCAAGCACATACACAAGTCGCTGGGCGAGTAAGAAAGAGAGATTTCCGTGACTGGCCATTTTTCCTCCCGCCTTCGACAGGGTGATTGGCGTGTTTTCGTCGTCGTCTCTTTGTAATGGGTGACTTCTGTCAAAGGAACTTTTCTGCAGATGCCACCTCAAATTACAACTGGCCGGGCAAGACCATGAAGGAATGTCCAGCCTGATCTGCAGAATCCTCACTCGAGTGTTCCTTGTGTGATGACGGGCTAAATTCGGATTGACAAAAGATTATATTGGCGTTCTCTCCGTGTCAGTTTTGGAGGCGTGGGCGGAACAAAGAACCTGGCTCCCTCCCCTCCACCCGCACGAGAGGTGGTACCCCATAAGTTTTCTAAAGGTGCGACTCAAGTAATGTACACTTTTTATCTAGTGCACGTACAGTACGTCTTATCAGCAGAAGAAGCCTTTCTGCAGCTATCTCGTCCAGACATTTCTCATCCTGTCCTGGGGTGCATATGGATTTGCATTTGCTATGCGCTTCTCGGAACGTTAAGAGACTTCATGCATTTCGGGAAGGAACTGAGCAATTTGTCTGCATAATTGATCAGAGCAGCGAAATTGCAAGGGAATTCGTCTGTACTCAATAAGACGTGCGCATACGTACTTCACCAAGGACAAGCGAGGTTGAGCGATGCACGGAATTGATGAGCATCGATTAGTCAAAAGGTGGTTAGGGCGATTTCGCAAATAGCCAGACTCTGCGTATAACTTTATCATGTGAAGAGGTCGCTCTGCATAACCTCCACTCGTCCCTGCAGCTCCGTCGTGTAGACCAAGTCACAGCCATGTGATACTTTTTCACCAACACTTTTACGATACTTTTTTAAGAGCTTCCACGTACGTAAACGTTTTTTTAACGCTGGCGCTCTCGCCCTATTCAATTAACTTCAGCTTCCGCACGCACCTCATGTATGAACCATACGTATGTGCTGTACAGTACTCGCCTCATATTTATCCAGAGGGCAGACGATTATGGCCAAGAGCCCAAAAAATGTTACCTTTTATTACGTAGCAGTGGGACCAGGTGCGGACCCAGAACACCTACGTGCGTACACCACAACTTGTACGTCTCATATGGATGAATTTCATATAACAGATTTTGTTACGGCCGACAGCCCCAAAGAATTTTTCCTTAACGATGCCTCCGTAAAATTTTTATGCCGCCATTTTGTTGCTCTGAAATGTAAGACACACATCGACGTCTGTTATCTGCGTTGAATCCCTCTCCTTCACACACAAACAGATATCAGTTGCCCGCTTATTATTGTCTACTCACTACTGCTCGAGTTGTGCAGGCAATCAGAGAGAATGATGATGGGAGTCTTTCTATTATTTCCACTTTGGTTGGTTTCCTCTGGAGGATAGCTCGACTCAACGCTGAGCAAGGTTCATTTCTCGCAGCCAAAAAGACTGGAAGAACGACCCTAATGTGAAGAAGTGAATGTGACTTAACTCTGCTTCTCATAGATGCTCAACAATCCATAATGATATCATTACCTACTTTCAAACCAGACAGATTCATTGCTGCTCGACCGAAAGGGTATTAATTGGCAGACTGTATAACTACTGAAAGGGTATCAATTGGCAGACTGTATAACTACTGAAAGGGTATCAATTGGCAGACTGTATAACTACTGAATTTCCTCTTACAATAAGAAACAGACAACCGGAGCTTTCTGAGACTGGCACTAGTCTACACACCTGACGACGTCTTTCGTCTCTCCTGAGTTTCAATTTCCACTGACTCAACTGACGGAAGCACTCAGCAGTGGAGCACGGCAACGTCTGGCCAGAGCTGTTCAAATTTTTCACGGACTATAGCTGGAATCGTCGTTGTTCTCCTGATGTTGTTCAACGTGGCTTTGGTCACGTTGTAGCTGCTGGAGAAGGGCAAGGGTTGGTCCAGGAGTCATTTGGTCACCTGGTTGGGGAACTCTCCCCACTACAAACCTCCCCTCCCCTCCTCCTGGTCTAGGAGAACAACTACGACCGAGCAAATGTCCACGTAATGCAGTGCAAATATTTGGAAGACAACTCGACCATGTGATAAACAATGCATGGGATCTCCTCCAGTAAATCAGTGTAGAAGTGACTGTCCTCGTGTGCGGACCAGTCACTGGTGGTTGACTCATGACTGCATTTGGATTGAACTGGCAAGTTTGCTCCATCCTAGACAGATGGGATAGCTGCCCTGGGAAGGGGTGGGAAACTAGCACAGCTTGGGAGTAAAAAAGGTATCATCTATCTGTAGTTGTCATCATATCTCTCTCAGTTATTTGTGTGCAGCACTGTCAAAGTGGCCCCGGCCGGTCCAAGGAAGCGGACACGAACGTGCGTACATTCAATGTGCTGCATGCGCGCGCACTTTTTCCCCCTGGTTCTGCGCCCCTGACATCATCAGGAACCGCCATCCCTCTTCTGCTCTGTCGTCTCCAGTCAGCGTCGAAGGTGTGTAGGAGTGCGTGTGTGTGTGTGACGCTCCTGAAATAGCAAGACCGTAAAAAATCTCCTGACCTGGATTAGCTGACGCAAAAAAGCGTCCGCGTGCGCGTGAAAAATTTCTTATTGCAGGCGTGCAAAGCTCATCCGTGAGTGCAATTTTCACGTACGCACAACCTCTTCCAAAGGCTGCTCGAGCAATTCAAGCGGAATGAAGAAGAAACAATTTTTCACAGTAAGTGACTCATCAACCGGAGCAAAAAGGAAGAAGAAAAAAACTCTTGCTTTGGCATCAAAAGTGGTGCTCTCAGAGCTCTTGAAATTTGCAGCTAACACAAAGGCGAAAGACGAGTGCCAATAAGAGGGAGAGAATAAGAAGGCAGGCAGAAATGAGACCAAGTGTTGAAAAGCTCGTGCATACTCATTACAATGCAGACTCTACGTACTAGTTAGCAAGCGCAAGACATTCATTTCAGCGCCAACGCCGGAATACCACGCCAATTTCGTGCGAATTCTTCGCTATAACCCGGATTTGGAAGCGGAAATGTGTTGTGTTGGCTTGGGAGGAAAACCCTGAACACTGACGAAGCCATTGGGAGGAGTTTGAGAGGTGCCGCTTTTGCGGCGGCTTTTGCGGCGGCTTCTGCGGCGGCTTCTGCGGCGGCTTCTGCGGCGGCTTCTGCGGGGGCTTCTGCGGGGGCTTCTGCGGCGGCTCCTGCGGCGGCTTCGCCAGAAACCTCGGCGGCGACTTCGGCGGCGGCTGTGCCTCCTCCCACCGCCTCAGAGAATTCAACTCACTGGAAAAAAAACCCCTCGAGAATATTCCATGCGCAGGCCTGATCGCGAAACCATTTTGGGCCTTTTTTGCATGGCTGCCGCCAGAGAGACCATAAAGGCATTAATAGCGTAAATCGGCCCCGCAGAGGGAACGTGCGTGCCAACCAACGTTTGATTACTCGCTGCTCATGCTTTGTGGCGGCTTTGGAGCTCACACCGCTCTCGCTCTCTCTCCATGCCTCTCTCGCTCTAGGAGGCCTGTGGACAGCGAACAGTGTGGAGATGGTGCCCAAGTTTGGCAAGTGCAATTGCGAAAGGTTTTGCTTTCCATGCCGGAACTGAAGAAAAAATAACGTCTCTCGCCAAAGGCGCGAAGTTTTTTCTACCCTTGCGTAACTGCACGCGTGGGCTTCAAAAAATCTCCGTACCTGTCAAGACAAGTGTGGCCAACAAGGCGTAACAATTAGAAAAATGGAAGAAACGTCTCTCGTTGCACGTACAAATCCCGGGTTTTCGCTCCACCCAAGTACCTGACACAGACATTTTCATGTAGCAAGTCTCACATTTCACTTGTGTTAAGCCCTCGCCACTTCAAGAGGCAATTTTCTTGACATCAAACGAGCTTGATGTTGTTCCCTTATCGTCTTTGTTTAAGGGTCTCGTAAGAACAACATCAGGGTGCTTGAAGGCAACCAAATTAGACAAAATGGGTCGGAAGGAATGCCCAAGAATACGTATTTGGCTTGGCCACCCCGATGCGATTTCTTTTGCTAAAACCCTTTGTTGTACGTGCCGCATGTCTCTCCAGTCGATTGTTTGCTCCCAGGAAAGACAAGGGAAACAGACATTGGTGTGCTTAATCGTGTGCACTCTTACGGCGTCATAGACTCTACACATTCTCCAGTGTTTGGCGTGCACGTACCTCTAAGTTATGTCCACGGACGGGGAGTTGAGGACAGCAGGGTGAGGCCAAACTGGAAAGCAAAACCTTGAGGTCTATGCTAACATTGCATTGATCTCCACTTGTACACACACACACAAAATAAGCGAAGAAGACATGACTATCAACCAGCTTTTTACGCAAATACTACTTGAGGGCGCTGAGAGAAGTGAGAAAATTTTGCCCCCTGTTGTGTGTTCAAGCACAAATCTAAGTCATCTCTTCTTGTCCGTGTTCAAGAACTGCTTGAAGAACACCAAGTGCTTCCAGCAAGTTCGAAGTGGCGCTCCCTAGAAGAAAAAAAGACCTCCGAAGCAACAAATGATAGAGTTTTTGTCCCATCTTACCTTTAAGAGCAATGTCCTTGCTGGTGGTTTATTGGGGTATCTTTTTCCTGGCTTCTTCCCTGGCGCTGAATTTGTTGAGTGTGGTCATTCACCTCAACTCATGGCATCTTTACCAAAGAAATCCTCGGTCGTCATCGTCATCATCGCCCGCGGCTGTGGAAGACCAGGAGAAGACGGGATACTTCTTGTACCTCTTCATTGTGTTCACAAACATCATTTTCCTGGTGCGTATGCATGACGTGAAGTGACGTGGGTGTTGAATTTAATACAAACGTACGTCAATATGTATGTACATGTTGATGACAACCAATCATACTGCTCACACGCATAGATATTCAGCAAGATTCCTCTTCTACACGGCGAATGGTTCGGAGAATTCCTCTTCGGTGGCGCCGACTTTTGTCAGTGGATCCTCCTGATTGACTCCACCTTCAGCCTAGTGCAATTCGTCGCTGCCTGCCTCTACCTGGGTGCCACCTACTTGAGGGTCCGGGCGAAGCAACAGGAGATCAACGAGACCAGTGTGCTCAAGGAGGTGCTGTCTCTAATCATCCTCTCCCTGCTGCTCTCGTCCACTGTTGGCGTGGTGATCACCTATCGCTTGGATCAGCAGCAACGTTCAAGTCCCGAGTGCGCTGGAGGCGACTGGAGAACCTCCCTGTGGCTGTCGACGTTCAGGTGGACCCTGGCAGTGTTTGGACCCCTTGGGCTGGTGGCTCTGCCCTCCATAGTGCAGCTGTGTCGCCTCAGGCGCAAACTGGGCAGCCAGCTCAAGTCCTACCTCACCCTGACCGTTCTGGTGTTGTTCACCAACTGTCTCATGAACGCTCCTTCTTTAGTCAGCGAGCTGAGTCACTGGGTGGAGGTGGCCAAGGCTGTGGAGGAAGACGTTCAAGAGAGACTCGACCCTGGGAGCGAGCCAGTCTTCATTCAGGGGCCAATTTCACACGACTCATTTTTTTATCAGAACTTCCACACATGTGCGTACCGTAAAGTGCAGAATAGAGTATTCCCGAACAGAATAGCCCAGATGCACTCCTTGGCACTTTGGGCCAAAGAGAGTACCCGGGTACTCTAGTCGGGCACCCAGTGCAGTTTCTGGCAGAGGGTGTGCGAGTGCAATTGTGCGAGAGCGTAAAAGAATGCATGGCAACAGTATGAACCAAAACTCAGCTATTTTATTGTTGTTACACATCGATCCGCTAGTCTTTTCACCAACTTACGTGTACCTTTTAAACACTCTCACAGTAAGACTCAACCTCAGTTTCCATCAAATGGAGAGACCGGGGACTCAATTTTGAATGTGGATCGAGCTGGCTAAATCCCGAGTGCTGAACACTGCACCTGGGCATTCTAATCGGCACTTTACGGTACATAGTCCAAATTGCATTTCGTATGAGCATGCGCTTGCGTGAAGCATTCTCTGAGAGCGTGACTGACTTCAGTACAGTTGAAAAATTCCTGCTTTTAAGAAAGAAGTCAAGTATGAAACTGGCCCCCCGGACATGCAGAAGGCACGAAGTTCCGCGGCGGCGCGCACCTTCGTCTCCTATATCCTCACCACGCTGTTGCCCGAGCTGCAGCTGCTCTACATTCCAGCGGGGATGCTGATCACGCTACCGTCGACCTGGTCGTGCGTGACAAGAAGCGAGAAGAAGAAGAAGAAGAAGAAGAAGAAGAAGAAGAAGAAAAGTAAAGAAGATGACACCAATTTCGAGGTCCTGTTACTGTCGTCTGACGACGAGGACAGGCGTGAAAATGGTGGCAGGTCCTCCTCGCCCATGGCCAGGAGAGACCTGAACAAGAGACTGAGAGCCAAGAGGAGGCTGAGAGCAGAGGAGGAAGAAGAAGAAGAAGAGGAGGTGAAACTGCAAGAGGGCATCGTCACTGCCGAAATCCACCAAAGACTGTCCAGATCTCAGACAACGGTCGTTTAAGTTTTCGTCGTCGCCAGTGTGCCTAGAACGCCCGAGGTTCACGAGCTTCTCATACGTCTATCTTTTGGCGGTTGAGGACACCATGAAACTGAAGCCACATGAATCATTATAGGACCGCCATCTCAGTTTGTACGTAAAAGGAACTTTGTATGATAGGATACCTACCATTCAGGCTCATCTTGAGCCTCCGTCGTCACTTCCTTGGAAAAAAATCTTTGACTACTTACTTCTTCTTACATTATTCTATGTATGCAGTAGCTCGTGGTAGGCGACTTCCGCTGGGAAAAGCGGAAAGCCGCTTATAAGGAGGTCTTCGTTATGCGAAAAGAGAAGATGAAAACCTTTAGCGGATTGCCAAAAATGGCAAAAAAAATATGCAAGATTGAAGCGAGCAATGTACGGTACAATGTTCGACTGTACTTCTTTGACTTCTTTGTGGCTGCTGCTCATTGGCGTTGTAGCCTTGAAAGTCGTGCACCCATTGCCTTATAAGTGACGGAGCTGGACAAGAAAGCTCGCTCCACAGTTCTTCACGCGCAGATAGACGGAAACTTTTCATGTCATGCTCATCAGCGAGAAATACTTTTGCTGCATTGGTGCTGTTGGCGTTGGATGAGTCCCATTGCACAGTATTTGACTTTTTCTCCCTCTAAGAGCGCTCCCAGAGCCACTACTGACAACTGCGTTTTTCAATCATCGCCTACACGGAATCCCTACGCATGGTAACTATATGAGTGATGATGGAGAAGAGACACGAATCCGGTAGGTGGATAGAGTGGTTCACAAGTTTTTGCGGCTTCCTTGATTGCCTCTCTCTGAGTTATGCAATCCAGAGATAAGCACGAAACCCATGCAGAATGGTCCCAAATGCACGGGGTTTTCACGGGGCTACTTTAAGAGCGCGTTTTATCGCAAAGCAAGCTTAATGAACTACTTGAATATCTTGGCGAAATCGTCATCTCGAGTTTGGCTTCGACCCAATGCAAATACCTCGCTCAAGTACTACTTAAGCTCAGGAGAAGAAAACAGTTTCGCAATTAAGTAAGTGGCAGATAAGGGGTGCGCAAGGAGAGGATTCGCACACACATCAATCTGTTCCCCTTCTTTTCACCTGTCGTGTCTTACGCGGAGTAGGCATAACGAAAGTGCGTGTACAACATTCATACGTACCTACACATCTTACACATATACCTAGATGCATAAAGCGGCTAGCGCACTGCACTCACTCACCGACAAGCATGCAGATTCCCGTCAAGATATCGTGTCCTCTTCTGCATACGTTCATGGAGCCTATCTGGAAGATTGTCCGAGTCAAAAGGCCGACAGCTTTTCTCTTTCTGTGTGCGTGTTTGTGCGTTGGAAAGACAGAGAGGAGGAAGATGCTGCTAGTTTTTCTATGTGAGAGCTGTTGGGAATGCGTTCTGGGCATATTAGACAAGGGAACATCTTTTGCAGGCCAAGAGCTGACACATCCTTGGAGGGAAAGTCTTTGCCCCCGCGTATCCATTCGTACAAAGTATTCGCGCCTGCCAGCGAACGAACGAGCGAACGAGCGAGCGAGCGAGCGAACGAACCAACGAACGAACCAACGAACAAGTAAACGCGTGCTATGAAATTTCATTTCTGTGGTGCAGCTCACAAAAGAGCTGCGACAAGAAGCAAACGAACAAGTCGAGATTCGGCCAAGTGGAGCCACAGCGAATAAATTTTCTCTTTCCAAGCAGCCGCAATTTTCAGGCCCATTGTTGCTCCCAGCATTTACTTCATGCGCGTAATACTCATAAATCGCGAGGCCACGCGCCATTTCGAATTTTCGGGTCATTCTTTTCTTTAGTTCTACAACAAATTTCTTCGCAAGGAGAAAGAAAGAGGAGTAGAACAAGCATAGACGTGCTACGGACTTGCACATACTCACGTTAGTAGAGCGGCAGTGACGTAAATTCGTAGTAGAGACCAAAGCCAAAAAACTTCTTCTGCTGCCGTGAGCACCGCGCTCAGTTGCGCTTTTGGGTAGGGGGATGCGCGTGCCTCAGAGAAATGGGTGAATGAGGATGGGTGGGGGCAGAAAAAGTTCAGGCCAGAAACTCAATGCTCGAAGAAGGACAACAACGAGGAGTCGAATGACTTCCTCTCCACGGTCTCACCCGAGACACTCCACTTCGCCGTCTATTCGACCACGTCTTCCGTCACTACCGGACACTGAGCTGGCGCATCTTGGGCCGGAGGTGCGCTGTACAAGTGCACTACTTATGCGTGTACATGCAGTGCGTGTACGTTTGTGCACCGTAAACTCGGACGTCGCAGACAGACGAAGTGAAGAAGTGTTGTAGGTATGCACGAATAAACGGTCCTTTTTGTTTCTTTTCGTTTTCTCGCTGACTGATGACAGCAACACAGATCTGCTCCTGAAGGCCGGCTTACGTGGGCACAAATCTCTCACCATGAGGGAGGCACGAGGATCTAATTCGGTGACGTCAGCGCATTTGCACTGGCACGAAGGGATCCAGGACGTCCCTGGAAGTCGACACCTACGCACGTGTCCACGAGATGTTTGGTCGTGCAACTGAACCTTTCTGCCTCTGCTTGTGCGGGCGAACTTTTTCCCCCTAATCCGACAGCAACGCTTTCCTTCTTCTCCCTCGAGCTCACACATTCTGTCCAAAAAAAATTGTCGTAAAGTGGCCTCCGAACATATGAGAGACCTTTGGGAAGCTGTCATAAGTCTTCACAAATATCTGGCAAGATTTTTAATCGTTTTAAAGGTAGCAATGGAAGCGGAAGACTTGATATTCTAATGTTGGCCTGGAGGAAAGCGCGTGAGTACACACGAGTTAGTATACACGAGCTTCTCTACTTCGTCAACTGTTTGATTAAATAAGCTCTCTGTTGCTTCAGCACTGGTCAGTCGTGACTGCACGAAGCACTCTGATACAATGTAGTCTCTTGACTGCAGCTGTATGGTGCCAAACACCTTTCTATGCAAAGTACGAGGGTTTTTTCAATGATCACAGAAGCCTGGAATTTTTTTTTGCATGCAGATCGGCCACTGTACGTACGAACCGTACATGGATGCAAAATGCTTGGCTTGGTGAATCTCTTGGTTGCACCATTCTAAGTATCTTGCTAGGAAGCCAAGTTTTCGTCCACTTTTTCTTTGAGGTCCTCCTCGTCGAGGTAGAGCTCGGGCATGTAGATCCTCAAGAGCAGCAGAATCCAGAAGATGAGGAAGACGATCACCCCGACCATGAGACTGAAGTGAAAGTCGGTCATGCCCTTGCATGGCCACAGGACCTTGGTGCCCACGATACTGTGCCTGCCGCCCTTACTCCTGGCCGCGTCGCCGCCGCCGCCGCCGCCGCCGCTGCCGCCGCTGCAGGACGAGGATGAAGAGGAAGATGATGAAGAAGAACGCTGGTCATTGTCGTCGTCTTCCTTGAGCCTGTCGTCTTCAATGTCGTTGCTCGACTGGCGAAAGATGGACGTGGCTCCAGTGGTGTCGGTCGTCTCGATCACCACGCTGGGCGTGGGCATGATTGGCCTGAAGACAAATAGCACTGTATTCGCTCCGCCAATGACCACGTCCTTATCATACCATCAGCTTCAATTAACTTAGTCCGCCATCCATTCTCGTGGCGGTTACGCTATATGAAACGAAAGAATCTCCCTGCTACAGACAGTCATGCTCAAAGAAAATTCATGCAGAAATACAATGTTTATACTCGGGGCCTCGATGCAAATTGCTAAGTTCGATCTGGGAGAATGGGTCTAAGTCGAAGAAAAGGCATTTCCTAGGCCTGCTCGCAAATGGCATTAAGGTACTGTACAGTGTCGCGATTTTCATCGTCCTCCGTGCGTCCCTACACGCATCGCACGTAGCAGAGGACGCACTGGTTGCTGTACGCAGACACACCCCCACCCACACACCCACTTACACACACACGCCTGATTTCGCCTACTTTACTCCCGATTTGTATAGTAAAGTGCTGCTGGTTCGCTCTCAGTACGTAAGGACTGTCGTAAACGAAGAAAAAGTGACGTCATGTCTACAGTACAGTGTAGTACCAGAGTACACGTCAAGAGGGGGGAGGGGGTCTTACCTCTTTGGAGAAACCCTTCCCCCGCCTGCTCCATTTCCGTTGGCCCCCTGTTGCATCTCCAGCTGGTCTTGTTTGTTGCCTCTTCGGCCTTGCATGTCAAGCAGCACCTCGCCCATGGCAGTGGCGAGCAAATTGGACTTGTTGTCTTTGCTGTCGTCGGCGATTTGCTCCTCGTCCTCGTCGTCCCCGTCCTCGTTCTCAGTGGAATGGGCTCTTTGTCATTGCTCTCTTCTCTTCTTGCAGGTGAGTTTTCGTCGCTACAGCAGAGATTGACCACCAAAAAGAAGTTATTTCGAAGGAAATCGATTTGACACATTCCGGAACTGCCGGCGGCCCAGAAAGTTGAGAATGGGGCTCACGTGTTATTGGAGGAGGTCATGGAGACTCCTTGGCCTTCCTGAAACAGTGAAAGAAAAAAAGTCATATTTTCACGGACAGGGCAAAATTTGTCAGGCTTTGAAACGACATCTCTGCAGGCAGCAGGTGGAAGCCAAGGAGGCACTCCAGCAACTACTCCTGTAGAAAAGTCTCGAGTGGAGGATTTCTCCTCTCTTCCCGCCGATTTCGGCTGGCTCTCGTTCATTTTCATAACACACAAGTTGTTGTTATTGTTGTGTGGAGAGCTAATTATGCCCTAGGAATAGCTCAGCGTGGGGTGGCCCATTTTTGCGTGCTTTCTCGCTCTCTTCCACTTTGAATGCAAAGGCCAAGGAAGCCATTAGGCCCACAGCCGTCTTGGAACTACATACGTCGTAGGTGCTGAGCGCGCAGTCGTGGCTGTTGCTGTTGCCGTTGCCGTGGCTATTCAACTGCACGTGGACAATCATGTGTGCCAGGGAGGCTTGAATAGCCGCAACAAGCACAAAAGATCGCTCGATCTCCAAGACAGCTCTCTTAGTCATAAGCAGGGCTGACGTAATTTTGCCATTTTGAAATAACTCATTCTACTCAGCAAAAAATCTGCGTCTAAATTATTCTCTGCCAATGCTGTGTTCTCGACCTGGGGGAAAAAACAGAGCTACGCCGGTGCGACTCCAAAACTAAGGCTCCTGTCTTGTGTAGTATGCAAATGTGATTCGCAAATTTATTGTTGTACATTGTTATTCTAGTCAGAAGCTCTCTTACCTTCTCCTTACTCGGGAATCGACTATTGTACAGTGTACTCCGCTTTCTTCGCATATTTTTTCTTCCTCGTCTTAGCAGATGCACTCGAATTTCGGTTTATTTTCTTCTTGAGCAGCAGCAGGGGCCAAATGTGCTCCTTCCCTTTCCCTCAAAGACTGAATCGAAACTGTCTCCATCCAGGGGGGAAACGAGGAAGGCGAGAGAGTCGCTTTCTCTCTCTGCCTTACCCACCCACCCTCCCCCCTTCCCTCATGAAGGTTTTTTGGCGCTGTCGTTTCATTTCCCCCCCCCCCGCTCATAGTTGCGCCCTGTTCGTTAAACGAAAGATTTCTTTCATCACAGCGCTTGTGGCCTTGTGAGGATCAACGTTTTTGGCCTTTGCGGCGAGTGCATGAGTCGTCCAGCCTCTTCCTTAACGAAACCTATGCTTAATGTTATGGCATCATGTTCCAAGCAGCTTGATGGTGATGGACAGTGTGACAACGCATGAATGACGTTGAGCAGTCGCCTGCTGGACGCGATTAGCACGTCCACTGCTTTCGGGCCGCCCTGTAAGTACCAGCCTGGGTTACATGTGTCACTCATAAGTGATAAGACGCACACAAATGGACGAACGCATCGCAACATGTGGTGTCAGACTTGTCAACCGATGGCCCGGGTGCCTGTTTCCACTCCGCACTAGATACTTTCCATACGCAGAGGGCGATCATGGGTGCAGAACCTTTTTGAGGGTATCTCAACTGTCTGTGAACTGATTGTCCTTAACATGGGTTTATTTCAAGAGAAACTGAAGAAAAATTACATCATTCTTCTTAACGGTTGCAAATATGCATCTCAGTCAGCATTGGGGATAATTTTCAAAACACTGTTTTTAGTAGTCTCTGCGAAAGAAAAAAATACGTTTGGAGTCTCAGAGCCCCAAAAGTCTTCATTTCTGCCAGGTCATTGTGTCATTATTTTGAGCTGATGCGGAGCAACTATATCGATGATTTAAAGAGCATGCCAATCAGTTAGGAAAAGAGCAGAGCTATGCCTTAAAAACTACGGTGGCCCCGCTTAGGGCCAAACGTAAGAAATGGCCTAGGACATGCTCACAATAAATTTCTCTCATCCGGCTTTAAATTAAGCCCACTTGAAGGGTAATCCGTTCACGGACAATTCTCAAAGAGCCAAAAGAGATTCTGCAGGGATTTCTGGGTCACCTCGTACATTTCTGCGCACTGGTGGAGAAACATGAAATCCTACAAAAATTATCATTCTTCATCTCATACAGCTCCTAAAAACTTGGCAGCTTAGAAGTTAATGTGGGTAGTTGCTGCAGATATAACTTAAACTAAGTACGCGAAAGCCTAGGAGAGCCATTATTAGAGGTTTATGACGCATGTCCTATCTTTTTGAAAGTTCATAGGCTTGTCAGACTTTCCACCAGATCGTCCGTTACTTGCTTACGAACGGATGGGCAACGGAAGGTTGGGTATCCTACTCAATGCATCAGAACTGTAGCTTGATCTTGAGCATTTGTCCATGTGATTGAAACCCCCTCAAGGTGCTTCATCCTCTTGGGCTGCCAGCTCAAGATATGGAGAGACGCTGTAGCCATAGAGCTCATGGTCCAGTCGGTACACCTTTGCCAGCTCCTCCACATCCTGGCGGTTCAGCTGGCCGAAGAACTCTTTCTTGATGTCTGTCTGGGAGGATTGCCCGTGAGGATGGCTGTTCACGATGAACAAGTGCTCCTGCAAGAAGAAGCACTTGAGTATGAGCCAGGAGAATTGTTTGGGCACGCTTGTCCATTACGTAGTCTTCTTCTATGAGCCCCTCCACGGCACTGAGGTAGCACTCGGCATCGTCGTCAACTGTCTCCAGCGTTACGATGAAGTCTGGGCGAAAATCTGGGTGGCAGGGATTGCATTGCAAGTGGTATGGCCGCCAGTGAGATGAGCCTCCTGCAGGACACAATCGAGAGTGTGATTGTTATGTATTGTGCTAGGTGGAAAAGTGGTCAATTTTGGAATTTCATTTTGGAAGTTCAGGCCTGGGTGGTGGTGGTGTCATTCAAGGTCAAATGATGAGAAGTTGCCCCAATTTTTTTTTCAAATAGTAAATTTTAACCTAGCCCCGTGAGAGTTTAGATTTTACTATGCATAAGGCAAGTATATATATGACTTTCAAAGCAAGGAAAAAATCCTATTTCATTGGACTGCAGCGCTTTACAATGCATTCATAACTGAATTAAGTATGCCTCCTTCACATTTTACATTCTTGACCTGCCGTCCTTACGCACTATGGTTGCAAAACTTTAGATGCGGTCGTGCAAAGCTGAAACATTTTTTTCTTCAAAACTTGTAACAAATTGTACATGTCAGCGTAGAATCCCAATTTTCTACCTAGTCAGTTGTAACTGTATACATAATAATTACGACTATGACTAAGCCACGAGTGATGAAGTCGCGACAACCGAATTTTTGATTACGTATTCTGCGATTTAGCTGATCACGCAGCAACGGCAAGGAGATAGTGGGGGACGAGGGTGTCATAGCAAACGTGTGCGATAATACAGAGTTGACAAGACGGCACCAGAAGTTGGTGAGTTTGGGATACTTGGCTGGTGGTCGCAGTCTCGCCCAAATGCGTAGTGAGTTCCTCAGTCAGATTGCAATTATACCTTTCTTCATCCCTGTAAGCGCCGAGCACGTGTGGAAAAAGGTCAAGACCACAAGAGTAAGAGCATCTGTGGTCTTGACATTTTTCCACACCTGCTCTTAGTCTTTCTCACCTCTCTCAGTGACATCATCAGGAAACTCGTCCTGGTGGGTCAAGAACATGACAAACTCCTTGAAGGTCACGTTTCTGAAATGGTGAAGAGGACAAAGGTTAGCCTTTGTAATGCATGGGCGGTTCCATTGGTGGCATTACCTGTAGGGAAAGAGTGAGTCTTTGTTCTCTGGTTTGAAATTGCTGCTGTCGAACCTCTCCAAGATCCTGACACTCAGTCCATTGGTTTGGTGCAACGTGGTCTGCTCGAACACGTAGCGGTAAGCCGAGAGAACCCTAAAGGTGTAACATGTGGTATCAGCACTCAGGCGAGCACTCTGGGTTTTTTATCACTTGCTTGACCTTTCTAGGGGATGCCTGACTTGATAGGCTTTGACAAACTTTTTCTCTGACCCATCTTGTGGCCACTCGTTAAGGATGCATGATTTCCACTCTGTGCTGTTGCGGTCACGCTCTCCCAGCTTCTCAAAAAAGTAACGCCAGGTCTCACTACCCACCTAAGAGAGGCGAGGGAAATACTTTGACATAGTACAGTTGGAGCACCTTGAACATTACCTTGTGAGGAGCGCACACGGCGGTCTTGTGGAATACGTTGGTCCTGAAAAATCCCGCTTTCGGATACACGTGTTGAAGGAATTCTGCCTCGGGGTCCCCTCGGCAGACCCTGGCAATCCTCTCCAACCTGGTGCGCATCCGCTCGCGGCAAGAAGTGTCAGGGATCTCCTCCAGGCTGGATGGTAACAAGGATGAGTAAGCATCGGCGGCGGTAGAGTCCTACATAAAAAAAGCCATATTGATACCCAAGTGACTCATCCATTCCGTCCCATAGACTCTCATTATTCGAGTAACAGAGCTTTATCAGACACTCTGCAGATCAAAAGAAGATGAATCAGCAATCAAGCGAATCTAATTTCGCCAAACTCACTGAGACAATAGCGAACGAGATGAAGAACTTAATGCAACAAGTCGTCGCCAAGATGAAGCCACCGACTCTGAGTGCTGTGGACCTCTGTATCACGTGGACCCATGACAACTTTAGCACTGGGTCCTTTCTCTTCCTCTTGGTTTGGTGACTGGAAACGCCTCCTCCTCTCTGACTCTTTTCCCTGTGCTGATGATGACACTTCCTGCTTGGATTGGCCATCACGGCAGATCATTGTTCACAGACCAGCTCATTCATAGGCGAAGGCTCCTGAATGAAATGAGGCTGTGCAACTTGGTCACTCTTCTACAACACTTGTGAATGCACAACTGCACTACAAAGCATTTTCTTCCATGTGCCTCTGTCAGAATCTCTCCTGCTCTCTTGTCTTCCAGTCACACAGGTAAATTTTCCTTTGTATGGTGAGCTGAAATCAGGCAACTTGGAGAGTGTGCGTGCGTGCGTACCTGCGTGAGTGCGTGCGTGCGTGCGCGTCTGTCTGCGCACATGTCTAAGGCGCAAAGGTACCGTTCTCGGCTTAAACTTTTGTCCTCCTTCCGCAAGGAAGTATAGTTCATCTATTTGATCCACTAGGACATTTCAGAACAGGGTACGTACATACACGATGGTACATTGACGCAAACAACAACAAATCAACGTAGCAGTATTGTAATCAGTCCTTTCCCCAGCTAATGTATTCATCTGGCGAATATCCAAAGAGCTCGTGGTCTATTCGGTAAAGCCAGTACAAGTTGTGGATCTCCTGCTTGGTCAACTGGCCGAAGTACCTAAATAAATAAATGGATTGTTGAACTGTGACCTCTGGTCTTATTTAGTACAGCACAAAATATTTAGGACAGTATTTTTATACTTCACTTACTTCTTCTTTGTGGCCAGACTTCCAGGAGTGCCATTGAGAGTGGGATTGAGTAGATCGAGCGTCACTGTTTGATTGAGACCGTACTTCTCAAAGAGGTACTCTTTATCTTTTTGGATATTGGGCCCCAGCTCTAGGACTTCATGATACTCAAAGTCGGGCAGGCAGGGCTGGCAGCGCTTCCAGAAGGGGATCCAGTGATCGGCAACGCCCTCTGTGGTCCACACCTTCAAAGTAGCCAAATGTCAAGTGTGGACACATCGTGCCAAATGCATTAGACACCGCGGATTCGTGCACTGCGCTCATGTCCGCGTATGTGAGTGGAAAAAGACGTGGCCGAGTGAGATAAAGACAGTGGAAAGGATGATGAGCGGCGAAGGTGGTCAGGGACATGAGGGTCCGCAGCACTGCCTTCTTCTTACTCTTTCTTGTGCAGTGCGAATATACATATTGCAATCATGCGAACGGATGGCGCCATACCCGACATTCAGAATGCTCTCCCGAACATTTGGTGAGGAAGTTCACGAATTGCCTGAAGGTGAGGGTTTCTTTGGAGGACACGTCATACACGTCCTCATCAAACGCTGGCGTCAGACAGTCGGCCTCGCGGTTTTGAATCCAGGAGGTGAGGACCTAGTGGTTGGTGGGGGACAAAACAGGGGCATAATGTACGTTCGTCAGTAGCAACATATGTATTGTCACTGTCGTCACCTTTCTGGAGAGATCCCTGTGAGTGCTGCTGTCCACGAACGTGAACAAGTACGACGACAACACCCGCTCCAAGGGGTGACGCACAATCATTGCTCTACGGGTGATCAGTGTGTAATAGGACGACATGAGAGAGCTTTGACTCTACGTGTTCAAATGTTACCTGGTGGCTTTTTTGAAAATTTCTCTCCTCGCTTCTTCCGTCCTGTTGCCAAATTTTTCCTCCACGATTTCCATGCCAAAGTTACGAATGTCCTGTTTGTAAATATAACAATACCTTTTAAGTCTGCTTCAAAATGTGACGGTCCCACTGTCGAAATCACCTGACCGTACAGTCTCCTGAAGACTTTTGTCCATGCCATCGATCCCACCTTGGGCGGGACACACAAGAACAAGTTCTGTATGATGTTCCTGTTGTGGCCGGTGGTCAGATGGATGGGCTGCTCGAACAGGGCTGGATACTCCACCCGTCTGGGGTCCCGGTACTTGGCGCAGACCTTCTTGTAGTGCGCTGTCCGTGCGGCGATAACCTCGGCAGCATTGTACGAGGTATCTTCTTCAGCTTCACCAACCACTTGACAGAAAATTATTGCTAAGCTGACTGCGAGAGCAAGGATGTGTTTCATCGCGAATGTCTCTCAAGGGTCTTTTGGGAGTATTGTCGCTGTATTTTTGGTTATCTCTGCTAATGCCCAGAACCTCTTGAAGAATGATATCCCAATACTCGCTTCTCACTTCTTACTATATCAGTGCGGGCGAGCCACAACAGGACAGTGGTTGCACAGCAAAATGTGAGCCGCGATGGTGAACCAATCCAGACTGAACATTTGGCGTTGACAGTGAATATGTGTATTTTTTACCTCTTTAACAGAAACTTAATGCATATGTATTCATGTATGCGTACCATGAAGTGGTTACGCCTATGATGCTCGCCCACGGGCGAGTTGACTGTGACGGGAAGAAGCAACTGTCATGCGTTGAATAATCAACCCAGTATGTCACAGACACCCTCGCTACTCGCGCTGAGGTGTTCACGCAACCTCGAATATAGGCAACAACACTTATCTGTTGCAGTACAGTACAGATGCGTACCGGTACACCATGCGTGCATTGGTAAATTATTTGAATGTGGTTTCCAGGCAAGCCTCTGGCGCCTCCACCTCCACCTCCTCCCCCCTCTTCCACTTCCAAGAAAGTTGTGGCCAAACAGACGGTGAACCCGCCCGTGGTGGCCACCAAGACCGAGCCGAAGCCCCACGACGGAGACCGAACCGTAGTGAAGTTGGAAAACCCAAATTCCATCCAGCAAGTCATTAAGAGTGGCATTAGTGGCGGTGTTGACAGTAACTACAACGTCAGTGATAATAGTAGCAAAGTGGAAAAGACAGTCAAGAAGGAGGAGGGCATCAAGGGGAAAGAAGGTAAGTGAAATGATCGATCTACCAACACTTCCTGTGTCTTCTCCTTCTCAGCCTTGAACTGTGGCTGAGAGGGAACGGGGGAGTTGGGGATATACAAAGGCTTGTTGGAGGAGGACGACGACGTCGACCAAGAGGAGGCGATAAGAGCATAGAGATTTTTTTCCGTCTGAAACCCGATATCCTCCCTCCTCATTTTCCTCCCCACCCCTTCCTTCCTGTACATAACTGTCTTTCATGGCCATGCGGAGCACAGGGCGGTGGAATTATTTTCCAGATGACACGAGCTTGACAATTACTCAACCTCGCTCTTTCACATACGACGCACTTACTTACGTCCGCACCAACACGCGCGCGCTCCAGCGCCAGAGCACCAGCAGTAGCTACACCTTGGCCAAGTACACGTACAGAGGCTCGTAGTTACCCTTTTGCGTCTTTCTAACGGAAAATCCTTCTCGCAAAACGCTTGATGATGACGTCAAAACGACCTTTGCCAAATGCACGCACGCGTCGTGCGCATGCGCGCGGTTCCATCATGTCTGTCAACTTGATTTGAATTTATTTCACCACATTGCATCTCACTCTCAGTGCTGCACCCACCTTTCCCACCTTCACATCCCCTCCCTCCTTCGCCCTTGTCCCAATTCTGCGAATGCTCACTTTCAATCTTCCTCGTCTTTCCCCCACATCTTCCCTCACCCCCCCTCGTCCCCTCCTCCACGTATCCTTGCCCCCAATTCCCCCCCCCCTTCTCCAGTCGGTCAGCAGTGTGGAATTGTAGATTTTTTTTTGCTGTCACAACTGCAGCAGGCAGGACAGTTTATCTCAGGCATAAAATGAAGGGGAGTGAGCAGGGGGACACCAAAAATTTTGTGAGGGGGGAGGGAGGTGAGCAAAGATGGGGCCAGAGAAAGAAGGGAAAACAAGTCGTTTCGCCCCACAAATAGTACAGGAGCGCGTGCTCCTAAAGAGGTGACGCGTAGCGAAAACGAGGCAGTGAAATGCACGCGTCCTCCCGAGGTGTGTACGTATGGGAAAACACAAGCAACAAAAGTTGCCGATTGGGGTGTGCAGACCTGAGGAGTGGCGCAGACGTTGGCCCTGTCCACGTCCATGCACTTGAGCAGCTGGTGCGACGACAACACCGGCTGCTTACTCCGGCACTGAGACTGATGTACGTGCACGTCCCACGCACTGTACTTGTGGCAGATCAGAAGAACTTACGCCTCCATTTGCATAAGCGCAGATGAAAGCCCTATTTATTTGGCCTCTTTGTACCAGAAAAATCCTCTTCAAATCAACATGTCTCCCCTAATGTCCTGCCTTATGGCTTCTTCTTGGCGCCAATTGCCTTAACCCTTCACTTCTGGTCGGCAAAGTCAATATGAAGTTGCTCAGTACGTAATAACTGAAGACGCTGCACTCACTCAGCTTATTGGAGCTGGTGGATCAGTTTGCGCACATGTCCGTCCAATCGCCGTCGTAATGAAGTTTCTCGTCACAGCTCTGCTTTGAAGCATCATACCTCAAAAACATGACTCTGCTGAGGGGAGGCCAACAGGAGCCAGCTGTTGTCCTCAATGCTAATAGTCTCCAAAGTCCAATTGCATGGAGAAAGAAATACCAATTTTCGCCATTTTTTTTTGCGTGTGCGTGTGTGCGAAAGATCTCAAGAGGTGGTCGCCGTTGCGACATCGGACGCCGTCAGAAGGGTTGGATACGGCACCGCCGAGCAGTTCCAGGTCAGAAGACAACGTGGCGGAGTCCGTTTCGCAACAGGCGTGGCCTGCGCGCGTGTCACAACAAAGAAGGACTTTTTCCATGCACGCACGCGCGCGCGCGCACGCACACATGTGTCGGCCTGCGCGCAATTCCGCTTTGGCGCCAAAACACACCAACATCTGCTGTTGCGTGCAAGAATGAGCGATTCAAATGGAGAATGTGAGGACGGACCTGAGAGGTCCGTCTCATTAGCGGTCTCCGGCAGCAAAAAAAGCCAGGACTGCTACATACTTTGATCAAGCCACTTCCGTTCGCCTGCATCCCTTTGATGTGGGAAGAATCGGATGGAGCGGAAGCAACCAACGAACGGAGGAGAGACCGTGAAATCGTCACGGATCTCTGAACTTGACTTTTGCATCTTCCAGACCTGCGTGAGAATGAGCGCGCGACGTCTTCACTGTCGTTGCTGCTCTCCTTTCCGACGCATTCACCGGGAGACTTAATGACTTAATGACCGTTTCTGCTCGAGCTTTATAAACACTTTGAGGGGCTCTCTATTTTTTTTTTTTTTTTGGCGTCGTTTTGGCAGCCAACACAAGGAAGTTTGCGCGCGCAGCCGCAGGAGCCAATTTTATAGGGCGTTGTTTTCTCTCTTCTTCTTCTTTCCCCTTGGGGGTGAGATAATTGTAATCGCCGCAGTAATTTCTCCTTCCTGTGTGCGCCCAAAACACCTCGGTGGAGAGGATATTTCGGTGTCAAGCAATCAGTCAGAGAGCAGCAAACTCGGTCGAGTCACTGCAAATCGAGTCTAAAGACCGCACTTTTTGTCTCTCAGAGGATGCAAAAATCACTGGGCTCTTTCGCATGCGTAAGCACAGGGGGGAGGGGGAAATTTCGTCACACGCGTTCACATATGCGGACTCGAGCGCCAAAGAAAAGGTCCTCTGAGGACGAGGGAAAAACCGTTTTTCCCTTCACAGGATATAAAGAAAAGGGAAAAAAAGGAAGGCGTGTTCGTTCAAATGTTCATCGTTTGGGGCGTCGCTTCCTTTCCCTTTGCTTCCTTCCTCTTCCCCTGCTCCGTCTGCTCCGACTACGCGGCGCAAAAGAAAGGGATCCCCCTCTCGTCGTCCCACGCTCTGAAGGAGCGTGTGACAATCCTAAAGTTTTACCCTTGACGGTCCGTCAAGCCCAGATGCGTCAAGACGTCCGCCATGCTGACGACGGCGGCGGACGAGATCTGGTTGGCCGACCCGGTGGCCACCCCCTCCCTGTTTTTCGCCACTCACACGCTGCCCGAAGGTGGGTGTGTCGTCCGCGATCTCTCTCAAGGAAGTCCCTTCCAACGGACTTTTTCCGCATGAGGACTCGCTGTGTTTTGTAAGTCGCGTCCTCTCCTTCCCACATCCTCTCCAAGAGCGATATCAAATAAATGCTATTCTCACATTTTCAGAAACCATAACTTTTCTCTCTCTCTGAAAAATGTAATGGCAGTGATTTATATCGGCGAAACCCTGATTGCGATCATGGCTGTTACTAACGGTTGCGTCGCGTCCTCCAGTGCTTTGTTCTTCCTCTCCATCTTTGCCGAAATGTTGCAGGGAATACTTTCATTTCTGCGTACAGCCGAGATCCGCCCCCAACTGCATTTCGTACGCAATCTGCAGTTCCCACCACATTTTATCATGATTCTAGTTGTGGCGAACGCATTTTCTTGCAAAAGTGGATGTACATAATCTGCGCCGTTGTGCGCGCGCGCGTGTGTATTCGCGTCAGTGCGTGTGTGAGTCTGATTATGCCACTGCAGAGTGCATGTGGTAATCGACGAGTAATATCTTTTTTTTCCTCCAAGATGAATTGTTTTATGGCGTTTTTGCTTCTGGCTTAATCACCAACTTGCCACCTTTTGACCCCGTTCTGGAGCCAACGAAGACATTTCAGTAGGAGAAAAAAAAGGGTTGCACAGTCGGATTAAAATATGTGCCTACGTGCGCGCACGCGCGCACGCACGCACGCGCGAACCCCACAGAGATCTTCATCCGTAGGTACAGCAGTAATTGACAGTTATTTGGCGGTAAGATGCCAGCAGCTTCCACCAACTTCCCTCACGTGTGAAAATGGCAATGTCACTCCCTTCCCAGAATGAATTTCCCCCTCCCTCCCTGCCTGTGTTGCGAAAAAGGGCCTTCTGCATCTCTGACGTAGCATGAAGGCAGCTAAAGGCGCGTCTGCACTTGTGGATCTGACGGAAAGGGTTGGGGCGAGAAGAAGAGGGGCGGGTAAGGCCGCGTTGCCACTCCCCCCCTCCCCCCCCCGCCCCCTTTTGGGCTGACAGTGGGGAAATCTGCCAGGTTAAACGCCTCCTCAGCTGTGTCGAAATTCGGCCAAGAACGCTCCTCTCCTTGGCGTTGAGCGGAAGAAAAAGGGAAAAGTCTTCCTGAATGAGGAACCTTCAGAGGGGGAGGAGGAAGGAAAAGTCAACCCAGGCAAGCGCAGGGAGGACCGCAAGACGGACGACGACGACGACGACGACGACGACGACGACGACGCGCACGTGCGAGAAGGAAAATGGATCCCAACCCTGATCAGTTGCCCGGACTTGACTTGTGGTCTCCCCACTTCTCGGGGTGCGCCAACCCTCAACCCACCTTGAGCCTCAGCCCCGTTCAACATTCCACGACTGCTTCGAGGACCCTATCGTTCCATGCAATGACGCTAATTGATTCTCTCTCTTTTGCACTTTTGCCATTGTACTATTAGGTAAAAATTGCAAGCGGTCACGCCAGTGATAGACTCTTTTTTTTATTTCGTGTCACCGCCGACCTTCGACGGACTTTCGCAAGTCAGTCTCATTCATTATTTTTTACCCCTTTAATTCCTCGACTACGTCCCAGAATTTAATTGCTGTCCCTCGCAACGGTTTTCTGCGTTTTACTCCAGCAACTGACGCGTTTGATCGGAGGACTGACTGAAGTACAGTTCCTCCACGTCCCCGGCCACCGACGCAGATGGGCCGACAACCAGGCTGCTCCACTTCTTCTGGCCGCCTCCTGCGGGATGCTCGGCTTGCAGCAATCCATTACGTGCAACTTCTTTGCCGCGTGATTGCACGAGGGCATAAATGAGTGCTCGTGGACACCCAGAAGAAACAGAGAAATGCATCATCGAGAAGGCACGAGGGACGACAGACGTGAGCGCTCCTAATCATGGGGACCAGGGACTTGATGAGAGCCAAGCAATCGGGTCCTGGGGGCCTCTTTGGAGGGGGGGGGGCTTTGATCAACAATACACAAGTCTGGTATAACTGAGGAATTTCTGGACGCTGACGCAATGTCAGGACACTTCCTGTAGCAAGGACTTCTCAAAACAAGAAGCTGGCCAGCTTCCGCTGACTGGTGAGTAAAAGTATTCTGCAGTCTCTGCACATTTGACGACAGTTATGAATAAGGACGACCTTGCAGCACGAGTAGAAACACTGCTAAAAGTGTGTGTGCCCGTCAAAGGTGGAGAAGGGCAATGTCAATAGTAGTACAGTAGTTATAGTCGTCAGGCCTACCCTGTGCTAGCACAGCAGGGCCTAGACGGTAGGCACAGTAGGCACTTCATAGCTGGCTGAGTTCTCGACGATTGCAGCGCCAACTATTGGCCGACAGGTCAGAAAGCAGACGAAAAAAAAAAACCTCCTCCCGTAGGCACGAAGCAGACAAATGCCTCTTGCATTGTAGTGACTGCTGCAACTTGCCCGAGGGATTTCTGAAAACTGTGGCTTTATTCGCTCTCTGCATGTGCTGTACGTGGGTAGTGCCCATGCCAGCACACGAGACACAAAGAATAAGACATCCTACGTTGCAGGCTCTCGATTGCGAGGGTGGAAAAGATCACAGTCCTACGGGCACCGCCTGGAGCTGCAGGGATGAGTGTAGGCTGGGCTATCTTTAGTCACTAACGTTTGGATCTGTGTGTCAAGACACTCAGTGAATGCGTTCAGGTGGGGAGAGCAAACACTGTCTGGAAGGTGTGGGCTCAGTTTGCAACGCATCTCTGCACTGTTGGTGTCCGTCCACGCATTCTTGGCCGGCCACCGAGTTGTGTCACCAGATGGCTGCACCGTCTCCATCAGGCGCGCACCCGGTGGCAACCCTGTCAGAACCACGCGAGTGCGAAGCTCCGTCAGAGGTAACGAAGCGGAGTCCTCGTGGTGTGACGTCGACTTCTTCTTCCTGGCGCGCTCGGGCCGGTCGGGGAAATAAGTCATACTTGACTGAGGAAGCCGAGAGGTGACGAAATAACCTTTTTGGCGTTTAGCGGAGAAGAGGAACGGGAATTTTTCCCCTGCGCGCATTTCCTTCCGCGTCTTTTCCAGGCGGATTGATACAATCAAGGGGGAGAAGTGGGGAGGGGGAAAAAGCAAGGACACAGAAAGGACTGGAAGAAATTCCACTCAACGTCGGGATGCTTTTGTACTTGGTCGAAGCCTGAAACACCAGCAGGGCTTCACATCCACGCACTCAGGTGGAGGAAGAACGAACGAGTCACCAAATAAAGCTTGCGCCGAATCAAAAAAAGACAGTGATGACTCTCAAATTGCATACTGGAGTCTGCATGTGAATTTTCCATCATAGTTCCTCCCACTAAGGAGAGATGTTGGGAAATCGCCTGTGTCCCCACCGACCGAAGCGCGCGGGTGCCGGCGGCTTCAAAGCGTTGTCGACGATTAGGAAATAACACATTCCCTTTCTTTTTTCCCCCCTCTTTCACTCTGGCGCACGCAAGGAGCAAATTTTTGACCTCTGCTGTGACAGACACACTGACGTACGCACACATTGGTCAGCGGAACAAAACGTGGTGTTGAAACTGTGTCAAAGGCTCACGGGCCATGACGCCGACAGCGACAGAAGGCAAAAAGTGCCGCAGTGACGTCCTGCTGTAGCGCAGACACAATGGACGCGCATCCTTGAGATCATTTGGCAGTGTGACATGAGTGGTGAATCCTCTGAGCCTGACAGGAAAGCTCGCTCAGCCACCACCACCGCCCCATGTGTATCGGGAGCCTGCACAAGTACTGCCAAGTGGAGATCGAGGTGGTGCAGACTTGCAAGTGCATCATATGGGAGGGAGGGAGGGGGTTGCTCAACGCCTTGACATTAGTATTGCTGCAGCTTAGTTGATGAGTGGATTTCTTAAGAAGGCCTTTAAACAGATTCCCGCAAAACGCGTGACGCCTTCTGCTTCCTTTGATCTTGGCCTAGAAAAAGAGGCTATAAGGAGAGGAGGAGGACCTGGTGCAGAAGCCTCGTCTCAGTCTCTTAGCCAGGTGGAAAAGATCATTTGTCTTTTCTTTTTCCAAGATTTACTTTGCTTTACTCCTTCTTCCTGAGACGTTTAGGAAACGTGCGTTTCACGCTCACGTGCCCTGCCTAATGCGTGTGTGCAGTCTGCGTCAAAAAATATTTGCGAAACTCTGGGGCGCTTTGGTTAGGGGCAATTACGAGACGTTTGAAAAATGCCATACGGTACAGGATACTGAAGAGAACTGACAAGGAGAAAGATCGGAAGCGAGCGCCGTGAAGCCCCCTTCTAACGGTCTCGTCTTCGTCTTTTCACCAAGGGGAAAAAGATTGCGGGGGGAAATTACGTTATCCTCGCCAAAAAGTGTATCTAATATTTTACACCGGCCTAGCTAACAAGAAGATCTACTACACACGGACGTGCGTACGTACTCTAGCCGGTCTTTCTGCTGGTTCGCCCTGATAGCCCTGGTATGCCCAGTATGACATGCCTTTGGAGGTGTGCGCGCGCGAGTCCGATTCTTCAAACAATCCCACTTCTTCGTTGACAGAGGAGGTTTGATTTCACCGCAGAAACAGGTCTGTCTCGGACGTGCCCGCCTCCGTGCACCGCACTCCGCAGGGCGTCTTCGTGTTTCTCAAGAACTCAAAACAATATTTCTTCGGAGTTTTAGATCGCGCATCAATATAAAGGCTGAGGGAGTCCTGCTCGCCTCCTCGAGAAAGTCTCGTACCAATAAAGCCTGAGAGACTTTGAAGACAGGAAATACCAGCCAGAACGAGAGAGACAAAAAAAAAGAGCAGCTCCACAGCAAAAAAAGTTTTCCTGGAAGCCAAGACATTAGCTGGGCTGGGAGGGAGGGCAATGTGCTTCTGATGATGTGGTCTAGGACAGTCAGAGCACAGTTAAGTACGTTGGCACGCTGCTTGGTGATGAATGGTGTGCGCTTCCCTCGTGATTTGAATCTTCTGTGGAGCCCCGGATTTGTTCTTCTTGACGGAGAACCACGACCGGACTCTCGTCGCTCAACGTCCCACTGAGCTGTCTCCTCCGCACGTGGATGAACGGGGCTGAGCCTCATCTTCTTTTGACGTCATAATGCCTCCAAAGTCAGCCCGCCGCCAGCACTGATTGTTCTCAGAACTCAGGTGACTTCAACGCAGGCAGGGAGAGGAATGTTAACCGAGTCTTTCTTCTCTGCTTCTGCGTCTTCTCCCAACTCTGTCGACTCTGAATTGGTGGCAAATGCAGCTCATTCGATTTGACTTCGCAGCACTATGAAAAGTGGTCGCTTCCTCTGCTTTTCTGGCACGGCATTTGAGTGTCCCTCCCTCCGCCTCTCCAATTTCCTCCTCCGCTTTGGAGTCTCTTGAGTCATAACGATTGTCTCACGACTGCAATTCGTTTTCCGGGCAGCGCTGCCTCAAACAGGGCTTCACATCCAGCTTGTCTTTGGCGAATAGATTGTAAAACCCCTGGAATACTTGTTCTCATGCAAGACATGAATGTCCGGATATTTAAGAACAAAGAACTTTCGAACGGAACATTGGTCGGTGACGCAAGCAAGCGGACGATTACTATTGTGGCTCCGGTAGTAGAAATATGTGTATGCGCGTACCGGTGCGCACAAATACGCGTGATGAATGAAATGGTTCTTCATGATTAACGCATGGTAAAGAGTTGTCCTAATGACTAGAACAGCTGTGTCGCCCGCCGGCCAACGTCAAGTCTGTGTCTGTCGACACGTTCACGTCGTCGTCGTAGCAGTAGAGGTTACAAAACACAATCACCGGTCTTTACCGTCATCGCCGGTGACGATAATGTCGTCGAGGAGGGACGCGCACGCCCCGCCAGCCCAGCGAGAGCTCAGGCACGCAGTATTTCATTAACTGAGTTTGACAGACAGACAGACAGACCGGGATCTGGCCTGATTCTCTCACGCGCATGTGTTTCATTGGTGCAGCAGCAGGAAATCCGATTTTGCAATCGCCGAACGAATTTGCATGCATGCCATTATTCGATGGATGGTGATGGCAGCGGTTTGGCGCATGCGCATACGCACGCGCGCGCACACGCGGGCTCACAAGTAGGCAGCAGCGGTGAGGCAATCAATGGCCGGAATTAAGGCGCAAGAGAGATCAGAAACGCGCGTTCCAGATTGTGGCCTCCCCCACGCTGCAGCTCCTGCATCAGTACAAGAGGACGGACGGACGCAGTAGTGGCTCCGGTTGGTTTTTCCTGGCTTTTATGCAAGCCATTGCAATCTACGCCACATCAAGCACGAGATTATTATTTCCTCAGGTTTTTTTGCCAACTGGACTTTCGTACTTGAACGCGTGGTGCGTGCGTGAGTTCTCTGGCAGGCAGGCAGGCAGGCAGGCAGGCCTGAGAAAACTAAGGGCGCAGACCAAATGTCAAGAAGAGACCAAAGCAAATGCTTCCCACCAACTACTACAGTAGTGTCAGATTGTGGTGCTGGGAGGGGGAAAACTAGGACAAGGCTCTTAAATTCGTATGCTTCCTTGCCCTCCTTCCTGACCACCACCGCCATCCATCCGTCCATCGGTGTGCAGCAGATTGGCGGTGGTGGTGGTGGGGAGGGGGGACTCGTTATCATTATTACGGGACTGGTCCAGGACAGACACGAGCATCCAAATGATGCGGAAAATTGAGAGCAGCTAATTTTCTTGCCTCTGGCTTCGTCATTTCTTTGGCTCTTCTTGGGCTGCCCTGCCCACTTTTGCTTGCTCTGCTCGCGTGCTCGTGTGACGTGATTTCGTGCGTGGGCTTTGAGGCAGCAGCTTTGAAGCAGCAGCTTTGAAGCAGCAGGATTTGAGCAGCGGTTTTCTGCGGATGCGACGAATGAACGGTTTCAGTTCCTTCCTTCCCTCGTTCCTTCCGCGAAAAAACGCTTCCTGGGCCTGACCTCGAAATGACGAGTCCGCCTCTGCAATATTTGCCTGTGAGAGATGAAGCGGAACTTGGAGGGGGGGGGGGGAACAGGGGATTCGCCCAAAAATCTGCTCCGTCTGGGAGGACAAGACGGGGTCGTCGTTTTCTTTTTTTCGACCTTGGGTCACTTTCGTCGAGCTCGAAATCTGGTCTTGTTCTCCACACCAGCATTGACTTCTGCGGTGTCCGTGTGATCAAACGTGGCGGAGTGATTCTTGTCTCTCCTCCACCGCACGAGACATCCATGAGTCTGATTGGACATGATGCAACGCTTTTTCTCCATGAATCTGAGGTTTCTTCTCTCCGACTTCAATGGCGCTCTGATTACGCCAAGTTTGGAGATATGAGACTGTTACTTCTCTCTCTCTTTTTGCACAGATCAGAATAGCGGTGACATTGTGGAAGTCTGGGAAAAGAGATGCAGCGACTTGATATTAGAATAAAGTTAACTTTTTAGACCTTGCATGAAGAGGAGGAATCTGTTCGTCAGAGAAAAGCACCTCTGTAGCAGACCTGAACGTGTCGACGAGAGCAAAAGTTTACGCTTTACGTTGCGCTGTGCGGAGAATGCACTTTTACAAGGTCTTCTAGACAGCTGCAAGCCGAGAATGATCATCGAGCTGCGCTTCAGACTTTTTTCTTCTTCTTGAAGCATCTTCCTTAATCGTCTTGCACACCAGCTTCTACCTACGCACGCATCCAGACCATTACCGCACACATTCTTGTAGCTATCTTACTTGAAGTAGTGCCTTTTAGAGACCGTTGCTGCATCGTCGTTGTTGTCTTGGTTTCAAGGTCTTTCTTCCTTTGTTGTTATTTTTTAGCTCTCCTTGCAGTTGTTCCGTCTGCTTTTTTTTGTCTGTTGCCATCTTGTGTACGTGCGAAGCGGGAGGGAGGAGCGGAGGGGGGGGACCGGGGGGACCGGGGGGACCGGGGGGAGGGAGGGAGCGTTTGCGAGCGTGTGAACTATGTACTGAGATCATGAGTTTGTTATGTGTACGTGTGTGGCAGCCACAGCAGCCCATTGATCCTGCTTCCCTCATACGGACTCGCACTTGGAGGAGGCATCAAAGACGCAGACCCCTTTGGATGCGATGTCCTTGATGACGTAATCCCAAGTCGATCAGGTTCTTTTTTTCCTCCGTACGTACGTACAGCAGGAAAGGAAAAGGTTACGTGTTGACAAAGAACACACCACTTGTGACTTCTTCTCATGTTTCTAATATATACATACATGGAAATGCATACAGTGCTTCTGTTTGCGTATTTACCTATGCGACGCTGCAACGACCAGGACACCGATGCATAAGTAAGTAGGTGGATAGATAGATGCATGTCTACGTAGCCTCGTGAGTCTCTCATCCTCGACGTAGGTTGTTCCACGTGTGTGACAAGTGCGTTAAGAATTAGTCGAATTCCAACTTGTCCCTCTTTCCCCCATCTCTTTCCCCCCTCTATTCACAAATGTTAGTGAGCCCACACCCCTCTTTTAGGGAGGGGGGAAGAGTGAGGGGGGCACGCAAGCAAGTAAAAAAAAAGCGAGTTGGCAAATCCCAGATTTGCTCGGGCAGAAGAAACTAGGTTAAGTGCTTACTGTTGCTCTGTTGCTGCGGCTTTCTCTCTCTCTCTCTCTCTCTCTCCCTCCAGGGCGTATTTTCTGGCTGCCATATTTCAAAACAACCCATTGGGATAACAAACTTCGCTTTTTCACCAGGTAGTTTGTGTCTAAGCCAAGTTTTTTGTGCCTTCTTAGTTCCTGCACCGGAGAAGCACTCGCGGGAACTTTCCAAAAAAACGCTGCACGTGCGCGTACTTGTGGGAGACTTCTCCTTCTGCCCATTAGCAATCATGGAGATCTGCGCCACTTAGTTCTGACCTCCTCCTTCTCCCCCCAAGCGAGCTTGATCCTCCCCATGTTACTCATCCAGAGATCTCTCCAGGAGATTCACATTTCTCGGGGCAGAAAAAAAAATCAGCCCTCCTCAAGAAGCAACAAGCGGCCCTGACCCAATCTCGTCAGCACTGTGACAGCGTCTCTACCGTGTCCTGCCCCAGGGAGGCGGACCTGCTTTCACTTCGAGCCTGAACGAGCGCACTTGTACACGAAAAAGCAGTGCAAATAATAAATTCTGTTCTTAAAAGGTGAGAAAATGGGGGAGGGAGGGGAGGGGGTTGCATTTGCTGGCATCATGCCTTGGAGGAACTCCAAGCTGTTGCTCCGGAGAACAAACGACAGGATTACCCTCTTCCTATCGGGCGAACCTGTGGGCCTAAGGTTTGTCAGGGCGATGATGTCTCGGCTTTGAAACTACTTGGATTAGTAGAAATGTGCTTCGATATCAAACTCTGTTCGAGCAGCAACTTATGTGTTGGCCTCCGTCCTTCCTCGGTCTCGTCACCCCTCGGCCTCTCTGCGCACTTGTTCTCTCTCCCTAGTTTATCTTTCCACGTGGACGGAGTCGCAGAAGATCAGTCTTCATTTACATGTTGCTGCTTGTCAACTTGGGGATGTTCATTGGCGAGAAAGGAAAATGAAAGAGAGCAAAACTTGGTCAGGCAAGTGTGAGCTAGTAATTTCAGTGGCTTCTGCTATCCGAGAACAGATAAAGGCCGGAATTGTGTCGTCTCCCACACGAGCCTAGAAGTTCACGTCGCATCTCATCTAACGACAATTCCATTCCTTCCGTCCGTTGAACTTTGTAAGAAATATTCCGAATACTTTTCTGTCCTCTTCCTCCAGACTGACCACTTAGCCGAGAGACACCAGCCATGTCCTTGCCGGCACCTCGACCATTCGCTCTGTTTATGTCACATCCACAACTGTGCACACTCGTGTACTGATATCGTGTAGTGCAACTGACGCTTGCGCTTGGCCAATGAGGAGGACACGACGTGAGCAGGCGACTTGATCATCTCGGACGTCTCCAACGACTCTTCCCATAGTGTCTGTCTGGTGGCTTGACCAAACGGAAGTGAAATTCCCCCCCCCCTCTTTTCAGTTATCTGTCTCCGCAATGCAAGAATAATGGGCCACACATGTGCGTGGTCAATTGAAAGCCTCACTACCGGCGATCTTCGTGAAGAGAAATCTCAGGAATTCACTGTCACCACGTAGTAGGACAAGCACAGAAAGGGGCTACTGTGTGCACATCCCATGTGTGCAAAGGAATTCAATGCCTAACATTGTCAGCGTATCGATAGCTGTAACAACTAAAGCCAAAGCTCCCCACCTGACTTCTAGTACGAAATGTGTTACCAACCGTCTTCTTCCAAAAAAAGAAAAAATACGCTTTTAAGTAGCGGCGACGACCGTTTTTTTTTCTTTTCTCATCGATCCCCGAACATCCTGTGCACACCCTGTAGGTGCAAGGTGGCGAGTGTCCTTTCAGGAGGTCAAGCCTGAGGAGGGTTCTCAGTCTTCAGTGGGTCACAAAAGTGAAAGATCAACGAACTCTGCCTCTTCTCCGCGCCGACTGACGGCTTTTTTATGTTCCTCCACTGCAATCTCCTCGTTGTTGCATGCGTAAAACTGGGGGACGAGCGAGCGGTTAATCTGGCCCACGACGACGTCCTACTGACTGCGATGCATAGATGCGATGGACACGATGCTTACGTACTTATGTGCGCAGGACTCTGTTACAGACAGAGAAAACTGGTCTCTCACTTCAGCTCTTCCCAATGTCTTCCTGTCAGTGTGTTTATAAAGAATTTCCTGTCTCGCGATTCCGTCCCGAAGCAGCTTTTATGTTATTTTATTTTTTACTCATCTCCATGGGCGTCGCAGAAAACTCGCTGAATAAGAGCTGAGCTGTTGAGACGAGAAGAAAATTTGCGGAAATGCCTAACTTAACCTTTTCCTTCAGCCAGTTCTGACCTGGAGTTCCACAAGTGCACGGACGACAACAGCAACAACATGGGCTCCTCGGGCCAGACAAATGTAGCAGGCCTCACTTTTAGGTTTATTAAAAAAAGGGAGTTGCTGCTGTCTCTCTCCATCTCAGTCTCTCCCGCCATCTCTCAGTCTCGTATATACAGAGAGCTTCTTCCGTCACCGCATTCCTTAAGGGGCAATTTTCGGCGCAATTTCGGATCAAGTGGACTGAGCCAGCACAGGATGTCTGTCGTCGCTGTCGCCGTCGCCGTCGTCGTTGCCCGCTGCTTCTTCCTCTGCGATGTCGGCCCTCACCTCCTCCTCCCCAACAACAAGCCCTCCCCAGGCCAAGTCAGGCACTCCCCATTTCTGCTGCCTGTTTTATTGTGCGGGTATGCATGCCCATCGCCTCCCCTGCTGCCACCACTGCACACACCACACACCCGATCCTGCCGACGGCCGCCCCGTGTCTGCCCTGCTTGAATTGCTCTGTTGCCCCCTCCTTCCTGTTGAGGAGAGCTGACTTGGGCAACCGCTCCCAGGCGACTGACAGCAGCACCGGCACTGGCTGCTTCGTGGGTAACTAACAGTAGCAGCAGTGGGTTCAACGCTTGTTTTCAAGGACACCCAATCCTACACCAGGAGATCTTAACTCGGCGGAGCCCCGCAGCGGGGGATGGGAAGAAAGAGAGAGAGGGATGAGACGAGTGCTATTGTTGTACTTCTACGTACCTAAGTTACGCATGTTGGTGCATACAGACGTAGAAGTGAGACAGACCAATTCAGGACATTGTACCTCCCTAATTTGTGGTTGCTTCGACTAATCTGTTCCACATGCCGCAGGAACAAAAATGTCCTACTCTGCTATGCAAATATCAGTCTAGCTGTGTTTGGAGAAGAAAAAAAGAGACCAGCAGCTATCATCTAATATTGCGCTCGCTCTTGTGCGGACTCCTCTTCCCACTCTCCAGGCACAAATTGGAGAGTGGGAGATGATGGAGGCAGCAGGAGCGGGAAGTTGGAGCAACAGGAGTCAAAAATCGGGAAGGAACAGATTTCATGCAACAGGGAGGGGGGGGAAGAGGAGGGACCACTTGAAAGCAGTGCCAGCTGCCAATTTCAACTTCACTCATGGTCCTGCCTCGTCCTATTTTCCGTTGATAGGCGGATGTGAACCTTAAGAGGATGTATGTGTCTGATGATCTCGGAGATTCTTTTTGTGGGACGTTTTGCTTCACATGGTGTTGCTCTGTCTGCCCACCGCTCGTCGGAAAGAGGGACGATGACACACTTGAGTGCTGTGCGTGACCTTTTTTTCCTTTTCGCGATTATGACCTCTTCAGTCAGCTGCCGGACTGTTAACATCGAGTACGGGAGGACCCAATTTTCGACCGCCCATTGGTGAATAATTGGGTCATGCTGTTGCCAACATCATCCTTCTTTTTGTGTAGCAGGAAGAGGCTAATGAAAAGGCTCTCCCAGAAACGGTTTTTCACAGTAGGTCCGTCACATCCTCTTTTGTCGGGCGAGCGAGCGAGCTGCTGATACCCCTAGTATAGATAGACATGCACGCAGTAGCTCGATGTGAGAAAAAGTTGACTTCCGCCCAGTCAAGAGAGACGAGGTCTGTTTAAGGGGAAAAAAATGTTTGCCTCCGCATGAGCGTTATGTCTAGTTCAGTTTGTGCTGTAGACAACTTCTTGAGATGGACGCTTTCTTGAACTAACTAGTGCAAGGACAAACACCCACTAGGGACTGGATCGCACTTGTTTTTTTTCTTCTTCTCCGTGCGAAATGTGATCTACACCTCGACACAGGTGGGTTCTTAAATGAAAACGTACGAGAAAAGCTTTCAATCAATGCAGGGATTCGATCAAAAGTCTCGCTGCTATTCAAATCCGCCTTATGCTGTTCGGAATCTCTTTTAAGACAGTTAAATGAATCCTCTTCACTGACATCAGGACCCTGACGCACACGGAAGTTAATACACACGACGATAGCATTCAGTAGCATCGTCACAATGAAGAGTCAGTTTTTGTTTTTCTTTTTTACCCGCAAATACAAAGAAACCCTTGGCACAATTGGGCGTTCACAAAGCTGAAAGGGGAGCTTGTAACTAGCCCTATCCTTGACTCGTTATTGCCCCTTTTATCTCGAATCATCTGAGTCCTATTTTTTTAGGCAACAGTTGGCAGATGCTGAAGCCTCAACGGTTAAAAGGAAATCAACTTTTTCCCGCGCTCGCTCGCATGGCACGAATTAGGGAAGCGGGGCCGCAAAAGTGGGTTGCCCGGTATTTCTTTCCGGCCCCGTGAGGAATCAGGAAGCCCCTTTTTCTGCGGGCAAAAGTTCACCGTGCATTGTAACGACTCTTTTTTTTTATTGTGCTACTGGACACCTGAGTAAGCTCTCTCTGAACGCTCGAGATCGTCGCACATCCACTCATTTGCTTATGACGTTATCATGCAGCGGGTCTGGGCGGTCGAGAAGTCGTGAGTCGTCTGTCTCCTGTTGCTGTTTATCCACCAGAGAAGTCCGTTGAAGGGAAATAGGGGAAGAAAAATGAATTTTCATGGGCTAATTACTTCCCTCCAAAAAACATGAGTCTTGTGCGCTGCCTGCACTGCTGTAGGTACGTTGGAGAGCGAACCCTGGGCAAGAGCACGTGCCAAGCTTGACTGCAGTGCAGCCGATGCCTTCACTTCCGAAGGGGTTGCTCGCTCAGCAATAAGCTCATGTCACGTCACGTGAGGTCTTTCTCTCAATAGAATTTGATAGAAAAAGACACACACAAGATCTATGGTAATGGCCCACTTCGTGCGCTCTGGGGCGTGCGCCTGCGTGCGCACAAAGGCATAAGGCTGGGCCTCTCTCCCATAGGACTCCCCCTACTACAATAGTTACGCTGTCGTCTTTTGTTGGGCCTCATGCAGCTAATTTCCAGTCAAGTAACAGCTGAAACACGTGTAGCCCGGGACGTGCTAAAGGCCGCGGCCTGACCTTATCAGGACAAGTGATATGCGAGACTTTCAAGTATGCAAGATCCTGGGTCTTGTTTGAAGGATACTTCTAAATCACGAAGCGGTGTTTTTTCTGACTTTTTGTGCAGAGCAAGTGTTGCTTGCTGAATGAAGGCACCGCTAAGAAGAAGTTTTCATGCACGTGTGCTAGCGTGCGTGCGTCTAAGAGTGAGCCCTGAAAAGCTGCCTAGTCAATAGGTAGCAGCAGAATGAAGTCGAACAGTGCAAAAGAACAGTGATGCAGACTGCTGTACGTACTCCAAATGCAGTGAACGTACGTACCACAGAGGTCCATCCATGCCTAATCAATTTCTGCTGGGATCTCTCTTCAAGTTCACTTTCTTGTCCCTTGAAGTTGCACTTGGTCATAAAGCAACTTCTGACTGTACTGCGACTGTTGGAAACATTCCGTCCAATTGGCAAATCCCCGCGCAATTTTCTGTTAACAGCGCAGTAGCACAATTACTCTCTGTCCCCGCGAGGTCATGCTGACAATCATTCTAAAGGATGCAGCAGCTAAAAATAATGACAGGACTGCAGCGAGACTCCTTATGTAGTCTCTGGCACATGTGTGCATTTCCACCTCTTGCAACTATTAGTGGGAGCCATATGGCGCGGGGCCAATAATACTACCTATTGCATGTACACGTTAGAAGGCAATATCCTTAGGGGGAAGCCAATTTATATACTTTCAGAGAGTCTATCGCAACTTTCCGCAAGTTGTACCCGTGACACACGGTGCGGCCTTGAGAAAACGCACTTGCTCACACCAACTCCTTGCCATACATACGTACTACTTGCTCACTGCACTTGCGGGTTTTTTTAATCGAAACACGTTCTCTGGTGTCTCCGTCAAGTCGTTTGCTTTAGTTGTGTGCAGTGGCAGATTTTGGTCATGAGCGCTTTTTGCTGCTGCTTTTTCTAGGTGCGTCTTCATCTTCGACCGGAGTGTCAGGTGCCGACGGTGGCAGCGGCGGAGGCGGCGAACTACCTCGTTTAGACGATGAGTGCATAAAAAATGTGATCGATTCATGTAAGTACGACAAAAAACGAACAAACTTGTTCGTCCCTGTGTTAATAACTTGCGTAAATGTGGCACTGCACGTACAGTGCCCACAGGACAACTGAGTGACGGTGTTAGCACCCACTGTGCTGCCCCCTCCCCCGAGTCCATCTTGCAGGGGCGTCGGTGGTTGTATTTCATAGTACGCTAATGCCATGCTTGCAAAATTATTGCCACTGTGATTATCGTCGCGTCGTTGACCGTGCCGTCGTCGCCGTCGTCGTCGTCGTCGTCGTCGTCACGCTATCCGGAGCTACCTGTTGTCTGTCTTTTAGCGGACGCAGCAGCAGCGGCCTCTGCCAGCAGCGGCCTCGGCCAACCGGAGTTCGCGGCGCCATTTGCCGTTCGCTCTTTTTCCTTCTCTCCGTTCTTCCTGCTGTAGAGTGTCCGTCATGTAACTGACGCGCGCGGAAAAAAGTGACGTTAGCTACCCCCCCCCCCCCCACTCCTCCACCTCCTCCTCGTCCTCCTCTCTCTTCCTCGTGCGTAAAGCGCGCACATGCAGCGACGGCGGCGGCGGCAGCACCGAGGCAATCCTTCTCCTCCTCTTCTTCAGTAGGCCAGTGATTCTCGAGCCGATCGGGACCTGTTCAGGGTCTACATCGTCACAGCAGAGGACAGCGAATAGTATCTCTCTGTGAGCTTTTTTTTTTTCGTTTGCTATCGTGCGTTGTGTGTGTTTCCACTGTCGTCTCGATTCGCACTTTATTGGTCAAGCAAAGAAGTCATAATAAAGTGAGAGCGAGGAGAAATCGCTAACCTTGAGGAAATTGGTGCAAACGTCATCGAAGTCCGAGGTGTTACATCTTAGAGTCCTTACATACTCTCCGTCACCACTGCCATCACCTAACACGACAGCAAGCGCACTGCTAAAGGAAGAAAGAAGAATAACACGATAGACAACAACATCGTCGACATCGACTGCAGGTCGATGATCAACTAACACCTTCTCTGTTCACAAAGGAACTAGTGAATCGTCGTGAGTGCTGCCTTCACTCCATATAAGGATAACTGCTTGCCTCATGAAAAAAGCCATAATCAGGCCCTTCATCTATTAGCTCCTCTCTACCTCATCAAGGAGGAAGAATAGCTTTTGGAACGCCAAGGAACAACTGCAACGACGGACTCATGCTCTGCTAAAGAGGCCTGAACGACCTCAGCTGCCACAAGATGTCTGCCAGTCCCACATCAAGCGAAAAAGCCGACACAGACTGTCAAATGCAGCCTCTGGACTTGAGCTGCCCAGAACGCCGGCGCGTGCGCCACCACAGCGCTGCCCTCTCTGAGGAGAGGTACTCGTCCACCTCGGAGAGCGGCGGCGGCGGCGTGTCCCCGCCAGCCGCCGCGGCCGTTGCCGCGGCGGCCGCCGCGGTGCACAAACCGTGCAACTTTAGCAAGCAGGCCCTGGACATGGTGGAGGCCGCTCTGGCCTCCGCGTCTGGAGGCTCTGTTTCTCCGCCGTCCTCGTCGGAACACAGTGGACCTGCCAGGAAGAGGTTTCTCACAAAATATCTGCACAAGGATAGAGGTGAGAAGTTAATCCTTCTCGAAGAAAGAAATTGCACTAACGGCTGAGGCATAAAAAAGGACGAAGAGAGGGGGAAAAAGAATCAGCTAAGGCTTTCCCCCACTTGCATATTACTGTCTCGTGTCCGTCCATTTCTCTGACTCTGCCGGACAAAGACTTTGAGCGGTCATTTTCCGTGATTCTCCTCGCCATTGCTGTCTTCTTCGCTGTTCAAGTTCTCTGCATTCAATGCGTCATGATCTTCTTCGATCTTGTCGTGTAGAGACAGAAGTTTTTGTCCCGCCGAGGAAGGGAGAGAGAGGGAGGAGGAGGAAAAAGTGAGGTCTCTTCTTGTCTGCTTTCCTCAAACTGCATTGGCAACGCGACTGAAGCCTTGGGCCTTGGGCCTTGGGCCTTCTTCTTCTCCCTTTGGGTCTCTCTTATTTTTGCCTCGCCGACTTCTTTTTCTATTCTCCGGAGTGTATCCGATGGCTCTAGAGCACAAATGCGCGCTCACATGAAAGTTCCTCTTCCTGAGGTTCCAACTGCAACGGTAGTTGAAGATGGGAGAGATTTTTAGTTAAAGCTGTCCGGCCAGAGAAGTTTTCAAGGTCCTCCTACATCTCTCTCTTTGCCCGTTTAGGAGTACCATTTCGCCGTCCGAGGTTGTCTTCAAGTTCACGTACACACACTCGCAGTACTTGAGGACAAGTAGCATTTCGGCATCTGAATGTGGTCCGGGACTCTCAGATTTTGCACTTTTCGGACTATGCTACTCAATACAGAGCCTGTTTAGAATCACTATACTAGACTGCTTCTCATCTCGGCGGAAAAAAAGGGGTCGAAGATACTCTATTTCTGAAGAAATGTGTTTGCGCTGCAAATAGCACGCGAGTTGTGCAATTTCTTCGAGCAGCAAAGTCACTTGATCCCTCTCCACACGTTAGAGAAAATCCTGTCTAGCAATTTCCTCTCGTGGCTGTTTTTTGCTGAAATTCCCAAGTGTACGACCAATTATGAAGCTTAAATACTCTCAGTCGGTACTTTTGCCACGAGTCGACCCTGGCCGAGACGATGCTTGAGTTGAGGTGCGTCCCCCTCAGGTCCGAGTACCAGCGTACAGACGTGCAGACACCCACAAACACACGGGTATTCCATTTCATGGAAATTTGGGTCAGTGAGAAATGATTGCATTTTCTTTCTCCTTCCTCCTGTCTGAGAGAGCTGCCGATGCAAGTCTGGGAAGAAGAAAGCGAAAGTTCTGACATTTTGGGCCTGCCTGACCATGCACGCTCTCGAGCAGTGTCTGTGAGTTCTCTTCTGAAGCAGCTCGGCGAGACAGAAATGCGCGACTTCCTCTTGATGTTTGCTTTTTTCCTCCGTTTGTTCCCTTTTCACTCGAGACGACAGATAGATCGAGGTCGGTTATTTGCTCACTCACGTCCACTGCCTTCGCCGAGTCCGTCTAGTCCAGGTTTCCTGTTTTTGAGGAGGGGGGGGACAGAGTTGAGCTGAGTAGAGATAGCGCGCTTTTTCTCACGGATTCACCTTCACTTTCTGAAGCGATCACCGCACAAATAGCATTTGAAACCGCCACGGATGGATACGCGTTCCAAGCAGACAGTAGCAGACACAGACAGGTAGAAAACACCTCCTCGAGCTGGAGAAGGAAGAGGTTGTTTTGCCCCTTTTTCTGTTGTTGTTGTCCGATGCCCCCATTCCCATCCAGAGGAGGGAGAGGTCCTCTATCCTCCCCCCTCCCCTCCCCCCTCCTCCCTATTTTTTTTTGCTAAGGGCCAAATGGACCCCTCAAAGGAAATTTCCTACTCATCTTGTGACCGCTACTGCTGTTCCTGCTGCTGGGCTGCGAGGACAAGGTCATCTTGTTTTTGAAATGCACTTTTTTTCACCGTTGGAACTGTACAGTACTTTGACGTTCCTTCCTCCGTACACAATGCGTGATATTTTCTTTTTTTAACCTTCTTGCTTCTTCCCACCCATCATACACTTTGCCTAACGAGAGGGAGAGAGAGAGAACATCACTTCCTCTCTCTCTTTCTTCTTTCTTTCTTTCTTTCTTTCTCTCTTTCATTCTCTCTTTCTTTCTGCGTGTGTGTGAAAACAAGTGAGTCGCGCAGAGAGCAGGAAGCCGTAAAAAGAACCAGATAAGGCACTTTTCCGTGTGAAAGTGAACAGACTAGTACAGTATTATAGCGCATCCACGAAGGATGAGAGAGAACACATTGTACTGTCCGTCTGCTCGTGCTGGCGCTAACAACTTATAGCCACTAATCTCTAAGTACGCTTCCACTTTCTCAATGACTGAGTCACACTTCCTGCATTGCTTAACTCTTTAAATCTTTGCAACAACGTCCTGCAAGTCGATGTGAGCTGTCGGAGTCTGTTTTTCTTTCTTTCTCTCTCTCTCTCTCTTCTTGCTGGTGGCAAAATTGACCGTGAACTTGAAGACTGACGGCTTCGCCCACTTAAGGGAGAAGCAGCAGCGTTTTACCTGGGTGAAAGTTTTGCAAGCTTGAAAAACTTGAGAAGTAGCAGCATCACTGGCCTTCCTTCATTAACAGCTGCGAGGAGGAGATAGATATCGGTGCGCTACCTATGTACAGACATAGCCGTACTGCACACCTCTCCTACTGTTCTTAACATGACACTTTTCGTCGATTCGCCTGTTTTACTTTCTACGAGCATCGGGGCATGACGTCCCCCCCCCCCCCGGGGGTCCGCCCTCGGGCCGTCGCTGGCCCTCGAGCTTCAAAATCCCAAATCGAGTGTAAAGTGCTTCTTTACGACGTGCATAATTAGTGCTGAACTGTGCGCTTGGACACGCATAGAGTCAGGGCTGTCCTGGACGGTAGCTGCGAGTGCCATCGATTGTGACCCACTTTTGGCATCGCTTGGACGGACTTGTAGCAGAGCAGCGATCGCGTCAAGACAGATGTGTATTCACACATCTGCATCTGCAGATGAGAAGGGGAGAGGGTGGCTCTGGTAGGAAGAAGAATCACAGAAGGAGAAGCGGTCAACAACCTGTTATCCCCTGAGTCGCTCTCGCTGGCGAAAATTAGGTTGTGAACCCTGCGGTCATCCGAGAGTTTATCGTCGCTATTATTGTTATTATTGCCGCCCCGACCGACCAATCCATTTTTGTTCGGTTTGTCTGACCCCTTGAACGCGGTTTTGACAGTCAGGATTAGACGGAACAGCGAAGTGTAGGAAGATCCCTTACAGGAAATGAAGCGGCCATTGTGATGTCAGCTTATTTGTCGGTTGCAGCAGCGAAATGGAGCGAGCTTTGACCCAGTTGTCTCATCTCGTCACTTCTTCCAAGACGCTTTGAGTGAGTGTGTGTGAATGAGAGAGACCCCTTTTTTGCACAATTAGTCTCCTGTGACAGCTGTGGCTCATCGCTCACACGTCCAGCAGACACATGTCGATCGTGCTCGGGATCGAACACATGCCAACGGGGGCGCCTGGTTGTTCAATGGCAACAACATGTCACAGTCACGCCGGACACCTGTGTCAATTCAGGACCTGCCTTTCCTAGGGCGCTGACATCTCGGCAGACGCCTCATTTTGGTTTCTGCCCAATTGGCGGAACCGATTGCGAGCGAACTTGGCACTTGACTGGCAAAGGACAAGACTGAGGAGACTAAATTGAAGCACTCTCATGCCTATTTCAGAAATAGCAGGTGTCAGATTCCTATGATCTTTCTTTCTCCTTGCATAAGAATTCACTTTTGCAGCATGGTGTAACTGGGTTGAGGAAACGGACGCTTTTTAGCTCCAGTTACATCAAGAGACGAGAGGAAGCAACACAAGTCTCTCTGGGCGGAAATAAAAATGCCTTCCCCACCCGAGGCCGGCCCCATTTTTTCCTCCTTCTCTACCCCGAAAGTCTTTTAGCGCCTAATGCACAAAGAGAGCTGTGTGCAAGTTTTGTTCTCCTCCCACCCCGCAAATCCACGTTTGCACACAGCAAAGTCTGTGTAAGCAAGTGGGATTGTTACGTAATGGCGGCCCTGCCTTTTTCCGTTCCGTCTGCAGTGGTGCAGGAGATGCGTGCACGCGTGCGCCCTCTGGCGTGTGTGTGTGCGCGCGCGCGTGTGTGTGTTATCCTTTGTTGTTGGAACAGAGCGCGATTCGTTCGTCCGTCGCCGCGCGTTCATGTGTGCCAAATGCAGCTACTACCTACCTATGTAGGTGGGTGTACCGGTGAGGAGGGAGGTCGGGAGGTAGGCCTCAAACTGAATTTGGAGCGTGTGTGTGTGTGTGTGTTTTTCGTCAGTTGCGACTGCGTTTCTCCTGACTTCCTGGCCACGCCATGCGCGATTGTGTGTGTGTAAGTGTGTCCGTCCGCACAAATGATGAAGAGAGCTGTTTACCTCTGGACAACACTCTCGCTCACTCACTCATTGTGTGTTTCCATGCGCGCTTGACGCACCAGATAGAGCTGATTCTTGTAGGCGCCGCCGCCGCCCGCGTGTTTCTTTTTTGAGGCACTCTGGGAAAACTGGCGTACGAGCACAAGTCGTCGTATGTATTAGTTGTTGTGCAGTCGCCAAAAAGGACTTCCTCTTCTTCACAGCAGAAAAAATCTTTCTTTTATCTGCGCCAAACGGACGGGCGAGGAGCTGTAACACATTGTAACAGTAGGAGACTCTCTCGCGCTCCCATTTTTCCCTTTGTGGGGAATGAATAGATCAAAAGAAAGAAGAGGGTCTGTTGAGAGAAGTTACCTATTTGCTCACATATGATCCAAGAGAAAAACTCCGAGGGACTGAGGGTAGAGCAGGATAACTGCTTCTATTTTTAGGTGGTGGCGCAGAAACAGAACCACTTGTCTCTTCTTCTTGGGATGGTCTCAGTGATCGTCAACAGGATCTGTACTCGACTCTGCTGTATGCGCGCATCATGCCTGCGCGCATCACTGGCAACATAAATTAGCGAGTTGGGATCCCATGACCTTGAATACCGGATTGTTTGAGTTTGCGCAGTCCATGTTCAGCTTCGCTGCTGCCTCCAATGTGCATTCATTGGACTGTATTGTCTATTCGCGTGGTACAATGTTCATCTACAGTTACTGGCAGGCTGGAGCACGTTTGTGTAACCTGCGCAGCGCCATTTGCTGCAAGTGTAGGCTCTGGATGTTCTGTCTCTAGGTGAACTATGAAGTACACGTGTTTTGCGGGTTTGCAAAACTGCCGGATTGGCCAATTGGCTGCGCAGTCAGTCAGTCAGTCAGCTAGGCCGACGGGCGGGCGGACGGGCGGGCCTGTGGGGCCGACCGGCAGGTAGGCCTCCGACGCAGGCAAGAATGGCAGATCGAACGAGTCCTGTCTCATGTGCGATTGACGAAGTTCAGCTATGCATAACCAACAATTTAGCCACGTTCCTTACGCGACAAAAGGGAAGCTCTTTTGTCCGAGCGAGCGAGTGAGCAGCAGCCAGAACTAGACGGGAAGGGGACTTCCCCCAGCACTCCTATCGATTATTCTTGAGTCCCCCTCACCTCTTAAGTTCATTCTCTCTCTTTCCCCCCCCCCTCTCTCTCTCTCACTCATTCTGCGAGAGCGAAATTTATCGTCGGCAAAGCCGTGATCTGACATCTGATGACTCGCGCTGCTGGCTGCAGACCGATTTAGGTAGAAGAATAGTCGGAGTCGTACTTTTGCTTCATACTTTGCGGGGATCAGGGAAAGAAAATGGTGGTGCCGCTCCAGCATCCATGACAGATCGGTCGGCTGCTCTTTGCTCTCCAGTCTATGCATTGTTGCATGCTGAGAGTGCGATGCTCTTAGAGAAAGCAGTGGCCAAGCAAGAAGGTGCGTAGTACGTTTGCGGTGAGTGAGTCAGCCTGCCTCGAAAGCAAAAAGTCTCCTACTGTGATTGGGTAAGGAGGAAAAGAATAAAGAAACACCTCCAAAGTCATTTTCAGCTCTCAACAGATGCCCCAAATCAAGGAGTCGTTTTATTCCACCCTTCACTGATTCGCCTTTCTCATATGATAGGAAAAACCCCAAAGCGAATTCCTCTTTCCTCCTCCTTCTTCATCTATATTACAAATATATTGCCATACCAATTTAACACGGTGCGGGGTAAACACCGGCTGGCGGCTCGCTAAATTCCCCTCCCCCTTCCATGATGAGATCATAGCTCCAAGAGAGCAGAAGCAGCTGGCTTTTTCTGCTCGATGCCATCACATCACGGTCATAATGGTCTCCTTTCTTGATCGGGTGGGACGACGGCTACGTCGGCTACGTCGGCGACGTCGGCGACGTCGGCGACGACGAGGAAGGCGGAGGGAGGGAGGGAGGGAGGGAGGAGAGAACATTACTAGCTGTTGCTGCTCGGGGTGTGAGTAATCACGCATACAGAGTGCCGCACATTCCGCCGCTGGATGAATCAGCCGCCAACGCCACCCCTGGATTTCCTCCTTTCCTTCATTTCTGTTCCTTAATTCTATCCCATCTTTCTTCCTCCTCCTTTTCAGGGGGATCTTCTTCCTCTCCGGAATCCCCAGAGATTTCTTGGACGCTCTCGCATTTTGTTTCGTCATCGCCTTTCTTCTTTTCCCCCTCCAGTTGTTGCGAGGAGTCTAAAAATAAATTGGATTGCGAGAAAGAGAAGCTGGCGCCAAAAGTAGGGGGGGTGAGGAGACTCAGGGGTCGGGGATGTTAGTGGAATGGATGAGACTTCGCAGAATTGCAAAAAACCCTTCCCCGCTTCTTTGTTTAAAGGCATCACCCGCCCAGGGGCTTGGAGCCCGTCCACTTTCAGCTCTCATTGCATTGATACGTGTGGGAATTCCCAATTGTCCTAATTTCGAATCCCACATACGGGGGGAGGCTTTTTTTGCCCCTCGACGTCCCTAGCAAAGTACGAGGTGGCTGAGAAGATTTCTGCATGCGCTAACGGGACAAAGAGAGGGAGAGCGAGAAAAAATCCGTCCTTTTTGTCCTTTTCACTATCCATTTGTGTGGTGGGTAACTGAGCAAATTCGTTCTCAGTCCCGCGCGTATGCACTATATATGTACGTATATTTCTTTGAGGAGCTTTTTTTGCCGCCTCTACTGCGGCTGCACAATTTTCCTCCCCTCGCATTTGAATATTTCATTGTGCGCCGGGAGTTTGAGAGAGACGGAGAGAAAATGGGAAAGCGCCATCCAGATCGAAACAATTGTATAAATGCAGCGATTATGCCTGGGTCCGAGCATGGCCAAGATCGAGTACGGCTCCGCCGTGGCCCTCGAGGGAACCGTGCTGGCCGCGGCGCAAGAGCAGCACTGAGTGACGAGTCCGGAATGACTGCCGAATGGCTTTGTGGTCCTCTCCACCAAGTCTATTTTTAAGACACGATGTCTCGTTTCCCAATGCATATTAATGCGCGCTTGGATTTAAGGAGAAGCAGACGTCGGAACGGAAAGGACAATCGACAAATTAGCATTGGACCTGATGAGAGCGAGTCTGAGCTCCGGCGCTAGTCGCCAGTCCATGGTTCAGTGTGTCCATGCACATCCTCGGTGCGCTGCACAGTGCGCACTGCACATACGTAGTCAGTGCTGCTTGACTTCCCCTCCGCTCAGTCCTCGCATGTCCGATAGGTAGAAAGCCCGAAAGCCTTTGAGAACGAGGTCACACTCGCACAGTTCAAATGTCGACAAAGCAATGAGAGCGCGCTAGAAAAGACAAACTGTTTTTCTTCTTCTTTCTTTGCCCCGTCCTTCTTTATCTCGCCCTGCGCAGAAGTGATGAAATGTCGGCTTTCGTTGCACCTTCAGTTCTTGACCTCATTTCTCGTCCTGCACGAGGGGGGAGGAAGAAAAAATACTTTCGACTTTCCTCTCTCTCGAAGTCACCTTTTTTTCCATGCATGACGGATGCAGCAGTGACGCTCGGCTCTCCAGCAGCTGGCGCGTGTCCAGAGACACCCGCGCTGTCCTCTTTTCTTCCGGTTTCTCTCTGGCCTTTTTTTTTACGTATCGACCTTGATAGCGTTTTTTCCCCCCTCCTCCTCCTCTTCCATCCGATACTCACTTGCTCCAGACTGTTCTTGGCTTTCGTGCGCAAGGAAAAGACGTCGGCATAACGTAGGAGGGCCTTTTTCGTCAGTCACGCGACTCGTCTCGATAGCCTTTTTTATGAAGACAAAGTGCTACCAAGTCTGAATGAGAAGCACCCCCCCTCCCGCCTTCTCCAACTGCCTGTCGCTGTCCTTCTCGCAACTGCCCTGCAACAGAATAAAAGTACAGCTCGCGTCGTCGGCGTAGAAGAAGAAATAGTAGTACGAGCAGCCCCTCACAGACCTCACAAACAGCCATGAGAGTTGGCTGGCAGTGGCATTAAGTAGCCTCCTTATTCTTCCCCTTCTTCTTGCATGCGAGCCATTCCCCCTTTTTCTTCTTCTTCTTCTTCTTCCTCTTCTTCTTCTTCTTCTTCACCCGTCCTCGTCCTCGTCCTCGTTTCCGTGCGTCGCCCTCAGCGGCCTGCAACTTCTCTCTCTCTCCGCTGCTGCAGCCTTCAAGGTCAGTGGGCAGGCCCAGAAAGGCCGTGGGGCTAGACAGAAAGAGAGAGCGAGCGCAGCGGTAAGGAAGGCCTCACCACTCACGCCCACTCCTTCTCCCCCCCCCCTCCCCCCAACTTCTCCCGAATGGCCCCATGGATTCGTTCGGGTGCACTACATAAGTCCGTCGGACAGACATACATACGTATGGACGCATCCACGTACTATGGACTCTCCTCGGTAGTTCAGAAGTAGCAGCAGTTGCTACTTATTCTGCTATTACGTACTTACCTAGAAACAAGGGAAAAATATTTTTACCTGCAGTGACAAGGCTCCGTCGAGACCTCCTCTACGGCGAATACTGCACAAATTTTCCCTAAGTTTTTGTTAACTTTTCTCAAGCAAAACTTTTGGACATAAAATGATCCATTTATTCGTATAAATCTTATAAATGTAATGGAGTGTCTAAGGGGTCTGTCCGCATGTCAGGGAGGTTGAAGAGGGGGACAGCATCTCTGGATTGATTTGGATGAGACTTGGCGTGGTCTTGAGACGGTGATGGGTCAGCCCCTGTCCCCTTTCCCGTCGTCAACAATGGGCGAGGTCCACTTCTAAGACTGGCTATCGATGGTCGGCCCGCGCAGGCAGAGGGGCCGGCTGTCAGGCAGGCGGGCAGCGGGCGGGCACACGGAAAAGCCGGGGTGGCTATGCTACTCATAGAAAGTAATTGAAGCCCGTATAGTAGTACATAGCGTCCGTCCGTATGTTGTGTGAATGTTGGCCTCATTTCCTGTCTCCGCCGACGATCGACGCACGTCCTCATTTCCCGGACTTCCTTGTTGGCCTTGCGGGAGAACGTAGAGAGAGGCCACCTCTCCTCCCCACTACATAGGCCGGGCGAAAGGGGGCCTTTGGGCCTTTTTTAGGACAAGGCCTTTGGCGCACGCTCTAGAAAGCAGTGAGTGAAGCCAAAATATAAGGGAGAAAGGCAGGAAGAAGTCTGTATGTGTCCCTGACATGGCCTAACCCTCTCCTTCTTGTGTGCCTGGTGGGAGACAAGCATTAATCATGAGGGAAACGACGGAAAGGGAAAGTTGGCGACGGCCGAGTGAGCGGGCTTAATTTCGATGCATTTTTGCCCCCCCAAAAAATCGTCCAAGAAATGTGGAGTCGTTGAGAGTTCTTAAGCTCTCATTCCCTCCTCCCGTCAGTCGGTCCAGCTCGCGGCCAAAAAGCTGGTCCGCAACTGCCAGCCCATCAAACTGACGAGATCAAGTATGCAACACAAGTACTTTATTACTGGCAAAAGCTTCATGCTGCGAATTGGAGGTAGAAGTGCCTTGCCTGGATCTACCTAGTGCGGAGGGAATTAAAAAGCCTTTTGTTCGGTTTGCCTTTACACAAACAAAAAAGGGGTTAAGGACAAAAGACAATTTTGATTGACACGAGGAGGGAGGAGAAGATCATTCAGACAGAAGAGGCCTCATCCTTTCACCTGCCCTTGCCCGTGGGCTGCACTTCGGCGTCGATGTCATTCAAGGGTTGCATACGACGTGTGTGCACTTTGTCCACCACGTCTGGGAGCAGAATATTTGTCCATGGTCAGGCGACTGAGACATCCTTGAATATTTCCTGCCCTGAGGCGAAGCAGACGACCTAAAAACCTCTTTTCGTGTGCGTGCGCGCGCGCACGCGTCCGACAACAACAATTATCACAGGTCTCTACTGACTCTCTCTGTTTTCTCTCTTTCTCTGGCGTGGGCGAAAAAAAGGCCAAATCTCCAACCACAGAAGCCCTCGCAGTCGAGGTCCAAAAAGGCCTCTACTTTCTTGTATCGATACACACGACCGCGCGCTTGGTTCGGCCTAACCCTGGCCTCAATGCTGATTAAGGGCCTGTTTTGCGCGTAGAAAGCAAGCAGGGCAGAGAAAAGGGGCTTGATGAACTAAAACAAGGGCACGAGGAAAGCAATCATGCCTGTCTATGAAAGGACTTGTACTGCGTACTCAGCGCGGAGCTGTACTTGACATTGAGAGAGCTGTCGTGCAGAGACCAAAGTTTGAGGCGAGCTCCCAGCTTCGGATGAGGACGAGATCTCTCTCCCTGTCCATGTGTTGAGGTGATTTCTTCTGGTCGTCCCCTTTTGCCCTCGCCAATGAAAACTGATCGTCCATAATTGTTTTTCATCCCCTTTTCTACCCCCCCCCCCCCCCCCTTCGGGCAAAGTTGTTGTTTGGCACCAACTCAAATTTCTTGTTGTTTGTGCGTTCTCTCTCTTTCTCGCTTCTGACTTGCCCACTTTCACTACCTCTTCCAGGCAATAATCGCGAAAATCACAGCTTGCACTTTGCCCGAAAACTCTCCGAGTAGGTGGAAAAACTTGTTCTGTAGCTGCTAAATTGAATTCCAAGAGCTCAGAAAATATTGGTCAATAGCGAACATATTTGGAGCCGCGGCGGACAGACAGCAAGCGGACAGTTGTACCACCTTTTTTCTGCCGAGACTGTTGCACTCGCACATCTCCGAAGTTGGAAGTTGCAACACGGTTTTGCACGGTTTAGTTGCAGAAATCAGGCCATTCATTGACTGAGTTCGTAGATGCGACTTTCACGCTAGTTGGGCCGCAGCCGAAAGTGCACAAGGTGTAGTACAGATGGGTTCGTCGCGGCTATCGATTAGAGACGATTATTCACCTCCTGCGCTCTCCGGCCAGTCTGGCGGGCAGGCAGGGCCGGCAGGCAGGGCAGACCGACAAATGGACAGAAACAAACACACGGTTGAGACTTACTTACTGTTCCAAGGTCGTGGGGAGAAATTGCCACGCTGCTGACATGTCATTCGGCCAAGAATGTGTGTACGTAGCCGGTGCTCTCGCACTCATGCAGGCGTGAATGCGCAGAATAGAATTATACGAGAGAGATGGCGAAGTGATAGATACAGGAAATTTCCACTGAGTACGCCAATGCCAGGATATCGGAGCTTTGCACTGTTGCGGTTTTCGGCCGTGTTATGAAGAGTCATCAGATTGCACTTCTTCCTCACGAGGGAGATGCTTTGGTCGCTGGGTTCCATTTCCCATTTAATCGGACACGTTCTGGCTGGGTTAGGGTGGGAAGCAGAGACTAAACCTAGGCAATTTTATACATATAATATATATTTTTTTCTTGACTCGTCGTCGGCTGCGCACGATTGAAATCTGACCTCCTCAATTGAGCTGTTTATGATCGTTCCTTTATCGCCGGGCTCTCATTTTCCTAACCCTCGTCAATCGCTCATCATTACGACAGATCTTTTTTTTCCTAGGAAGGGACAGCAAAGCGGTGTCAGCAAAAGGGGAAATCGTTGAAAGAGACACGCGCCAGCGCAAGCACACAGGGCGTAGACAGGTTCAGGTTAGGTAGATAGGTAGTGAAAGGGTTAAGGGAGTCGCCTTTTCCTTCTGAAATATGAAGCCGAGGAAGAAGGTTTCTTCCATGTGGATTTGCCATGTCCGCATAGTCGTGTTTGTGTCTCCGTATGCAGCGAGGCGGCCGCTTCTTTTCAGTTACCTTTATTGCCCTGAGGTAGGGGAATTTGTTGGCCAAAAAATCGGGATGTCTTGAAGAAAGAAATCGCGGTTGACCCCTTCATTACTCCTCTCCTCTCTCTTACAGTGGACCTAGGCAACGGCGGCGGCGACCCCGCGATCAGGCATGAGAACGGCAAACAGGTGGCCAGATGGAACGTGGACGTGACAGCTGGTGGCGGCTACGGAGCCGCCGGCGGCAGCGGTGCCAGCGGCAGCAGCGGCGCCGCCGCAGTGGCCGCCGCGGCCGCGGCCGCGGGAAATTCGGAATTTCATTCACCCCACCAACCGCAGACCAGCCGGAGCGCGGCCGTGGCAGCAGCCGCTGCAGCAGCCGCAGTCCAATACCAGCATCACCTGAGCAAGAGGCATCCCAATGGTGAGTTCAGTAGTATGCAACAACTTTGCGGTATCAACAACATTTCCTTTGAACGAAAACTTTCTGCGCCCTTGCGAATTCGTCACATTTGCACAAGAGGCGACGCATTCCTGGGAGAACTCAAGAAAAGACGATTTTTTGTGCGCCTCTACTCATTGTAAACGACTTAATGAATGGTGATTCCGTACTGTACTTAAGACAGCGTGTCGTGTGCTGGCTCGAGATGTTCGTGATGCTCGAGCCGTTGCACCTGAAGCACGTACGCATGAGCGATACGTCTAAAAATGAATGTATGGGAGAGTGTGCGTGAGGGTGTGATCGCGAGATCTTCCCTACGTCAGTGGAAATAGGCTCAGCATGTGCGTCAAGAGCGGTCGTACGTCCGACCACTCCACGCGTGAAGTGTCCTTCCCGACGCACGCGCAGTTATGGAGAAATCTATGGGATGATGGACAGTACGTACAACAGGTAGAAACAAGAGCACTTAGAGTGAGAAGAGCAGAGAGGCTTCATCCATCTATCCGACCGTCCATCCATCCATCTATTCACCTGTCTAACTGACGCTCTCATCCACTTGCGCTTCCTAGCTTTCTCATTCTAATACGAACGGGGGAAGTTATTATTGTACTCTGCAGGTATATTCACAAACAGGCTTCCTGGAAGAGATTCTGGGGAACCCTGTTGGGAGTGAGGTGAGTGAGTGCCTGCCAACTGAAAGCTCGCCTGGCACCTAGAGTGCTTTGCATCAACAGAGCTTGGCAGTTCACAGCTTGGCCACGATGAGCTAACCTGTCGGGGCGAGGCCCATCTAATCACTGCCCAACCTCATACACTTGGGGCTGAGATTCAATTTTGATCCTCACGCCCGTTGTCTCTCATGTAGTGGAGCAGTCGGCTTATGTTGAACTTAACCTTATAACTGTAGAACTGGGATTCTTAGGTGATTTTGTGCCCCTACTGCTTGAGCCACTGCACTGAACATAGTGAAACCAGCTCCGATGCATGAAGTGTAGTGTGGTAGCATAAGGAGTCTGGTACGAAATTACATAAAAAGAACCAGCTCTACACCCAAGCATCTGACTCTAACAACCAGTGATCCTTTCAAGTGTCGCCTACTGCAGCAGGCGCAGTACGTAGTTGAGGATGGAGAGTATTTGGCGTCACCGAGGCCTTTGTACTCTCTGAGGATTACACACATGTACAAGTTCTCAGTTACGCCATGAATGAACGAATGAATTGTGCACTTGTATTATATGAATAAACTGGCAAGATCAGAAGCAAGGTCTCTTCCCTCCATATGACAGCAAGCAAGAAGTTTTCGACGAAATGATCAGCTTCCATGCCTGTGCAATTTCCACACAGCAACTTCTTCACCTAGTAATGAAAGAGAGAGATGGTAGTTGAAGAAAAATGTTTCTTTTTCGCTCCTTCCTAAGCAAATTAGTGCAGAATTCCCAATACTTCTGTAGAAATATAACATTGGGCACCCGTCAACAACCAAGGCAGACTTCCAGTAACTGCAAGTAGCTGGAAGCATCCTTAAAAGGAGGGGGGGAAGAGGAAAGTCACTGAGCGAACACGAGTGGAAAGCCATTCCTGTGAATCACAATGTAGGAAGTCTATTTTCACGCACAGTTATTTCGTCCTTTGAGGTTTTGCCAGTGAGCGCAAATAATAAAAGTGGGGAAAGGTTGACCACAGTTAAAACTTCGTTCGGAGACTCTGTACGATTTCCTCTCCTCGCTCAAGGTCAACAAAAACAGCAGAAGGAAAATTGTGCCCCGAAAAAGCAAAGCCTCAGACAAGAGCTATTCATTTAATGTACTAGATTTTTCTGCGTGGGCGGGCGGCGGCTGAGTCGGCAGCAACGTTAGCTGGGGCTATTTGTGGAGAAAGAAGAAAGGAGAGAGAGAAAGACTGCATTGCATGCATGCCTGTCTGGGTAGAGGCCTAATGTCAAGCGCTGTATCTCTCCAGATCCTTTGGAGACAACACTGAAGGCAACTCTTGGCGTTGTCACAATGATATTGAATCAATAGAAAGCCAATGTTGGGGCAGCACCAAGGGTTACAGACTCATCCCACACACTTCTGCAAAACACACAAAAAAATTGCCTACGCAAACAGTGCTTGGGCCTTGCAGATAATTTTACTAGATGTCGCTGCACTTATAACTTTCCCCCTGCAGACATCTGGACCGGAGGGGGGGGGGAGGAGAAAGAGAATATGGGCCTAAGGCGGGCCTAGCCAGATCGTCCGTGTTGGGCCACCCGGAACTAAGATACTTTTAGGGCAACCATAGGAAAGGAAAGAGGGGGAAAATATACACGTAGCTCCTACGTCAGTGAGACCACATCTCTCTTTCTCTCTGTACGTGGTGCCTACCGTAAGGGGAAATATGTCAATGTGTACGTGTGCACTCGTACTGGCATGCCAAGAATACCGTACAGACCGTTCTGCAGAAACGTGCGTGCACCCACGGACATGCATGCTCTGCGTAATCAACTCATCCTTGCTGCATCGGCGGTGTGCAGATGCTTCCACGAGCATTCTGGAGACGCTAAGGGGGTGCATAATGTCGTGTGGATATCCCGTTTCTACCCAGTCATCCGATATCTTTTTCTTTTTCTTCCCAGTCGGTTTCTCCGTTTATAGAAGGTACGGAGAGAAGTTCGTACGTACACGATAGTAGTTACGTCGTCCAGTAGGCCTTGAGTAGGCCTTTCCTTGCCAAGGACGAACTTCGGACGGCCCAAGGCCAAGAAGGCTGCGTGCAGCTCAGCTGCACGCAGCCTTGCCGTCAGAGAAGACAGAGAGACCTTGGGACCTAATGCTGGCAAGGAGAGGAGGAAGGGCCTATCTTTTTCCTAGTCAGCTAGACAGAGTTCGTGTGGAGGAGATATTTAGACCCACTGACTGCACTCTCTTTGTTGTGCTGCACTATGGGTTTCTCCTGTTGGGTCAGTCTACTACATGCACGCATAAATGGACTTTTTCCCCCCCTCTAGGTTCGTTGCCGCCCAGTCCCGCAGACTCGGGCGTCTCAGACGTGGACAACCCATCCTCTTCGTCGCACAACTCGGACGACGAGCATCATCGCCTTCATGGCCTGCATGGGCATCACCATCACGCTGCTGCCGCGGCAGCCGCTCTTCAGCACCACAGGCAGCAAGCTGCCGCGGCAGCAGCCGCGGCGGCTGCAGCCGCCGCCGCCCACGCTCACCGGAACGGACACATGGCCACAGGTACAGACTTTCGTACTATTTGTCGTTCTGCTAGTAAAGAAAAATCGCACATATGACATGCCTTCTCCCCCCCCCCCGGATGTAAGCGCACGATCTGTATTTTCCTAAAAATGTATTATAAACTCCTCTCTCCGCCCTCTCGCTCCCCCTCTAGGAGATAAAACATGTCGACGACCATCCTCTTATCTAGCCAGTTCTGCCAGAATGGACATGTACGCAACCTGTCTGTGCAAAAAAGTCTTCGTGCCCTTTGTTTTTCGCGGGGTGCTCAACCTCAGTCATCCCTGGGTTTCAGCTAAATACACCGACGTAATAATGCATAGAGGAATGTTGATCATCATCGGCGGCGTCATTTGTCATAGGTGCAACACATCGTCATCATTTTGCAAGCAGGAGAGACGTTTAAGAGGAAGCAAAAACACGAGTGATCCGCGAAACGCTGCTTTCATTGAAGTCTCACGCATAGTGAATTCACAAAAGAGAGTTTCCAGAAGTAAGCGAAGGTTCTTTAGACCAGGCCTCATGCAAACTTGCCGCCAACTTGTTTTAGGGCTCCATGGTACGAGCAGTACTGGGTAGGTTTGTATGGTACACATATGAGCGAGCACTCCTTTAGTACGGGATGTATTTTCGCCTCGCTCGAAGGAACTGGAAAGCAACAAGGGTCGTTACGTCAAACGGAAAGATCACGCACATACGCACTGGAACACGTAGATAGGCGCGTCCCTCTCAGTGTCTTTGTGAGTGAGTGTCCGGGGTGAGTGAGGGACTAACACATTACACTAGTACTTATATGTACATTTCGTACATACGTTAACCTGGCGTTACTGCACACGTAGACTCAAGTAACTACAACATGAATATCGATTTTTGGTTCGCTGCAGCTGCCATTCAGAGAGACCGGGAGAGAAGAGAGAGGTCTTCAGTGTCATCGTGACGCAAACAGTACAAATTGATGGAAGGCAACAGCGCCTGATGCTATTTTAAGAACCGTCTGCAGGAGGAAAAAAAAAGGACTATTTTCTATCTTTTCTTCTGGAGTGACGATGACCTAACTTATTCGCTCTTCTCGCGTGCCATCAATAGCCAAGAGTGTGCTGAAAATCGCTAGTGGCATTTTTGCATTGGAGGAGGTGGTGAATATTTCATAACGCCTTTCCAACGTCGTCGCACGCATCCTTTCCATCGCTTTATTCATACAGAAAATAGTCACATGTGCGCGCATGACTGGAACGCCGTGAAATGACATTTGCCTGATCAACGCTCGGTTGTTTTCAACAAGTTCGCAGAAATGTCGATGTACTTTGGTGCACGTATGTGCTCAGTGTGGTCACATGTCAAGAGTCTCACCGCCGAGAGTCAAATGACGAGTGAGGGAAGGTCAAGGTGAAGAAAGAAGAGACCAAATGTCTTTTTTCCCTTTTTTTCCGACCTGAAGAAAGTGTTTACTTCTGTAAGAACTCATTACCAACCACGGGAAGTTTTGGGTAACCTGTCGTCAACAAGAGATTTAAATGTCCAGCACCAAGAAACAAGATCTGGGAGGGGGGAGGAGAGCATGTGTTTATTTGTATACTCGCGCTTTGGCGTTTCCTGTGTCTTGTTTTTGGAGTCGTTGCGGCGTCTCCAACTTACATACACTGACTTACGTGTAGTGACAGACAGACAGAATTCATATTTACCTCACGACTCATTGACTCCCTTTTTTTTCAGCTGGTCGCAGCAGTCATGAATTGACTTCCCCTAGTCAGCCTCAGCCCCCACAGCCGCCTCAGCACCGATCGCCGCCGTCCGTGAACCCGCACGCAGCCGCGGCCGCGGCCGGACTCCTTTCGCACTTTTATGGGGGCAGCGAGCAGGCCGCCAGGCAGCAGCACTTTTCCAGAGCAGGTACGTACTAGAACCCGTCCATGTGTACCTTCGACGGTGTAAATAAATAAAAAAAAGTATGTCAGACGCACAATCAGCGGGGTAAAAAAAGTCTCGCTTCCTATGATGTGCATCTAATTCATCTGTGAGTGTATTGTCCAGACCAGACATAAGCGAAATTAGAAACGAAAATCTTAAGGAAAGAAAAAAATCTGTCGACTGCAGATCAGCGATTTCCACAAGATGAAGCAAGGGCTGATCTGACATTTTCGGGGAATTCGGCGTTCTTATTCCTCTTGTCTGACTGACTGACTGACACCGCCGGTGCCAAGTGACAGTTGACGCTGGCCGGCCATAGCTGACGGAGAGCCTGGGGTAGTTGATCAACTTCAGCATGAGAAACCCCTCCCAGTAGCTATTTTTCAGCTAGCTGGGGAAAAGCAAATGAGTGCACAAATAGTAATTCATGCCCCATTGAACTTGAGCGCTCCTTCAGTAGAGATGTTTACTCTCCTATGACCTGAGACCAACTTCGAATGCAAAGAAGATATGGGTCACCAGCGGGGAGCAAATAGATCCAATCCTTTTCTGTGTGACCCTCGCTTGGGCGCCGTGGATCAACAATAACATCCACCGCTGGGATGAAAAGGAGAGTTTCAGCCTTTTTCCTTTCTTTTTTCCCAGGCGGTAAAACTCTATCTCTACCTATCTATCCGTACGTCAATAAATGGCATTCCAGAAAAAGGTTGACGAATGCATTTGCTTTGGCAGAAGAATTTTCGTCAAAACATGGTCGCCCCCTCCTGTTGCGCAACCGCCATCGCCGCACACGTGTTTGCCGGTGCGTTAAGACTTGTGCAGAGACAAAAGGGACTTTACTGTGCCCGGAGCATCCGCTTGCACTTAAGTGAGGGAGTGGCATTTCACATCCGCTCCAAAATCTTCTTGGCGTTTTGCAATCTTGCTTGGAAACTGCGTAGTTGCGTCTCTCCGCGTGTCTTTTTGGCGCGTGGGTGTGAGTGGGACGCGCCTGTGGACCGGAGTCGTGTGGAGCCGCAGCTCTTGGCTCATTACGTGTATTGATCATCCGTCTTGTCTACATACGTACGTGTGTCATCATCATCTCTCTCTGTCCGGACTGCACACATACATATTCTTCCCCCTTCACTTCTCGTACAAATAGTACGCAGGGCAGCAGCGACGTTGTCTTATTCTTCATGTCTCTTCTTTCTTGCTTGTTCATTGGCCAATCACAATTCAAGACATCCACCAAGTCTGTCTGCTTGGTTCGTCGACCAACTTCAAGGCCAGGCAACAGCCAGGTAGCAGCACCAGGGAAGAACAAGGCATCGAGAGCAGGCCTCCCTCCCTCCCTCCCTCCCTCCCTTCCTCTTACCACCTGAGCTGTGCTCCGTTCATTCCAGCAACAGCGGCAGCAACCGCTACATGGAGTTCCACAGCGAGTTTGCCAGCAGCGACAAGGAGTCGGGCAGCAGCAGTGACGTCATCTGCAGCAACCATGCCTGAAATGTACCTTATTCTCCATTGGTGGAAGAAGACGCGCAGTTTGTTTTTGCTATACGCGGTTTGATGTTCGTTGAGATGGGCCAAATTGTTCCTCCCCCTCCTCTAGTTCTTCCCCTTTCCTGTTCACCTGTATATGTTTTTACCCTCTGGTCAGTATCGAAAAGATAACATCTTCAAGTCCGTGTTTTCCTTCCTCTTGTTCCGAGCAAAAAGATTGATTTTTCAGATAAAGGAAGGGGATATCCGGTTAGATGGTTAAGGCTGGCATAGTCAGTCATCAAGCACAGTTATCTGTCCAGTGAGAAGCACTTTTCCTGCTCGGACTTTTGGTCATCACGTGTGTGAGAGAGGATCCGTTGATGAAGGAATTCCGCTGCTCGGATCAATGCAGAGAGGTCACCAACTGGCGGAAAATACTTTCATACTGCTCAACATCTACTCTCCAACTGTAGCTGCTTTGTCTGATATAGGGAGGAAGCAGCGGATGATGTGTTGGGCAGAGAATTGCATAGACGTATGCGTACGCCAAGCAACAGAAGAGGCTGCATCGTCCATAGTTTGTTTATTCTCTTCCGCACAGTGCCCCATTTTTTTAAGGCAAGCAGTGTCCGCCCATCTTCTGTCTCTCTCTCTCTCTCTCTCTCTGCCCCCCACCCTACCCCACCCGACTTTTCTGCTGTTGTTGAAGGATTTAACGGCCGTCAGCTATGGGGAAACGGTCAAATTTTATCCGCATGCCCGCCCCCGGCGAGACGAATAGGAGATTTTTGTCCTTGAACCCACATGAAAGCACGAAGAACAGAACCAAGGAGGAGAAGAATTCTGGAGAGTTCTATTTTCTCGAACCGGAGATTTCTAGGAAAAATACCTCGCTGCACGCACCTCGTCCTGATACACAAACTGGTGATCGCAGACGTCTGGTTTTTGCATAGCTAAGAAAAATGGCTTGCATTCATCGTACCAAAAGCGATGAGACAGCCAGACTCAGAGAGGTATGAGGAGAGCGCCATTGTGAGCCAGGCATTCGAATGAATGCGCTGCTTGCGCTTCAATGTATCAGTTAATTGGCGCGATTTTTGTTTTGGTTCTTTTCCGCTGTCACTTGCCACGCTGACTCTCTTGCACTGCCCGAAAACCCCGAGCAAGAAGTCGAGCCACGACCAGTGGAGCATGAGAGTGAGGACTTGGTCGAGGAGGGAGAGACAGGCGTTGTTCCTGCTTCAAAAGCAACAGAGAAAAAGGAAGCGGAGCTCGTAAAAAAGACTTAAAAAGTCGTTTGAATCGCTTCAAGGTCATCACTTGTTGCTGCTCGCTTGAGTTGCTGTTGCCTGAAGGGAACGAGCAGGGCGAACCCGCCGCACAACTTCTTAGAATCCGGGCGCGCGAGCGCCATGAAGAACGGGGGGCGGCGCTCTCCACGCCGCTTTGGAGGCTCACACGTTTTGGCATTTGGTTGTCCTGTTGCGCGTGAAGGTAGAGTAGGAAGCAGCAAAGCTCTCTTGCATGGCTTGTTGCTTCAAAGATCACGGAGGGAGCGAGCGATGATTGTGGGAAGCTCGCTTGATAGGTGGTGGTCGTGCTGCTGTTGTTGTTGTTGTTGCTGCTGCTGCTGTGGCTGCGGCTGCTGCTGCCCCTTTTTTTGGCTTTGTTGGAATGCGTCCGTCTCAGCCTCTCCGTATCCAACCAACACAAAGACTTGAAGCGCGAGCGAGTTGGGGGCCTTAACAGGCGGCCCCTCTTCTTTTGCCCTCCCCTCTGGCCAAAAAAGGTTTAACGCTTGGCACCTTATCTGCAAGCAGATGTGTATGCGTGCGTGGGCATCGGCGCTAAATGCGCAGAATGCGGAGGACCACGAACACTAGCAGGAAGGGATTCGCAATGATGACATGCTATTCGTTGCTTTTTTCCAGATTCTCTCCACTCCATGTTCCCCAACGCGTACGGCAACGCCGTCTCGAGCGCCAGCCACTTCGGCGCGTCTTCTGATCCCCTCCACAACGTCCTATCGGGCTTCAACAACAGCTATCACAGTCAGCAGCATCAGGAGGAGCCCTCCTCTTCCTCACCTAACAGCGGTGCCTCAAGTGGCGGGCTGTATGCAGCGCCTCCACCGCAGTTCGCTGCCGCCGCCTTTGCCGCCGCCGCGGCTGCGTCTTCATCGTCCACGTCATCGACTTCGCCGTTCCAAAGTGGCTCAGGTACTTACAACACCATTAAATGACTCAATGACTCCCTTATGAGCGTAGCAAACATGCACGCGCCAAATTTTCGGATGCCATGTTACCTGCGTCACTGACATCGTTCGTTCTTATTACCTCAGGTTCCCTCAAAATAAAAAAGAAGGTGCACCGCAAGCCCAAAATCGGTCCCGATGGTGTCCCACTCAAGAGGAAATCCCGGGAAGGCACCACCACGTATCTGTGGGAGTTCCTGCTTAAGTTGCTGCAGGACAAAGACTCCTGTCCCAGGTACATCAAATGGACGAACCGTGAGAAGGGCGTCTTCAAGCTCGTAGACTCAAAGGCCGTGTCCAGGCTGTGGGGACTGCACAAGAACAAGCCGGACATGAATTACGAGACCATGGGCAGGGCATTGAGGTGAGAACAATACTTCATGCAGACACACTGGACAGACGTCCTATTGAAAGGTTGCGAGACGAAACTTATAACTTTTGCGCTACGCAGGTACTACTACCAACGGGGCATCTTGGCCAAGGTTGACGGGCAGCGTCTTGTCTATCAGTTCGTGGACGTGCCCAAGATCGGCGAAATTGTTGAGGTGGACTGCACTGGCACCTAGAAGTGCTATGAGCTTCGCACTTACTCCTGAGTGATCCAGACGATCCTCATCCAAGCAAAGTGCAAGTCCAGCCATCCAGCATGAGCATCCATCAGGAAGAGAAACCTTACTTTGCCCGCCCAGCCAGCCAGCGAACCCAGCGTCTCTTCAGCAGACATTGTATTTCTCATTCTTAAAAGCGTTATGCTTTTATGGTATCGCGCGGAGCCAAGAAAATGTACATAGGAGTCGTTACATGAAAGAATGTAAGGAACCAAGATCTGGTCATAGCAGCAAATGAAGTGGCTATTATGATATATTCTTCTCTGAAATATGTTTTTTCTGCGCGTAATTTACATGGTCTGACAAAGTGCAAATACTTTCCTTCTTCTTCTTTATTGCCCAATTTCTTTGCTACCGTACGTACAATGGTTAGTACTGCAGCTCTGTCAACTCTCTCTTCCTCCCTCTCCCTCTGTTGTAGTGTATGTAAACAACATTACCTAAGGAAATGGTTTCTCTAAACATAGAAAAATACTGCTGTACCTGACTACATATGTGTAAGAGGCGTTGCTGCTCGAGTAAACCAGAAATGAACGTGTTCTACGCACCCCTATGTACCACACATGGACACACACATACACACAAACACACCCTACACACCCCTCACCCCCACGCCCCCCTCCCTTAAAATAGGAGTCACGAAAGCAGAGGGCACGCCTTTTTTCTCCAGAAAGGACGTGCCTTCTCTGCTGTCGAAGACTTCTTGTGCTTTTTCCGATGTATTATCCTTCTTCCTCCTTTTGTTTCTAAAAAATCTAAGTCTGCCAAAACATTGATAGTCACAATCGGCATTAAAATTATGCTAACAGGGCAAAAAACTATATAACGACTTGACTAAGACGTTATGGGTAATGATTAAAGAAAATGTAAGTGCTTCTTAAATTTATGAATCCCGTTCATGATGTGATTGCAGAAGAGAAGAAAGTAGCAGGATCAATATTTTCAGCGAAAAAAAAGCCTATACATCGAGTAAAGAAAACCGACAAAATTGCAGCCCTCTAAGAAGCCACGTACGTATTTTTCGGACATAACAAAACTAACGAATGAAGCTAAGAGAAAACAGAGCGTTAGAATAAAGCGTGTTCCATGGTTGTACGAACGTACCTCATAACGAAGAAGGAAAAGAAAGAAGAACTCTGCATATGTTTTTCGTTGACCGCGATCTCAATGCTTAATTCCGACATGTTCCGTACTAGTAACTCTTTACAGTACCCACTACCACCGCTACTAGAGCCTGTAAAAATGCTTCTTTACCTCGTCCATACGTAACTTTTTTTTTAAGTGGCCACCATCAAAATAGCCCCTCGACACACGCACCCTCCTACCCCCAACTCTATCCCCAACCCCACTTCTTTTTTTATAGAAAAGACTAGCTAGCCATAGTTTCGACAACTGCCTACAAGATTGGTCAATGTAGCCTGAAAAAAAGCAACCTTAAGATGTCCTCAGTCGATTTTTAAACTGCTTTTTCTTTGCTTGCTGAAAAAATATACTGCCTCTGTTCTATCGACGTAAAAGCACTGAGTCTTACATTTGTTGTACGGTTAAGAAAAAAAAATTAAGTTAAGCACGCAGATGCTGCTCAATCAATTCTCATCTGTTTCTTTTCTCCCCGTCATTCCACATAGATGAAGTAGGTGAAATCCGGTACGATAAAGATACTGTTCTCTCTGCTTCACTTCACGTACATCAACAAGATTTAGAAATTCTTATAGAGAAGAAATAGTCACGTATAAGTTCGAATTGTCCCAGCACTTAATGCCCCTCTCAATTCTTTTTTTTCCTCTGCTGTTACGAGACTTTTTTTAAGCGCATAGTAAGTTGTATGACGATAATGACTGAATATAAAAAGCGTTGCGTAAGAATGATGTCTGAGGAAGAGAATTGATGTAAATATATTTTCTGCATTTAGTCCGAGTCCCGTTTTTCTCATTCCCCCCAAAAATACAAGCGCAGGATGAGGGAGTGGAATCCTGCGACGGGATTGCTGCCGTCCAGGAACTTGGTCTTCTGCACGAAGCTGCAGTTTTTCACGAGAACAAAGCGCTGAGCACAACAGTGTTGGGTTGTGCTCACCACTGGATTCGTAAATTTCTGTCGTAGCCCACGCAACCTTGATTCTCCAAGAAGAATAGCTGCCCTCAGCACTGATTGTCCAAGTATACATACACTACACCGTGTACAGTGAGGAACGCCGAGATTTCCAGTGTAGTCAGAAATGGGCGATAATATGACAAATCTCCTCATAGGAACGAAGAAGCCTCTGACTGGCTGATGCCGAATATGAGGGAATTGCATCGAGTGGACCAATGGCGCAGGTGCAAGAGGGGTTGACAGACGAAGCTCAATCATACTGAGATTGCACTTTTTGCGCTTCTTTTGGTCCTCGTATCTTTGGCACTTAATTTTGTCATGGCATTTTGTACCTGGTGGTTTTGAGATGTGTGGATTTTGACTACATAGGATGGTGCAGCACCTGCTTTGGGCATGCTTCCCTGTAGCATCAATGCTGACCTCATGTGCAAAACTTAAAATCTTAACGCTCCACACTGCAGTTGCTCCCAGGGAGGATAAGAAAAGTTCAAAGATTGTCGAGAGCGGTTAAGACTTGGCAGAACTTTAGCAAAGAAAAAAGGGGCCAAACTGTACATATGGAGAACACAACTTTTGTGGAAAAAAAGTTTTTTTGATTTGATGCTGTTTAGACGTCACATAAGCAGTGACTTTTTTTAGTTCAAAGTACACAGTACCATTGTGAGCATTGTTGACCCTTGTAGTGACAAATGTGTGGAATGTTTATTCCACATTTGGGGAAAATTGAGTTCCAACATTGGGGCAATCTGAATTCGCACGGAGAAAGGTGCCTCCTCCATCAGAGATACGAAGCAGGTCAAAAAATTGGCATCATGTGAAGGTGAGGAAAGGACCTACAAAATCGTAGTGGGCAACAACTGGAGTCTGAAAGTCTGCAATTCTACTGGCAGGAACACCTTCATACGTGTATCTCTACACTTAGGGTTAGGAAGGAAAAACGTACATGCCGACATCTCTGTACTAGAGCTTGACTGAAAAAAAAGCTAAAAAGTGCAAAGTTATTTTTTTAAGTAACGACAAGTGCGCTTTACATATGTGCCTGGTCTACAACAAGTGTTGCTGCTTCAGCCTGCACATGGGCACCGTCATTGCTGTCATCTTGGGCATGATTGACTCCATCAGCGTAACAGCGTTCGACATCTAAGTATTTGTTGATATAGACAGGCAAATGTGTAGTTTGAATCAGACAAGTGCAGGTTGCGACGTAAATGTAAATAAAGCAGAACCCAAATCTGTGCTTTTCACTTATTTTCCCTTTTTTAGGAATGTAGGTAGATGTTTGGTCTTATACAACAAGAATTGCGGAATTCAGCATAACTGAGCATCTTTTGAACCTTTTCCGACGAGACCTGTTGCTTTTGTTCTACAGAGAAATTTACTGCAGTGTCACTATTTAATTGAATAAGTTTCTTTGCGGGGGTGAGGGGTAGCTTTGCTTGCATGGTCCATAGGTAAGGTTGAAACGTTGGAGTGCGCTCAAAGGCGTGGATGTGAGCATTGTTGCGTCTCTCATCTCTAGCATCTCGACAGGGGTACGAAGGTAAATTGAGCACAACTTTTGGGTCATGTATTAATTGTTAGGGGGCTGCAGGGAACTAATTTAGGGTTGTAACCCAAGGAGAAAGGCTAAAGTGTTGAAACATGAACCAAAACTTCCCCCCTCCTCAGTGAATCTGTGGACAGACGAGATGATCACGTCATCGATGGACGCAGTGCAGCTGATGCTCAATTTCCCCCATAGTCCTGTGCTTTTCTGCTGATACTTTTTTTCGTTTGGTCATTGTCGATTTCAGTTTTTTCCAGTGTTTTTTTAATTGTGCTTTCACACACTCAAACCGGTCCTATTTGGAGTGAAGCCGAACTTAAGTCTCAAGTCATCCAAGTGCTTGATCAACAGCATCACCTGCTGCACAAGCGTCACCATTGCCAAATGCAATGGTGACGCTTGTGCAGTTCGCAAAATACTCTTGTCTTTTTTCATGAGCGGTTCAAATTGGACTTGAGCCATTGTTTTAGGCCTTCAGGCCTTTTTTCTGTCGCCAAATTTTCGATATCGGGGGTCGCGACCAAGAAGGTCTAAACACAATCTGTTCTGGTGTGAAGTTCCATGCTACACAAAACACTTTGAGCGCCGCAGTTCAGAGTGAGCCACTCAAATCTTGTCGTTTGACGAACGTAATTTAGGTTGTGTAAATATTTGTAGTTGTTGCACAAAAAGAGGTGCGAATTAAGCTTTACTGGGCATCTTCAGATGCTTTCAGAAACAGAGACCTTTTATAGTAGGTCTCTCTAATGTAATATTTCATTGACTTTCTTCAGAGAAATTTACTGTGTAAAGCCTCTACTTGCTGCTAAAGTTGATCTTGCTTCAGTAGTACATGTTCACTGCCAGACACAGTTGAAGTAGCATATGTCAATACGAAACTACATATGACACAAGCTGCATGTATGTTTGTTTTGGGTCCATGATAGGAGACATGGTCACGAGATATGAGTAATCTTTTTCAAGATTCCCCCCCCCTTGTGATCACAGCCTGCATTTAACAAGCAACAGAACAGCAAACTGATTGTTCTACCCCCACTGGCTCATGGCCTGCTCATCTGCTGATTGCCTGAATGTTATGCAGACAATCAGCGTTAGGCATTTGAGCAAAGCCCAACTATGACTGTCATTTTCACGTTGCGTGACCGTTGAAGACCTCTGAGGGCCTAAACGTGCCTGTGTTCATATCCACTAGCTTCGTGATCACCAGACCATCTTTGAATTCTGCATCGCAGAAGGAGTAACAAGTGATTCATGTTTTTGGACACGTCCTTCTGATAGTTGGAGCCTGGAAGTGACGCAGTCGTCTCTTGATATTCCACTGGCGCTTCACAATGACCAAGTGGACCGATGATTTGGTGCAGTTGATGGCTGTTTTGTCTCTGGGACATTCGTTCCGTGTAAATTGGGGCTACACGCCCTTCTCTAGTTGTGCCATGATCGTCGACATCAGGCTGTTGTGGACTGTGGGCTTTTTACCACAATGATGTCAAGGAAGAAGAGCAGAAGACAATCCAACTGTTTCCAATGCAATTTCGACTTTTACTTCATCTGCACAATCCCTTCCACCACGTTGTGCAGAGCAGACACTACTTGGGTCTCCCTCACAATCCAGACAATTTTCCCTCCTCCCTCAGGCTAGAACGAACATGGTCAGAGTCAGACAAGTTTGGGCCCTGTATTCACAATTATTTTTTAAACAGGGCGCGTAAAATCTATTCGGTCACGTATATTTGATATAGTCAAGTTGTTCGAAAACGTTGTCACTCCATCATGGGACCAATGAACAATTTTTTCTACGTCTTAGTTTTGGTTCACAGTGACGTCTTCTTGGTGAGTGAAGCTCTACCATTTGGTATGTTTGGTAATCACCTGTTGCTAGAGAAGCACCCCGGAGCAGCTAACTCGGTAGGGTCAGCGAGACTCTGGTTGGTAGTGATTAAGCGAACTTCAATCCGGCCGATTATTCGCCTGAACCATTCGGGTTGGTTCGGTAAAGATCATCAAAAGCAAACATCATTCCATCTTGATTTCCGACTTATATTTTTTTCCAAGTTTGAATTATACTTTTTTTTGAAGAAGCACACGAGAAATGTTCTTCAAAATCTCATTACTTGATAGCTGAGCTGCATGTAGCAGCAATATAAGATATGAGTTGATGTAGGATAAATAATACAAGTTCGGTACAGAAATGCCAGCCTACTCGGTCGATCACTAGTTACACTAGTGCTTCTGGCAAGCAACATTTTTGTGCCAGGATCCTCGGTACACCCAAAGTCAACGAGACATCAATGATGCATCTTCATTTTCAGAACCGTCCTACCCAAACTGTATACGTGTTTGCAGCAATAGCTTGAGTCAAGGCAGCCTCATCATCGGTACCCTCATAAATGACCTCAGTGAATTGGCAGACTTTACCTGCACTCAGATTGGCCTCGAAGTTAGATAATGCCACAGTTTAGGATCACGTCGATTGGAGTGAAAATTTGTTATCATGTCAACCTAACACCTCATGTAACCTAAAGTTCAATACATGGGAAGTGCTTATTGCTGCATGGGACGCCTAAAAATTAGTCACTCGTCAAGTGCATGCACAGATTTCCAGTCAACTGTGGAACATAATACAAATGTTATCATCTTCACACCTGTTTAGGTAAAAAAAGTAGTGATTTCAGGTGATTTTTAGTGCTTTTCTATCGATTGATGACCCCAACAGAAGGGATTCAGGTAAGATATGCAATCAGAAATCAGAGATTTGTAATCAGAAAAAATAATACAGACCCTTTTGGTGCTTTTCTTCACAAAAAAATTCCTCCGTATGGACGAGAGCACTGGTTTTAGGTGAGATTGCAACTTTTACTAATGATTCATAAACGTGAAGAATCTGTCTTGGCAGATGAGGCTCCAGACTTGAAATCAGCAATGACATAAGGAGGATTTTTGTTTTGCTCTCATGTGAAAATTTATGCGGTTTCGGAGAATGTGATTTTAACGATATGTTAATTCCTCCCTTAATGATAGCAATTTCAGCTGGTATATAGCGCCGTCTTTTGCTCTTACTATAAATAGTCTGTGTAGTAACCATTCCCGTCGGTCTCAGACCTCCCTTAAAATAACATTTCTGATATCGGGGTTTCTCCCGTCCCGCGTTCTCGATTATAGGGGCCGCACGAACCCATTACAAACAAACCAGCATTGTTGATCGATTGAATCATGCTCTAAAAATTCGTTCACACTTGAAATAATTGAAGGTTAACCGCTCTCCATGTTAGAAAGTTTAATATTAGTCCATTTTCATGCATTAAGCATCTCTGTGCAGCTAACGGGAAAGGCCCTGACCCCCCTGAAAAAAGGCCGGAAGGCTGGCTCATCTCTGATCATGATGACATATTGTACGTATTGACTCGACAAGGAGAAATTCTAGCAGTTGCCGTCTACATCAATCAGAGCAAAACTTGGGAAAGGTTGCTCAGGCTGGTCGGGCTCCTCTGCTGGATCACGTTTCTTATTCAGTGACACATTCGGGTTGCACAGTGTTCCCCATTTGGGGAAGCTCAAAGTCTTGCTTTCCTACATATCTTACTTTTAGTCGTAATAAGGAGAACTTTCAGCTTCCTGATAGATGCAAATAGATAGGTTGAAAGGATTTTTATCTTCACCTACTGTAATCTACGTCAGTCAGTGACGTATGGAAATAGCAATGTTGTCAATGTCAACTTCATTTGAACAACATTGTATGATTTTTGAAAAAGAAGTAGTCCCAACAAGTCAATCAATATCTGTATGGGCAATGTATGTAGTATATTTGTTCTTCGGCTTCTGATTGGAAGCTTGAGATGAGAAGAAGTAATGAATTCATGAAACTTTCCTCGAACTTCTGTGCTACAGGAGTGAAAAACCTTATGATCAGCGTCACTCATGTCCTCCATGGCGACCCCTGGCTTTGTCACATCAAGTCCAAAGACGTGATCTTTGCTGCGATACCCGCGGGAGTTATCAGGAGTGACCGTGACCATTGAACCGAACCCTTTGCTTGCCGGATCCTCGAAGGAGAAAACCCATTCTACCACCAGGTCCTGAAAGCGGAGCTACGGACTTTTTGTCTGTGAAAACAGTTCCTGCAGATATTTGCAGGTAGTCGGGCTGAAGTTTTCTCCCGGAAGGTCTTCCTTGACCCTGCTATTGAAGTGAGCTTGTGACAAAGTCCTGTCAGGCAAGATATTTCACAGCAACTTGGCGACATCTCTATGGATTTCCTGCTCAAGCTCCCAGCGTCGTGCGCAACGCACGATCAGACTTTTTATTCTCTCGAAACCGTCGGCTTCGTGGAGCCAATTTGTCAACAGCTTGTCAGGTGCCACGGTGAGGGTGAGAGTAGCCCCAAAATTGCCAGGACAGCCAGCCGGGAGTTCCAGGGTGAACAGGATCTCGTTCAAGAGGGTTGTTATCCGCTTCAACGAGACTGGAGGCGTTCCCCATGCTGCGTGTCTGAGTGTCCTTTCTCGTCGTGAGGCCGTAGTCGAGGTAATTCAATGGAAGTTTCATTTTTGTCCCTCGTCAGGGCTGCTGACGTCTTCTTAGCACCAAAAAAAGAGGTTGAGCTGAGGCTCAGTCACCATGATTGAATTATACATTATGTTAGGCTAGGTCAAAAATTGTCCAAAATTTGTAACTGTTTATCGTACGAAGACTTTGTAGTCAAATGAAAATGAAAGTAAGTTTATCTATGCCCAAGTACATGTAAAGTTGTAGAATAATGTAAAATACATTCATTGGCAATTTTGTTTTCAGCACCTACTGTAAAAATATTTTTCAAACAAACTGGAGCTTGTCAGCATGTCATTTTGGTGTGTGATTTTCACCCAGTTGGGTGACAGCCACCAGAGCTGAAATCAACTTTCACAGCAAATTTACTACATAAATCTCAAATCAAGTTGGGCATAGGTAAATGCAACTCTTTTTAAAATCTATTTGACTACATATTCATCATTTGTCCTCAGGTAAACAAATGTGATAACAAATGTGATAGCTTGGTCGTGATCATCAACCTCAACTACTTCCGTGTCGCCGAAGCCGGATCCAGCAAAGTTCGGAGCAAAGAAAAGTACCCCTTTGAGGATCGAAGCCATCCATGTGGAGCTGTCTGCTCCCTAATCACGTTGCTCTTGACAAGGTTGAGCCTGTTCCAACTTGACCAGGTCTAAGTTTCCCGCCCAAGTCAGCCGCAATCTTAATTTCGCTGAACCGAATAACCGCTGAAACTGATACCAGTGGTGCAATGTTGGCCATGCACGCTCAGCAGCCAGAGACATAATGCATGCAAGAGGACATGAAGGATTACTTATAAGCACACCACTGGTGTCCTCCCTCAGGACACACAGAGGCAATCGTTCAAATCACGCTACCACCCTGAAAACACTGGTAATTTTCTCCGTCCCCCCCCCCCCCAGCAGTTTGAGAAATATTTTCCCTGTGTAATCGTGCCCATGGGAGCTTCTTCAGCGTTTTTGTCTTCTTTTTGCCTCCCTCAACAACCATGCGTGCACTGCTGCATTTGATTAATGCGCCTTTTCCACCTCTTTTCGGTGGCTGAAAACACTGGAAGAATCGTTTGCATTAGTGCTTCTTGCATAATAATGCAAGTCGGGCTTTTCTTAAGCTCCCCGAAGAGTGAATACATATGAGGCAAAAAAAGAAAGGGGTCGTTTCTTCATCAAAGGAGATTGGAATGGCAAGAAGAAGCTGTTCTTCTGGCGGAAAATAAAGGTCATTTCTCGCTCCAAAAAAAAAATCAGTGGAAAAATGAGAGGATCAGAACGCCCAACGACTGCGTGCTTAAGGCGCGCTTAACCTCTTTTTTGCGGGAAAAGTTTCTTTTTTTAAGAAAGTCCGACGCTCTCCGGGTGTGTTGTGACTGAAAAGCCTCCCCGAGTCAGTTCTTCTTCCGCTTCCCCGAATCGTCTGTTCTCTCTGTCTTTCTTTTAGCAGTCGCTTCCTTGATTGTGTGGCAACTTTGTCTGTTTTCCTTAACGCGCTCCTTTCTGCATTCTCATACTGTAGACGAAGAAGATAAATGAGGCCGGCGGAATTGAATTCGAGGCCAATCTCATGGGGATATCGTAGCAGCCGGATTTTGAAGAACTCTCGCTCGCGGGGTCGCAGGCAGAGAAAAAAGTCTGGGCTCTCCAGAGGAAAAAAGTGTCGGCAATCAACATCTCTCACTCACCCCCATGGCCAATAAGGTCTGCTATTGTCTGGAGAGGGGTTTTCGCGCACATTCACCTCACTCACTCACTCCTTCGTATCCCCTGACAGTCGCGTTCAACACTGCTGACGACGTCCGGGAGGTCCAGGGAGGAGCAAAAATTTTGACTGGACAAGAGCACTCGTTTATTGGCTATTACAACGGTGCCTTCTTCTAAGTCTCCTTCATTCTGCCCCGACCTAACAAATATTTGACTTTCTTCTTCTTCCTCTTCGAGCCACTCGCACTGATCATGAGGATCAGCTAATTTCACTCACTAGTGGCCATGATTGTGCCTTGACTACAGGTCAAAATGTTATTTGTTATCATTATCTTATGAACATCTTTAGCAATGTTCTTTGCTGAAATTCCCATTTTGATTATGCACAGAGAAGTTTCACTCATTGAGCACTGACGTTAAATAGCATTAAAAAAGTTTGAAAGAAACATTAAACAGCTGTGATACACACTTGTCGGGTCTGTCTCGTCCACCAGAGGAGTCTATACTCAACCCTGTGATGCGAAATCGTCACGCACGCACGCACCAATACAGTGGCGCAAACAAGTACCTGGAGCCGAGTAAAAAGTGTACTTGGTGAGAGTTCAGTGTTCTTGTTTTTCTGCCACAATCTGCCAATTTCTGTTTATTTTGCCAATGTCGTAGACACCAAAAAAAATGTCAGCATCGACGCCTGGCACAAGACCATCACTGTCAAATTTGAGCAATTCAACCTCTCCACATGCGTTCATCACTACTACCCTTTTTGGGTGGTTTGAAAATTGTGACCTGCCCCACCCAGTGGGGGATGAAACGTGATGTACCTCTCAGCGCAGAACAAGTAACTTCTCACCTCCTTGTGGAACAAAAAACAACCTCCTTTGTGGAGCCTGAGCAAAGGGCACTTCTTCAGTCATGGGTGTTTCGCCAGATGAGTCTCATTTCGAGACCTTGCTAAAGTCGGCATGCTGGACGAGGGGTAAAAGAGCTTCCTGGTCTCCTAATGAAAAATCTGACTATGCTCACTAACCTCTTTTACCTCCTCCGCAAATATGTTTTCCGCGCTGTAGACGGTGGACGCCTACATGCGCTCAGTGCAGTGACAGACGTCCTGCGGACAGCAACTTGGGGCGAAATCCTTATTTGAGCCAGCAGAGACACCCTGTGAAAGTGTGCCCGATGGATGGAGCTGCATACATATTTGCATACTCTTAAGGTGTCCGGTGGAGACTGCCATAGTGGGTCCTACTGTGAAACGTGATGAGTAGTGGGGAGGGGGAAACGTCTGCAGTTCAAATACATTTTTTGCTCGTGACTGAAGAGAGTAAGGCAAATATGTACGTACATAGCGAAAGATTTTTGTCGCTTCGCCATTGTATAGTTCTGCGCATTCAGTGTTTCAGCTTGGTTTTATATTCTGTGTGATCAAACACTAAAGGTGCCGTACGTAGCGGCGTCGACAAGACCTCATCCACTACAACATACGTGTACAGCAACTGCTGTGTTTTCAGACCTCGAAATTTTAGGTGAAGACTTTCAGCTATTGGGTTGGCATTTCTGGTGCTCTTTCATCTTTCATGGCAACATCATTACCGTTTCATTATTTCTCCAACTTCACTGCCTCTTGCGTTTTGTTGTTGATTTTTCAACTTTAGTTTTTGCCCCCAAGGGCACATTAGTTTCTACGTTGAAAATCCCTTTTTCAGACTTTTACCTAAAAGTCCAACGTTTGTACCTTAAAGTCCGACACTGTAATATCGTTACAGAGAGACAGAACAAGATGGAGAGAGAGAGAGCCATGGTGAGAAAAGAAATGATTGAATTTCTTAGACTTTTATCCAATTGTAGTGTCTTGCAGCCTTTAAGCTTCATGATGAATAGTAATCCTGGTTTCAAGTCACAGTTTGTGAGAGTAGAGCTTCCAGGCCCCCCTCCAGATGCTCTGGCCTGGAAGGGGGGTCTGGACCGACATGCTCGCAAGACCAAGAGCCAGGTATTACTTGCAGCACTCTTACGGAAAATTTTTAGACGTCAACTTGCTACCCGCCTGCAATTTGTACGTTCTACTTGTGTGCGGAGTGTGACAAAATTGACCCAACATTTTGCAAAAGAAACCGGTTTCTTTAAACATTTTCCATTCATCTCTGATCAATTGTTCAATCAGTACCTAGTCAGGCTCCAACCATTGGCAACCCTGACTTTTACAGGCAGAAACAGGGGAAGTGGGAAACGCACTTGAGCAGCTGGGACCGCATCCGAGACGCTGCGTATCGGAACAACATTTTGGCAACCCTGACATTTCGGGGACAGGGCAAATGAGAAGTTGATATGAGCAGGCGGGACTTGAATCCCAGGGGAGGGGGAATCAATTTTGTTACACCCTCAGTATTTATTAGCTTCTTCTCATATTCTTTTCATTTCTGCTGTTGTACTTAGTTGGAGAAGGGTGGTGTACGGTGACTTCTGCCCCACTAATCAGGGCGTAACTCAATACTTTGTACGCACCTGAAGCACAGTCACTCCAGAGCTGTCGTCATGTCCGTATGCTAAAGCTTTGGAAGGCTTTACTCGGATTTACTTCCCTATCCCCAGCCTATCTCAATGGCAGAATCCACTCACACACTCTTCCCCCCCCCCTCAAAGTGTGCGTAACTTGCGTGTGTGGCACATATATATTTCACTTTCTGATCCTTATGTACGTACGTACAGTACGATAAGTGAGCTGCAAAAAAGAACAACCCGAGCAGCAGCTGAATTACTTGAGTCCCTTATTCATGTGAAGGGTGTATGTACAGTATGTATACAGGAAGGTGCGTGCGTGTACACAATGTATGGCAACACCCCTTTTTTGGCACCCTCTTTCGTCTGCAGGGGTCGCCCACTCCAGAGCCCCCCCTTGCCAGTCACAATGGGAGAAACAAAGCCCGAGGAAGCGTGAAGAAGCCGGAGGTTACTTTACTACGCTAAATTTCTCGCTCTGCGAGATCGCTGATATATTTTCGAGGTCCCAAATATGATTTATCACCACAAAAGTCCGGGATAAATCTCTATGACTGTCTCCTCCTCATAGGCCTTTTCCTTTGCAAAAAAAAAACGAGTAGGGAGGAAACAATTCATTCAAATTTGTGATAGCAGAGCGAAGATTTTCTATCTCACACACACGCGCACACGGAGAGAGAGAGAAAACTTGTATGGTTTCTAGAGGATTGAAAGCAATGGAAATCTGTGGCTTCGGAAAGGCTCTGGTCAAGGAGAGAAAGTATTATCCCCCAAAATTAGACCTAACCCCTTGTCTGAGCCATTAGCTTTCAAGAGAAAGAAGTTCCTCGGGCTTTTATCTTTCTATACGTAGAAGCACCTCTGAATCTTTTACAGTCGCCGTCAACCTATCGGATTTCTGGAAGTGAAAATAGGAGAAGAGGGTGTGTCTGTTTCTCTAAGGGGTTAGGAGACTTTTGGGAAAATGCAGCCAGCACCAACGGACGTGCAAACCCAGAAACAAGTGCATCTGCAGCTGATAAGAGAGAGAAGCTGGAGCATATCGATCTCGGCGAGAAAGGGTTGGATGCTCGAACTAAGACTTATTTGCCCATTCGGTCAATAACAATTACTGCGCTCTCAGAGTTACAGGGTGTCCCAGTTCGTCGCGCGCAGGTGGGTGTTTTAGCTACCTGGGATGGGATCCTGGAAGACTGAGCTTGCCCGGACCTTTTTTTTCTCCTCTCAGCTGACTTTTTCATACGATCGAATGCTGCCAATAGTATCAGCTATCTTGTGTGCAAGGGTGGCAACATTTTGGGGGCTAATCCTGACTGACTGACAGACAGACATTCGTTCTATTATCTGTGAGTGAATGAGTCATCGCCAGGACTCCTCGCCCGCCCCTGAGTACAGGGTGATCAAAGCAAACTGGACGCACGTTTTCCAGAAGGCCCATTTTAGGGCTCTCGCCCTAACAGATCACATCGGTTCGGGCTACATTTCAAGCACTTCGTTTCACGAAGTGCCTGAAACCAACCAAATTTCATCCTGCTCCAGGAAAGACCCGTAATCCTCATTTACCAATTGCTCTCTAGTGATCTTCAAAAGTGCATCCTCTCGAAAGGAAAGATCAAGGAGCTTAAGCGCATTCTTTGATGATTCATTTCTCCTGGGTATAAGTGAAAGGACAATTGGGTCAGGTCGACCTGCACGACATAATAGCAGGGCAAATTTGTCTGTCCCCTTTTTTGACCGCCCTGTTCCAGTGCCTTCTACACCCTCCACCCAGCCTGTCTGTCCCCTTCTTGCACACCGCCAGGAGGTTGTTGGGTGCCTCCCCCACAATAAGTGGGGAAATGCCTCTGCGTGAGCATCGTACTATACAGTGGAAGCTGGAGATGATAAATGTGCCTTGGTCAGGCAAGCAGCAACAATGGTGTCGTTATTTCGAGCTTCCACTGTCCTGTCAGATTTGGGCAAAGTGCTCGCTTCCTCTGCTCCATTAAACCTCATAATTTGGCTGCAGGCTTCAATTACAAAACAACTTTGCTGCCGCTGTTGCACACTTTCTCATAATAGCACGAAACAACGACGGCAGTTATTATGTAATTTGCCTCTACCCGTAATGAGCCTCTTAATTGCGGGATAAGAGGACAAATTAGGGTGAGAGAGAAGGCAGTGGAGCAATCGTTTGTGGCAAAGATGTTTCGACTTCTCAGTACATGCGTCAGACAGCTTGTACCGTAAAGTACAGTCGAAATGCAGCGGGAGCAGTGAACTACGTCTAGCATGGTTTTCACGCCACGCACTGTAACACGAAACGCTCTTTCTAAGCACGTACAGTGGACCCCGCTTGGAATGACGCCGTTTACCGTGACCAAGCTTCCTCAGGACATTTTGCAAGTGCTGGTGGGTTGTGGACGACCGTGGCTCGCCCCAGGTGCTCACCATAGGCGGGTGCTACTGCATTTGTCAGACCGTTAGTGCCCAGATCTGCGGAGGAAATAGCCTGGCTGATTATTTAATGGCGATTTCATCCCTGCTATTGCAATTTCTACTCTCAGCACGAGTGCATAAAAACACTGCTGGGCAGTTTGGCTTCCTTTTGTTTTTATTCTTCAGACCCAAACTTGAGTGTCGAAGTGAGGGGGAATTTAAAACTAACATTTTTCTTCCCTACACATAATGACCATGGTTCGTTTCTTTCGCGGCTCCCTGGGTCTTTTTTTTCTTTGACTGGGAGGGGTTTGATCGAGAGACAACCGATAATATTGGCCTACGAACTGATTGAGCCAGAGTCATTAATAGAGCTCGGAAATTTAGGTCAAAAACAGAGAATTAGGGAGAAGTCCAGATTTCCCCGCAGAGCGCCAAAAATTTGATGGTAGCATTTTAAAAATCAAAGAAAGAGTGCAACAGGCAGATGTTTTGAAACCAAATGACACTACAATTGCCACGAAAGATGAAAAACATCCAATTTGCAGCCTTCTCCAACTAAACGGATGAAATTCTTCACCTAAAATTTCGAGGTCCAGTCATTAATCTGCTGGGGGGGGGGGGAACCAATCTTTATACCCACCGTCTACAGCTACCCATGGGCCGAACTCAGCGCTACTGGCACATAAAAGAGAATCAACATGTTGGCCGCAACTTCAAAGCTTGAACATTTGATCCAAACTTTCTGCTACTCTTTCAACCGACTCCATTCCTACGTACGTAGTGTGCGAAGTCCATTGAGCAGTGATGAGTTTGGAAGGAAGCCTCAGTTATGGGGATGCCGCGCGATTCCCCAGGGTAGCACTGCCCAAGAAGTGCCCAAGCTTTGCTTTTGGGCGTCATTAACTGATGCCCATCAGAGCAAGAAAGAGAACTGCTATCTTTAGGCAGCCAACAAGATAAAATGTTCCCATAGATCTTGCTTTCATGAGATCGGCCAGAGGAGAATTTCTCCAAGAGTACGTGTGGGATATTAGACGAGCCCTCATCCTCGAGCAGTTTTCTCAAAGTTGCAGACGTATTATGTAATATTGACACCATATATATTAGGCTACGGCAACTTTTTTAATCTCTTTCTGGGTGCTATATTCGTTGCAAGACTCCAGTTGAATCTATTCTGGTCAAGAGGAATGAAGAAATAGTCAGTTTTTGGGTCCCCTCTCTGCCTCCAAAGTTACATGAGGATGTTAGGTCAACATCAGAAATTTCATTTGGACCTGCTCAGTCACTTTTTACATGCAAAACTGCAGCGCAATAGTCTAGTGAAACAGAAAACAGAGTGTTTTTAGCTTTGCCTTCCAATTCGGAACACCTTTTTATGTACTGAACTTAGGTAGTAAAACTTGATTGCAAGAGAGGGGGGTCAGAAAAGATTTGGAAGTTAAGAAAAAACGACTGTGTGAGAAAGTTCAATTTTTTGTCAGAGTTTTACTTAGGCTCCTCAGGTTTTCTCCGGTCCTGGGTCCGGATTTCTGGCGTCTCAGCTCTCTTTTCATCACCAATTTTCCTTTGCCTCAAAGAAAATGGCGGCAACTTTCAACAACTTTGCAAATCCCTCTTGAAAATTCCCTCATACGTATGTACCGACTCCACCACTCATCTGAATACACCTACGCCTACTGACGCCAGAGAAAAACATCAGAGTCTGTAGATGCTGCGAAAAGAAAGAATCGCTGAACTTTGCAGAGTAAAAGAGAAATAAGGAGGGTTCAGAATTTGCAACATCTCCGCGACACCTCTACTTATAGCTCGTTTTCCAACTATGGCAAATCGACCCTCTTATCATCGACCGGTTCCTAAGTGGAGACCCAAAAAAAGGAGCAAGAAAAAAGCAAATGGTCGTTGAGTATGCGTAAGCGAGGAGGCCCAATTATTTGCCCATTTTTCTGGGGCGAAAGATTTCGAAGATGATAACAGAACAGAGCTGTCAACAACTGCAGGAGAGCTGATTCAGGAATGTCCAGTCTGCCCTGAGTTATTCAGAGTGACTGCTTTGGACGGTCACAACATGGCTTTTGAGAACTCTTAATTTAAAATATAAATGGAAGTTGACGGAGCTTCACTTTTTTGGTCAGCACAAGGGCAAGACTGAGTGGATAGAGAGAGAGAGACAGACAGACAGACAGACGGACTGACAGAGCTGCTAGAATGCATGGCTGTGGGTGCCATTCTTTTCTACGGAGGAAGGGGATTATTAGGCCGCTTTTTGCCCCACTCCTTTCTAGGTAATTGGCGCGTGGATAATGTGTAATTGGAAGACAGAGAATGAGAGTCAGGTCAGTCAGTGTCGTGATCAAAGCCCAAAAAGTGAGGCAACAACGGGTGTAATCAAGGCACGCGACGCCACTCAAAACAGGCCTTGGGCCAACACACTGGGAAAGTAGTTCTGACAGAAGGAAGAAGGTTTCATTCGTGGAAAGGCTGATATCTGTTATGTGAAAGAATTTCATCTGCCAGCAGAATTCGCCATCCTCCTCGTGAGTCTCACACGTGTCCGCATTGCTGCAGTGGGTTTTGCCATGCAATTTTTGTTCTGGAGTTTCTCCTCAAGTGCTCAAGTGTCACTGCCTTAAGACCACATTCAGTGTGCAGTACATACAGCTGCTATTTACATTATGTGCCATCTATAGAGAAGAGCACGTCTCGTGGACGTCGTCTTGTTCACTCTGCAGCCACTCATGAGGCCTTATTGGGCCGGAAAATTGCCGCTGTGCCTTTGCAGAGCTAAATGTCTGGGGAGAAACACTGCATTGTGCAGGACATTAGTGAGTGCATTTGATGGCAATTTTCACCTTGAGGCTAAACGATGCGACACTTTCTTCGGATCTAGACGTTTCCTTCGTTCTTGCTTTGGTTCCCCACATACAGTTGGGTCCTATCATCATAACTTGGCGAGGCTGACGATGCCAAAATTGGCTGACGCTGCGGAAGCACCGCTCCTTACCAATTTTTGTCAGTAAACTGTTGTTCTCGCTAGGGATGTAGAGCATATTTTAAAGCATAACTGGTCTTAATTAGCATATTTTGCATGAAGCGTCACAAGATACATATCTTCTGCAAAACAGGGCATTTAGGCTTCCTTTGTGATGCATGTAGCAACCCTGACCTTTCTCACATGATATCGACAAAATAAATTGCAGATAATTACAGCTGTAATCAGCTCTTGTTTTTCGGGCTCAGGCCAGACTCGGACTCTGGAACTAACTGACAAATAATTGAACCTGACTGAGAGAAGAACGGGACAATCTCCTTGTCCCGTGGAACAGCTAAAGTTGTTGGACTTGTGGGACGCTCTCTGAGGTGGTCGACATTTGGAGAGAACAACTTAGTATTATTAGCGCACTTTTTAGCATATTTGACCTCTGTTTCATGCTTTTCCGTGCCATAAAAGGCTGCTTTTATTAGCATATTTTGCCCATCTCCAGTTGCCACACGGTCAGCAAACATGGCAGAGGCATTCACGCATAGATCGCCACCATTGTGGCAGAAGAGCCTGCCGGTTATATTAAAATTGAGCCCAATAGGCAGCAGCAGCAAGGTTGAGCGTGCCATGGCCAACGTGTGCGGTACCGAATTAGAGGGGCAGCAGGAGAATTGGGTGATTTCCTGATTCTTACTAAGTACTGTACTAAGGGTGAGCGTGAATTACCTTTAATCTTGCCACTGTGAATGAACCTGGCAGTGATTCAATGTGTCTGATCACATGAAAAACAATGTTGAGCATGAAAGTAGAGAATCTGTGCTTAATCCACATGAAATTTTGACTTGAACAGACCAGGTTGTATGTAGGTAGATAACAGGCTGAAGCTCAATCAGGCTTCCTTTTACTCCCAGGAGAAGCCTCCAAACTGATACCAAACAATATGAGATTAAAGTAGGAATTCAAATCTTCACTTGTTTCAATGTTTTTAAACATTTCCTATAAACAGTTGGGATATCAGCTTGACTAATGCATCAAAGGAGTGCCTCCGAAACGGCTAATGATAGCTGAATTCTTCTTATCTCCTGTGTTGCAGTTCTTCCTGCACAGGAGTTGTGGCTTGACAAATAGTAACTTGTTTGGTTTTCTTCCTTGGAGCAAGTACTTTTTTTCATCCAATTCTGGGTTGTTGACTTTGACTACAACAAAGTTTCCATTGGTGTAAATCTTACTT
>JAAUXU010032362.1_pt1 | contig 105404 bp, 72 predicted proteins | sample 7278151 | NCBI WGS metagenome assembly JAAUXU01 (sample SAMN14350113, study PRJNA611818) | marine sediment metagenome | isolation source: surface marine sediment (1.8m) | place: French Polynesia: Moorea | collected 2018-08 | reverse complement strand
GTTTGCCATCTGGGGACGGGAAAAGGCCCAATAGGGCTACTCCCCGCACCCCTCCCATCTCAGTTGGGCGGTGGTTCACCCCCTAAACAAACAAACAAACAAACAAACATATGCCCGGAAACTCATGCACACATGTACTTGGGCATGTTGGAGGTAATCCAATTTTAAGTATTTCGTGAATCAGGCCTAACATTAACCATTTTCTAGGCCTAGTCCATTATTTCCGATAGGATTTTCGATTTCTCCTATAAGCAGACATAAATCTTTCGTGTGGAGAAGGCTTAAAGCTGCTTCAGCCTACCAGTGTGACGCGTACAGTCCGCACACGTAGCTGATATGCAAACTTTATTCAATTCTCTAATGCGAAATGCATGGAGCGATTAATTACGCTCTGCTTCTCGTATTTATGCACTTTTTAAGCTGTGAATCGACTTTTAGCAACGTCACTTAACTCCAGACCGATATAATGTTCACTGCGCAGCATGCGCGTACACACACACAGTACAGTTAGCACATCATGTACGGGTACGGTATGCATTTCACAGTGTGCAATCCACTGGGGACTGTTTTATCTCAGCGGTGTACCTTGTCTTCCCTCGAAAAGCTGATCGCCCATCGATGGAAGGCGTAGGTGAACTCCTTGCTGACGACGTCCCTCCCCGTGTCCCTGGTCACCGACTTGGTCACGATGAAATTAAACACCTCCGTTGAGTCGGCGTCGTCCACCTTGAAGTAGCGGGTCAACAACGCCATGGCACATCACACCAGCTAGCGAAAAATACGGAATAAAAGGATTTGGCGGTCCGCGGCAATTGGATCCGGCTACTCTGTATTACACAGGGTTTTCCCTCCCCAAGTTTTCTTCTTAAGCTAGCTGCCGGTGGTCTTCTCGCACGCACACCAAGAAAGTTTTGGGATGAGGCGAAGTAGAAAATGGCAGCGAGCGATTTTCCCCGGGAAAACGTAATTTTCTGAGCAAGAGAAGGCAGGGTGAAAGCAGGAGATGATGCATTAACGGAGGCTGCTGCAGGGAGTTTGGGTCTCTCAACAAGAAATGGTTGATGGACACCAAGGCTGGTAAGTACACCTTCCTCCTGTCTAAAGAGAGCTTTTGTTCAACAGTTGGCTGCCTCTGGCGCGGAGTTGAGGGAAAAGAGGTGACTCTTCTGTATCAGAATAGAGTATTTTCAGGTACTTCTTTGTCGACAGCAACATTTTCTTTAGTCTGGGCACGTTGTTTTCCATTGTGTTGGAGAGAGAGCAACAATAGACAAGTAGCGCTATGCACACTCTTAGGTAATTTGATTATGGAAAGATTGGTCGTCTAGCTCATACTATATGTTCAGTGGAGCCAACTTAATGTACTCACCTTGGCCCAGGGCAACCGGACTACATTAGGCGGGTGAGTGCAACAAGTGGGCAGAGGCAATTTGAAGGTTGAGCTCAATAAGCGGGTGAGAGCATCAACCACGAGTACGGCATCAGTGGGTTCCACTGTGCTCAAAGCGCAGTGGCCCGAGGTGACTGGCTTAAGCGGTTATCACTGTGAAGTAAGTACTGACACATGCAGCATGCTAGTTATAGCAGCGCCGGCAGCTCCAAGGCATCGGATGAGGCATCGGATGAGGCATCTGATCAGCCCCTCAACGAGTGATTGTTGCTTCATACTCGCAGACAAAAGAAAAGCCAGCTAGACAGCTTTAAGGTTGTGTCACACAAGCAGACACCGGGCGGAGACATCAGCAGAAGTAGAGTCTCTCTTTGGCCAATCGAACACATGACTTCCTCCCGAGCGTACCTGAGATATCTTTCCGATGGATATTTGATGGCAGAGTTTTTGAGAGCTAACACCAAACTACAACTGGAGCCTTCACGGTCAGGAGCAGAAAGAAAAGAAAAAGGAGACAGTGTACCTATTTCCTAAGGCCTTAAGGCCTTTCCCTCCCTCTTGGTACATGGTACGATCACGTAAACTCGATAAAATAGGAGAAAAGGGAGCTTTGCAAGAAAAAAAAATGAAATCTCGCTTAAGCACCCTTTCTCGTTGTGTGAAGGCAGCAATCCCAGCAGCGAGTTTTCTCATCTTCTCAGCAATTTCCCCTTACAAATTTATGCGCAACAGCTTGACGCAACAGTTCTTTTGATGACTTGAGTCTTGTGCAGGCCCTTAAGAAAGACATATGGCATATCTGATTTGCTCCCACGACAATGCTCGCGTACTCTGGCCGAGGTACTGGAAGGCCGAGATGTGCACAACGTTTCTGGTAAGAGCATTTGCATTATGGCCGCGTCACACGTGATAAGAGAATCTGATGCCTGGGAGGATTCTTGAATAAGGTTGAGTGATCATGAACGAAAAACCCAGTTATCTTGGCTTTCAGGCAAATTCGCATTGTGATCTGGCTGAGTAGCCAGCTATTTTGGTAAGGCAGTCACCAAATACTGAGGCCGTCTTTGCCAATCATGTTCAGTAGGTGTTTGCTCATTCTCCTGCTCGCTGCTACGTATTAGGTAAAATCTGTTAATGGATTGGTTTGCTCACTAGGTGTGTGCGTAGGCAAATGTAAAAGGCATCTGTAAATGTCTATTATGTAATCAATTATGCAATGTACCTGCATCTTCAGCCCAACTAATTTTCGTGGGGGAGGGGCATATTCTGAACAGAACTGACGTTCATTAGAATTGCAACTTGAAATCGGTCATCGAGACACAAAGACATAACTTTGAATACAGGAACATAAGATTAAATTTTTAACGCTCACTTTTCGGAGCTAGAGCGGCAAAAGTACCTAAATATACATTGTGCCAAAGACACATTAGTTTGTGGTTATGCTTGTTTCCATTGTTCTATGGTTTCCTTTGTAGGAAAAAGGTCCTCCAGGAAATTTCAGCCGGGTTCCGTATAAAACATCGTAAAAGGTGACTGATGATGCATGTTGGCGTGTCCTCCTCTGGGGGTTGCCACACTTTGAGAGCTCTAGCATCAAAACGGGCAGCCACAAAGTTGCTCCTAATGCTGGATCATGGGAAACAACATCAGAACGATCAATTTAATAAGCATATTCCTCATCTAAAGCTCCCACTTCAGCGTATGCAGCACATTTCACTCCACAAAAATTACTTCACATAGTGATCGTTGGTTCGGTAATCTTAATAAAAAAAACCTTAGTAATTCCCTCTTCCAGCTACGAGGGACAGTCTAAAAGTTCCCGGAAATATTGAACAACAATTCTTGACATCGTTAAGTGATTTTTTTCTACTTCCAAGTCCACAGTTGAAGGCGGTGTTAGTCTCCATCTCTCATGACCTTCCCTGTGGAGTAGTTGAGTCTTCTCATGCATGCAATGTGAAATGAACTTTCCCGGAACTTTTTGACCTCCAATCGTTGATATCTAAGCGTGATAAAAAGCGTGAGGGCCGTACGTATGTCTGTCTGCGGCCGATTTCAAGCGTTTCCTGCTTTTTCGTGGCCGATTTCCAGTTGTACCAGCTGTTGCGCGGCCGATTTCCAGTTTCACCAGCTGTTGCGCGGCCGATTTCCAGTTTTACCAGCTGTTGCGCGGCCGATTTCCAGTTTTACCAGCTGTTGCGCGGCCGATTTCCAATTTTTACCAGCTGTAGCGCGGCCGATCTCAAGCTTTTCCTGCTTTTTCGCAACCGACGACAATTTGAGCGGGATCAGATTGAGAGATCAGATCCGCATGTTCGTCTGTCAGACACACGCACACACACGTACCATACAGCTTTATATTTTTTCCGACCCAACGTAGGGGGTAGCGCGTAGACTAAAGTAAAAAAGTACTTTCCTAGAATACCTAGTGAGCCAAAGTTTGAAAGCCGCCAACATTCGGACTATAGTACGCATTTGTCTTAAAGGCAAAATTCCCGAAAAATCTGTAGGTATTCTTTTAAAAATGTATATATGACGCTATCCAAACTTTTCATCAGAATTCCAAACAAAACAGGAGAATTTGACTCCACTGACTGTTCACAGCAAACAAAACAAACCTGCTACTCATCATCATTGTGTACGTGTAGAAACCACCACGACAAAGCAAAGGAATATCTGCAGTGATAGGAGTTGCCTCAATTGTCTATATGACTGGGATACAAAACTTCGAGGAGACGTCTGATAAGAAGAGCTTATTTGTTTGATCAATCTGTGATCATGACCACTGGATTTTTTTTAGCATGTGACGTCAGTAGGTCAGTCCTGGAATGAACATTGCTGGGATTGTTGGTCTTCTTTCCGGGACTTTGTGAAAAGAAACCCTTGAGCACGGCCTGGTTTCACTTCTCGTCTTTGTGTTAACATGTGCACGCCCTAAGCACACACACACACACGCACACGCACGCACGGCGTCGCAACATTACCTCCGAAGTGCAGCACTCAACGGGCGTTCACTCGGTGCTTATGCCTCGAATTGCCAACATGAAATATTATGGAGTGACTTAAGCTGCAACTTCGAGACTACACTACATAAGCACCTAAGAGAGCACCCCCTGCACCACCCCCAAAAAGCATGATTAATTAATGACGATCGTACGAACCTGGCGTCTCAGGTAGCGAGAGACCAAAACGGCCGGGATTCCAGAGTAATCAACGTACAACGTAACGTGCAAGGTGAGACTCAGACCTGAGCAATGCCGTCACAGCAGTTTTTATAGTTGCGGGTCCATTTATCAAAGCAGTGGCAAGAGAGAAGGCTTTTTCCATCACTGCGGCAACGCCACCTTCCGCTGCCGGAACGCCAACAACGCGACGACCAACATAGCGGGAAGAGACAGCCCGATCACAGCCGCACAAGGCCTACGACTGACTGGCATGCGTAAATTCGCACATTCTGCGTCGGAAATTGGAATAATATCCTTACCCTCTTATGTAGAGGCGTAGACGACGTCCTCGGTTTCTCCTCCACCACCGACTTAATTTCCTTTCTTCGATCCTGCCGCACGCAATAACGTTGCTACGACGTCTCCGCCTTCTTCCCGGTGGAGAAGGAGAAGAAGCAACAGTTGTCGGTCGTTACCTCTTTCTTCTTGAGCCTAAACTGAGCGATGAGCAAGTGAGAAAGAGAGAGATGAGAGGAGGGACCGAGACGCATACGTCGTTCCCTTTACTCTGTGGACTTGGTTGAGTGAGGAGAAAGAAAGCTCTGAGGAGAGTAGGAGGACGGACGTTTCGTCGTTGTTGGTCTATTTGCCAAATGGCCGTGTCTTCGGCGATAAAGTTCTTGAACTGCTCAACTCAAAGTGACGAGAGTTCACGGTAGGACACCTTACAAAACGTGCCTTGGCTGTCGTACTCCAGAACGACGAAGACTTCTTGAACCTCGAAGCTATGTTGATGTGTATGGACTATTCAAATTTTAATGCACCCAACAGAAAGGATTCCTCTTCGACGTTCTTTTAGGTTTTCCAGGACGCGTACTAAAAGGGTTGCATATTGGAATAGACTCCCTCTCACCCTCTCTCTGTCTATCTGGTGGCATTTAATATTCCCAAACTGCAGGAGAGCCTCCAACTTTGTAGGGACTCCTACTTTCTTCTGTACGCAGCGGAATTCGTCGTCTTGGTAATAGCAGACATGTTGTGTGCATTTCGGGGCAGGCACTCTCATTTAAATAATACGCTGCATACACATGCACGGCGCACGTGCGCACGCACACACGCACACATGCCTGGCACACATGTGCCAAGGTTACCTTGGTTTCAGTGCGGCTGGCTGGAAACGTCTGAAATAGACGTGAGAAAGCATTGAAATTATAAGAGAGCTTTCTACCCTTTGAAGGCGGGCGGAGGAAATGTTCGATACCAGCGATACACGCACGCACGCACAGTGCGCTCGTGTGTACAATACTTCGGCGAAACTTTCCCGTCATTCTTTCTTACGAAATCTTGAAAAGATGTGGTCCTTCTCCGACGTCGACAATATGTGTGTGTTCTTTAATCTGGAGCAAGCACAAGTGCTAGTATACGTACTGAGCACCAACTTCGAACGTAATCTGCGTGCTGGAGGGACCTGACTTTTGGTATGCCAGCATCCCATCAGTCTTGAGCGAGACTGACCGCTATCAACTGACGAATAGGAGCAGAGTGGGGGCAAACTAAGGCATTATTCTATGGTCGCAGCTGCACTATACGTTCATACGCTGCTGCGATACTAGGAGGATTGGGTTTCCTCGCCGAGGAAGGAGGCTTCCGGAAGTCACGAGACGAAGTATAACTCTCGTTGAAATGATACCCAAGAGATGAAAAAGGTACCTGGAAGAAAGGGACTGACTATGTGCACTGCGGCTGTTTTTTGTCAAAGCAATACAAATCATGGAGCAAAGAGGTTATCATTTCCCATCCGCATCATCCTCAAGTGTGGGGAGAGAAGTTATTTTCTTGTATTGCAGTATTTTTCTTATCGTGGATGAGTCGTGTGATTTGTCAACCAGACCTAATAACCAGACCTCGTGGAATGAGATGCAGCAAATTATCTCTTGATGAGGGTTGATCGGTAAAGCAAGCGATTGCCCTCAAGACGACAGAGACATGCTCTCAGACGGACGTACACGAACAGTGTGCGTACAAGTGTGCCATCTATAAAACAGACATTTTTTTCAAACTTTCACGATAATGCTCAATTTAACAACTCTAATAACTTTTGGCACGTGATATAACACCCTACCGAGTGCCATTGAGAACGAGACGACATGTGTGTGTGTGTGTGTGTGTGCGTGCGCGCGCGCGTATGAGAGGCAAAACGTACTTGATTTCACCTTTCTATACTCGCTTCATATGGAACATCCATAAGTCGTAGCAATTATAGTTCTCTGGAGAGGAATACTAGGTATAATCTCCAAGTACGCAACGCATACGACGCACATTGTATGCATGGGTGTATGTACGCATGCTCACGTGCACACTCACGCCGACTGACATGTTCCCGTGCACGGATCACTCGGATTTTTGGCGGGTACTCGTGGTTAGGTTGTGCACAACAAATCCGGCTTTGATTCGTGCCAGGATAAATGCAGAGCCTAATAGTTGACGCGGCGCACTCACACACGTATATATCGTATGTAGGTACCGATTATACCGGCGTGGACAGATAAGGAGGGCGATACGCAACAGACAGATTGAGTGTATTCAACGCACAACCAAAAAAACCAAGGTAGTTGAAGAAGCAAACGCGGTACTTATGGATAGATAGGCGTTACCAGCTGAAATTCTAGTAAGCAGAGCGAGCTCACCGAAGTCAACTTACATCTGATAACTCATTTGCAGTGCAAGTACCATAAACTGTGTATTGAGCAACTGCTTTGGCGTGCTTTTCTCGAGGCATTTACTGCCAAACCAAATGACATAGAGCAACTCATAGCGGGTCTAATGTCCATCCTTTAAGCTGAGCAAAGCAGCAAGGAACGAAGGAGGTCAAAAATCAAAGTTCATGTCAGTAAAATGACTTCCTCCAGCAGCGATTCATCATTCTAAGCGACCTCTGAATTTCTTTGCCATCAAACCAGCCAACTGTGGTGTCACAATTTTCTCCCACTTTTCCTAATTTTCGCACGAATCTCACCGGTGCTTCCACTGCTGCAGAAGAGGACATGATCATTGCTTTGGTATGCTCGTCCAGATTCTGTTGGTGGTGGCTGCTCATGGAAGGTGTAAATTGATCTTGGGAATACTAATGTGTAAGAACATTAAAGATGGGCAGAAGAATCCTTTGTGAATCACTCCGCATCATCTGGTTGGCCAGTAATTGTCACGGGAGATACACGCCAAAGGTGCTGCTCAATACAGTGTTGGTGGATATCGTTTATATTTTTTAGACGTGCCTCAGGAATCCTGTTTGCTGTGGAGGTAACAAGTTGGTTTTTGGACTTCGTTAGCACAAACAAAATCAATGTAAAATTGGCAATCTGACGTAAAATCGACGGGTACAATCTGAGTGATTTCAAATGTTGCCTACCACATGTGAACATATGTACGTATAATATGCATTATGCAATCTATGTGCATGTAGGTGTGCATAAAAGATACCTTTTGTGTTGTCTAGGTGCATGAGCACTTGTACATAATACAAAGGTCTTCCTTGAAAAGTGTGTTTCTTTAACAAGCGATTAGAGGCACTCAGCTCAGAAGTACGAGGTGGCATTTTTAGTGCATGCTAGAAGAGGGAATTTGTTATAGATAGGATAGTCCCCAAGTCCGCCACCCCCTAACAACTGCACGAAGATGATCAGAGGGACCCCTGTAAGCGTCCTTCCCTCACTAGAATGAAGAAAGAGAGCTCCCGCCAGATTGCCTCAAGCAACATGGGTTCGACCTGTCTTCGTCAGAGCCTTTAAAGACTAGGGGACACCCCAGGAAGAGAGCTGCTTCGACTTGAAGTGGCGTCCAGTGGCGTGAAACCTGTGGGGAACCCAAGGGACCTGTTCTTCACTAAGGGACCCTGCAACAAACCCAGCAATAGCAGAACCTGGGCAAGATTGTCACCTTTCGCGGCAAGGACCACACTGCCAGTATTGTTCAGTACCTTAGCAGGATGTATAAAGAAGCCAGTGTAAGTGGAGAGAGGTTTGGCAGCTTTCCATGCAACACTGGAGATCGGCCTCAACAAGTCCACATCAAAGAGGCTCCGAGCAGGGCGAAGCACCAGTCACAGTAGGGACCACTCAACTGTGGTGTCCCAGCTCGGCCTCAGCACCAGAAAGTCCCTTCTCCTCCATTGCAAGGGCTGCAACAGGGCACAGGACAACAGGATTGTCTTCCTGTGTCCTGTTGAGGCAGGATTTTGGGGAGAGTTGTACAGCCCAAGCTGGGGGATTTTTTTACCGGGAAAAAAATGCATGCTACAAAGACTCCAGATAAGACAATGATGGGGGAACATTGTAAGTGTGCTGTCCTCCCTTGAAGACAGAGACAGGCAACACAGGTGGACGCAGCATGCTCCTTCTGCTGCAGCTGAGTGTGTAAGCTCGTCTTTTGACCATGATAATCCTTTTGTGCACGAATGGGAGGTTTTGGGCATGTAGCTTGTCCAAGGATGGTCTTTGGCACGGAGGAGTGAATGATGCGTGGCAGCACCCAGAGTAAGTTTCAGCCAACTTCATCAAGAAGAAACCACTGAAAAAGGATGAAAAAGGTGCATTTCGGCATTTCGCTGTCTAGGGGTTGTTGCACTTCAAGAGCTCTGGCATCAATATAGACAGTCACAAAGTCGTTCATGATGCTGCGTCTTGTGGAGCACCGTGAAGATTCCACCTCAACAGCTGTCAGTGCAACGACGGGAGCCCACTTTAGCCTAGTGCCATTGCGTACGGCAAGCACAGCACAATGAGCGGCCTTTCAGGGCCCAACTCAGCTTTAAACAGTTCTTTCAAAAGTGCTTAAAAATGTGGCAGTAGTATTTTGCGAGCGAAACTCCATACGAGTTGAGCTTAGAGCCTCTTCCTGCTAGCCATATTGTTCTTCATAGAGTTCTACATGTTGCGCAAGAGGCCCCTCTTAGCATGCATCAAAGCTACATATGCATCAAAGCTACATATGTACTTCGATCGAAAGGAGAAGGGGAGCAAACATGCTGAAGAATCAAGATCTCATATTTCTCGAATGAACGTTCATACTTCATACTTGCATAATATGGGTGTGCGTGCATGTGCACACACTCACATGCGTACTATGTGCCATGTAGCCTCCTCGTCTGTAATGAGATGTGTCATAAGACCTCATCTGATGACCAAGAATGTCAGCAGAGTGCAATGAGTCGTCGTTGGTAGGAACAAATTGCTTCGCTTTTGAGTCAAGTTCAGGTCATTGAGAGTAATAGAGCGCCCTCCCGTCCTGAGGACAGTACAGTCGACATTCGATTTTCGACAACACCCTTGTAGAGACATATTTTCACTGTAACAAATACGATTCAATTTTGAAGGCTTTGCCAGGGAGGCACATTCGATTTCGTCAACTTCTTTTGAACACCATTGCACAAAGTAATAGCTTTTTGTCGAAAAACACTTTGATTTTGTTTCAAACCGAAGGAACACGCTCAGTGCAGCAATTGAAAAAGGCCCAGCCAGAGAAGATTATAAGACTTTCCGGGTACTCACTCAATGCGATGTTCTGCCAGTCGTCTTACCCCGCTTTGTCACCCTGATCTGTGTTCTCCCCTGAATCTGATTCTCTACATACCGTTACATGAAAGAAAGTTGTGTTTTGTTGTTACAGGTTGACGTCACAGTGACTGGCCCGATTAAACTCGAGCTTACTATGCTGATTGTTTGACCCGGAGAATGTCCTTGACGAAGAAAATGGGATTGAATCGTTAATTTTTCAATTGCCAAGGCCTAATGTTTTCGGCCCTGTTCAGTCAGTTTTTGCCTGGGCTGCCTGACCAAGCAGTCACTTGTGTGGGTTTTTTGGGGGGTAGGGGGTGGGGGGTGCAACATACTAGTAATTTATACAACGTTGATTATACACTGTTCTTGAACATGGCCTACAATGTTATCAGACATTGTTTCTGAACATGTTCTCATTGTTTCCAATCATCGTGGACCATTTGATTTGGTCAAGTTTTCTCCTTCCCAGCAACAAACAACGTGAAAAAATTGCAAGTCGATTGCACGCGAAGGCACAAGGCTTTAAACTTTCAAGAAATGCTGCTTTCCGTAAAGTACTTTTACGGTACCAACTGCACTTAAATGTCCCGCAAGCCTGGATGGTACGTTGTGCGTAGCACGCATACATACAACAGAACACGCAGTAGTCCCCATTCCACCTTGGCGAAGGCACAGGTGCCTTCATGGAAGCAGATAAACTCTGGCCTACGTGTTGTGGACAGTGGACTCCCATTAATAGAGCAGTTCCAGGTGATGGGAAGTTTGCTGTAATAAGCGGAGTGCTCCAACAGACGGACCACTCCAAGGGGCGCAAACCCATCTTCATTCTTTGGGAAAGAACTCCTCAATGGTTGAACGTTTCATAGAGCCACTTCAAAGACGTATAAACTTCCGAATGGAACCTTTATAAATTACGGGCTTGCAAGCCTTTCTGAATAACAGACATTACACTTTTAACGTCGGTCTGAGCCGCCCTTTGGAATTGGCAACTCCTGTGCCAGATTTGAATTGCTCTACTGGAGGATTTTATGAGGTACAATACAAAACTGTTCTGACAAATTTCGCTCAACTACAAAATGGATTTCTCTATCAACCTGTAGATGGAGGTTTATCTTGACCCACTTACAGGAGCCAAATACGAATCTGCTCCCCAACGAAGGTCAGTGATACGCTGAAGAGATCGATGCACGAGCTTATGTGTCTCAGCGAATGAAGGCAATTTGCTGCGCCTTATCGAAAATCTGACAAAGCTCTTCGTTTCCTCCTGCTGTGACGTACGCGATTACACTTTCCAATGGACGTTACTTCCACAATCCGTACACAAGTCCCTGACTTGTAACTGAAGAGTTAATAGAAGATGTCTTCGGTGTCAGATAAGTCCGCCCTCACCTTGAATTGAAGGGGGGGGGGGGAGAAAGGTTCTCCATCGACTGCGAAGATGCAGGCACTACTTGCCCAATAGATACATCTGCACGGACAGGTTTTGTGATTCCATGAAATCGTTCCGCGTCGACAATCTCGGCTATAGGTGGGCCCTACGGGATACTCAATGAAGCAAATGGAGCGTGATTCATGCAGATAATGTTGCATCGACGTATGTATCATATGGGATGATGAATAGAATCGTGAGCATAACTATGGTTACATGGAGCGAGTAAACTTGTAGTCCAACGTGTAACGAAACGTTGCACGGCCAGTTTTGATCAGTTGAAATGTCTGCGCTGTTGCGTTGTGGCGCAAGCAGTTTCCCCGCAAGGTCATGTAAGCAACAACCAAAAAAGGCACCTCACTGTCTCTCCTTTACTAGAAAACCCACGCCAATTCATGCCAACCACGCCTCACGCCATGTCGCAAACGCGCCGAGAGAGAACTCACTGTAGGCCTTGAAGTCGTCCTAGACTCATTGCAGACGTGCTAAAGCGTGCATTCTACACACATGTATTTGTACAGAACTACGGTCCTTAGACTTTTGGCCCTCGCAGTCTCCCCTGCACAACTTGTTGTACGCAATGTAACAGAATGTATCCGGTGTGGCTTGTCATGATCTTGCATTCATACATTGTGCTGGCCACTGCGGTGATGGGATTCAGAGTACATGACGATAACATTGAAAGAAATCTTCTGAAAAGGGGGTCACTGACATGTTCGAACCGCGCTTTGAGGCTGTCATCCAATCAAAGAGTGGCCACATCAGTAGTGGAAACCAAGGTAAATCAAATCGACAGTTTGGGCTGTGGCTTCAGTGCTTTCTTGAGTTTGTCATACGCCAGGCTGGCGATTGCTTTGCCGGTACAGTGTTCGTGAAAAGTCGTGTCTCGTGTGCCACAGCACTGAACTGTGCCTGAAAGATTTATATAACATCGGCATAAACTTCACGCTAAACATCTTTGAATACAGTTGCCGAACCTGTGGAATGATTCACGCTGACCCACAAGACAACCTAATTCGATGTATAAATCAAGTTTCCTTGGGTCATATCCTATTTCACTGGCGAGACGCTACCTTTTTCCGAGTACTGTACACGTACGTGGAGCTCCTCTTTCCTCTGTTGTCAATGTGCGCTCAAACGATGACAGAACAGTGCACTTTCTCCACCGTTCCCAAGGTCATGCATAAATCATCGATCCTGATCTGATTCCTACTCATCCCCTTGGGAGACCGAGCCAAGGAGCAGCAACAAACGTTTGTCCGCGGAATGTCGTAATTTATGATTGAGGCACACCAGACGATCCATCAGACTGGCGAATGAATGGCCACGGCTAATCGACGGCGAGTTTCTGGTGGGCGTCAGCCACTGCTGAGGATGCGATCATCATTTAGTCTCCCCGAGCTGCACCTTTCCCCAGTCAGACCGATAACGTGACCGGCGGGTTCTGTTCCTTGGCCTAGCATTAAAATGGAGAAGACGCCACCCTGATCTAGAAAAAAAAATGGACTCAAAGTGCGTACTACGACTCGGCCTTCTTGGTGGTCCTATACCTGTTACACGCACAGAAAGAAGCTCCTTCCAAGGTTGTTTCCCAGGATCGAGTTTCGCCGATGAATCATTTGATCGATCCAGTGCACGGGAGCGAGATGAGGAAGGCAAGGGTGGAATGGGTTCACCCAGGTGCAGGGTCAAATTAGCACAATGTTCGTACAGGTGCACGCACACACGCACGCGCACACACACACACATGAGAGCACACATGTGTTTCTATGACATCCTAAGGAATATCTGCCCTGTCTGCCAGACGTGTACTGCATGTACGTACGTGTATGCACTCCGCAATCTGTGGGGAATACAAATCTCGAGTAGACATAAGTTATCAGGAACACCGCAGTCTCCCCCGTCAGTAATGTGGACCATAAAGATTGGTGCGCCACGAGGCTTTCGTCTTTTTTTGTCCGCTTAATTGCTTTTTGTTGTATGTGCATCCTTGTCACAGTCGCGTGCAGTTCTTAAGCCTTTTAGGGGGACGCGAAAAGCAAGGACAAGCTACGCTCAGTGGGTTATTTACTACCTGCGATCAAGAGTCTTTGTTCTCAGATAAAAGCAATGCGAGAAGAAAAGATTATTGCTGCTGCTCTTGCAGATGAAGAAGTCACCGCCGAAGATTCAGGATTCGTCCGTCATTTCTTGTCGGGAATGGAACCGTTCCGATCCGATCGAGAAACTCCAGATGAAGAATGACGCTAAAGGGTTGAAATGGGCGGGATGAGCAATAGGTACCGACCGGCGCTGTCCTGACCGACCGCTAAGGGAATATTGCACCACGCTGTTGTCCCGTTGGAAAAAATTCGGAGCCGCTGTTCGCTCTCCAGAACAGTCTCTGTCCACGCAGCCATGAACGAGTTGTTTAACGAGATCGGCTTCATCATGACTGTTGCCACTGGCGCTGTGACGATGTGTTTTTGGCGCCAATCAAAGCGTTAAGTCCATCAGGAGCAGCCAAAGCCGAGCTGAAGCGGCGCGAAGAGAAACGCAGGCGAAATTATCACGAAAAACATGGCAGGCCTTTTAACGAGCTCGTTTTCTACACCGAGTCCTTCGCGACGCGTTTGTGGGCTGCACATCCGCGCGGGCCTTTAATTGAGCAGGCGTTTTTATTAAAGAGGCTAATTTCTTATCGCTCTTTGTCTGCCCGTCACGTTATTAGTAGTCAGCAACTCGGTGCAAACCTGCTACAGTGGCAGAAGAACTAGGGAGGGAAAAAATCACTTGCCCGCCCGCGAGTTCATTCGTCCGTCCACCGGCCGGGCAGATGCACAGCCTGAAGTAGCTTCTGTGTGTGCGAGCGCGGCTGGAGCTCCAGCGTGAGTGTCCGCGTGTTTAGTAGCAGCATGCACGCAAAGAGACTGAGTCATTACCGCGGCTGAGTCGATCGAAGGAGGACGTTATAACGTTACGTGAGAGGTAGTGAAAACTGTACAAACAGCCGGGCGACATGTGTGTGTGTGCGTGAGTATGACCAACAGTGCGTGAATAATACGATACGTCATCGAGCCCGCCACTGAACTAACGACTAGACAGCTATTTCCACCACGACGCTGAACGAACAAGCTTGGAATACGACCAGAAGTGCTTGGGACGGCAACATCACATCGGAAGTTTTCATGGCAGAGGCATCTCCAACGTGCTGGGCCTCCGAAGAAGCTTGCGGAATCGATTGCTGCTGAAAAGGGCCAGATCGGACGGAGGGAGGAAGAAGGCCCCTCTTTCCTATCTGTTGTGTAATCAATCCCGGGATTGAAGTGCCTGAAAAGGCTGCGGCCTTGATCACCTCGTCACCTTTCATCGCCAGCGACATGGGCGTCGCTTCGAGACGGCGGATGAGTCAGACGAGGCCACGCGAGCCTTCGCAGGAACAGCAGCGGTGTCACGTCGTCCTGGTCGGAGACGCCCGAGTGGGGAAGACCGCCCTGGTCAACAGAGTCGTCTACGACAAGTTCTCGGAGGTAAACGTCTGACAGTCCCCGAGGACTGGCAGTCACGGCAGCTCCTTTTTTTTGCATGCATGCGAGTGACATCCTCTGCGTGATCTATGTATACCCAATGGCGGTGCGCAGACGTAATTTGCCTTACGCAAAATTGTAACACCTTTCACCTTGAGACCTGCCATGAGAGCCAAGATGGTGGGAGGCGTCAATAGCGCCTCCTTGCCAGAGTCTGCGGCCTCTGCTGTGAGTGATAGTGTCACGATGCCTCGCTTCCTTTCGCTACTGCTAGCCGATGCCAAGATTTTTTTCTATTCCTTAAAACTTTACGGCTCCGATTTCGTAATGTCCCACCATTTTCCTTTTTGACGATGATAAACCCTATTTTGGTTTGTCTGGCGCCTAATACAATAAAAAATTTATCTTTTTTTACAATGTGCCTTATGTATAAGCCGCCTCCACCAGATTCGGTTCATGAATTATTTAATGGCGCGATAGCAGAGGCAGCGGAGCAGCAGCAGAACCAGAAGCATTGTGAACACACGCAGATACTTTTTCACTCCTTCCGGCCACAGCCTCACTGCTGTTGCCCTCAATCAAGGGAGACTCCAAGCAGATGCCAGTTACTACAGAGTTAAATGACGCACATGTACATATATGCATACAGTGCGTACGTACAGAGTGTTTAAATCGCTCCGTTGGCCCCGCTACACAGAAGTACAACCCGACACATCTGTACTTTGTTCACTCGCGCTTATAGTACATTTGTGAGTCCTTGTGGGAGACAAAGCGTTTTGTTCCTGCCCGAACCGCTCCCTCTCATTGTGGCATGCACTGTGCAGTAGTGCATACAGCATAAAGTGGAAACAAAATAGGAAACAAAATGGCCATTATCGCTCTCTGCTCCTTTTTTTCTCTCTTCTTCGTCGTCTTCTCTATGCAACTTGTCCACACGGGAGGCCACAGCATCTCAGGCAATGCAGACACAATATTTGTTTCTTCTGATGGCAAAACTTTTACCGAGAACATTTGCCTGCTGCTTCTGAGAGAAAACGGAAAATCTGGCTGGCACATGCCACCGCACGATTTGTCTTTGTGTGGACGCCTTATGCTGCAGCAGGGTGTATTGTGTAGCACGTACGGACTGTGCAGTATTGGCAGCCCTGAGGGGCGGAGTGGAGAGAGACGATGACCTACAACTCACTGCTATGCATGCAGCGAGCATTCCCTAGGACATCTGGCTGAAGTTTGGCAATTTGGAAGATGATGTTTGAACGAAATAGGGAGCGATAACGCCGGACGCCAACGGGTGAGAGGCCTCCGGTGGCACTGGCCACAAAGTCTGGAATGAAGAAAAGTTTAGAAAGTGGCTGGCGCTGGCGTACCCATTTTCTGGCACGCAATGGGGAACTTAATAGGCTTTTAATTGACGCCTCTCGTGATCTTTTGTCTCTCCTCCTCCAGATCTTATAGGCAGCTGCACTGCGTGGGAGTGACAGGCGTGGAGCCCCCACCACACGCACACGGTGCTGTACGTACCGACATCCATCCATTTGCATATCGCACGCGCTCGCTTTCTTTCCTCGGGGGTTGATGTGAAATGTGCCTATTAGAGCAATTACCATGTCTTCCGTGGCAAGAAATGAGTTAATGACAGTGGCAGGCGCCGCATTAATACTCTTTGCCGCCCATTGCGTGGGCAGGATTCGGGGTGCGCTGAGGGGTGATATGTTAGTGTGGGGGAAAAACACTAACCCCCCTCCCCTCCTTTTTTCCCCGGCCTCTTCGGAAGAGGCAGCAGGGGCATCGGCGAGAGCATAAGTGAAAAGCCATCAGAGAATGACTTTTGAATGGGGAGTTAGCAGCGTAAACACAGGCAAAGTGTTCCCAATTCTCACACATGTGTGTGTGTCTTTCGTGCTCCGTCTTCTCTTCTCGGCAAATAGGTACCTTACTTTATGTTGTGCTGCGCTGAGCCGCGCTGCCCTACCCTGGGTCTGTAGTAGCTGTTAGGCAAACAACCTCTTTTTTTTCGTCTTTCTCCCAAGTGTATACTCATCCCCAGCCACCCAGAAGCCATATGTATAACCCCTGTTGGAGCTCACAAGTCGGTAAGGCAGGATGAGATAGAGCATAAAAGTTGGCTGCAGTGTAGGAAGCTCAGTTTGGAAAGACTTGGAGAGCTGTCTTCATGAATCTTACATGTACTATGGATGGACGCTGACTGCTTTGAAAGCCGTAGGCAAAACGAGGTGGGAAAGAGACTACGTTAGGTGGTGGAAGTGATCGTTGCCCGTTTCGGAAGGGAGTCTCACACTTTCGTTCTCACGATGCGTTCTCTCCCCCCGGCCGCAAATTCACAAAAAGACACGTCTTTGCCACTAAGCCGCAGCGGCGGCCGTGACGGCGGCCGTGGCGACGGCCGTGGCGGCGGCGGCCGCGGCAGACGCGGCCAAGCCGAGAAGAACCTGTTACAACAGACTTCTTCTTGCTTCATATGTCCGTGCGCGCGCACACACGCACGAACAGGAGAAGTCTGTTTCTCCGTTAGCACTCTTCCGTGAAATTTCCGCTTTTCACGTGTGTCATGCTCTTTGCCGCAGATTCTCCCCGCCAGCTTCTATTCTACTTTCTTGACGGCGAGAAGCAAAATCGTCAGGGAGAAACAGGATCTAGCAGCCTCATTGTACAGCGATCAAGTCCATTGCCTCTTCTTCCACGTCACTGCATAATACTGATGATGGTTTTATTTTTCTGCAGAGTCCATCGCGAAAGGTTTCCGCCAAGGCCGCCCGGTCTGAGTACGTCTTCGCCGTGGCCGGCCGGACTGTGAAATATTCCATCACCGACCTCAGTGGTAAGCAACGCATGACCTCTTTGGAAAATGTTGACTACCCACTTTGGTGCCCCTAAGTACGTACTGTATTGGCTATAAGAGCATAGGTAGGCCTACATCAGAGTTGTACACACGTACTGTTTACTCCCCGCTCTCTCCCTCTCTCTTCAAAATTGGTCGGTCATATAATGATGGTGGTAAGACGACTTCGCTCGTACAATAAGCTCACGGCTTAATAGCTCTGCTACTGCTTCTCCGTCGCAGCAGGTGGTGTCCGAAAGGATTTTTGACTCGTTACGAATCTATTTCTTACTTGTCTACCTATTCACCCCTGGTACAACGTGAAGTCGGCGCCACCAGGAATGGCCGCTAATTCCATGTTGTGTCATGTTAAGTTGGACAGACCCAGCCCGACCCTCTGTGGTTTTATGAATTCCAGTTGGGGAGAGACCTGAAAATGCAAGCTGACTCGCATAGATGACATCGTGTCCGCTCGGAAGTCAGACCTGACTTGACTTCTGGAGAGAAATGCCTGGTAGCGCAATTTGCCCGTGCTGTCGACCCAAGTTAAGGCCCGGTGGCTTTTTTTGCGCCTCATCCTGCATCGAGGCGAGGTTCATTCTCTGCCAAGTTTCTGTGCAGGGAGGCAGCGACCACCCATGTCTTGGTCTTTCTCTCAATGGGTGGGACGTGGGAAGAAGACAATGCCAGCGCTAATGAAGAAAGGAGATTTAGATGCTCCAAGCTGTTGGCTGAGGGAACTGCAGCAGTCACACTCGTTGCCATTGGCGTTCATCAACTTCATCGCTCTTTCGGCAAGATTTTCCCCCAGCCATCTTTGCAGAACAGCCGAAAAATGGAGTTCTCCTCCCCCCCCCCCATGACTCTGAATTCTTTCTCGTGGGAAATTGCAGGTTAAATCCCATCTCCTGATGATTTGACGCAAGTAGTGAATAAATAGAGTTCACTCAATCCGGGCAGCTTTGAACTTGAGCTTGACTTAACCTCGTCTTATCGCTAAAGGCGCCTCGCAGGTCTTGTGAAGAACTGCGAGATTGCGAACGAAAACGTGGGGGTTTTTTTTCCGCATGGGTAAGAATAAGAAGTCTTGCATGACAAACGTTTTGGATTTGCAGATGCTTCTGCCCTTTAAGGAGACCCATTATGATAGCTTGATAACGAGGCACTTTCCTGCTTGATTGCCTACGTTTTCTATGGATGTGACTTTGATTTGCGTTAGACATCTCACATAGTATCTAACGTACACTGTTCACGGTGTATTCGTGTTTTATTTACTGGAAAAGGGGCGGCAAATAGCACAATACACACGAAAAATCGTGACCATTGTAAATTTATTGCAAAATGGACAATGAAGGATATTCGAAACATCAAGAGTCATCAGCGGCAATGAGTCAGCGACCAATTTTGACCTCACTTTTCAATAAAAACACTAGAAAAGCTGGCCGTAGAAGCAAAAGGAAAAAACTGTCTGATAGATAAGATACATTAGAAATTTCAGTAATTCCAAGGCTGTCGAAGTAAAAAAGTGTACGTTAAACTATAGACGCTAGGCCTATGCACACTCTCTTTGTATTTTGAAGCACTGGAGGTCTTAACGACCCTTGGGCCCACCCCCATCCCTCGGGTCGTCAATGCCCTCGAGCTTCGAGCTACTAGAATCGTGTGTAAAGTGCACCTTGCCCAGACATTCGTGTATAATCTGCGTATATTATACGTAATAAATCTAGTTTTCGCTCCGTATATTCGCTAGCTACCAGTGGTACCACTGCTGTCTTACAGGATACATCCCCACCGGCGGGAATTGCTCTTCTATGCACAGGAGCACCTTTTTATCCGCTGAGGTCTTTCTGCTGTGCTACAAGATCTCTGATCCGTCCACACTCTTCTCAGCCCTCAACACCTGGTGCTCGGAGATCAGGGCTATCGCACCAAGGACACCCATAATCCTTGTCGGATGTCAATCAGATCTGAGGTGTGTATCCAGTACAAGTCCACATTGAGTACCTACGTGTACATGCGATAGTTAGCGTCTAACGCCGCCCAGCTCTATATTATAAGCATACACACACACACATATATATATAAGCATTCCACTGCACCGTGCACACGTACAACCACTTGGCTTCCGCCGACTTTTCTTTATCAGCAGATCGATATTAAGATGCGCAGGGAGACGCTACCTCGATTTGCAGAATATCAGCCAATGGCGGAAGCGACAGAGACATTGACTTGCAATACATCGGCAGTAACACAAAGGTCGATAGCATATCGATTTGCATACGCGGCAAGATGTGTGGTGTGCAGCACACACAACTTTTGTCTGTTGAAAGTGGGGAAAAAAAGGTTTACTTTAACCCAACTTCCTTTGATACCCCACTGAAGCTTAAGAACTTTTTACTCAGTGACTTTTTTTTTCTTAGGATGCCCACAACTTTTTTGTCTTAGGATGGCCTCATTGAACACCGTCCATTAGGGTAGTTACTTCTTTGTTCTGGCTCTAAAAATAACCTGCTATTTTTGACACCCTGTCAATACATCATCCTTGAATTAAGCTTCAGATTTATGCATGTTCGTTATCGCGAAATGGTTGCTTTACTTTCCATCTTTTTAGTATGGAGGGAAAATATTCAGGGATTGCATTGCCGGTAGTTACTTTATTTCTGGAAAGAAATGAAAGTATTAACTACATATTGCATGGTCGTATTGTGGCTCGTTTTGAGAAACAAAAATGAATTTTGGAAAGAAAGAAGTCCTCGTCACAAGTTTTTGTAGCCCAACAAGAGAAAGCAGCTGCTCTCGCTCTCAAGCTCGCTCTCACTATATAGCCTTGTTTCTGGGTTGCACGCACACGTGTACATCTTTATATATAGTAGTTCCAAATTACTTTTCGCCTGCCCTTAAAAAGTATCCCAAAATTTGACACCCAGGACTGCATGTCCTGGGTGTCTTGAGTGCGGCGAAGTGGTGCGAACTGTTTCCAAAGCCCTACAAGTTACTCTTAAGTTTCAGTTAAATGGACCAAGTCATGCTCTCGCTCAACCTCACTAAATAATGGGCAATGAATTCACAAACTCATGGCGTTAAACGACAAATTACCACGGCGTATACGGACTATATGTCCCTTCCTGGGTTGAACTTTGCTGCTCTCGAGCTCCTCGACCTCCCTCGGCCGCCGTGGCCGAGTTTAAACTCGGGACATAAAGTCCTACAGCATGCAGCGGCAATGTAAATTGATATTTTCACTTCTCCTGCAGTATTTTCGGTTTCTTCAGTGTCGTACCAACTACTCTATACATTTATAGTGCCGGGAAATCTATTTTCTCCTAGATTTTTTTGGGGGAAACAGACAATTTCGTGGTAAATGCCGAATTGCATGGTCGTAAAGCGCACGGTGTTTTCTTTGTCTGGACTGAGGTTTCGACTTGTCCTCGACCTCGCGTATGTTGTTCTCGGGCTCCGATCCTCGGAAAGTATACGTAGCAACGCTGAGGACAGACCAAATCACCGAGAACTCGAAAAATAGAGAGTCCCACAATACAGACAGGCAATATATGCAGTGGTCCCCGCTTATCGCGACACCTTTGGGACCAGTAGAGGTTAGGTCAGAATCACTCAGTGATGATGATAATGAATGCAGAGGTCAGCAGTGATATCCGTGCATTTTAGGAGAAACAAAAACGTTATTGTGCAAGTGCCTCATTTTGGCTCACAAGCCTTAACAAATAGGAGCAAAAGTATGCCTGATTGTGCTCAAATTTTACGTACTTAGGGGAGACACGTGGTGGAAGACTTGCTCCACGTCTGAGATCAATCACACATACTTTTAGAACATAGCATTTCAGAAGAGAAAAAGGTCTGTCTCACTGTAATGCAGGACTACATGAGTAAATCAGATGATGTCTACTTGCTCGGATGAAGTTTTCACTTCTCTAGGATGCGCTGGATACACATGGAGCAAGAAATGCTCCCAATTTGATCTCAAAATTTCAACTTTTGGTGCCATCTTTGTCACTACTGAAGCACTGAACAGTAGACACTACAGTAGACTGTCCTCTTCCACTGTAGGAATGCTCCTCTGTGCTGTGTGCATCGAAAATTTGACATTCCAAGTTTTAGGCGCCCATCTTTTGCATCAATCTCATTTGCTTGCATCGTCGTATTTACTTTTGTAGCCCTGCATTACAGTAGGACAGACTTTTTCTCTTCTGAAAGGCCGGTACTAAAAGTACCCCTGATTGATCATAGATGTGGTGCAAGTCTTCCACCACGTGTCTCCTCTTAGTACTAAAAATTTGAACTCAATCAGACATACTGTGCAGCGTAGCAGCAGCTTTGATGATATATCTGGCCGATTTAAATCATTCATATCTTTTGAATGGATTGAGCTACAAAAGTGGTTCGCCATCTGAAGCCGAACTCCAATGCACTTTTACTCCAGGAGCACTCAATTTGTCACAATATGGCGAATTTTTGATGCCAAATTATTGAGAAGATCAGGTTAGACCCCCATTCCATTCCCAAAACTACATAATTGACTGAGTCACCGGGGAAATTGCCAGTTTATACGTGAAGCATCTTACTATGAAAGTAATCGGGACTTGAGAAAATTTTCGGTATTAGCCGAATGTCTTCACATCCGGTGTGTGTATACGCAGGGAACACTGTAGTTAAAATGTTGTACTGGGTGTGTGATATTTAGTCGGAAACCGACACTCGTTGCATTCGGCAGCGGTTGCAACAAAATAGCGCATCCTAGAAAAGTGAAAACTTCATTCACAGAAAATAGGGGCTTTTATTGCGTCATCATGTAGCTGTCCTCAAAAACTTTCAAGAGAGGTCACTGATGCTGAAATGGTAGATGAAACGCAGCACAGTTTATACATTTAAGTCAATAAAAAGGGGGAATGAGTAAAAAGTAGTGGTTATGAACCTTTTTGGTGTTTTTTAAAGTCATCTAGGACCGACGAGAGCGCAACGGATTCTCCTTCTTGCCTGGCAACCTCCTCCATTTCATTGAAGGGGCAGCATTTTGAATGCTGACCGAACAAAGCCTCCCGGGCTCTTCTTTTCGCTAGATTTTCAATACCAATCCAGCTGGGGAAGAGATTCTATTATACAAATTCGGGGGGGCTATAAGAAATTTTATTTGTCAGTCAAAAACTAGACTTTATTTTCAGAATTTAGAACTGTTTTTTGGAGAGAACAAATTGGGAAAGGGGAGACGGCAGGTTGACAGCTTAAACTCATTCCATGCCTTGTAGCTCTTTGTAATTCCTTAAAGTTTGGTCAGGATTGTCTCAGTGGTTTCTGAGATCTGGATTGTGACAGACAGACCGGAGCTCCATTGTTATTATTAGATTAGATTGACTTGTTGGTGTTTCACTTCCACAAAAGCACTTTAACACAAAAATGTTCTACATAGCCGTAGAGGAAACAAAATTTTCATTCCATCGATGCCAATATTGTTTCATAAGACGCTGCAAGAACAACTATGCATACTACGTATTTCAGGCTAAATATTAAACATCCGGCATTATTATTTTCCCCTGCAGACACGACCGCGACATTCTGTCCTCCCTGTCTCGCACCGGCCTAGCCCCAGTCTCCGCCGACCAGGCACTGTCGGTGAGCCAGCAGTCCGGGTGTCAGCTCTACGTGGAGACGAGCGCCAAGACCTGTTCGCGCTCGGCGTTATCAGCCTTCGAGGTTGCTGGACTCGTGGTCCTCGGGCAACTTGAGTCCTCGTCCTCCCCACCCAAGGTTCCGCCCAAAGTGAGCAAACTCTCGCCTCCGGTACCGCCAAAGCCGCGGCGAGCACTCTCTCAGCTGGCGCTGCACCGGACGCCCCCGATGCAGCAACAGCAGCAGATGGCATCGAGTCCCAAGCTGAGTCTGAAGACTTCCAAAGAGCGCAGCAGCGCGAGCTTGATAAGCTTGACGAGCGGCAACGCCGTTGGCGCCTCTTCATTCTGGATGACGCCCAGGCTGCAGAGACGCCACCAACGCCAGCATCAACAACAGCAGGAGAAGATGGTGACCATAAAGTGTCAACGGCTCACCCCGGACAAGCGCTACGAGGAAGTGGAAGTGGAGGTGCCGGAGCCAATATATGAGACATTAAGATTCTACAACGAGTCCAACAAGGCCAGAATGGTCACCAGGGGTGGCGGAGGGGGCGACGGAGCAGCCCAGCAAGGAGCAGATCTGGTAGTCAAGTCCAAGAAATCACTGGCTGCAAAAATAAGAAGCATTTTCGCGCAGAAGTAACTACTGACGGGAAACAGTCGCGTACGTTTCTGTTACGAGTAATAGTGCTGGATGGACGGTTGCAATAAGTTAAGAATTCTGTGATACATTTTGTACATTAGGTTCACTGATAAGAGGAGCTCGGCCTAAATGCAGACAAGTTTTCATGTGTAACATGACGTTTAAGTCAACATTTTGACTTCTGCACCGCACCGAGAGACATCTGTACTGAATTGAAGGATTCCTGTATTTTATCTTCCAAATAAATATCTCTTGCCTCAGCTTGGCTCCTGCAACACATACAGTGCATGAACCGTATTGGTGCGATGCTTGTGCAAACAGTAGGGTCCTCATGCTCTTTTTGTCATTTATCGGCGTGCTTTGATGCACATAAGGATTCCACAATCCGTATTTGAACCCTACTCTGGGTGCATACGGAAACAGGACGATGCTGGAAAGGGGGTTGCGAGACTGTTGACATCAACCTTCCGCCGATCTGGCTCGATCTGGAAATCCTAGCCATCCCAACTGAAGACTAACTGACGTGGATGAAAGTGCCCCGAGCATGGGGTAGAACGGTTTCCAGCCCATGCTTGGACAGTCCTTCAAGCTCGTGAGCCGGTGCTGCTGCACCTACGTCTGCTGCTTGGCATGACACCGGATGTTTCAAAATGGCGCACAGTTTTAAACGAGCTTTTTCATGCACTTTTACGCGACAGCTTCGATCCATACTTGGTGAGGCCAAGGACACAAGTCTGACAAATTGCTGTCGTGCGCACTTGTCAGAGTTTTTGGCTTATGCTTAAATCGGCAGCCACTTTATGGACTGTAAAGATTTTCCTCTTCTTTTAAAAATGTCCACTGCTGATCGGATGACTCCTTCAGGAATTATGGCCACAGCGTCCTCATCTTCACATCGTCTAGAGTTTGTGACTGCCTTCTTCAGACCTCAGCTGGGGCAAAAAAAAAGAAAAAAAATAGTCTACGACGTCAAAGTCCTCGATGGCTATGGAATTTTAATTTTGTCAGACGTCGCTCGGTTGAAAAATTTGCTGCGCAGGAAATCCAAAACAACTATGCATGATAGCAATTTTGACAGACCTCTGTGCATGCTCACGCCAAGTATGGAACGGTTTTGTTGCATGGAGTTCTACAAATTAGCCTTCACCGTGAAACACCCCGTATCTCAGTTTGGACTGTTGCATGGGTGACTGACGAACCGGACATGACATGCTGCAAATAGCAGTAGGTGCAGTAAAAGAATAGGCACATGGAGGCAACTTTGATGTTGACATTTTGACACAACTTGACTGCTTCTGAATAAAAAAAATAAAACTCTTTCATCGTTGTTCTGACGCCGTCAACTCTCGCCCCAGAAGTCCATGCACATTCTCGGTTCACATCATTCTCTGACTTGAGCTGTTTTAAGACTCGTCAACACGAAAAAAAAACACCCCAAAAAATCAGAAATTTCAGTCATCGAAGACGTCGCAGAAACCACTACGAACTGATGATTGCGGCCATCAAATCAGGTTCGTCTCGCTGATGTCAAAGATGCTTATATTATATCTCTCTATACATTAGGCTAGGTCGAAAATGACTTTTTTTCTCAGATTTAAGCGGAAAATGTTGCATTTGTTGGGTGCTATGCTGAAGTTGTAGTCAAATAGTTTTCAAAAAGAGTTGCGTTTCCCTTTGCCCAATGTGCTTAGAAACATATGTTCTAAGCTACAGTAGTAAATTTGCTGTGAAAGTAGATTTCAGCTCTGGTGACTGTCAGAAGCTGCCAAGCTGGGTGAAAATGACACACCAAAATGCTGACATGCTCCACTTTGTCGGAAAATTTTTTTTTACAGCAGGTCCTGAAAAAAATCACAACTTCTTTTGAAGTATTATGCAACTTTCCAAATCCATTTGGGCAAACTCAAAAATCATTTTTTTTATTTTCATTTGACTGCAAAGTCTTCTTGTGAGAAATTTTGAACACCCACAGAGAATCGCAATTTTCGACCTAGCCTACTATACATAACGCGCGAAGGCCCCGCGTACGTGTGATCTAGTTTCGACTCGAAGCTGATCTCGCCCTCCAAGCTGATCTCGCCGTCGAAGCTGATCTCGCTCTCCAAGCTGATCTCGCCCTCCAAGCTGTATCACCCCTCCCTACATCAGCCCCCAGATCACGGGTCCGACTCGTCTTTATGTAATAGTTCTGGTCACACTTGGTCCAATTCCGTTGTTGGTCGGTCAAGTCCTCCGAGATACTCCCCACTATGGACTTGCAGACGTTGATGACGGACCCGCCGTGGCAATTTCTTTCTTCAGCCTGGAAAGAAACAGGACAGGAAAAACATCAGCCACAGTGATGATGTAGAGGTCATGAAGCTTAGACGCATGCAGATCGTCCATCCCCGGTCAAATTGTCAGCAGTCAGGGTCACGTCGATGGTCCCACACATGCACTGCATACGTACACACTCACACTGACGTTCGGCCGCACAAAAGCTGCAGACGCAGCTACTGCGGATCCAGTTGCTGCATGCTGGTCGAGTCGGCGAGCGATATTGCTTGTAGTAGATAGTTCAATTTTTGTCTTTGCTCTGTGATCTGCAGCATGACCTTAGTGATCAGCACATCCGTAAAGGCCCAGTTCAACGTTGCGAAAACAACATTGGGTTGTTATTTTGTACAGGTGGGTCTCAACATGAGGCTAGTATCGCCGGTTGGAGAGATAGTATTGGTATTTCTTCTCTCGTATGGACGAGTCTTTGCTCCCAATCGGGGTCCATATTTCTTTTCTTTCATTAGAAAAAAAAGCTCCTAAAGGTGCTAGCGACAGAGGACTAAGGAGAAGGGGTTAAATGAGGGAAAGAGTTAAGGAGTGGAGGTTGGGAATTTGTCTTGTTTCTTCGTCTCTCAAAGCTACCGCGCCCAGACTTTATGGCGCCAGGGACAACTGGAGAGAAGATTTGTCCTTATTTGGAGGGGCGTTCAGCTCAATCCACCAACATGGGCTAAGTGGAATGTTACTCCTTGGAGGTCACGTTACAATTGTTGCAAGCGAGGTACACCACGGTGTTGTCGCGAGCACAGCAACAACTTTCAATGGGTCATGGTTGAACGACGAACGTGCACAGGACAACGTTTGTTGCGCACACCCAAGAAGAAGTGCCACGTTCTAGTGAGCACCTCACCAGAAGTGCGATGTATTCATGGACCATTCAAAAGTAGCTTCCTACATTGGTGTCTTGCTATAGTAGAGTATTTCTAAGCTTAATCGTCGACATCTCAAAAAGTCTGACCGGTAATATTGAGCCAGGACGATGGATGACACTGCATATTTGCCATATGCACCGAAGAATTTATCAGACTGTCTGAACAGCGGTGCTTGCGTGGACTCTCTGTCTCTCTTCAGCTCTGCGCACGCAGAGAGGAAGTGACCAAGACGCGCTAGAACATTTTCTTCTCAAAGAAAACCTTCCTCGGTCTGTACAGTCATCTTTTGTGGCTCGCACGATAGAGTCTGTGTGAGTGCCCGTGTCAAATGCTTTTAACCGTAGCAACACTTCACACGATGACTGTTTCCGGAGAGTTTTTAATTAAGTCCGTCTCAAATTCTTTGGAGCCGTTGAAGGGGTGCTTCTTCTTCTACCTGCTGAACAGCAGGGTGGGAGGTGAAAAATCCTCGGAAAATGATGACAGCAGTGGAGATCAGTATGGATATTCCCACCGCCAAGAATTTTAAAGTGTCTCTCCGCTGTAGCCGGTGCCCGTGTGGTCTGGAGAAGTCGGACGAAGCCTCATTGTTCTTCTACCCCATGGGAGCTGTAGCCGCGTACAAGAGCGAGAATTCTCTCCTCCTTTTCTTTCTTCCAAGACGATCATGGCAGGTCGTTGAAATTAATTGCATCTCTCTCTGTCTCACTCGACGAGACTCCGAAAAGGACCGAACATCTCCAAGTACCCCTATTAACTCTCTTAGTGACAGGCGTAGCTGTGGCGTACCTGCAAAACATGAAGAAGCTACCTTCGAGATGGATGATCTGGGAAAAAGGTGCAAGGGCAAGAACAAACACATTCCTGAAGTCGTTGTTTCTTTTGCTGACGTTGCGAAACTTTTCGCTGATGCTCGTCCTCACGTGGTGTTGGCGCCAGGGGAGGGACAACGACAGCGACTCCTTCAATGGAGACATGCGCAAGTGCAAAGTTTGACTCCAATGACCTAATTCCTCTGATTGACTGGTTCTCCCGCTACACATGTTGGAAGATAGGCCCGACTGCTTTTTACGTCGTCTGCGGTTAAGGCAACAAAGATAAATGAACAGTCCGGGTCTTTCGGCATCCACTTCATCGACTCGGGGATGGGCTAATGAGGCCGTAACGAAACCAGTTTTCTACTTTGCACTTTGCGTCTAAATCTTAGCAAAATGACCCCTTCCAGGGATCTTCTTCTTCTTCTTCTTCACCACGCGATTCACTGCCAAACTCATTAGCAGCGGACTCCCTACCGAGCGAGGGCTTTTCTACTGCTTTTCGCCAACATCTAAACACCAGCAGCTCTTGTCCAGCCTTTAACGACGTGCGTTCAGACCAAGCGTCGCCAGCGGTTCCTGTGCGACCACCCCGAGTTTCACTTCGGAGGTGGCGAATTGTGCTATTCGATATCATTGCTCAATCGCGTCTTCCTCGGCAGTCGTCACCAGACCTTTGTTTGCGCATTCGTGGTCGTCATCACTCAGTTCGGTGGTCGTCACTTGTGGCGGGAAGGAAAATGAGTGGAAAGTTGACGTACAATGAGATGGAATTTTTTTTTTTTGGACCTATGCACAGCCTGAGAAGTCGTCAATTTGGCTCTCCGGGATTATAACAGCAAGAAATTCTTGCAGTCCTTTTAACACGGACGTCAAGCATTGAAATTGCACGATGACATTGGGGGTCTTGATGGTGTGGGTTAACGCAGATCAATGCAGTCTTTGTCGAAGCTGCTGCTGCAGCAGCCAAGAGTTACGCATCAAGATACTGCTTGATGATGATTGCTGCGGTGGTCACGCTTTAAAGAGCTTCTTTACTTCTCCCGAGAAGACTCAAAAGACTCTTTCTTCCTTCGCCGTCGACTATCAATTTAGAAGTTGGGAGCTGGCTAAACTTTTTATGCTTGGCAGTAGCCAACTCCTCGTTATGTGCAGAGTCACTTTGGGTTTGGAATCAAATAACAGACAAGTTCGGCCTCCCGGGCCTCGTAAAAGATGGCAGAAGTCTTGCAATGTTTGGGGAATTATTTCCTCTTCCTCCGCTCACCTCACGTTTTTACAACTGCAGAAACTTTTTCCCCCTCCGCGTCTTCGCTCTCTCTGATGTCGCCTCTAGCGCACACGCCGTACGTCTATTAAAGCAATTAAGTCTACCTACCACCACGAGGGCCTACTTAGGTGATGACTGCCACGCAGGAGGAGTGGAAGGTGCCCCAGTCCCACCTCCATCCCCGAGAGGACCGATACATACGATGGGGTTTGCATAGGTCCAGCGCCATGAAAAATTGTGCTTGTAATGAAGCATTGACGAGATGAGTAATCGATTTGGGATCGCGGGAAAAGGCTTGTAATTTGGAGTTTTCTCTGCGCGCTCGGGTTGGGCAACGTGGGGTTGGGTGGAGGGGGGGGGGTGAAGCGGCCGAAATCATGGGTTCGTCCAGCCCCCGAGAACCGCCGAGCTGCGCTTGAAGCTGCTCCATTAAGCAATAGCATTTAACGTGGCAAAAAAGGGGACACTGCTGCACATACAAGTAACTTTATCTGTGAGGCTGTAACATTACTCCGGGCTCGCGTGCTTACTACATTTGTTTCTGATGCGTAACTTCCTGCTGCCTCACATTGACACCAATCTTGTCGGGCTCACCGTACGGAAACACTCAGGGCCCTGAGGGCAAATGGTAAAGGAAATCGCTGGCTCTTGTACGAGGGTAGATGGGAGGCAAGTGACTCTGGTTTTTTGGCCGCACGCACATAAACTCAGGATGCGGAACACTTCACCGGTGTGGCAGAAACTGCGCGAGTGCGCGGTGCGTGTGTGCTACAGGTGCATGGCAGAGGAGGCGTCGCGCACTATTTTTCTTGCATCGTCGCTGTCGGTTGCTGCATATTTCTCCAGAAAAGTCTGCTCAATCTGCGGGTGCGGACGTACAAGAAGACCTTTCTTGAACTACCGGCGATATTTTGTGGCTGGCGACCAACAGATAACATCAGAAATGGCTATTTTCAGACAGCGCTCACTTTCTGGAGGCCGAGGAGGCGTAATGGCCATCCATGTTAGTTAATACGCACATCCACACAAAGGTGGTTTGTCATCATCCGGCCGGTGGCCGCGACGTCGGTTCCGCGGGAGAGGACGCCAACACCGCAATAAAAGAGGTTGCCTGGGGGTGAAAAATCATTAATAGCAACAGCACCAAGACGTTTTCTAGCCGCCGATTTCCAAGATTGATCAGCTCATTGTGTGTGGGGAAATAAAAAGTCGGGGAAATCAGACTGACTCCACTCTAGGGAACATGTGCGCGGTGAGCGTTACAAAGTGAGAACAACTCTTCTTGCTGACAGCACTTTGCTTGGGGTAGATAAGACCCGGAGCACCAAGTGGCCATTTCTGCTTGTATCCAGTGCCACACAAAGCAAGCGTAATTTGGGTTCGCCAGGACGATAAAACGATCGCCCTGATGAGGTGCGTAGATGTTCCTTTAAAAGCAAAGTTCCTGAACAAAGACTACAGTAATTTCTATACAAAGCCACCAATTAGACGATAATGTACAGCAAAAAAAAGGGAACGAGCTTTTTCTCGCAAGTAGTAGCACTGTCTCGAGCAGCGCGAACTAGGCCGCCACCATGGGGGAGTGAAAGAGAGATAATAGCTGGCAGGTCTAAGAAGCCTCTTTGTTTTCGGGCACAAAGACGGGCGGCGCAAAAGATGGGTATTAAAATGGGGCCACTGTGTGACCGTGTAGGCTAATAATAATGAACGGAGATTCGCTTCCTGACAATGGAGTCACTGCTGTCTTTTGTTTGGCGCGTCAATTATTGTAAGAGGTCACACACAGTTGTGGAGGCCTGTGCACGTGTGTGTGCCGTGACAACCAGGACACGGTCCATCTACGTGCTCGTTGCTCGTGTGCACACACGTCGCAGTGCCGTAATCCCCGCTAAATGAGACGTCGCCGACTACCCAAGTGTTTGAGGCCCCCTGGTCACAGGTGTTGGGCCCCCACTAATAAGAGTGCCCTCATTTGCTTCACTTCAATCTAATCCCAGAAATGATAATAAATTCTAAAAACAGGTCAACCCACCTTCAACCCCTTCTTCTTCCCACAACCTCTTAGCAGTCGACCTGATTAATTGGCCAAGCTCTACCTCAGCTGATCACATGTCGCGATTATGAAGGCGCTACATTCCGCTCCCCCCTCCGCTCCAAGGCGTTACTCTTGTCGGAATGAAGGACTAAGAGAGCTGACTGAATGAGCCCATACATAAGAAGCAGTGGCTGCTGTTGCCGGTCCTTCATTACAGAAATTACTCCGCGTCGTCGATTCATTCGAGTTTTCCAGAATAGTCGTAGATAACAACAATAACGACGGCGACGCCCGAGAAACAATCCCACAAAAGCAGACGGCGTCGGCGTCGCGGGATAGTTAATGAATTACAAGGTGCAATCTCTCATTCAACCATAAAGTGGCGCAGCAGCTCAGTACAGCGAGTGCGCAGTGAGAGAAAAGGTAGGGACGAAATTCCTGAGACCGACCCAAAATTTGCTCCAGCCGCCCATTGTGCAGACGTGTTCAGTGTCATTCCGCTCAGTGGTGAACTTAAAACGAAACCACCCCGAAAACGCCACACGCACGCACACAACGACAGCCCAGAGCGTGCGGAGCTGGGAGGAGGAGGACGTGTGTATAGACACAGGAGAGGGAGAGAAGCAGGGGGACGGAGGGGGGGGGTAACCCGGGTAACCCAACGCCCGCCCGTTTGAGACGAGCCACCTGAATGGACAGAGGGAGCGAGGGAGCGCTGGTCTTCTTCTCCCTTGGAATTCCTTGTCCAACTCCAGCCAGCTCCTGCTCGGTAGCTCAGTCAGCTTGTTTCTGGCGTTAGGAGTGGACTTCTCTCTCTCCCTCTCTCTCTTGTCTCTCGTTCGTTCGTTCGTTCTTCGAGATGGGAAGCGTGAGACAGCGACTTGGCGAGCCTCGCCACGAGTGCAACGTGGTGCTTGCCGGCGACTGCAGGGTGGGCAAGACCGCCCTCGTCAACAGGTTCATCAGCAAAAGATTCTCAGAGGTAAGAACTCTTTCCTATGGTCTGGAGAATTTCAGCAGGGGTTGAGAAGCCACAACATTTTTGGTCACGCCATCTTGAACAACGTGGTCTTCATGAATGCTGGTCTGTGCCCAGATTGGCCTTCAAGCAAAAAAAAATGTGCATGTGTAAGCGCGGGCTCACGCCAGAACACAACCGTGATCCATTCGCCATATCACGTCACGAATCTTGCGATCGACTCGCTGGAGATTTTGCATCGAGCAAAAATATTCTCGGACCCGCCCTTCTCAGGCACGAAGTAAGCTTCTTGCGTAGCAGTGACGGTGGTTGCCGAGATTATTACGTGCCTGCTATAGTGCATAGTACGCATTTACCCCACATAATACGACTACTCCCCTGCTGCATTAGTCTTTGCCTCCTTTTTTTTTCATTTGAGAGCCTGGAGAATGACAGGCACACACCACGAGCAACAAAGAATTGTTAATCTCAGCAATTTGCGACAAGCCTCTCCTCTCCACTTGCTTGTCAGTGCGTGCAAGGACAGCCTGGCACTCAGCTCGATTGTATTCGCATTAGCGCATCGAGGCCTAAATGCTTGAATCTAGCGAGCAAAGGGGATAACGACCACGTTTTAGCACGTACGTATGTACGATTACTACTCCCGACGAGCACCTATAGCAACAGCGCTTTTTATGTACATGAGTTTCTGCGCACTCCTTAACAACTGGCTCGAACGACTTGGCATGTCTGAGGCTCAAGAGGAGGAAGAAAATCATGAATACTGTACGTACATGTGCTGATGACGAGGCATCCGTCAAGACGTTGCCATCCCACACAAGTACACGAGTGAGTGGTGATGGCGGCCGCGGCGATCGCAAACACGTGCAAAAAAAGGGCAATTCACGTGCTTGGTGTGCGCCTGCGCGGGCTGTGAAGAGAGCGTCCTTTAGATGGCCTTGCAGCACATTAGGCTGACTGTCAAATGTGTCAGTCAGGTGTCTCCTCATCGAGGATCTACTCATTTTGGAGCTTTGGAGCCACAAAACGCGCTCCTTCTGGGCTTTTTTTCCGCGCAAATATGGTTCCTCTCCCCTGGTTTTGGAGTTCCTCTAATGTTGCCGCCAACGTCGGATGAAGGAGCGACCTTCGCCAGACGTCTTCGGAATTTGTTCTTGGCGGAAAAACGATCTCACCCTGTGTTCTTCTGCTCGGTCTCCCTCAAGATTTTTTGCTCTTCCACGGAAAAAGACGAGTGCGTGTGTGGGCTTTTTAATGGCACCCACGCCGACGTAAACCACGCATTATGAGTCGCCTAAATGTGAGAAACAGCCGGGGTGGGGAGGACTTGCGCATACTACCTATGTCAATGTCTTATCTCCGGCGCACCCGGTGACACGGGACTGCAGTGCGTGAACCGAGCGTCACTGAAGTCACCCCTGTCTTTGTCAGAGTCCCCCCCCATAAAAACTTCTCCCTCCTCGTAGCGCAGGTAACTTGGTCGTTGAAGTGTTGACACGGCTTCCCTGCTCTATCTCACTTAACCCAATCCACCGTTGTGTATTGGTTGACAAACATCACCCGATCGCTTTGTCATGAGGTCTCTATCTCCCCCAAGGCTCATGATGAGAGTGTTGTACGTACCTTGTCTCGCTCTCCCCCCCCCCTCATTTCTCTGTCTGCACCATAGCATTTGATGTCGCCGACCGACCAACGAGAGTAGGAAGGTTGGTAAGAAAGACTGTCCAAGTAAACTAATCAGTTCCCAGGGAGCGATGAGACCCCTCGCTGTTTGTTACATTGGACGTCTTTTGTAACAGTTCTTACTGTTGTCGTCAGAGAGCCTGATCGAATTAACAAAAAATGGAAGGAGAAAGAAGAAGATGATGATGGCTTTTGTCAACCGAAATTCTAATATCCTGCTGCGCAATATTCGTTGACAGCAGAATGCTCGTACTGTATTCTTGAGCGGTTCCGGCCAATTACAGATTTCATTCTTTCTTCAATTTCCTTTTGCAGACGTACAAGGCCACCTCGTTCGAGAAGCAGACAACCAGCGCCGTGGTGGCCAACAGGAGAGTGAAGTACTGCATCTGGGACACGACAGGTGAGGATCATGGAATGGTGCGAAAATTCGCGTTCTCGCATACTCGCATGGGATGAGAGAGGGGGTTCGAAGAGACATTTTTCATAGCGCCGAGCCACATGGAGGAAGCGTGCGCCTCCAAGCCAGTCACAGTGAAATTGGCTGTCAATGGCTTTGCTCTGTGAACCTGTCCTCCTTGATCACGGCTCGGGATCTGTTACGCACGCACGCATGCAAGTCCCGCATTCACCTTGATCCTTTAACGCTCAACTGGCGCCCGTCAGGGCGGCGGCGGCGGCGGGGACGGCGGGGACGACGCAGGAGTAGTAATATTGCCTAAGTCTTCCCTCTGGAGAGGGCTTATTTGCGTCCGTTCGCTCCGTCGCCCCGCATCATTGAAAATGGGCACCGACTTGACTTTAGGACGGCTCCGCTGTAATGCAGCTCTAAGGGAGGAAGCCATTAGGGCTCGGAATTAGCTGGAGGAGAGCGCCTTTGCATGGATGCGCCAGCAAAAGAACTATCTCTCAATTCCAGCCTCATCCATCACGAGGAGGAGCGAATTTGGGGACGCTCAAGAAGGACACCAAAAGTCACACCACGTTTTCACTCGTCACTGTCACCTGAATGAAAAATCTGTTCTCCTTTGCAGGCTCCCATTCTGCCGGATCTTCGTCGCGCTCGCTGGCCTATCGTGAGGCAGACGTCTTCTTGCTGTGCTACAAAATCACCGACCCCTCCACATTGTTCTCGGCGCTGAACCACTGGTGCCCAGAGATCAGGGCAGTGGCGCCAACGGTGCCCATCATTCTGGTCGGCTGCCAGTCAGACTTGCGGAGAGATCGCGACATCTTGGCCGCGTTAGCCAAGCACGGCAAGGCTCCCATCTCGGCGGAGCAGGCGCTCACCTTCACTCAACAAGTGGCGGCACAAATGTACGTGGAAACTAGCGCACGTGTGTCGACAAGAAACGCGGTCTCCGCCTTTGAGGTTGCTGCTCTGGCGTCCATGGGCAAGCTGTCGCCCATGACGATGACTTCCTCAGCGTCGTCGCCTTCGCTGCACTTGGTGAAAAAACAACGGTTCTCGAGCATCTCCCCAGAAGACTCCCTTGAGCGAGAAGACAAGGAAGATCTGTGGTCACGCCTGGCCGCCCCATCAGCCCACCCCAAGACTCCAAGTTTAGGCAGCAGCTCCCGCTCAGCCAGCCTGAAGACTCGCAGCAGCAGCGCGTCCATCCCCTCCATCTCGTCCTGTTCCCTTGGTGGCTCCAAGACGCCCAAGCTCGGTCGCAGGTCGCTCAAAGAGCACAAATGTCAAAATCCTCCTCAGGAAAAAATGATCACAATCAAGTGCCAGCGACTGACCGCAGACAAGACATACGAGGAGATCGAGGTGGAGGTCCCAGCGCCCATCTACGAGACCATCCAGTTATACAACGACACTGGCAGCTTGGCAGCCAGGAATAACAAGCAGAGGAGGAGCTTCGGCGCCAAGTTGCGAAGTCTCTTCAACTCGTCCTCCAAGAGCTAAAATAAAATCAAGCAGCAGCAAATTAGTTGTCCCCTTCAGTGTGACAGCTGTCTACTGTCTTCTGTGATATGGCGGCGAATTCGCATGAGAATTTGCACGCCAAGATGTGGCAGTTTGGAGGAAGCAATGTGTGTGAAGTGGTGGTTGAGGAGAAATCTTTGAAAATGACTACTGCTTGTCTATTTCCTCAAGGGTTGATATCTCTCTGTCTTAAGTAAGTGCACGTACACTTACGCCAAGCGTCTGAATGTGCACGCGCTGTACTATTTTAATGGGATACGTGAACAGTGCCACGTACAATTTGCATTCGACAATCCAATTGCTGTTGAAGTGACTGGAAATATAGTACGGACATGCCACAGGCAGAGATGTGCGATCTTTACTCACTCCGCCAACGTGTACGTGTAATATGTGCCCTAGTGCAGCCTCTTCATTGGAGTCATCCATGAACGTGCGGTACATGTCCGCGGGCTGCGGGCGGTCGGCCCAGGCGCCTATCGCCGCAGTGCACATCAGATTGCACTCTTGCCGCACTAATGGAAAGTCTGTATACAAAGACTGCAGCTGGGCAGACGTCTACGTAGATTTATAGTAGGCAGGCAGGTCTTGAAGCCACTCATCGCGAACGAAAGTTATGTGGGAGCTGAGGAAGACGAAAAAGCTCCCGCGACACGAGACTTCCTACCTACGTCCTGTGGCGTTGAAGTCGCGAGCCAAAAAACTTGCAACACCCTGTTATGAGCCGCAATCTTCTCGCTGTGGAAGCCAAGTGTGTTGTTGAGGCGTGTCCATGGCGAAGCCTGGTAATTAAGCGTGGTGATTCGCCCTTGATTAGGGAATGGTGGCAGATATCTCAGTTGAGTGGCGCGTGCTGGTCCACTTGCTCCGGGTGGACGCGCAAGTACAACCTGCAGTTGCTGCCGCTGCTCGCTTACGTGTGGAGCCATTTCAGGGGATAAGAAAGGCCCATACTAATCTTTCTCTCACGCCAAGGCCGATGGGGAGGAAGAGGGGAGAATGGGGAGGCATTTGCCGCGAAACCCCGGAATTAGAGGGAATCTGAATATCTTCCGAGAAGTTTTTTTCTGTCTTGGGTCCGAAGAGAGATCATTGCAGAGGTCAATGTCATCTGCGTAATTTTCTCCCTCCGTAAGAGAGTCAATCGTTTGCCCAGGGAAAGGATGGTGAAGCGACCTTAGTATAATGAGACTTGTTTGAGAGGATGTTCGCACAAAAAGTGAAAAGTGCCAATGTCGTTACCGTTTCCTCTCCCGACCTCGCTTGCGCAAGTGAATGTCGAAGGAGCAGCTCTTTTTTCATTCACTTCGGCGGCAAATCTTGATTTGGTCTGACGTGCGAAAAAGTAATCGCAGTCAGAGATCTCCATTCTTAGTCAGTTAGGCCCATGGGCCCGAGAAGGCGATTGTGGGTGCGTGTTTTCATGCATAGCTCATGCTGGGATCATTATCAGTGTGCTTAATTTTGCTGGCCCCGGCAACTGACAAACATTCAAGGGGTTTTAGCACTGCTATGAAATCCTTGGCTTAAGCATGCGTGCATCGTTTGCATTCTTTGTTTTTCCTGCTGTTTATGCTAGAATCTCCCACCGTCATGCATCCTATTAAAAGAGAAGAACACGGGATTGGCCTTTTAAAGCATATCTACAATAGAACCCTCTAGGTCTTTATCTCTCCGGTGTCCTTGTCTCAGTGTCACGCACCATCATCATCGCCAGAGGGGTGAATCCTGTAATCTCTCTTTGTGATTGCATTGCGTAATGTGTGTGTTTTCTCTCCCTTCAAATGTCGAGGGTTGGATGCCGCAGTCGCAGCCTTTGCTGCACACCCTGGTAAATTGCACTTTAAGCTCATGGCTGCCGGCCAAAATGTCAGCAGCACAGGCAGCGTTTAGAGATTCCACGATGGTTTTGCCGTGGATTAGTAGACTTCCTACTCACACTCACCACGCACCCTGTCTCTCCCTCGCATACGTGCCGGCACACACACATACGCACGCACACAAGCACGCATAGTGCAAGAAGAGGCAAAAATTCAGGCCTTCCTAATCGCAAGTTAGTCATAAACTTAGCGGGAAATAGTTTTTAGGCCCTTCTCATGCGGCAGCTGCCGCATCGTTTGTGAGGCAATCCGTGGAGGGCGAACATTTACTGGGAGAAATTGATTCCACTGTAAATCAAAGCAGCAGAAGTCTCTTTTCAGGGCAAGGGAGAGAGAGCTGGCCTGTGGGAAAGGGTTTTGGATCTTGATAATTGCACGCAACGGCCAGCAGCAACGTCGGAATCTTGTGCCATTAGACTTCCTGCAAGTTGCAGCCGAGGGAAGCAAAAAAGCGTTGTGGGAGGTGTAATTACTTGCCTCAGAAGGAGAGGTCGACCGATGAACACTTGCTTTTCAATCGACGGAAAAAAAGGGTGGCGATGAACACGCGATGGGGAAACAAAGATTAAGATGTGCCTCTAAGGAGATCCCAAGTACGGTCTTGATTTCCACTTTACGTTCCGGGCATTTCTTGTGCAACGTAATGGTAGTCACCATTGTGGGCCAAACGCAGCCAGGCAATTTCGATTTTCTCTTTTCAGCATTCCTGAACGCATTTTAACCCACCCCGACCAAGTCGGCCATCGTCGTCAGCAATGCATACTTCCTTAACGAACTTTGGAGCCTTCGTCCCTGATTGCACGTACCAGCGACCGACGCAAAAGCAAACAGTGCTGCATGTACGTACAGGCCACATATGACTATCAAGCACAACATGCAACGCCATTGTGTGCACATACAATGGAAGTACGTCTGCTACAAGTGCGTACAGGAATATCCGTGACCTAATCGACTTCCAGGGTGCAACCGCCTCGGCAGTAGCAGTAGAAGCAAATTTCGAAACGCTAGACGTCGACGAAGATACATGGGGCCGGAGGGCAAGGGGAGAGAGCATAAACTATTGCAGCTAATCCTACAACACATATATACGTGTGACATGTGAGGTAAGACAATATACCTTGAACACACACGCACGCACGCACGCACGAATGGAAGATCATTGTTTCTTGCATGTCACGATCAATAATAGCAAGCAAACAATCAGCAAAGGAAACGAGCGAAGGCGAAGAGAAACAGGCGGCTTGAAGGCAGTTATCATAGCAATGCCAGAATATATTCATGGACACGTCCAATTGGTTTGTGGACGTGCTATACACCCTATCCTGTCGTCGGACCTGCTGGGGGCCATTGGGTTGTTCATGGCCTTCATTTGATTTTCCTTTCATAGCTATACTAAGTACTACGAAACCCAGGGTGAGGCTCTCCATCACTGTCAGGTTTAGCGTGGCTCCGAACGAGCGATCCGGCGGACTGACCACTAGGGAGATGACGGAGCATCTCCAAAGCCAGAAGGGCAAGCAGCACCATCATCATCATCGGTGAGTGAGTGAGAGGAGTGTGGCGAATCAGAGATGGCGACCGTTCTGCTGCAGCCGCTGGGTTAGGAATGTCGTAAAAGTGAGGCAGCGATACAAAAGTTTACCTTCTCCTTTTGGCAAAAGCAGGAATGTTTGGTGCTGGCACCATGAGCACGTACCAAAATGCTTGGTTCACAAAAGAAGTTGAGCTCAGAGTGCGTCAGAGCCATCATTAACTCGGACAAAGATCTCATTTCGCATCGAGTGCCTCAAATCCTTCTCGGAATTGCAGTAAACCTTTCCTTTGGGACGCTTATTGAGCTACCTGTTATATGAACCAAGTTCGCAGCACTAAACAGAACCTTGTCTTTGTGTTATAGCTCAAAGAGAGCAATATTTGCAGACTTTTTTTAGAGTGCCACGAATGACGTTGAGCAACTTGCTCCATACGAAGAGTAAGTATCATTCTGCAGCACGACAATTACTGACAAATCGTCTCTCATGTCACGTACTTCCTCCTTACTTCTATTTCTACTAGGCTGCTTCATTCTGCAGCAAGGTTAATTTTAAACAGTCACCAAATCTTCGATTCATGAAGAGTTCAGTTAACTCCTCCTTCACGCCTCTCGTTTAGTTTGTTGTCTTTTTCCAGAATTAATTAAAACCAATTGCTGCTAAAGCTTCAGCTGGGCTTTTCGGAGATTGATTCTTCTCTTAGAAGTGCCGACAACGAGGAGAATCCACTTTTCTCTCTTCAGAGAATTGGGCACCTCCAGCGATGACTTTTGAGCATGCTACACTTGGAGAGGGAGAATACTAGTAGTGTACACGTAGGTACGTCTATTCCAGGTACGGTCGTACTTCTCCGTCTCGAACAATGACCCCAGAGTGGAGGTACACTTGTGCACACACTGGCTGCGCAGTGCAGTGTACCGTGGGTATGTACATAAGGGGTAAAAAGACCCCGGCAGGTGAGCCCGACTGACAGGGCAACACGCCTCCCATTTCGCGCTACACAAGTAGCAGCAATCGGGCAGTGCAATAGAGCGATATGACTCGTTTCACTCGGAGAATGCTCCTCCGACTTGAAGACCCCGAAGAAGCAGAAGAACCCCTTCTCCTTGTCCTACTCAGAACATGGCGTGGTAATTACTGTGGGGTGAGAGATGATCAGATACCGCGCCGCCTAGAGAAATGAAGGGGTCGCTCGCTGTTTGAGTCCTCTGGACTGGCCCGGAGAAGCAATTTGAGAGAAGGCTACCGTCTTCAAGGCTTCGTTCGACCAACTGAGGCATAGATTCCAAAATGGCTTTTCGCTTGTCTACGACCGGGCTAACGTCGTTGCGTCGGAATCTTCTACCTTGGCCGATGGGGATGATTTATCTTTGACTGACTACTCTTCCGGCACTAAGTAAAATCTTTGAGCTGCGTTGGTAATTAGTACCGAGTGCCACTGTAAGCAGGAAAGAGAAGAAAAAGTTATGCTCAGCAATGAATTCCCTGCTAATGAAGGAGCAGCATCGTTCCTGAGACCCCGCACGCAACATTAGACTTCTGCTATTTTGCATGTGCCACTTTTTTTTATTACATCAGACACCGCTCGGCTACTCCAAGGACGCATACTTAATGCTTCATAGCGCCACTTATGTACTTCTGTGCTCTGGCCATTGTGTTCGTACACTCAGCTCAATCTCTTCTACGTGATGCGCTGTTAAAGTAGCGTCATGCACTGCAAAACCTTTAGTAACCTCCTGCCCATGTGGCAGGTCAGAGAGGAGACTCGGGCTAATTTCTCTTTAAGACATGCACTCTCAGAGTGAGGAGGAAAAATAATTGCGCTCCTTGTTTTTATCACTTGGCAATAGGTTGGGAGAGAGAGGCGGTAGAGGGAGGTTCTTTGTCCGACGCCATTGATTCTCCCCTGACTCGCCAGATAGTTGGGTTTGCTGAGTTCAGAGTGTTTAACCTCGTTGAAAGAGTTTGAGGTCTTGGACTAGGTGTTTTGGTAATGGGCTCTTCTAGCCTGGCGTGAGAACGGGAGGCCGATTATCATTCCATCGTCGTCCAGAGATGTTTTGCGGCGTCTCAATCATTTCCCGTCCCTCCCTCTCGCTCGAGTCCCATGAGTCTGCGGGGCAAAAAGTTTGACTAGCGAATTACTCCACCGACGCCGACCGCAATTTTAGTCTACAACACGGGTGGGCACGATCAGCATCGCCCAAATGGCTTCATCTTGGGTATATTGCATGTTGCATAGGGTAATGGTGGCTGGATGAGGAGGGGTTCCGTGAATCGATTCGCATAATTCGTCCTGCCACTAAGACTGTGGGGGAAAATTGCAGGGGTGTCCATGCTCGACTTGACACTGCCTGTACTTTAGGAGCTCGAGAGGAGATTTTGGTCCCCTTTAAGTTGGGCGATCCCGAGTTAAAGCCTCTGGACGGGGATCGCAACCACGTCTGATTTGATCTCTGGAGTTGTCGGTCAGATTTTGGAACCGCTTCCACCTGCCAGAGTGTAAAATTTCATGTGGACATCCCTGTAAATTCAGCACTTTAAGAATTGATGTACACTGATCACTGGCACGGAAAGGGGTGATCAAGACTTCTTGATTGACCGGAGAGTATTTCCAGCATGGACAAGCAATGCGTCGATCATTTCTCACTCTGATTCCCAGCGAGTAAATGTCACCCCTGATGTCATGTCCAGATGCTTAATGTCAGAACAAATCACATCACTCTGAGGCTCACGCCCATAGATGACGTTGGCAAGGACCCAAATGTGGGCACATCTGCGTGGAGCAGATCGTACACACACTTTCTCCTGAACCCATGGACAGCTCTTTGTCATGTTATGTTGACGAATAACTTGACAAACAAAAAGCTGGGATTCGCTACTTTCTCGCCAAGTGAGGCACAATCTGACAGTGCAGGATGCCGGGGCTGTGATCAACGAAGGTTGGGCCTAAATTAGCCTTGATTTAGCCTGTAAAAGTGAGCCTTTCAAACACTGATTTAAGCCTGCCTTACGACCCCTGATAACAGCTTGGAACTATTTTGAGACAGGCAGCAAGGGCATGGTGTACGTACCCATCTACTGCGCACGAACATAGTATGTAAAATAGTCTGTAGTACATGTACGACTACACCTGAAGCCTATCTGAAACCTGGCTGAAAAGTCAGTTACGTTCAGGTCAAGCACCTGGTTGGGTGAATGAGGGTCGGCAATGCAACCATTGTCAGACATTGTAGTGCTATAAAAGCGCTAGCAATAAACTGCAGCATTTTGGCAGCTACGCCATAAAGAAACCCTCTTTGCCTCGAGGAAAACCTCTTTGAGACAGACAGGATAAAAAAACACGCGTTGAATCGACTGGCATGCTCACTCTACTACAGCTACTCCACTGTGCCTGTAAAGTTTGCATACTTTACATAGTATCAAGTCCCAAGCTAGTTATACGAGACAGCACGTGCTGACTAGTGCGTCACGCATTCTTACTCACTGTCTTCTTTAGTGCACAGTGCGTGTATTTCACGGCTGCAGCGCGAATAATTCGATCTTAGGTTCAGCCAGTGGTCGCTGATGTTCGATTGTGAGCAAGATTTGACGCCAGAAAGTAGACAAAAACTGACGGTGGCGAACGGAAACTCCTTTTCCGGGGATAATGCTGGATGACTGCCCGCGGTGCCAGCGCGGCGTACTGGATATAATCTGAATGGAATTCCTGGAAGGAGCCAGCGATTCACTCACGTAGCAGTAGCAACACCGCCACCGTTCATACAGATTTTACAACAGAGATATCTTGGGCGAGCCGCAGTGGTCGCCGTGAGTCCGCCGATCATCTGAACGTGCATGCCCAAATCCGTGCATTTACACCGGGTGCGTCAGGTGAGCGGGACACTCACTTTGTCACTCGACTACAATGAAGCAAGCCACTGTATGAGGTTGGGAATCATCTCATTGGAAGGTCCAATGAAAATTGCCAACATCTAGGTGACGAGTGTCACTCCAGGAAGTGCTTTGTCAAAAAATTATTGTGCGATTCGACTCTGGGGACGGAGTCTCCAAACCTCGACAGGGTTCGGGCATGTGGATGGAGGTGGCAGAGTCGGCGAGCTCGACTTGCCATAAGAATGTCGATGCCATGAAGGCTGCTGCAGAGCAGGCATGGATCTGCAAAAGTCCAGACTTTATGCGCATTGCATGCCTCAGAGGGAGGAATGTTTGAAAGATGATTGATTTTCATATGCAGCCTTCATTTTTCGGTCAAATAAGTCGTCTGATGCCATATTGAGCTGTGTGAAAGGTTTGTTGTCCTGTTTGACTGCCACAAACGGTAGTTGCTGCAGCAAACAGTGACTTTTAACAGTCTTGTACGTACAGTTTTTACCCGTCGAATTCCACCTCACCTGCAATAACTGATGCCATAGGGTTTTCTGTGAGTTCCACTTGTCCTCACATATCGAAGCTAATCTCTAATAATGAGCTATTTGCAGAGGACAGAGACAGAGCGGTTAGAACAATGACCAGAGGATTTTCTCTTTTAAAAATGCCGTGGACGGACGTTATTCATCTTCTTCGTTTTCCTAGAACTAAGGAGCGGGAGCAAAGAGAATTTGTCCGGATTTAGAGGCTTAATTGGTGTAAATAATCCTCCATTCTCACCCAAAGAAAGCTGATGAGTTGTCAGTCAGGGTCCCGAACCCGACCCTTAACATGCCTCTCCTGCAGCATGCGCTTTGTCAACTCTGATATTGTCTTCGATGCCAAAATTCGTTTCTTTCTTTTCTCTTTGTCGGGGCAAAAATGCCAGGAATCCTACGGCTCTCATTAATCACTTCCAGGTTCCAGGATTGAATGATGCGCGTCCGAAGTGGCTCACTAAAATCCTCCAGTTTACGCAAGGTGCACAGAACCTACTCGTAGCTGTGCAAAGCGCGCGGTCACGCACGTCCCCCATAGACGGTGTGAGGAAAAGACTCCTGGAACGTTGGAAATTCTTCTGACAGCTCAGTCCTTTGTGTGGCGCGACACCTATAATTTTCATTTCCTCAAAGAGCTTTCATTGACTCATTAAATCATGCACTTGATGACTACGTACGTCCCATTTTTCCCGCCTAAAAAATGGTCCCAATGACGCTGCTCACACAGCGCGAGTGTGCGGGTCCACGCACAAACTGCCCGGATTGAAAGCAGTCGGGGGTTGTGCACCATGCAGCACCCGCATGTGAGACCACGACGAGTTGGACCCCGTTGTTCACAAGCGAATTTTTGTCATTCGCACGGTGTCTCGGCCACTTGTGCGGTAGGCAAGACCAATACGCGAAAATCTGGCTCAAAGCATCTGAGGTTTGCTACCAACTGCCAAATAGTGAGCGGTCTTGAAAGATTTTTTGATCCCCCTCTCTGTCAATGAACTTTTGCTACTGAAGTAGCAACGTGTTCAGATCTGAAAAGCAAAGCTAGTCACACTTTGTTTTCAACTTCATTTGACTGCAGTCCTGCAGTTCAGCATCTGGAAAGTAATTTGAAGTATTGGCCCAACATTCTTATGCTCTGTGTCTATATACAACATTGAAGGTAGAGAGGGGACCCAAAAAGTGATTATTTTTCATTTCATTTGTCTATGATAGATTCATATGGAGTCTTGCAACTGGTAGAGTACATCCAAGAGATTAAAAAAATTGTGTCTGACATAAGAAACAAATTGATTTTTTTGTCTTCGCATCACTTGATGAGGGCAACACATGGACCCTTAAGACCATACTTGTTCCTAATTAGCATGAAAAGGAGCGTGTTTAAGGCCTCCATTTGTTACAGCCTGGGCCCAGCTTAGGGTGCAAGGCTAAGTTCACCAGCTGATGAGTTCAGAAAAATCCTGATTAAAAAAAAGGCAAGCAGAAACGACTGTTTCTGGACACTTTTTAAGAAGCCAACTTCTTTGCCTCACTAAGGACATAGGAGGCAAAAAGTGCCAAAAGTCAAGCCCCATCACTTGCTTCTTGGTAATTTTGCAAATGCCAACTTCTTGAAAAACTGGCCACTGCCAGAGTATGGGAGAAGTGACAAAGGTAGCAGATAACAAATCAAGCCGTTGAGAATAGTTGGGCATAGTTGGGCTCTGCCAAAACCGAAGTTCGTCTCTCTGCGTCTCTGTGACGTGGCAACACTGACGAGGATGAAGGTGCCGGGACCATCCAAAAAAACAAAAACTGGAACAAAAACCGATCAGGATGCTGAGTATGTGGAGTAAGACAGACCCAGTGCTGCCCAGAATGATCTTAAAACAACCCGCGACGCCGGTTGCCTCCTCTGGTATATACGTGTAGCGAATATGTCATCCTGCTCCACCAGCGTAGATGTAAGAGGCAGGTATTATTTAGTGGAACAAGGTTTTTTCGCTCTCGCGTGCCAACCCCCCCCTGAAATATCCGACTTCTTTGCTTGGAAGCTAACTCAGACTCCGTGCAATTGACATGAAAGAGAACAAAAAAAGGACCGTCTCGGATCTCTGTCGATGTCTTGAGCAGCAACATACTGCTGTCTACCTCAACCACGACAGCCAACTCCATGGCCATGTGAGAAAAGTCCTAATTATCATCCACACAAATAAAACAAAGTTCACGCAGAGTCTCAAGGTTGCGCATTTTATGCACCCATCTTTCTGTATTGATGCTGCATCTTCCCATTGTCTCGACGTCAGAATTATTTTGGTGAAATTGATGAGTGTCGCGCTGAGCAATCGTCACTCAGTACCCTTGTCAAAAAGAAGGACTCAGCGAGAGATTTTTTCCGGCAATCGCGCAACCTCTGAAAACTATCGCTACTCGACACAGGTGCATAGATCCATCCACCCACCCACCCACCTTTTTCCTCTGACGCTACTTGTCAGGGACGCACTGTGAAAGCTTCGTCCGTTATTCATGAAATGAATTCTGGAAGGAATAACACAGCGCCTGCAAAGGACTTCGGCAAGAGTCGAGGACTTGAGACTCCCCCCTAAAGCAAGTTGTCACGGAACACCATGAGGGCCGCGCTGGCCACTGATCTTCTAATTAATCTTATTCCGTAAGTAGTCGTTGGGTGACTTGCTGGAGCACATGCGCGTGGTCGAAGCGTGCGCGAGGTGAGGGCGCGCGATTTGAGGGAACAGGCGAGATCTGATCAACCTTTTCCCCTTTGCTCTCGCACACACAAACAGAGACAGGATGGAGAGGGGGACGACGGCGGGGAGGGAGCGGCCGCAGTCCGCAGAGAGTCCAGCCAGCGGCAGCAGCAGTTTAGTCAGTAGTGATCGTCAAACCCCATCATAGCAAGAGCGAAAAACGCAGTGGGGAAAACGCACGAGCAAAGCGGTGTCACACAGCTCTGCCCCACTGTTTGTGAACTCGTTTCATGTGATTTCCCCACACAAGACCACCAGTGTCAGAAGAGCGAGTGCTGCAGTCATACCCTTGAGTCACTTACACGCTGCATCTCTCTGACACATCATCCTTCCCAGAAAGACCACGTACGCACAAGTTGGAGGCGGACGGCAACATGTGGCTGGAAGTGGAGGGAAACCCGATCCTTCTCCAGTAAAGCGCACACAGACTTCTTATCTCAAATCTCACATCCATCCATCCACACTGCACCACCTCTGAGAAAAAAAAAGAAGAGGAATTCTTCAGCTCCTCCATGGTGTGAGTGCAGTCGAAGCAGTTTCTCTCGCCTCTTTGACCCCAGCAGTGATCATTTTTTCTTTCTGCCTCCAAGAAGACGGTTGGATATCAAAATGAGATCGAGCTAGAAAGTATTAAAGAAGAGAGACGAGTTCGGTGGTCAGTTGCCCCCCTTGTGAGATTTGGGGTCACCACTGCCATTTCTCCGACTGCTATCGCCAGCCAGCCAGCCAGAGAGATGTAAATTCGCGATAGCAGCAGCCCGAGCATTGCAGCAAAAATGTCTTCCCGGTCGAGGAACGTCGACTACCAGAAGTAAGAATTGTCCATAATGAGTGCCAAGATGGAGAGCAAGGTGGTGTGCACCGTGGTGGTGGTGGGAGACGCCACGGTGGGGAAGACAGCGCTCATCAGGAGACTCAGCAGCAGTCACGAGAAGGGCGACGAAGAATTCCTAGAGGTAATTATACGATGGATAATCGTTATTTTTTTTTTCACTGACCGCTCGCTCGTCTCTCCTTTGATTCGCAAATCCTACCGCGAAATGCGCCGCCTCCAGCCACCGACAAGTAGAGAGAAGCAGTCGTTGTCATCCTTTAATGCACCTCACATTAGCGTTTTCAGCCGCAACAAGCATTAGCCCAAAGTTTGGCCAGCTTTCACGAGCTCACGCAAGCTCGTGTCTCTCAGCAATGCAAAAGTGTGGCGAGAAATGTGAGTTCTGTGTGCTAATGAGAAACACTGTATTTTGCCTCACACCAAGTAGCAGCCAGCTCACTCTTGGAGTGTGCACACACATGTACACACTCGGAGAGAGCATCTTTTCCTCGTCATTTCTCGACGACTTTGAATCGCCCCACTCACGACGTAGACAGGTGGGCACAGTTCTGGCTCCAACGTATTAAGATAGAGAGAGACAAGTCAGGTCTAACGTGTGTGGACGGCCTCGCTTGTGCATCTTGCATGTCACTTTTTTTATTTGCTCACTTCCGCTGCCTGATAGTCTTTTCAAACATCCCTACGTAGGCACACACTTTTGTGGCTTATCAAAGGCCCCCCCGACCTCTCAAATGGAGACCTCCGCTGCCAGCGTTTCCTTGTTTTTGTTCTGAATGGTAGCGTATCCGTCTATTACGGTACAAGCAGGCAGTAGAATGACCCTAAATGATCATAGGAGCTCACACAGCGCCGCGCTCTGCCACATGCACGTCGGAAGAGCCATCCACTAAGCCGAGTGGTACAGTGTGTGCTTCGTGATGTGGCTGGGATCCGGCCAGGGGGTGAAAGGGAGCAGGTTCCTCGGCGCGTTTGCGGCCAAGACTTGCGTCACCAACACCGCTGAGGGTTCTGTCATCTGATGAACTCATGGAGCAGGCGTCTCAGCAAAGCCTCTCACCAGACACGAACGACTGGACTTGCCAGATGTGCCTTCATCCACTTAACTCTGGTGAAATGTTGAGGCAGGTCCCTTGGAGGGGTCACCAAGTAGCAGCAGAGAAACAGGGTGGGTGCTCCTGAATATGATGTCTGGGAACCCTGCTGCACGGAGGTGCATGCTTGCTACTGAGAAAACTCAACTAAAGTCTAGGGTGACCAGGATTAATGTGCTTGGAAGAAAAAAAACGTGCCAGTGGTTTTTTCTAACCAGCAATTATAAAGTAGATTTTCAGGCAGTACTTAGCTAATCACTAATCACCCCAGCAAACTGCACCTCCGACAAACAAAGAGTCTGATGCAAGGGATGTTCCCTGTGAGACTTGACAGAAGTGGGAGGAGGGGGAATAGTCAGCACTGTACTTTCTGGGGATTACCCACGTGTTCTAGTTCCAACTTATCTAGGAAAGAATGTGCACGCTCAAGCCTGTACAAGTCGGAACGAAACTGATTCTCTCAGTCAAGTCGAGTTTGCAGAGGGCGGCAGACAAAGAATCTGACTGACAGTAATGACGAAGCTACCGAGCACAGAGTCTTTACCCACAAATCAAGGCATCACCGATTGAACAATCCTCAGCAGTGAACACGACTCGTCCATGCTCAGAACATCTCCTAGTGGCCCACAGGCGTCCGTACGTGTAGGAACACAAGAGCGCGGAATAGACGTCCCACGATTCTGGGACAAGGAACATGATACGACTTTATTTTTTCCATAGGAGGCTATCGCGCTCTCTCTCTCTGACTATCCCCTTATTCACCAGGCTGATGGTTTCATTACTCTTCCCTCCCCCCCATGTGCAGTTCGTTTCTCACATTACACGAATACAAAGAGGGCAGCCGAGAAGTGAAGGGGAGGCCAAAAGAAGGGGTTGAAGAGAGAAGAGATCCCGTTACCAACAACACGCTTTCACCCCCCGTTTAATCCCAATCAGCGGTGGATCACAGAAGCTTCGTTCCTTTGGCTCCTCAATGCAAATTGCTGTTATTATCCAGAGTGGTCGTTAGGGGTTCGCTACACGCCCCTCTGCTCTGTGCTTCTCTGGAAATCAGCGTTGGGGCGCGAAGAACAAACTGCCAAAGCTCAACTTTCTTTATCTCTTTTCGCTATTGACCCCTGAGGCAAAGTGAAGGAGAAGTGTGCGTGGCCAGTTCGTAAGAAACAACTCTCAGCGAACAGTTCAATCAATATAATTCGTAAAATCAACCTCGTAAAGGCTCTATTCGTATAAGGATGAAGAGCAAAAAAAAAAAAAAAAAGCCGTATTATCTTCGCATGCACCACAGACCGGCCCGGTTCCCTGGCCCGGGACTGGTAGATGTGTTTGTAACTTGATTAATCGTTGGCAGTGCTATCGTGGTCGACAAAATTATGAATGCGAATGCAGAGTTAAATGCATAATAGCATGAGCAAGCATATCAATGCCATTATCAAAAACTAGTTTCAAGGAATTTTATCAAGCGGATTCCACTGTGCTGGTAGCAGAAGGCAGTACCAGTACCCGGCAATCGACGCACAATCCATCATTGGAAGTCGAGGATGAAAACGCGTCAGTAGAGTAGAGAAAGAGAAATATTACTACTATTTCTCAGTGGAGGCAGCAGGCACATGCACATGTGGCCTTCGCAGCTAGCAAATACATCCTGTGTGAACAGCACATATGCAACTGGGTTCTCCTCCCCCTCTACTTTTCTATTTTTGGAAGTCATTCCAATACATGCATTAAGAGAGTTGAGCAGCAGTCGTTTCTCGTTAAGTTTCTCGTGCACAATGAATGCAGCAACGCTGAGGCAAGGGGGAAGGTGCGGAGCCGGGGGTAGTTGAGTCAGAAAGAATCATTCGGGCGTTTCCCCCCCTCAGATAAAGCCCGGTCAGAGTGATCACGGGGGCGTGTGTTTCAACTATTCCCGGTAGAAGACCTTTTCCTTCGAAATCGACAGATCCGTCGAACGAGATAGCATCCTCGGGATAATAACAGATAGCGTGTGCACTCTGCGCGCGGCATCTCTGGAAAGTCAGTTTCCAGTGAAAAAAGCGCGTGCGGTTAGAGGTGTCTGTGGTCTCTCAGCCAACTGGTGTGTGTCGAGTGCTCGCACGATTAGAAACAGCGTTTTGAGGCTGCAATTTCCATAACTGAGAAATATCGTTGCCACAACTCGCTGTGGCGGGCGTGGGCAGCGTCGGCAGCGTCGGCAGCGGCGGCGGCGCGCAATTAGCATAATGGCCAATCTCTTTCTCGTACTAACTGAGCTTGCGTGGCAAAGCCTCAATTTGGCCGATAGCGTGCAGACATCTTTCTTCCAGAGAAGCGCTCACTTCTTAGTCAAGTTGTGAGCTTTCTGCTGGCTTCGTCACAAGTACATATGGCGGTTGCCACCAGCATCTCTGGACTGCGTGCGCACAGCACTGTACTCGGGAGTAAATGAACGTATTTTAATCATTTTTCTCCTCCTGAACACACTGCGAGCTCGCTTCTGAGATCTTTTGAAACGCCTCCACCGTGGGCGTGCGAACAATCACGCCAAATAGATTTTTAAATGCAAATGTGCCTTTGTCATGACAGAGCTAACAATACAAAGGCAAATCGCCACAGGCGGCTTATCGCAAGGAGATATAGCAGCAATGCCAGTCCTCTAGACCAAGTAGCCGGGCTATTTGGAAATAAGCAGAATGGCCAGTGTGCAAAAAAGCTATACAAACGCAAATGTCCGAACCCCCCTCTTTTTTTTTACCCTCCCAGCGTGTTGGTAGCACTGACAAATGCAAAATCCTTTCCTTACCCTTTCTCCTTTGTATATTTTTGCCCCATAGACAAAGTCAAGGCAAACAAATTGGTCTAAACGACACCAGTAAACAAAATATGAGTGCGTACGCAGATGACAAATCTGAAATTGGATTGTGGCAATGTTTACTCTGTCTCTCTCTCCCTCTTTTTCTCATTACGTGCAATAGGAAGCCAAAATACAGTAGTGGAATGGACGTCATTAGGCTTCACTCAATCCTGTGTGCGGAGGAAACGCAAACAGTAGCTTTTTTTTTGACAACGACGGAAGCATAACTGAGGGGTAGCTTTAATGCGTCACCGCCGTAGAAATTGGCAAGTTTTCCATCTGTCGCAGCTTTTTGTTTGCTTTGGCACTTCTTCCTTGTCCAGACATTTTTCTCTTTTCCCCACGAAATTTTACGGCAGACTAAAGTTGATAGAGACATGATCGCCGAAGTGCATTTCCCCATCACTGTTGCCCCACTTCTGAAATCACCTCTTCATCCCCCCACGGAGCTTAAGCCCAAAATAGCCCCCTCGAAGCATTTCGTGCTGCGAGATGAGTTTGTTTTGCAGCCTCTTCTTTTCTCACTCTCAGACGCCAAACTAAAACTCCGCCGAGGAGAGAAAGTGAGGTGAGAGGTAGATTGGCGCCTACAAAGAATTTTGTGGGCACTGATTTGGCATTCTGCTCACATACGCAGCGGACTCGGCCGTTGCCACCTTTGTCCACTTGTCTGTGACTGACACCTAGGGCCGGTTGATTGAACGACACATCACGGGTCAACATCTAATATAGTCGGGTTGCCATCCAGACGAGGTCGTATGAAGAAAAGTTATCGTAACGAATGGATGTGCCTCCCATTAGACATACACTCACATTCTTCTAACGACTGCATAGGCAGGGTGTGGATTGAAGATTAGGCAATGGATTCCGGGCAAGAAAAAGTTGGGCGTTTGCCCATTCCAAATGAAGCCGTGGGCTGGTGCAGGCAAAAAGTTAGGAATTATTGTTTGCCCAGACATCCCTCCTCCCGATGATGCGGGATGAGGTGATTTATCTGGCCGTCATTCTCGCCTTTGCCGCAGAGCGCGGTTTTTTGCGCTCATTATTCATCGCTCTCGTTTCTTTCTCGTTTTCAGACGTACACTCCAACCGGCTTCGACAAGGTGCTAACTGTTCTGGAAGTGAACAAACACAGCGTGGAATTCGTCCTCTGGGACACTTCGGGTGAGTGACAGACTTCGTTTTGAGGCACGCACGCCCTACCGGAGAGTACTGAAAAATCGCCCCTATTTAGTGGGTGGGACAAGCATCACAGGGGGTTGAGTCCCATTGACCCGAGACACCCCGAGGTGAGGAAAATTGCGCGGGGCCGCGGAGGAGGAGGAGAGCAATCAAAGTAATCTACACCGTCATGCTTCTGCCAGCCACGGCCATTTTGGCTGCCGGCATATTTATTGACGAGGGAGCGGAGGGAGGCAGCGAGGTCCGTACTCACTGTGGTTCCCAAGTACAAAGGCGAGGAGGCCAAAACGCTCTGATAGTGGCGAAAACAACCTCTTTTGTTACTCGGAGATTTTTCTCCCAAGCGCGAGCGAGACTTGCCAAGTCAGCGGGAGACATTATCCAATTCTTTGCGACAAAGCAGCATTTGCTTTGACGCCATCGCTGGAAAATGTGGCTAATCTCTCTCCTTTTATTAATTCTCTCTTAAAAGAGTGACTAGTATTTCTTTCTCTTGTGTTTATCCAACACCACATTATACTTACAGTCATGCTTTTGCTTTCAGGTTCTCCCGCCTATGACTCAGTGCGCTCCTTGGCGTATCAAGAGGCTGATGTATTTCTTGCTTGCTACAAGATATCAGATCCCATTTCTTTGTACAACGTGACGCACAAGTGGGTGACAGAGATCCGGCGCTCCAGACCAGGCGTGCCCATTGTCTTATGTGGCTGCCAAGCAGACCTACGGGAAGACCCACCTACGCTGTCTCAATTGTCAAAGACCGGCCGAGCACCCGTCAGTCGAGAGCAAGGCTTGGCTGTCTGCTGCCAAGTGGACGCCGTCAACTACGTGGAGACCAGTGCCAAGGCCCCGCAGACCGACCGCGAGGTCCAAGAAGCATTCGAACTGTGTGCTCTGGCCGTCCTCAAATGCAAGACGAGCGGGGGCGGCATGGGCGGCATGGGTGGTATCGGTACCAGCAGAAGTTTCACCAAGTCTACGTCCTCCTCGTCCTGGAAGCTCAACGTTTCATTCGGGTCTGCTGAGAAACGCACCAACAGCGCCAGCTCTTCCCTCAAGAAGTCCTCCTGTCGCCTGTCCCTCTCGGGTTCCGAGAACGACTTGACTCACTCGACAGTGGCTGCCGCCAACGTAGCCGCGTCCACCCCGATCCTGGAGGATGGCGACGACGACGTCTTTCCCGGCCTGTCTGATCAACTGCCCCATCGGCTGGATCACCGACGCAGACCGCACCGTTCCTCTCTTGTAGCCCTCAAAGCCTGCACTCCACCTGAGCACCAGTTGGCCCAGGTCCGACCTAACGGACTTGCCAGACGGACTTCCTTCAGGGCGCCGCTGCCGCCTCCGCCAGTTGTGAACAACAATCAGAAAGGTCAAAAGGCCGTTTTAGGTTTTGAATCGCTTAAAAGTCATTCGAGCACCGGCAGCACCGGTAGCAGCAAGGCCTCTTCGGGTTCAGCCGAGCCGGCGGAGTCGACCATCGTGCCCGACACGGAGGACCCCAGACTGTTGGCCCAGCTGAAGTTCGTCTCGCCCAAGTCAGGCGTCTTCCGGCCAGCGAACAGCGGCAGCAGCCCCACACTGAACAACAATAATAGCAAGAAGAAGCAACATCAGCAGGGGTGCTGCGTCATGTGACTTCTCCAGCTCTCAAATTGCCTCTGGTTGCTTTGGTGAGGGAGATGGATGGATTGGCGAGGAGTGACGTTTAGTGGCACTTTGCAGCAAAAAAAAACAACACGCTGAAGACAAGGAGTGAAATCTCTCTCAAAACAGGAAGAGGCCTGATTTTTGCAACGTTTCTTCATGAAACCTGTATCTTCAAGACGGTGCTTGTGATATTTTCTTCCCTTTCTAGCCAATATATGCCAGCTTATTAATAAAACTTCCTAATCTGTGACTACGCCAACCTCCTCCAGCCGTTCCCAGTCGAGCGCCGCATTCCGGGCACACTGGCTGTGCCTGGCGGAGAAAGAGTCATAGACGTAGAGCACGACATTCCACCAGAAATCCCGGCTACATCGGCAGACAGGCGATGTCAGTTGTGGTGGCTCCCACATTTAATGGGCGAATAAAAAATCCCACGCGTGGATTCCTTTTTTCCCCCACTACTCCGACGTCTGCCATATCAGACAGGCAGCCACAGCCGTGACAAACGGAGTCGAGGAGAAAATGTTGACTCCCATTTCAGGCCTTCACCTGTGTGGGCATATTTCTCCTGCTATGGTTCACGGAGCTGCAAGTGCGTCATACTGCCATCTGCCACGTAAGCACGCATAAAAGGCACTCGCCCATCCTCTCTCTTTTACGCGCTGTCCTGTGCAAATTCGTGGGCGGAAACCCCAAAAGGGGCAAGCAACCTTCACATGTACAGTACGTACACTCGAACGCAGGCACCAGGATCCGCCCAGTTATTAGGTAGGAATAACACAGCACTGAGAGCCAACATAAAACACTCACGTGCACGCGCGCGCGCACTGACACACACCAGGGCAGAGTCTGGGTTGGACACAGCCAAGCAGTAAGTGTCATAATCATGAGTTATGTTTCTTCTTTATCAAGCTATATAGCCTGTCGAAAAGGACGGTAATGCAATTTCTCATGGCCTTACTGTCCCTTCGGATTGATTACGTGCCATGATATATGTTTGCTGAGTACGCGCCGTACTCAAATCAGTCATGGTGCGTGAGTGAGTCTGGGGTGGTTCATGCAACATTTGTCGCTTAGGTTTTTTCCCCCTCTTTTTAGGGGGGGGAGGTGCAGCTAATTATTATCGAGAAGTCTGCTGCGGTGTACGATGCCCTGGGGAGGGCCTTTTCTTTGAGGCGGTGGAGCCTTCGGGGCTCTCTTGCCTCCACCCTCCCCGTCAGTGGCCCGTGGGCGAAATAATGACTTGAGGCGAGGTTTTATTGAAATGCCTTGAGCTTGAAATATCCCACGTCTTCCCTGTGCTTGTATCCTGGTCATTTCAACTTGAATTACGTCGTCCCTGCGTCGTCGATATCTATGCAACCAAAAGAGGCAGACATCATTATTGTCTTTATGGCCTGGAGGCCCAAAAATATGGCTCGATGCAATTACTACCACTGTGGGCGAAGTAACAATGAACGAGCACGGTTTCTAAGCTTTTTTTACCCATGCTCACGCACTATAGCGACAAGAGGCCGGTGGCGGGCGGACACCACTGATTGCCAAGCATGCATATGAGCGAGTAACAATTGTAACTGAGTAGGTGGAAAAGTCTCGTCACGTCTCATGACTTTCCCAGCTTCTTGAGGCCAAGCGACCAGGTTAATTAAACGAAGAGTACGTATGGACGTGTGCGGTGCAAGAGAACTGACCTTGACGGTGTTCGCTATGAAAGGGGGGAACTTTTTTTCCTTCCCCCCTCCTTTTCCTCTCCAAAAATTGTTACTTCCAGGTCCTGCCTGCAAATGGCGCTGACCAGCCAGGCCGTACCACACCTACTCAGCGAGGAAATGGGGTTGGGGCAGAGAGACCGGACAGTATCTCACATCGACATTTAATGGTCTGCCTAACTTTCCTCCCACTTAGTATCGGGAGCGTGCAGAAAGCCAGAGAAGGGCGAAATTATGTCTTCGTGCTCCAAAAGCGACTGCGAACGGCTGGACAACGAGCGAAAAGGACGGCTTGATCTCACTGTTACCACGCGTAGAAGTTCAGCGAAACTGTGGCCAGGGAGGGTTTGTTTTGTTTTATTCGAAGCTCTGCGAATTGGTGGAATCAGTGCACGTTCGCTAGAGATGGTATCAATGGGGCCAAATAAGGTGGTTTCGACCGGTCGGATCTCAATCACGCACGACCAAGTTATGTCCTTGCAACGACTCGGGAGGCGTAAAATTGCTCTTGACCTTTCAGTTTCTACCCTTGGGTGGTGGAATATCGGAAAAGAAACTTCTTACGTGGGAGCTGAAGCTCGATGTGCTTAGAACAAGAGGCCTTCCCAATATTAGCTTAAAAGGAACAACTGCAGGTGCACAGGTGTGGCGGACAAGGAAAAATTGCCAGCATTTACCTCGAGAAGTGGACATTAGCCCGCGCCGTGATTTGCATAATGAGTGGCAGTGGATAAAGCAGAACACAGTCCTGGTCTACATAATGTAACCAGTTCTTTTTCGTTAAATGGCAAGCCAATCACAATGAATCACTGTGACGTTTATTGCACTTGCAGGCCTGACTGAGCAGGCTGGAGCCATGAAGCTATTCATAGAAGGAGAGGGGGGGAGGATTTAGGAGGGAGGGAGCTCAGATCAGAGCTGCTGTCTGTCTGTCTGTCTGTAGCTACTGCTACATTTCCCACCCTCCTGGCAGCTCCAAAACAAGTTTTCCCGTTTGGTGAGGGCTGTGAGCGAATTAAATTCCTGGTGACGTCCCAAGGCGAAATCTATTCAGTCAATGGGAGAAAAAACAAGACATATAACGAGTATCAGGCATCACGTGAGCCACTTGTTAGAAAAACATGTCTTCCTTTTCTCATGCGTACATGAGAATGAAGTTTTCGTCCTACTTGGACGTGGGAACGTCATGGGACCGTGTCTACAGCGCCCCATATGCATTTACCTGAGTGCCAAAGTGCCGCTCCCGTAGTGCACGGATGTGACGCTGCGCATGGTGTCGTTGGCCGACTCGTGGAGGGGAGGGAAAATGTCGACCTTGGAGGACTTCTTTCTTTCTCTGGATGAACAAGTGAAATCGATGGCAATCCTTAATCTCTCAAAATACAGTACGCGATGATCTGCCCTTGACGGCTCAGGAAGGAGAGCGGTTAAATTTCACACGTTTTTGTTCCCAGTTAGGTTCCTTCCGGATTGTCCTACGAACTTGCCATAACAGCTTCTGCAGCAGGTCCGACGTACGCATGTATGTGGTGATGGAGAAAGAGAGATTGCCAAATTTGCTTACATGTCCTTCCACTCAAGGAAGTCAGTCTGCTTGTGCTTACGCGCTCTTTTGGAAACATGGAAAGGAAAAAAACACCCTTCGGCTATGAGATAAAGCGTGCTGTTGATACTGCTGTGTGCATTGTTCGAAGTGCGTGCCATAGTTCGTTCGTCTGCAGTGATTGGACGCTAACAGACTGCCCTGGGTGCCCACAGCGCTGACTTCTCGATAGTGTGATGACGTGTACGATAAACAGGTGCGGTACATTTTCTGATCTCCCCTCCAAAGTTTAGTAATCATCAGTGTAGGAATACACATTGCCTGCAGGTGCGCATGCAGCATGTCGTGATGCTAAAGAGGTTGGTGTTTTCCAAGGGTGTTTATTCTAGCACCTAGAGCCATGTAAACGTGCCCACCCTCCAGCCCCTGGGCGCCTCTGTGTGCACTACCTCTGAGCGAGACCAGCAGACATCAAAGCAGTGCTTCACAGCACACTAAAATAGACGTCCACTTGCACAGTAACTCAGTTAACCGGTAACCGGTAGTGGGTGATGGGCACAAGTCCATGGCAGAGCGAAAGAGTAATAACTTCATCTGGAGGATCGGGCGACGCTACGTGTAGAGGGGAGTCACGCAACCTGGAATGCGCCTTTTACGCCACCCCATCACGGAGGTGTGTAGGTCCAGCACCATAGTGCCCGTCACTGCGTGACTGCCAGCAGTGACGAATGAGTGCTTGGCACCGAGAATCACGGCGCTGTCTGTTGCAGGATCACCTGCCCCGCCCCATCAAGTGCAGGAGCCAAGAGTTGGGAGGACTTATTTCCTTAACTAAGTTCACGCTCCAACATCTCCCTAACTTAGTTCCTTTCCCTTTGACGTCGTATCTTTTCTCCTTTCTCCCGGAACAAAAGCCTTCGCCAAAGCTTTTTTTTCCCGCTCGCTAATGCCTTCGTTTCCTCCAAGGTTTCCTCTTCATGCAGTGCACGTCCTTCCCTAAGAGCACTACGAGACCGGCCCGTTCTTGCTTCATGTATTACCACGTACTATACTACAACACATCTGCACACTTAAATAAAAAGTTCTCTATGCCCAAGTAGTTCCGCCCTCCAAGAGTACGAAAGCTATTTTACCTTCAAGGTCCTGCGGTCTTTTTCTATCACCCATGGACGTCATGGCCTCGCTGCGAGAAAATAAACCTAATTTTGAAAAAAAAATCACCTAAAATGCCACGTTTGGAAAAACGTCTCCTATTTTTAAACCTTCTACCTTTTTCTGAGAGCTTGGACATAAGCACGTACCCGTTGCCGTCCACACAAACACATGGATACTCCAGATTTAAGCTTTTTTTTGTTTCCTTACTTTTGTACTTTGTCATTTTTTTACATTCTTCCATGCAAACTAAAAATGACTGCAAAACCTAGGACCACCAGCTCTTCAGAGCGAGGAGGAGGACCCGTCAAAGTTTGTGGATGGCAGGACAGTACTACAGGGCCTGTGCCAGCTCTTTTGTGGCCCCAACATGAAAAGTCGCACCTGGAACAGCAGAGGTTGTTTATGTACATTTAAGATACGTTGATCAACTATTTACTTTAACCAAACAAAAAGTACCTGAAAGGTGCCTAAACCACGACCAAGAAAGAAACCCAGCCTCAACTAATGAACCTGGAATACATTCAAGATCGCGCTATCCAGATGGGGATGGCCCAGATATCCGCCTCATTCCTTATGAAATATGGTCCAGTCTGAGTCTCTACATAAATACTTAGTGACTCTAACCCGGAACTGGGTTGATTTCACAGAATCCTGATTACGCGCGGTTTACTGCACGTATGCTGTCGCATGATGAGCTAACACATTAACTACCAAAGGAGGGACTCCGCGGCCAAGTCAAGGTTTCGTGACATTTTCATTTGGACACCAGTTTATTCTACATCCTAAGAAGATTTGCAACTCAGTTTAAAGGTGGAAGACGACGTAGGCGAGTTGGGGGACCTCCTTGGTCCGCCCTGTACATGTATCCTGTTGTGGTAACTCCTCTGCACTTCGCCGTCACAGAGCTGGAGGTACAGCAGCAATATAGAAGAAAGTGGACTCCAAATGAAAATGTCACGAAACCTTGACTTAGGTGCCGATGACTAACACAGTCTACGTGTGTAAGCATAAATACTGGTTCTAATTCACTCAGGAGTCTCTCAGTCGCTGTCTTCACCCCTGAGCGGTACTTTCTTCACCGCAGTCACCAGTGAACGCAGTCACGGTGACTGCCATTGGTTCCGCAACTGTCGTGTCCCTCGTCGACCTGAACGGGGGTCTTACGATCTCTCATCAGCGGCACCCGCTGTCACGGCTTCTCGCGGCTACAGCATCCGCCCCATCAACCATGGAAGCTTGACCAAGAAGTGGAGTCCGGCCAACGTCTTCCATGACGCTCCGTAACGCTGTGGTGGCGGCAAGGGATACCAAATGGTCTGTCTACCGATGCCTTACCCTGCGGGGGACTGAACTGGGGTCTGACACTTCAGACGTCCTCAAAATGACTACAAGTCCAAAAGCCAGACAGCCAGATGATGTTACTACCATTCCCTGCTGCCAGGGTTGGCAGTTTTGCCGCTGCACCTGCCACGTATGTACGTACGTGAGTATTGCAGTACGTGGCCAGCACAGGCAGTACAGTGTGTACAGGGCGAGTCATAAAAATGTCCGATGTGGATAAAATAAGAAAGTAAGAGGGTCGATAGGTGAGAGGGTGCAAGGGGACGGGCGAGGATAAAAGAAGTCGTATGGAAAGGGTGTGACAGAGGTGTCAAGAAAAAACTGGAAGGGATAAAGAAGTTGCCAGAAAGGAAGACTGGTCATGCATTTTTTGTCTGGCTTCGGAGAGAGATTCGTTGATGCAGTGAGAAACAAAAAAGGAGTCAGAGTCGTTGCATAAGATCAAGGTTGCAACTTTGGTCGTGGTCTGCCCAGATTTTGCATTCTTCCCGCTATTGGGGAGATCATTGGATCGATTCTCCAGTATCGACCGCTCCCCTCCTAAATTTAGGGATTATTGGGTCTCATAGACCATCATCAGGGACGTTTGCTTATCCAAGTCAATCTGGTGACCTCGGGGGAAGAAAGAATGGGAAGAAATGGCCTCGCACCATTTTTCTCCTGAGAAAGACAAGAGGGAGGGAGATTTGCATGCCGCGATTTATGTTCTCACGATGAAAGAGCGAGGTTGCTTGATGGAGTAGATGGGCTGACCAAGTCTCACGTGTCCACTTTCTCACCGTTCACATTTCGTCCTCGCTCTATCCTCTCTTTTTTTTTGGCCTAATCTCTCTCCTTCCAGAAGTTTTCCAATACTTTTTTCTAGCGACAAGTTGATCGATGCTGCCAGAGAGCTGGAGAACACCTATCTGAGATGAAGTCGCAAAAACATGTCCTCACTTTTCTCGGTTGTACTGCTCGACCGACATTCAGAGTGAGTCACGGAGCGACTCCTAAGCCGAATGAGCGAACAAAAAATTGAGACTAATGATATTCAGCAGGGAGGGAATCCTGGAGAGCGCGCCCAGAATGGAAAGAGATTCTGGAGTGAAACTGCGGAAGCATCAACACGATCCTTACTGTACGTGCCTTAGCCGGCAAAATGACTCCAGTAGATTTATTTAAATTCTCTTTTTTTTCCCGAGTGGAGACGCATCCATTCCCTTGGGACTTGAACGAATGGCCCAACTCCGCCGCACGAATTTGTTACGCTGGTACTTCCATTACGAGAGAGAAAAGAAGGCCAACAAACAGTAAAACTTTCTCTCCTGCTATAACCTGACATGCCAACTTTCCAATTGATTTTTCTACTTCTCTCTCACTCTTTGCTTGGTAAGAAAACTTGGTGGCGGTGGCAGCGCTCCGGAATGCCTTTCTCCTCCTCCTCTGGCGTAGGAAGAAGACATATGGGCGATTGGGGACCTTTGGATCCCTTCTCGCTCACACACACAAGACCAATTGCCCCGTCGCGATCGGAGAAAAAAGCCGGAAGGAGGGGTTTCATTTTCGGAGGGGATGGGTGAAAAATCGGTGACAATGATAGGAATTATGCGAGCGAGTGGAATACAAATCGACGAGAGAGGAGCTCTCGGCTTTTGACCTCTCCCTCCTACGCGCGCACCCGTTGGTGTGGGCGAGAAATATTCCTTCAAGAGGTCGGGTAGGGTTCAACAGTGCTTTCCACAAAGGAAAGGTCTTTCCGGAGGGGGGGGAGGGAACTTTCCAGTCACCTGTCCTGGCAATTAGTCCGGATATGAACTCTCAGATGTGGACGCAGACGCTATTAACAGGCGGTCAGGAGTCGCCATGGCCATGTAAGAACAGCTACTTTCACATGCACATGGGACGCGGTGTCCCATGCATACCGACTGTTCTAAATTGGCTACATCTCAGCTGCTGCCGGACCGAATTTGAAAGTTCCATTTGCAAGTTGGAGTGCAATAAATTGTGATCATTAGACATGGTATTAGTTGTCGTAAGTAAATGGCTGACGTCTGAATTCAGGCACAGTTTTTCATGCTTTTTCATTCAGTGCTCTGGGATTCATTCTTGTGCTTCGATGTGGGTCCCAAAACCAATAAGGAAGTGGATTATTCTTCTTAGAGGCCAGGTATAGTTGAAAAAGTGTGAATTGATGCAATGGCCAAATTGGGACTTCAAAAATGACACTTTCGATGGTGTGGATGGCAAGTAGCCCCATTCTGCTACCACTAAACTTTTCTACGCAGGTGAGCTGGGATTTGGTACCAGGTCTGAATCAAGCGCAGGCAACTAATGAATCAAACCGATATTTCAAAGTTCATGATCAACGTCGCATAGAACCCCATCCATTACGCCACAACCTGTAAAAGGGTTTTTTGAAAATTGGTCCAGTAGGAGCTGAGATATGGCCAATATAAAATGGTCGGTATGCGTGGGACACCGTGTATCGCGTGAGCACGATATTTATTATTACATTTCACGAAAAATACGTTCTGGGCTGTTCACCATATTTATTGACAACGAACAAAAGCAACAATTTCAGCATCAAGTGTGCTTTTCAGTGAGGATAGTGGTCATGTCAGTGCCCACATTAATGACGTATGCACTTATTTTTTCATGCCTCCACGTCTGTATCTCATTTTGTGAGGAACTTGGCCTCAAGGTCATGTACTCCGCATTTTGTGTATAAATAATTCCATAATTTCAGGGGAGCTCAGGCTCTACTACATATATATGAAACAGTGATGACTTGTGCCGAACTACCCAGCATTACCAGAGGTTCATTACCGCTTACCGTTTCGTCCATTACCGACAAACAGCAGACAACAGCATCGGTGGCGCCCTCGACTCCAAGCGCTGCTGCAAAATGTGATGTGTGCGTGTACGTATTTGTTCAAACCGCACGTAACCACAGGTCGCACGCATGTACAGTGCGCAGTGCAGTGTGCATGTACAGTGCGCACTGTGTTGCGCCATGATCGTCCTCGTCCGTAAGAAAAGCACAAGATGAAAGATGCTTGAGACAGTGCCAAATCGGAGGGATCGACTCCATCGTCGCAGGAGGCCTTGACGACGTCACACATCTTGGGCACGTGAGGCACTGTAACGCCACTGTAAACGTCATAGCGGAAAAAGGCTGAAAAATAAGGACTTTCGGTATATCCCGTGTAGTCTCTCTTTCACTCACGTAGACGTAAACCGTGCTTTGCGTAACCGCTCCCAACTTATTTCTGTACACGTGCTTGCAGTAGGCGAGAAACCCTGACTCTGCTTTATTATATCATCAATATATGGTACATTGTCCGGTCCCTTCTGGAAATTTACGACGCAATCAGGACGACAGCAGTGTTGGGACTATTGGCGTTTCGCCTGACTCATTCAGCGCTGACCGTAATTCCTCGCCACGATGTGCGAACTGGACTTGCCACCATTCATTTCCTTTTCCCCCTCGTGAAGGATCCATGATCGTGGTGTGTTTAGTGTTATCCATCGCCACCATTTCTTTGCCCAGGACTCCCAACTTTTGCTTGATTTGTGAGTTTTGTATTCCCCTACTGCTCCCACTCCACTTTTTTTGTCCTCTCTCAGGCTCAGCACTCTCTGCTCTACTGCATACTTGTATGAATAGATTTTTCCACTGTTGGTACTAACCTTTTTCTCATTCTTTGTATGGTGCCACTGACAAAGTTTGTCTCCACACTACGTAGTCTGTGTAAGAAAAAAAGAAGAAAATAGATGGTTGTTGGCGCCGGAGCAATTTCTCGCTGTCATCGCACCTCGGGGGCTCGGCTTTCCGCGCGGGAGAAATTGCGCACTGCCTGCCTGCATGAATAACATGGGCTTTGCATAGCAGTCAGCGCCGGGGGAGGTGTAACTGGGATAATTGAAACTGCAGAGTACCAAGAAAGGTACCTACCTCTTCGTCTCTCTGGGCCGGCCGGCAGAGACAGCCGCGTAGAGCGCCGGATGTACGGGCGGCCGCCGGCCGCGGAGCTCACCGCAGTGGAGTTGGGGAGGGAAAGAGCAGAATGTTGCAGCATCAGATCACGTCACTAGGGGACATTCAATAGTCGGGGGGGGGGCGACGACTGTTATGCGAGATTTTCATCAGCAACAGCTTTGATGTCGAATCCCAACGGGAATGTGTTAGACGAGGACATTACTGGGGAGAAGACGTCGGGAGCCACCGTTGACTCATTCACCATTGACTCTGAACCATCCACACTTCGAATAGTTCGGGTTCGTGCGGACGCTCACTGAGTGCTTCAATAGTAAATGGTTGCCACTGGAGAGAAAGAACCTTTTGCTGTGCACTGAAAGGAGGCGCTTCAATTAGGCATGTCACCGACACTCCTACAATGGTAGCCACAAAAGATGTTCTCATTTAGTCACATGCGTTCATCCTCGTTAGCGGAGGGCCTTTGAAAGCGATGTGACCTTGCCAGCTTTTTTTCCCCCATATCTACGTACATTTCCACCAAGGAGTTCCCCCCCCCCCTTTTTTTTTGGTCTTTCGGATGCCATTAGGACTTCGCCGACGGAGATGACGGCGAGAGTCATATTTCTCGTGGATTATCATCTCTCTCCGTCAGCGCAGATCTGTGCAGGATCGCGCGTGCCAGCGACCTCGTTAAACGAAAGTTGAGACCGGTGAAGGATCAGACAGACTCTCCAGGCACCTTTATGACGAGAAATATAACGAAGGCTGAGTCAATTAGAGTGCTCATAATACCCTGTTAAGTTGCCAAGCTGAAGCCGGGATCGTCGAGGACCAGTGCCAGTCGTCCGGGGGTGCGTGGGGCATCAAGGCGAAGCTCGCCACCAGAAGTTATGAACTCCTGTCACTGCATATGGAGACTCGCGTCTGAGAACTCGGCACTGCCACAGCACACATGTAAAGGTAGACGACTGCTCCGCCGTCGTAAAGCACGGGAGATCAACCACGAGGAAAAGAGGAGGTTTTTTTTGCACTATGGCCCATCTGGCATTAAGGGACGACGGCTGGGGAATTAATTTGGCCCGAAAACATGTGAACAGACGAAAATAGTGTCTCGTCCGTCAACGTCGTCGTCTTTACTTCTGGCCTTTTTCTCTATGGCAAAAGCAAGTTCTCATTTCTTTTTTACACAGTGTTTTGGAACACAACGAGGTTCGGACCCGAAACTTCTCTGCGAAGAATTAATCGGAAACTTCAACTAAGAGAGGAAAAAAATAGGCCACCAAAGCTCTCCGAATAATAAATTACTGAAGTTTTTCTGCTAGCAGAAAAGAATGGCAGTAGAAACAGAACAAAAGAAACCTTCGATCGTTGCTTTCACCTCCTAACAGGCACACATTTGATAATGCTAGGCTGTTGCCAACAAATCGACTTTACTGCTTCACGGAGGTCTGGCTTTCGTAATTCGCGCAAGGCCACAACTCTGCGCCCAACGTGTACTGCGCGTGCGTCGGTGGGTCGTTAGTGAGCTAATAACCACCTCTTCAGACTTAATGCCCTTCCCCATCAACATATTAATTCGGCATGCAATAAACAGTTAAGAGAGTCTTACGTTGACACCACGTACCAGCTATTTGGAAGGCGCCATCCAACTTTGCCTCACCAGTATTGATGCGCTAGCTGCCAACTTTCTCTCGGTTCAGGATAACGCACTATATCTTTATCTACTCGTATGTGTATCATCCGTGCTCGCACATATTGTGCATTTAGCCTGCCATCGCTGAATCGACATTTTCAGACTTTCCTTTCCCCACAAGGATGCTTGTTTGTATCAAGTAAGCTCCTGCCGTATGGGAAGAGGGGGTTGGTCATGAGACTTTACTGCCGTTTCCTCTCTTTTATAACAAGGCTTCAAGGGACCTGAGAAGAGGAAGAGTCAGCGCGAGAAGGGGTCTGGAAGCAACATTGCGGAGGCTAAATTCAGCCCCATATATTCTCTGCTCTCCCCGCTCTCTACCCCCTCTTCTGGAGAATCCGCGGAAAAGTCAAGCCTGCTACTATCTACCAGAGAGGATATTTCCCTCCTCGCTGTGCTACGGACAGTATGTACATACCACTTATACCATACATGGGTGTTTTTCTACGATGTGTGGCAGAGCGTATGTAGAGCGGTGCAATAATTATTTCTTCAGCGAAAGTTCTTTTTCGGGGGGGGGGGCTTCAATTAAGCCGACCGAAGTTACCCATCCGAGTGGGCACCCCGGAGATGGGCAAGGGGAGGCCTCATAGAATGGCCTCGAAGGCCCTCCCAAAGAGGTCAGGCGGAAAAAGATTTCATCCTCCGTTGAGGGTGATATTTTCTTTGAATTTCTCTCTTTCATGAAAATGCAGATGGAAATAGACTTTTTTCGAACGTGCTTTACGCACAAGAAAAGTAAAGTACGGAATTGGGTGAAAGGTTGGGCCATAAAGAATTTACGGTTCTCGGAAATGAAGATTAAAGAAGACGTAAAGTCGAAGTAGAACTTTCTGCTCCATTATGCTTGTTAAAAGTCGAAGAAGATGATACCTTTAAGACTACAATCAGGGATAGTGTTGACCTTCTGCTAGCAAGTACCCACTTTATGAGAAAGCCTGCATTGCCGTGCAAAGTTCTTCATTCGTAAGAAATGCTTGACTCGCAACTTTTTGACCACCCATTTGTACGGAGAAGTTCGTCACTACAGCTGAGATCGAGCTTGCACTGGAACGCATTCATTGTACTGCCAAGGCATTAGCACATGCAGATGCGCTTGCTTAGAGAAGAGGTAACACACATTAAACAAATTTCTACGTCAAATAAAAGAACTTCCTCCTCCGATCAATGCCTGAGAGATCGGGTCTGACTCCCCTAGAAAGGACAACGTCAGCACACTACTTTCTCGCACCAGCGTCAGTCAACTAGAGCATGTAGAGACTATTTGTGTTTACTCATAAGCTCTTGTACGGGGGAGTGCTCATTCTCTCGAAAGTCTCTTTCATTGCTATCGATCAAGCTGCAGATGCAAGCAAGTAACATCCTGGGCCTACAATCCTGGCATATGCTCAGCAGGCCTATGTGTATGCTGTAGTTGTACGCTCTACGTGGTCCGATACGGCAATGATGCGCCTCACTCATGTGCTGCGATGATGATTTCCGTGTGAGCAGTGCTAATGTGAGCCAGTGCAATGAGCGGGATTTTTTTTTACGAACTTTAGAACACGCGGATTGATCCCGCATGGCAATCATGTGAAGGCCTCATTGCGTGCACTGCCTGCAGTACGTGCAAAATGCGTATATACGTTCGTATGTACGTAGAGTGTTAATGCCAAGCCAGACATTCGACTACCCATACAGGTAGTGCAAGGGCGTAGCTCGTACGCACCCGGAAGCGTCGTCACTCCATTTTGCACTCATGAGTGCCCACGTTATTGATACGTAGAGACGTCTGAGCCAGAATCAGTAATTATACTTTCCCCTTTGAGTGCCCGACGACGTGAGGATGGCAACCTCTTATCGACAGCTACCAAGAATGCCAAAGCCACTCACTCGGACTCGGATGCAATCAGTGGCTGCTACTGCTCATTCCCGCCCTTTTCCCCCTTATTGTCCGAGGAGGACAAGTCCTCCTTCTCCATCTTCCTGGGGTTTCCTCGCATGATCGCGTGTGTGTGCCAGAGTGAGAGGGAGCGTTAGAAAAAGAAGCAATTAGGCGCACCTTGTCGATGGAGCGAGCAAAAAAAGGTGTGCGCAAGAAACAAACAACCCTCGAGAGACCTACTGGAAATCATGGGGGAAGGGGGATCAGCGGGGGGAAGCCAACCAAGGAACCGGGAGGGGGAATCGCCGACTGACCCCCCCTCCTCCCCGGCCTCCCCCCCCTCCCCCCCGGTCGGGGGGAGCCAGATTAAGTGGTCACGCCATTAAGACATTGACTCACGCGAGCGGAGGAGGAAGCTTGGATTGACGTACTGCTTGTACGCTATACCCATTCGGCAGTAGCTTGGGCCTCCCTCCGACTTATCGGGCAATCGGCGTTTGCAGCAAAAAGGTCGTTTCGGTTAGTGGCGGGGAGGGTGGGGAAAATGAAGGTCTTCTACTATCTGGTGGCGTCTCGCCTGGCAGTCACGAAGACGCACTTCTTTTTCCCCAAATGCCGCTCCTTCCAAGGTGGGACGGGACTCCGGGCGTCTCGTGCAATAAAAACGAGCTGGGAAATCACTCGGAACAGCAGCCTCGCGCGTCATTTTTCACGCTCATTTTTGAGGTGCGCCTGCGTAAGTCGAGAGAAATGGGAAAGAGAAAACGAGAATGATCCTATTTGAAGCAGGTCAAGGTGAGACTGCGTGGGGAAGACGAGAGATGCAGATTGTCTGAGTTCTTGCGTGTGTGGCAAGTGACGTTGTTGTTCACCCGGGGGAGAAATAGAGACCATGGGAAGACTTGGAGGGTGTTTGGGGGATGAAAAAAAAACCCGGCGCTTCCCTTCAACTCCTCTCCCGGCAATCCTTCATCCGGCGATCGTATGACTCGATCGACTTGGCACCCATCAATTTCTCGTCCGCCTTCTTCAATCAGGAGATTAGGAAGGCGAGATCCAAGAGAGCGAGCACGCGAATTATTGGATCGAGGTACCGACGGGAGAGAGAATTCCAACAGGAGCAAGGCGAATCAGATCTTGTGACTGAGCCAGCTGCATGCAGCCAAGTCGTCGTCCTTCTTCCTGCAAATTTTTCCTCTCCTTCGGTGCATCGCTTTAATTCGCACCTCTCTTCCCTCGCCCCAAGCCTTCCTGCCGCGCTTCTGTTCCGCCGCCACCGCCACGCCGCAGCCCTCCTGCTCCGCCGCCACCGCCACGCAGCCGCGCTCCTACTCCGCCGCCACCGTGACGTTGCCGCGCTCCACTTGATTTAACACGTACACACACACAAGGTGTCAGGAAGAAACTAAGGATTCGTTCTTCCTGTCTCTCTGTTCGGGCGACCGTGACCTTAGGTCTCGCGCCTTCCCCAATGCCTCTTATGTTTGCTGCTAGTCCATTAATCAGGCATCAATCAATCATTGGACGTTTAATTAATCCCGTTGGCTTCATCCCTCTTCTTTGATTCATGCCAATGTCGTGGGCCTTAGGACCTCCTCCCTCCTCCACCTCGGAGACAAGGTCCAGGAGGGGTAAAAAATTTAATCTGCTAAAATTTCCTCGCATTCTACTTGAAAGTTTCCTATCAGCCAGGGAAAACTTGGTTTCTCCTTTGCCTTTTTGTACGTACTCTGTGCGTCTAAAGAAGTAAAAAGGGTTGATGGAAACGACAGCCCTGATCCTCTTTTTAAGCGTTATATCTAGGAAAAGCCTCCATGTAGGAATCCCAACACCTCCCTTATATCTCTGCTCCAGACACATCCGAAACTGCTGCTGCCATCACTTCTCCTCTTCTTTGCCTATTGAGAGATTTGCGAGTGCGACACCATTTTGCTGAGGAGGCAGCTAACAGCCAACAGCAGCAGCCTTTTCTAGTTCTACATAGTTGCCCTACATACGTGGGTGCTCTACAATGCTACCCCATAAGCAGAAATTCCCCACCATCCCTTGACTGGTCTTTGGTCGGCAGAAATAGGATTTCTAGTCCACATGTGTGTCTTCCTACATGTGGAGGAAGGAAGGAAGTGAGAGGACACTTAGAAAATTCCCGCAGGCAATTCCTCTTCTACCCTTCATATCGCGCTATTTTTCTTCCCAATTTCAAAAGGAAGCAGAGGCGACACATACTGAAGTTCCAGCCATGTTCTACCCATATCTTTCTCAACCACCCCCAATGATGACTCATTGCAACAAAACGATTGGCTCCCTTAAGAATTCACCCCCATCTACCGCTCATCATCCCCCTCGCTCCCTCGTCTGCGCAAGATGGATGCCAGCAGACGCAACACCATTCGATTTTCTTCTCTGTGACTCACAGAGAAGAAAGTAGTGCACTGTGTACGTAGTTGGGTAGACTACCATGATAGCGAGCGAGGGTTCATCGCGTGTTGGTCGCCCGTTCTCCCACTGACTGCACCACTTACTCGGGTTCCCCTTAAACCCAATATGAGACGACCCATGCGATCAAGGAGGAGTGCGTGCGTGTATTCATGGTGACACGTGAAGAATGACGCTCCTGCTGGCGTGCACAGCGCGTATGAGCAAGAAGAATATGAGAGTACCAACAAATACACACACCTTGAGGTGTCGACAATAAAACCAGTGATAAATTTCTGACATTGAAGTGGCGCGGCGTGATCCCGAGAAGGCAATTTCGGCCCCAGGAGAGACAGGACTGTAACAAGTGAGCGCTCGTGCGTACGACATGCACGCATTTTTAATCTATTCGCTGGTGGCGGCGGGTTTGCATGTACGCGACGCAGCTTCTATCCTATCTCCTTCCGGAGTTTGTATGCATACATTACACGTTCTGTACATATGTTTGCACTTGCATATGGAGACAGGGCAATCGTATCTCTCGTTGAATCGACTCTTGCTATACGTGTGCGTGAGTGCGAGATTGAATGAGTCCTTCTTGGAGAAAAGACATCGTAGAGACATCGCTGGCTCGGCTGGAGGCGTGCGCGAATGACGAGCGCGCGCCAGCGTGCACGAAGAGAAGCCTTTCGCTCGCTCCAGCTCCAGTTGCCGCTCATCCAGAGAGACCTCAGCACGCACGTGCGCTACTGGTGCAGCAGGATTTTCCCCGACTTTCTTTTCCGGCAAGATGAAGGAGAAGAATACGACGACCAAGCAGTCGTCGACGCCTGGCTTTGTGCATCATTAAACAAGAAGAAAAAGAAGAAACGAGATGACGAATCTGAAGCTTGCCAGCAGGGTGGGCGTCACCGTGGTGGTGGTGGGCGACAGCAGGACGGGCAAGTCCGCCCTCATCAAGAGATTCGTCACGGAACAGTTCGTAGAGGTAAGAAACCGCACATGCGCATGGCAGATGACAAACACGGTGCAATGGAGCGCGCTCATTACAGTTGTATCCGTGCGTATGTATCAATGTACTCCGGCCGGACTCTTGTTCGAGTGGCTCAAATCTGCCACTTGAACGTACCAAGTGGTGCGCATTTCCACATCATAGCCAGTCTTGTCAATGTTCTGCGTACGTGAATTCATGAGGACCTCGACGAGTCTGCAGCACTAACTCCGCCTACGTCATTGAGGATGTTGTCGTACGCGCCCCTAAAGGTCAACAGTTTCTCCTGCCGCACATTTCCTCTCACCTGAGACTACGTTATTAGTTCATTGCGCGGACGTAATTTGAGTCAGTACTTTGTACACGTACTGAGCTCTTCCTCCCCGTTCGTTCCTCCGGAAAAAAAGAATGCGCTCTTACACAGGTGGTTGCATAAGCGAGCATTCATTCCTAGTGAACTTTCTCTTTGACGATTGTGTTCTGTACATCGTACACCACTAATGCTCGCACGTGGACGCCCTGCTATATATGCACACGAGTCACTTTCCGCACAGCTCAACGTACTGTGCGTGCGCCGCACGTAACCATGTGTGCTATGTAATACTATGTTTGCTATTGCAGCAATATGCCAATGATTGTTCAATTGTCGCCTTCGTTAGCGATTCTACGAGTACGATATGGGGGTTGGCCTACGAAGGAGGCTCCGCTGCCTCATAAATATTTCACGGCCAACCATTGGGGCAGGGGCAGCAATCGAAACGGGTAGAAGAGGAGTCTGACAAATTGGTGCTGCCTTATGAAGGCACTCGCCAACAAGACTGCTGGTGTAGATGTGAGTACCGGGGCTGTCGTACGTATAACACGTTCGGTGCGCACGTATGTGGCAAAGTTGAGTGGAGCCTTTTTCTGCGAAATGCCCAGCCAACCAGCCAACCAGCCAGCCAGCCAGCCAGCCAGTCAGTCAGTCAGCCAGCTATGCAAGCAGCATGCATATTTCTCTGCGAGGACAGCTACTTTGACACTAGCACATTTGTGAAGGCAGATATTGAGAAATATTAGCGCCTTCATGATCATACGCCGTGGTCACGTGTAAGTACAAGGCACGCCAGCAGAATGGCTGACAGTTGATAGGTAACCATTGGCCATCGCTACGTTCATCTTCTCTCTATAGTGCAGCGCTGAGTGCGCTGCCGGCATAGGAGGAAGTGAATTGCCACTCTAACCGCATACTAAATATCACCTGCAGTATTATGTATGCATACGGTACCGCGCAGTGTACCAACACGCGTACTCGGAGCGTTTTCCGTCACATTAGTAAACACGGTCACAGTCACCAAGCTTGTGCCATTAAAAGAGTGCGTTATGCGACACTCTGTGTTACAAGCACGTGGAATGTTGCTCACAGAAGCAGGCAACCATTGTCAACTGTTACCTGCGACGCACACACGGACAGTCAGTACTGTGGCACTGCAGCCAATCTATTATTCCCCCCACGGAAAATAATTATTAGCCCGAACTGCTAGCATGCAGGCATCCCGTTACTGTTATGACGTGTCACACAGAGGGAGCAGCCCCTATTATTGTAATGAATGCAAGCACGTCAGGAAGAAGAAGCCTTCCAACTACGCGTGGAACAAACACACAATTCGTATTTTATCGAACACTTCTGTACATGCAAACGGATGCATTGTTTGCTTCCTCGGCAGCCAGCACCCGAAGACGGAGGAGCAGGAGGCTGAACAGAGACTCATTCAGTCGGCATGTATGGGAAAAAGGCTTTCCCTTCACTAGAAAATAGCCAGCTAATGTCTGATCTTGACAGCATGAAGGAGAGAAACGGGAAAAGTGTCAGGGGACTAAGGCAGAAAGAATGGGAGAAAAAGAGAGGAAGACCTCTTCTAATGGCCTTGCAGGGGGTAGGTGGTGGGTTCATCATTCTCTATTGGACACATCTCGGCAAAAAGGCAAAAACATGAGCAGTGTGTGTGTTGTGGCAGAAAAAGGACACATGGTGACTTTGCACGACTGGACTGCGATCTGGACGAGGGATCGATCATGTGCGGACTCACCTCACCCATGTAGGTGACGTGCGTGGGAGCGGCCAGATTCTCGTATTATCGCTTTTTTGCACGAATAACGTCTTTATGACTCTTTCCTACTTTTGCATTTCTTCGCGGCCGGGAGGGAGGCGGGGGCGAGGCCAAATATTGTCGCGCTGCATCCAATTTTGGCAACCGGATTCCAATAACATTTGTGCTTTTTTATGATGCCGCCTCCACTCAATATTTTTGCAGCAGTAACTACGATGTCAAGGATGAAGTCGGCTCCTAGAAGCAGCCAATTTCACGTCGCCTCGGGGCTTCTGCCCTAAGAACGAGGAAGAAAACAAGAGATGCACACATCCGATTTATCAATTTCAGTTCTCTTTGGCTGCTCATAGAACGAATGTTGTTTGCCCACTTTTGCGTCCTTAGAAGTTGAACTACTAGTTTCCTCCAGGTTTCTTCATGCGTAACTAATGCGTTTAACCAGACTACGACAGTGCCTATTAGCGTTCGTCGTGTACTAGTACGTGTGGCTGCATGAAAGTGTTCACCAGGCCCAAGGTCTATTGACTTTGCCCTGTCTCTCCGATTGCTTATTGGGTCCCATATTGTTCAATGTGCCCTGAACACCGCCCGAATGCAATGTAATGAAATCAATGTATGGGCAGGTAGACGGTGTACGTAGTCGGCAAACAAAATTAAAAGGGGACACCCGATACCTCTTTACTCAGAACTAGCAAACATGTAAGTACAGCAGCTACAGTAGCCTCTTCCTTAATACCACAGTACGTATTTACAGTGAACAAAGAGATAGATACACAGCAGTGGTGGAAGCAAACGAGGAGGGAAAATCTTTTCCGCAGTATTCCCAAAGGTCCCAAAGGAGAGGGAAAAAAAGAGAAGACCAGTACGTGTAGCATTGCTTACCTCCACAGTCTCATTCTCATTGATGCAGATGAGCGAAGCTCCAGCAATGGCACAGAGATTGCAGGCGGTGGGGGTCTGCGTACCTATGTACAGTCACGTGCAGTAAGTAAAGTTGTGTGTTGTATTCTTTTGCAGCGAATGGCAGACGCGGCTTGGAGATGATTTTTTGGTGGTGGAGTGCCAGTGGTGGGGCTACGTTATTTACTGCATAGACGCGTCAATTCATAAATAGAGTGCCGTATGCTTGAGTGTACATACGAGACAGTCATTTGGTGGCACTAAGTACATGTTTGCTAGCTCTGTTCTTGCTTACAACGCTGCTGGTTCGATTTAGGGCGCCGGCATGGACACATCTGCTACTGGCCACAGTCTCACAATTCTTTATCCCCATTTTGGAAGACCGACTACTGGTTCTCTTCCGAAACCAAGAAGGCGAAGAACCCCTTCCTTCTGGGAAATATCGAACTTTTTCCTTTCCAATTCTACTCTGCCCATTGCCATGCCACTACCTAACCTAACCTAACTGCAGCACTCCTATAGTGAGACAGACATTACCCCCTCCTCCCACACTTTCTCTCTCGTACTGTGTGTGCGTGCGTGCGTGCGTGCGTGCATGCGTGTGTCCAACCTCCGTCTTCATTCCTCCTCTCTCATTTTTTGTGTGTATACGCAAGAGGGAAAGACGAAAAAAGTCGTTTGGCCTTTCTAATATTGCCGGGGAAAAACAGTGGAGAAGGAGCCGAAAAATGAGGTAGTTTTTCGCGTGCCTCTTTCTGCCTCCGCGTACTCGGTCTGTCAGAGCAACGAAGGCCTCGGAAAGAAAAGCCTTTCCCCTACTCATTCGCAGAAGCATGCAACGAAGCTGTGCAGAACAACATGAGTACGACAATGCAACAAACACTACATTGCTTTACACAGTTTTGTCTCCATCTAATGGGCGATCAGTGAAGAAGAAGCCTCTTCTTTACTATGTGTACTATGTTTCCCCCCACCCTTTTCTTGCTTCTCCCTGCAGAAAGAGAAAAAGCCCCCACCGAGAGACACGCGAGACAATATTTAATGGCAGCGACTGCCGATAAAACACGCATTCGTATGTTGTTGCTTCGTCCTTACCTTCAGATGCTCCTTTTTCTCCTGCTTCCTGGTAGACTTTAAACCTTTGCCGTTTCTCGCAATGCTACAAATCTCATGCATACGAATGCGGAGTTGTTGAATAAAGCAGGGTGTGCGAGATAGGAGGAAGAAGAGCAAACAAGGTGCCAGATGGGGATCGTAAAAACACAGGGGATACAAATCTATTTAGCATGGAGAATAGTGCCAGTGAGGCAGCAACGCAGCAACTTTTCCGCCACCTTTGCGTACGTCCTGTAATACTGAATGGTGAGCGTGAGGATAAGAAATAGCGCAAAAGAATGCAGACATTTACGGAAGATGCGCAACGCACAACGAGCCATACACGAGCATTAAACATTCACGACGTTTCTTATCTCTCTTTCGCAGCAATATTCGCCCACCAGCTTCGACAAGTCGTTCGCCACCCGTGAGGTGGAGAAGCACCAAGTGGACTTCAGCTTCTGGGACACCTCGGGTAAGAGGAGGAAAAATTACTGGGCTTTTCCCGGCGCAGACACTGGAAGAAAGGCGCCATCTGCGATACTCGTGAATTCTCTCACTCGCACCACTGATATACTGAGCTGCCCTCATAGCCCAGGCACAACTGACTAGAATACGGGGCGTATGGTGGAGGGTGGAGGGTGGAGGGGGGAAATAAACAGAGAATGGCGTCTCCAAGCTTTATTTATATATGTAATCTGTCGCTTTTGGCGGCCCATTGGAGAAATAATGCCTGGGACCGTGGGCTTATCATTCTTGCTTAACTGCCGCTGGTACAGTTTGAGAAGTAATGATGCCAAAAAGGAATGGAACGCGAGACACCAAAGAAAAACCCTTTTTCTGCCTCGTTTCTCTTTGTGCAGTAGATTTCATTTACCAAGTAGCCTTAAATCTCCCATCCCAGACACGGTTTTGTGCGGGCTGGCAAAGGAGCAATACTTTTTACGTTCTAGAGAGCTACTGGCCTTTATTAAAACTTTGCGTTCTAGAGGGAACGAGGCGAAGAGGTAGTGAGTGTCCTGTGGCCCACCCAAGTGCTTACGTACATTGTGCGCAAGTTGTATTTGCTTTACTTTATGTACTCCGCACTGCTGCCATCTGAGATCTGTACCTTTGGCATTGGCGCTGTCACCACACTTTGACGAGCATTCGACCTCAGCTTCAATGCACCCGCAAGGTGCTCATGTTACTGCTGAGGCGGAGCAGTTGTAGCTGTCCGTCACGCACACCTCTTTAATGCCGGTCGACTTTATCAATCTGCTGAGAATCGCGCACTTTGAATACTCACTCAGTCTGGTTGAGGATGACGTCCAAGCAGTGCTTTCTCGTCTCCGAACCCAACGCCAAAATGTTTCTGGCTCTAATGAAAAAAATGTCTTGTTGGCCACAAACTGTAAGCATAAATCGCTCCATGGTGGGGCGGAGGGAGGGAGAGATCGCTTTTGGCTATGCAGAGGCATGAAGTTGGGGACGTTGAGGGAGGGGGGGGGAAGCCACTCACAAGCAAAGAGGCAAACTTGTGGACGGCCCCGAACGCCACAACGACTGTCAATACAATGCCACTGGCAACAAAACGACAATTCCGCCTTTCTCTCCCTCCCCTCCGGGTAATGAGATGTGTGAGGGGAGCGGAAGAATAAAGGAAGACAGCGACGAAAAAATGCCATTAACGCTTTCTTTCGTCCCTTTTATTGCAGGCTCTCCTGCCTACGACTCGGTCCGGCCACTTTCCTACCAAGAAGCCGATGCCTTCCTCCTGTGCTACAAGATTTCCGACCCCATATCCCTCCATAACGTCCGCAGCAAGTGGATGGTTGAGATCCGGCGGCATCATTCGTCTGCTCCGGTCATCTTGTGCGGCTGCCAGGCGGACCTCCGGAACGATGCACTAACGCTTGCCCACCTCAGCCGCACCGGCCGCACACCTGTCAGCCGCGAGCAGGCATTGGCCATCTGCTGCGAGATCGGCGCCGACCACTACGTCGAGACAAGTGCGAGACGCGATGCCGGCCCTGAGCTCAGAGACAGTCCAGTCGAAGCTATCGAGCTGTGTGCGTCCGCAGCCATCAGGCACAGGACCAAGAATAAAAGTAGGCGGCAACAGCAGCAGCAACAGCAGCAGCAGCAGCAAGAACTCCAACTGCAGCAACAACGACAACAGGAACGGAGGTTCGAGCGTGGTCCACTCATCCATTCATCGTTGTTCTTGTTCGACAACCCGAATTCGATCACGTCCTCTTCTTCCTTCTGTAACATCGCCTTCGTTCGCAGTCCCAGCAGCGCACACTCAAGCTTATCGCTGCAACAGCCTCAGCAGCCACCAGTCAGTACCAACCAGTGTCAACTGCCCACGCTCGCTTTCAAGAGGTCCTCGGCTGCATCAGTCACGTCACTCAAGAGCCCAAGCGACCCATCGATGTCAGGAGAAGTCAGACTTCTCCGGACATTCTCTCCAGAACCGTGCAAAGCTCCATCGTTGATGAGTGAACATGACGAAGCATATCAGAAGCAGGCATTTAGACCATTTTCCCCTTCACCGCAGTCTCAACTGACTCCTCAGAGGCCAGTGAGTTTGTGCGAACCGCTTTCTAGAGCAAGTGATGAGGCCTCCGAGCCCGCCAAGCTTAAGAGGCCCACGACCCTCTTTAAGGAGAGTGGAAACAGTTTCGGCGCATGGAATCAGCAATATCAACGACGGAGAGCCCCATTTCCTTGCAGAGGTGCCTCATTGGTCAGCCCGGGCACCGAGAGTCTTTTCTCCTTGTCAGAGGCGAGCAGTGGCGTGTCTGGGTGCATCAACAACAACAGCCTCATCAAGAGTCCTCAGCTTGATGTCGTCTGGCCCACTAATGCACAAGTGCGGCCTAACGGACTAAGCCGCAGAACGTCTTATCGCACCCACCCCAAGATGGCCATCCCGGTATCTACGCCAATGTCGCCCGTCAGTTCGGAGGTCAGCTTCGACCTGAAGCAGCAACTGAACAGTCCGACCGAATTGTCCTCTATCGCCGAGACGTCTTGCGGTGAAAATTCGACCAAGCAAATCATCTCAGTGGCTGTGTTCGAGCCCAAAAGCTATGAATCGCTCAAAAGTCAAGTCAGCACCTGCAGTAGCAGTGAGAGCTCATCTGAAGACAGTAGCTCCAAGCTCCCTTCAGAGTTCAGCGACGCGTCCTCTATCTCGTTCGTCAACAACAATAACGGCCGCCAAGAAGAGGCTGAAAAGCGCAATGAGAAAGACGTGCTGGAGAACTTTATATCGCCCAAGAGCGGAGTCTACCGGCCATCGACAGGCAAGAAGGGCAGAAATAACTGTGCCATCATGTAGTCAATGAAAAACTCTTCACAAAGTCATTCATTCATATCAGCGAATAAAGTTTTCCACCCGATCCAGTGTGCATTTTTCTGCGCGCCTGCTAATAGAGCACATTGAAGGAGAGAAGGTCTGCAAGCCTTGAAGGCAGAAGTTTCCCTCAAAATTGCCCCGAAGGCACGAAAGAAAGAAACTTTCTATTCAAAGTTGGCAAATTATGCACATCTGCGCTGCTGCCCCAGCAGAAGCACAATATCGTCCTGCTAAGGAGCATTTGCACTGGTGGATTTTTCTTGACACACACTGTGCACGAAACTTTTTACCTACTTCTTATGCCAGAAAAAGTAACGAAAAAAAACTCAATAGTGCTCAAGCCAATTCATCAATCTGCAACATGTGTGAACAGTGTTTTTCTCCCCGAACAGGTGCGGAGAGAAAATCAGTCCGTGCAAATACTCCCGTCGGAGAACCTGCACGATAGCAGGGATCTGACTACCTTGCGCATTTCATATTTTGGCCGAGCCTCTCCCACACTTTGAAGTTTCAGGCTGGCAGGCTGACGTTACCCAGTAATAAGAAAGCATACGTATGTATGATACGTTGTAAAGCAAGCCCGAGTGCAGTACATACATGTGCAGTACAATCCCCCATCCTCCAGCTAAGCCTGCTATATTATGCGGGCTGAAAGAGGCAGAAGAATCTTCCCGGGCCACGTGCGTTGATGATCAAGCCCTAAATCCTTTGTAGGCACGCGCATGAAAGAGAAGAAGAGAGAATCTTCAACATCAGCTACCACAGTGGCATATGCGACACAAAGGAGAGAGACAGAGGGATCTTAGGCAGAAGCATCCAATCAAGCCAGCCTCTCAGATCTCCTCTCCCTCTCAATCATGCTCTTTCCTCTTTCTACGTACATCAATTGTTGCATTCACACAGAAACGAGCTAAGTTTCCGAGAGGACTGAGGGGGAGCAAGAGGGAAAGGAGGATTGAAAACCAATCTTCCCTCTCTCTCCTCCCTTTCTGTTCGTGATGTCCATTGTCAAGTCTTTCTGTTCCTCTTCATCTCTCTCTCTCTCTCTCGGTCTCGAGGCCTCCGACCGAGTTGAGTTGTCAAAGCCAAGCGCTCTCCACTGACCTCGAGGCGCTCCCAGCGATGGTCGACCGACTTGCGACCGGCGTGGACGGCTGCTTCCACGTCGCCATGACGTCCGTCTTGCTGTGCGTAGGAAGTGCACTTCCAAAGGACGCTTGCACGTACGATTGTTCTGGCCAAGGACTCTCAGGTCATTTTCACCCGGATAGAGTTAACGCTGCAGTCGCTGGTCTGATTTTCTCCAGGGTGATGCAAGTTCCTTGAACTTTGCTACGACAATAGTGGCAAAGTGGAAAATGATCCGATGTCAAACAAGCACTCCATCTTCCCCCTCTGTCATCCTGAGGAACACAGTGGAAAGCGAGAGAGGAAAGGAACTCCAGCATTATTGATACTCTGCTCCAACACGTACGTGCATGCTGGAACAAAGGAGAATGTGCACTACACTCGTACAGTGGTATGAGTATGTTCATCATCCGAAGAAATATAGCTTCCATCTCCCAATCAATTCTGCACACTCGCTGCCAATTTTCTTCCTTGGTTTGTTGGATGTGTATGCTATAAAGGTGTAGGGAGCGCCTTCCGTCCCATTTCCTACACTTTCCGGGGCTGAGAGGCCAAAGTTGCCAGCAGCATCGAGCACTTGCTCTCCTCCCTATCTTCACAGACTGAATCGCCAAAACTTTTTCTTCTTCTAAACTTTGTGAGTAATCGACTTTTTTCCAGGCAAGAGGCTCTCCCCCCTTCCCTGGAGATGGAAAATTCTTGAGGCAATTGGGCGACGGCGAACGGCTTAGAACTGCATGTTTTGCCGCCCCCCAAAAGATTGTGCATTTGTGCTTCAAAGAAAGAAACTGAAAAGGCCGCTGTGGTGTACAGAGATTCATTTGAGCCCCAAATTGGATCCTTTCTTGTCGGAAATAGAAAGCTGGAGAGAGGAAACAAAAAGCTAAGACACATCTGGATGTTGACGTCAGGATGTGTGCTCGTGCGTGCTGCCTACGTCGGCTCATAAGGAGGACACCCTGCTCATCTCACGAGGAAGAATTCTATTGTACCTCCAAATGCAGAGGAGATGGTACCGGCTGCAATAATTTGGCGACACATGAGCAGATTTCATTACGTCGTGGTAAGAACAAACCCAAACAACGTCCAAGGACTCAGCCGTGCTGTCCAGCTGACGGACTGAAGCTTCTTCTCCATGGAGAGCTGGACGAAAGCTCGCTTTCCAAGTTAGGAGTATTTGTTGTTAAGTATATTTGCTCACGTAGTGTAAGTATACCACCGTGAGATAAGCTTCCATCGTTCAGCTCGCAGCTTAGCGAAGATGCGATGAACATCATCTTGTTCACTGGACTGACGACCGTCACACATGCTGAGTGCTTGGTACCGAGCGCAAGAAGTCATCCCTGTTATTGGCTGACCCGCCAATAACTCAGGAGTTCGTACTGTTTGACATAGATATGGTAGACCAAACCCTTCCTTGGGCTTGTTGCTGACCGTCGCTGCAGCCGCGATGCAAATCTGGGTGTCCTTGTTCACTTGGCAACTGTCAGAAAATGAGCAAAATCTGAAGCCGCCCTCCACCAGGAATCCCTTGAAACTAGGCAAGTAAACGCCCTGCAGAGATAATGTCTTGCGTTGGCACACTCACTACTAATAGGTCTTCGGTGCCAAAACTGTCCCATCTGACAGTTTTAGGGGGTCCTGGGTCTTTTTTTAAACAATTTTTTTAGTCTTGAAATAAACACACACACATGTATATGTACCAGTCCATTGCGACAACACAACACGTGGCACCCGGAAGGCGCATTGTAAAACAATGACTGCCTTTTCAGCCTTTGACACGATTTTGGCTCAGGTTTTTGTCCCTTCGAGTACCTCACTAGTCACCGGCTGTGTGTCCCTGAGGGTGCGCGTGTGTGTACGCGTGCAGGCGAGAGAACGAGAACAAAAAAGACCCTCCTTCGCAAGTGTCCCCGACAGATTTACGAAGAGGCTTTTTGGCTAGTGAGTACTAGAGTCGAAGGAAGGTTGGAATGAATGTGAGTCCTCGCCAGAAGTCCAAAGAAAATGCCTTTTTACAGAACCTGAGCAGGGTCACTATGCCTCAGTTTAGGAAAGGTCAAGTGGTTCCTTTGTCACTATGTTGGGAGCCTCTTCATACCATAGAATTTGGTACCCAGAGAACGGAGACGCTATTAATAACAGAGCTTTTGTCTCTCCTCGCAAAGTTCTGGCTACTGCGTGATGCTCCTGCCAACATCAGGTCAGCGTAGTTCGCGAAGAGAGCGCCTAACCTTTTAGCATCAATCAACAAGGGTCTCCGAGTGACAGCATTTCTTTCGGACCGTCCTACCCCCCCCCCCCCCTTACGAGATGAATGGGAGGACGTTGCTTGGACTGATTAGGACGATGATTCAGAGACGCACACACACAATCGATGTCGGTCAGACACAAAGGGACGGCGATGCCACGCAATAATAAGACGTGTTTGGAGACATCACATTCCCATTACAGGGACGTTCCTTCCTTCATGTTGGTAGCATACGTGTACCACATACTGTACATACTGTTTGGCGTACCGGACACGTATGTGGAACCAAGGTACGAAGATGGATGAAGGAATAATGCCGGTTTTGTCTGCGCCCAATACAGATGCTTTTATGTAATCTCATTGAGATGCGCGTGGGTGGGTGAGGAAAGACGAATGTACTTATATTCTCTCTCGCTCTACAAGAGGAATGTTTACTACATGTTTAGGAATGCAGCCGAAGGGTTGCATGAATGCTACATCCGGCGGATAAAAAATGCAAGAGTCTGTTGTCCTAAAAAAAGATGGCACATAAATACGAGCATATACGTGTACGACGTTGAGTATTGGCGGATTTGAGCTGGGGCATCCGGCTCCATAGTCAGCGATATAATCAGCACTGATGTTTTTGTTCTACGAGCTTAATATGTAAGCAGTCAGTCACAAATCCTGGCTGGAAGGAAGGCCCGAACTGACGTCAACGAGATATCTATTTTTGGGAGGAGGAAAATTGGATCTACGCAGCTCCTGGCTACGCGCATGAATATCAATGAGAGGTCACTTTAGCTAGCCCACACCAATACATAGGTATGAGTACATACGTAGCGGAAGAGGAAAGCATCTCGGTTTCCTCCGGCCAACCTGGCATCCTCGCCAACAGCGCTATAAAAGCAGCCAAGTTGTGGCCGTCGGTTACCATCCGTCAGTGCAGCACAAAGTACGTTTCCAATACACGGAAGGAGGATGGCTGATGCAAGTACAGTGGAGGCATGCGAAGAGAACAGGCGTGTCTCCCAAATTGTCCTTTGTAATGCAAATAGGAGGAGACAAGAGACGTCGTGCGTCAGCTACACTCCTTTTAAGGGAGCAGCTGAGTAACGATTTATCTTGATTGACTCATCATTATATCCACCGATGGTTAATCAGTTAGGGAAGACCCCCCCTTGATTGACCAGGAGAGCAGAGGCACCCGACAGCTGCAATGAGTGGCGATCCTGAAGACGAGCTGCGTTGATAACCTACAATCAAAACTTGGAATACAAACATGGTGGCAAAAGACGTCAGATGTTTTTGCTCACAAGTCACGCCAAAGATTGGCTAGATGAGATCAGCTGCAACGTCCGTGCAAAATTCCACTACGTGTGCGGTAAAGTGTGGCACTGGGTCTCTGTTATGCGTACGCATATACACTGGAGTAATGTGCACATACTCGTGCGTTTTAGGGGGCAGCAGTGGCATGATAGTCTTCAACGACCGCATAAAAGCAATCGACCTTCTCGGATGGTTCTGCCGGCGGTAATGGCACGCACAGGTAACTATAAATCTACCAGCCAGTACAGCATGTTCCTGCTTTATCGTTGTATGACCGAAAGTGTGTTATCCAGCGGAACAGTTGTAATACCATGACTGCATATGCTTGGTAGATTAGATAAAAAAAGTAACAGCTTGAGCTCATGTTGCTTTTGGGGGGGATGGAAACTTCTGTCACGCCGCGGCTGAAATTGGAGCAACGCGACCAGAATGAACAATTAAAGTTTAGCCAATGCGCCCGTTAAGTTTTGTACCGACCCCTCAAACGCACATTCTGAGAAAACTTTTAGATGAACTAACTGTACGCACAACCCGCAGTCACGTAAACTCCAGGGAAGAGCGAAACGCAACGCCTGAAACCTCATAAGTTTTGCAAGTCGGAGGCGCCAAGATTCTGCTGGTTTTCTGGTGTTGCCTCTTACCGTCTTTTGTGCTAAGAAGAATGATGCCACTTTCATTTGTCCCTCCCTCTCTCTCTCTCTCCTCCCTCTCCTCCTCCGCCACCGCCGCCACCGCCGTCGCTGCCTTTATCTCCAACACCCTCATTCATAATCCTCACATCCATATCCTTCTTGGTTCTCCGCATTCCACAGAGAAGATTAAAAGCTGGGCCGCCTCCCAAAGTTGCCCCCGACTGTGAAAATGAAAATCGCAACGCCAGGTTGTTAAGTTGCCCCTAAAATGAGAGAAAAATCCGTTAATTAAAACTTTGTCCGGGTTCTCCTGGGCATGAACGATGTTTTCCTTTCATTATTCTCTCTCTGCCCCATAATTTCCGCTGTATTCGTGCAACCCTCATCTTTTGTCACTCTCGTAATTACGTCGAGTGTTTTTTCCTGACCAATTCTGTCTCCTCCAGTGGAAAAACGACTCGTGTCAAAAAAGTGAGTATGATATCGTGCGATGGAAGTGGGCGGCCGAGAACGCGACTTGGTCGCCATGCGCGACGGTGCTCAAGTCGGGCTGACGACACATCAGCCTGCACGAGCTGCCTTTTTTTTCTGCTTCACGCTGTAGCCGCGGCCCCAAACTTGATATTTAATCATCAAATGGCGGCAAGCCGGAAGAGAAATCCGCTCTTTGTTTCCCTCTCCCGGATCCCCAAAGCTTCTCCCACCCATTCTTCCGCTCTTTTCGCCACGTAGCAGTGGAACTGAGTCGCTCTGCTGTTCCCGCACACCACGTCCGTCGCGCGTACGTACACCACCAGTAGATTTAGGAAGGCATCAGACTCTAATGTAATTTTGTCTAGTACTGTGTGCCACCCACAGTACCTGATATTGCGCCCTCAAAGTGTTTGCGGGGGCATTTCCCATTGCCTCGTAAATTCCTACCGCTTTCGTCCCTCCCCCCTTTCTTTCTTTTTACTGCTTGCCTCCACTACATTGAGGGGGTGGATGTGGGGTAGGATGTGGATGGGGGGGAGGTTCGTTCACTTCTCCTTTTATGGCATGGAGACGAGGAGAGAAAAGAGAGGGGGGATAAGTGATTTCCGCATTTCTGACAACATTCCAATCAAACGCTCGACAGCAGCACTCAAAGAAAGCTGCTGGGTCTACAGCATTTTCTCCATGCTCTATCCAGAGCTGGCAGATTTAATATCAGCACCGCTTTCCCTCCTTCCTGTCGTCGTCGTCTTTCCATATCACCGACTCCACCACCTTCTTCTTCATTGCAGTCGCCATTTTTTACCGCGTTTCCCCTAATTTAATCCTCACCTGCCAACCTGAGCCCTGCAGACGTCTGCAGGGGATTTCCCAGTTGCCATTTTAATTAACATTGCTAAACTGAACGTCGTAGAGAGCCTGCGTTTGCATCATTAGCACGCTCATGAGCTTAATGCATCCATCGTCCCTCTTTAGTCTCCTTAGGGGGAAGGAGGGGTAAACTTGAGGGAGAGACGACTTTACTTCAAGTTGTCGTGTGCACCCTCCAACGAATGTGTTGTAGGCAGGCGAGTCGTCCTGACGTCACGCCTGCATGTGCTGTGCCTTCGTGTTATGTACGTGACGGACACCACGCGTGTATGGTGTACGTTGCTACACGCTGCGTGACATGATCGTATCGTCAAAAGCAAACGCTTTACTCCTTCCTTATTATTCAGTTATGTGCAGTAAATAGGTAATCTGTGTACTGCTCATGATACGTGAACAAAGGCAGCCACGTAACTGCTATCTCATCCATTGTACCGAAGCGAGTAGTAGCACTGCGTGCGTGTATCACAGCACAAAGATATATTACAAAGGTGCCTGGCAAGATGGGATATATGCACTCCATATATGTAGTCTATCTTTGTACGTAGCAGCCAGCCAGACAAACGCAATGTACGTAGTATCGCCAATGCTATTAGTCAGTAAGCCAGAGAGACCATCTCTCGCTCTCTCCCTCGGTCCCCGACGTTCCAGATACACTATTGTGGGTCACCGAGGAGAAAAACACGAGGAAGAACGAAAAAAAGAAACAAATGTGCCAATTATTTTCACGATCGCATTGTTCATGCCTGGCAGTTTTGCTGTAGTCGTGTTCGTCGTCCCTCAGCTCATTTTTTTTAGCTCCTGACAAATGACGGTGGCCTCGAAGAAGGGAAGAGGGATATGCCAAAAGCAATTCCGCTTAATCTTCGGGTTGCGCGACGAAAAAACCCTTTTATCTGCAGTCCTCACGCCTGTCAGGAGTCGTGTGGATCATTGAAATGGCAGCTCATAGCCTGGCAATGATCATGGGACGCCGAGGGAATGAGTAATTGTGCCTGGGCCTCCAGCCACGTCACAGAACCCGCCGGATTTCGTATGCACGCACGCATCGCTTGAATGCACGCAGCAGTAGGACGTACAAAAATGATCACATTCTCTTTGTGCCATTATCTTATGTGTAAGATACAACGTTCGCACAATAGCGTGTGTATGTTTGTGTCCGACCCTTGATGATGTCCTCGCCTCTCGTCTTTCCTTAGTAAATGAAGAGAGGGAATATTGTGTGCGTGGTCGAGAATCCGACTAATGTCTGCCTCCAGTGCCGCTTATGTCTCTGGTGCCTCGCTAGTAATCTTTTGGCGAGTGGTATCTTGTTTCGTATCTCTTATTGCGCAATCTACGTAGTGCATACGAGCGCTTTATGAGTGCATATGAGCGCTTTATATGTGCATATGAGCGCTTTATAAGAGCATATGAGCGCTTTATAAGTGCATATGAGCGCTTTATAAGCAGTCCTTTTATGATGCTCAATATGACTTTTACAGTGAGTCAACGGTCACCCTCGAGTAGTTGCAATAACAATAACAATGATTGTACTAAGCAGCTTATCAGCGCAATCCATCAGAGGACGCTTGTTTAAAAAGATCAAGAAGAAAGAGAAACAGCGCGGAAAACCATTTACATTTTCGCTCACTGCTCCATTATGCGGCATTTTCATCACAAAAAAGAACCAAAGAATCCTCGTAGCATGCACGAGAACATGGAAAGAGAAAAGTCGAAGAAGGACCGCACAAAAAAAGATTCTTCGCATCTTTCATTTTCTTTTCAGAAGCAGAACAGCATCGTGAAAGAAAACCGGGGCAACGCTGAAAATGGCAGTGACAAAGACAAATTAATGTAAGCGTTAAGAAGCCCTCCAGGACCTGTACAGGCAGTGTAACAGTACTTATACTCAAGCATACACCATGCTCATGTCGTGCACAGTGGAGCAGCAGGAGGACTTGAGCTTCATAGTGGAGTCACTAACCTGTTGGTGTGCTCATTCTACCGAGTCGACGCCAAAACTGAGTGAGACTTTATAATGTTTATATGCGCGCACCCCTGGAGGCTCGAGAAAACTCAGTCAAGCCAAGATTACTGCTATCCCAGATCAGAGATTCTCCCAACTGTGCGTGAGAACTGTTGCCAGGGCCGTGGGGAAATTGATTGGGAAGGGCAAAGCAGTGACGTCATTGACGGGGTAGAGCAGAAACCACACTCACGTCATTCCCTACAGCTCTTTGCAGCCAATGAAGAATACAGGAAGCACCGCTGAATATTATTCACGTTAGATGGCGGCTACTGCCGAGTGTATATAAGGAAACTACTCCACCCGTCAAACAAAAATGCCTTTGTTGGTGGCACAGACTAAACACGGTTGAAAAATACGCTCACCTATTCAAGTCCCCTGAGAATGAATATACGAATACACAATGTTTTGGGCGGGTGGGACACGCAACTGTGCGCGCAGAACATACAAGACCCCTTGAGCGAGGTGTGCAGCGTCTGTACACGCACGTAGCACTAACGTATGTTAAATTCTAATGTGTCTCGGCAGGCGCATTTTCCGTTTAATGTCCCCTCGGCACCGGAGGCTAAGAATGCTAATTCCTTTCGTCACAGTCGCAGCATCATCAGCTTCTCTTGAGAGAGAATTGGGCTGGTTTCTCTCGCCCTCCCAGCGATTGTGTCTGAAAGTAGCCTTTCTAACAACTTGGTAGGAGTATGAGTCATAGGGAGAAATGGATCAGATAGGAGGAAGGCGGCGGCTGGCGACGAAAAAAAAAATGTCTGCGACTCAGCAGACGTTGACGACTGATGCTTCTGGTTTTGCCAAACCTCCCCCGGTTGAGATGAGTTTCCATCTCAGTTTTAGGAGAGTTTTCTTGTAAAGAAAAGCATCTGCTAAGGCGCATTAAGGAAAAAAGAGTCCGGAGAGAGGAAAAGCGGTTGTCTCTCTTAAAGGGTCCCATTGCTGCAGTTTTGGACCCCTTTAGATTATAAGCACAAAGGAGTCTCGTCGCCTCTTTGCTTACTTTCTTTTTGCTATTCCCCTACTGCTCGTTCAATGGGTGGGGATTCTCTCGCAAAACTTGTTTCCCAGTGCATGCACACTCGACAGCGAAATTCAATCTTCCATTCACTTGGGCAACAACGCGTGATCAAATGTGACTTTGGCTTTTATGCTGAGATGTCTTCAACCCTTCCTCCAAGGGGGTGAAACAAGGTGGAATTAATTACGTTTCAGTGACAAACATCTCACTCCGACAGCATCAAAGAGAATCACGCTTCCAATCCGCCGCAGGAACAGCCACTTGACTTCTCCGAAAGTATTCCAGGAGGAGCATGAGCAAACTTTTCAATTGTTCTTATGACTGCGATAATCCTCTCCTCGTAGTCCTCCATGCTCGAGGGTCATTTCGCACGTCTCCAAGAGGTTATAAAAGGGGAACATCCCAATCACCAGCCGCCAGTGGGATCCGGGAAGACGACATTGCAGGAGAACATGAACTTCGCACTCGTAAGAAAGCGTGTTTGGCTACCGTTAATTGTGCATTAGCAGCCGGGTAGATGTATTGATCGTCGTCACTGCCTTCGATTTCTTTTCGATTTCTTTTTTCAGATCATTTTTTGCCTTTGTCTCCTCGTGAATCTCTCTTGCCAGCTGGGCATTAGTATCAATCCTTCGAGCAAACTGAGGTCAGAGCAGCAGTTGTCAGAGGACCATCAAAACGAAGGCCACCTCCTCGGACGCCTCCTGTCCAGATACGGCTACATTGGGTGAGTCCTGTTTCGTACTCCAAGACTGTTGTTGATGATGATGTTGACTTCAACTCTGATCTGACGACAGGATGAAGACCAGGCGGCAGAACGACGGCAACGTCATGGTTGTGCCCCTCCAGCAGAGGGTCGCTTGGAGGAATGTTGGACGAGTGGAGCCAAGGAAATTCCATCAGGATAACCCAACCCCCTTGGAAGAGGATAACTTGTAAGTCGATGATCGTCAAAAGAAGGACAGGAATGTACAGAACTGTAACTGCAACTACAAGTCACTCTTTCGTAATTCCATCTTTAGAATCTTCGACGCTCTGACATCTTACTGAAGAACTCGAACCTGTCTAAAAGTGGAACCCTTCGTACATCGTTTCTGAAATTACCATCAGATGAAACTTCAGCTTCACGAAGGAAGAATGCTATTGGTAGATCACGGAATTTTAGGTGAAGATTTTAAGCCACTTGGGCAAAGACTTTCAGCAGTTTTGGGGTAGATTTTGAGTATTTAAGATAAAGATTTTGAGCAATCTGGGTAAAATACTCAGCAATGTAGATGAATATTCTGAGCAATTTAGGTGACAAAAAACCCACATTAGGTTTTTTGGGTATATTGCATCTTTATTCCCAATGTCTTCAATTTTTTTTATAATTTTTTTGGTGAGGGTTATCCGGAACTCTCAATTGTTCTTCCACTTTTCAAGGAAATTTCTCGTCCCAAAATAAGCATATGAAGTTCTTTAATAGTTCTTCAGGTTGTCACCAAAAATTCCGACCCCGGATTCTCACTCAATTCTTTATTTCGTCTTCTTAAAAGAAGTCTCTATCATGCAAAGGTATTCAACCAAAAGAGGAATTCTTGATGCTCTCCAAAAGATGTGGAATAAATACTTCTGCTGGCACGCTGTAACATTTTGGTGTACGAAGTAGGAAGGACATCGCAGTTGAATATCCACAGTTTGCAAAATAGACAACGGGTGTTTTCCGAAGAGTGCCCCTAATGTTCAAAAGTCGTACATCTTGGCTTCTGCTGACCAGGGTAGATTGAGACGTTACAATATTGCGTGTTGGAGACAATTTCATCCAAAAAGTTCATTTGTAGACACAAGAGCAGCCGCACACTCGTGGACTCGTTGTGACCACTGAACCGCCTCTGACCACACAATGTCAGGGACCATCATGACTTTTGCTCTGGAGGGGGAAAAGGCTGAGAGAGCTCATGCACTCCTCAGAGAAGCTAATGGGAGCCAAGCCCTGAGCCTCGGTCAGGCCGTCCGCTATTTCAAACAGTTCAAGAACGTTTTGTGAGGTTTGTGAGGAGGGATGAGGATGTGCCAAGAAGCCAGCTTTTGTGAAGTGCACGGCCGAACTGGTGGCCCTCATCCACACCCTGATTGATGAAGATTAACAGATTACCATCAGAGAGTTGACCTGTACGTCTGGGCTATCCATGAGGACCGTTTACAAGGTCCTTCATGGTGTTCTTGGCATCCCCAATGACTGCCCCAGATCATTCCCCCCTCCCCCCCCGCCTTCTGACAGATTAACATAACACCAACATCTGCAGGTGCTACAGGGATGATTCCATCAAGCTGCTGGATTATGAGGACATCTTGAACCACTCACCTCAAACGTATGGGTTTGGCTCGCTTGTGCATGGCATCGGGGAGGAAGATAAACCCCGGAAAGGGGGGACCTGAGTGTTGGAACCCCCCACCCCCCGAAAAACTGTAGCCAATTTCACTAACTTTTACCCCCTTAAAAAGCCAGGCCTCTTCGGCATGCCTCCCTCTGCAGCTCGCTTCCTTTTGAGTAGCACTCATCAAAATGGGCAGCTGCACCATTGAATCACTGCGGGCAACACTGGCCCAGGTATCATATGTACTCATTTCGCATCAAATTCCACCCTAACAAGTTCCAGTACAAGGTAGGAGGTCAAGTCATGCTGGTGGAAATTACTTACGGCAAGGACTGTACATAGGTTTCGGCATTCGCGGTTTTTACCCATTTTAACTTGCTTTTGACTTTGTCCCATCAGATTGGACCGATTTAGACTCGGATTGGCTCTGCAAGACTTTTCCCACATGTTCCTAGCAATTTGGCACCGTCTCAGCTTTAAAACACGAATGCAGAGCTGGGTTAGCCAGTCTATTAAGATGCCCACTGTGTTCCACAATCGAGGTTCCTTCATAGGTAGAGAAAAACGTTGAAAGCTATTATTACACTTATCTAAAAGGTACCATAAGACGAGTAAAAGGAACAATTTGGATCAACAATCCTTCGACAAAATGGAACGAAAACGGAAAACGTGGCTTGATTTCAGCAAAGATTTTCAAGTGCTTGATGGCCTTATTACCTAAGCCTGCTTTCGCCTCTGCATTAGGATGCCGCTGTCGTAGTACTGCAGATCTGCACACTGAGCCTTTGGATTTCTAGTGTTGAGAAGGAATTAATAGCGTCTGCATTCCCATTCCTCGAGATATCTGTTTTTAGCTTCTCATTGAGTGCTAGTTTTACCTTTTCTGTCATGTTGACTTGCCTCGTAATATGATCTCATTCAGTACGAGAAATCTTGGGGTACTCAGGAATTGTCTACTTTCTCAAAATGGCAAAACATCACTTTACGTTGAACATTAACGATCAAGTTAACTTTTAAGAAGATACTTATGGATCCCTGCAACATCAGTACCCGCAGAGCGGTTGTCTTCTCAAGCTCGAAGAGAGCAATGCGTTCATGCTCGTACGCTTCCACAGAAATCTGTACTGAAGCAGCTCTCCATGTTCTTAAAGAGTTAAATGCAGGTTCCAACACACCATAGCTATAAATGTTACGCTGCTTCCTGTGTTACTTTATGCTCATCCTGACATGGCCCGAGGCCTGAAGCCCGACCCGGCCTGAACCCGAAAAAAGTCGGCCCGCATGCATCTCGAATGCAGCCTCGGCCCTTTTGTGCCAATGAGGGGAGCTTGGTGCAAATACAAGCTCAAACAGCCTCCAGCTATTTAACCACACACGGTCAGACCGTCGTGAGAAGCACCCTCAGAGCACTGAGAAGTCGGTCTGGATGCCACAGGTGGTGTGCTAGGTGAGCAGTGCACGTGAAAAAGATCCATGCCACATGTCTGGCACCTGATCGGACTGATCCAAATATTTAGGGACGAAAAAGAAGTGATTTGACTCACGATTCGAATGTTTTACCCTTAAAAAAATTCTGTGACTCATCTGCTTGTATAAAGTACAGCTTTCATTTCCAGAAACAGTTTCTTTCTTTTCGAACATTCTCCTCAAGAAATATTACACTGGCAGCGCTCTGTGCGTCAAGTTGTTCCCTTCCTGCAGTGCCATACAACTGTTGTGAAGGAAAAGTACATAGTTCTGGCAGCACTGGATACCAGGAGGCTACTCCAAGTGCAGACGTCTCACAAATCTGCTTACAGGTTTTTATGAGGTGTTTTAGATTTTTCTGGGCAAGATTTCATATCTTCACACCAGTCTGGAATCACTTTTGGGTCATAAGCCCGTTCATGAGGCCATAAGTTGAACTCACCCGTTCAAGTTTATGAGCTATGAGACGCACTCTATGTTGGGGAATGCGTCTCTGCCCAATGTGAACCACGACGCATTGCATAAAGCATTTCTTCAAATTATACAACAGATTTGAATCATATTTGAAATTACCAATTCGAACATTTCGGAGCCGAAAGGATCTTTGCTAAAAAAAAAGTCCTGCTGTGGACAAAGTTAAGGTCCTCCTCGTCTGATGTTGACACTCTGCTGTTAAACCTCTCACCTGCCAAGAACTGGCAATGTAAGGCAGAATTACTCAAGGCCGGAATATTGAGAGTTTTTTGGTACGGATACTATTGGCAAATAAGCACTTGATCTTCAGGGTTCTGGCACTGTTGGAACCGTTTGGTCATTTCGTGCGAATTTTCTTACAAATGTTCGAAATTTCAGGGGCAAGTCAAGGCCCTGTACTGAAGTCGAATGAAGTTGTGCTTAGAAAAAGCTATTTTCGTGAAAAATTAGAGGACTTTGACAGGCTGAGCTGGGACCTGAAAGACCGTTCTTTTTACAGCAAGTGAAAGTAGTTCAAGGCGCGGCGAGCAAATTGAGGTAAAAGTGGAGATTCAAAACTTTTCTCCTGTGAACTTTCTTGAGTTGTTTGATTAAAAAATAATCATTGAAAGTGACTTTTAAATGGCAGTGCTGGCAGCTGCTTCACCTTGGTGCTTTCCACCCTGACAGCCACAAAAGTCTGCCCGGTACGTTGTTCAACCCTAAAGCCTTGAGCAACCGACTCGCCTTATCTTGCAACCTCCCCCATTTCATGGAAGTAGCAGTGATGTGCCAATGGGGTACTTCCTTACCCAAGCTTTAGTCCTTGACATGGGTCGCGACAAAATTCAATGTCCATCGATACGTCAATATCCTTGTAAATGATGCACTAATAGCGGCGTTATCAGTCAAGCTGTGTAGTCTGATACACAGAGACACTCGGGAAGTGCCCGTTACAGTGCGAGGATCTGTAGCAAGTTTCCTTTTCAATCGTCGGCACTGCGCTAAATACGTAATTTCGCTGAAAAAAAGGAAAAAACTACAACTCACTGAGGCCTCAAGAGCTTTCCAACTGTGTAAAATGGTCTGCAGCAGCAGTGTCATGCCCTTGCAGCCACTGCGACGTCTTCACTGCATACAGTGGTGCACCTGTACATACATTTGTCGACTTTTAAGTGGATGCAGCGATACAGCACTAGCACGACTGATACCATCACTGCTACAACTTTTTCTTGAAGCGCGTAGTTTAAGAGTGAAGGTGGAAATGGAGCAAATCTCGAGGTGTCGCGCATACTTTTCAGCCGGATTGCGTGTACAACATGCCTAAGAAAAAGTACCGGCGGATACTTGGACTGCAAAAAAGGTGTGCTTAACAAATATATGAACGTACCCTCATAGAATATCCGCTCTCTGTAACGAACAAACGAAAATTACAGGCGAAATCTAAGCACAGAGATTTTATTCTTTCTGTTCGCACCCATGAATTTATTGGCCCTGTTCGTCATACTTGAGGATGTGGTCTCCGATGATTAAACCAAGATTCTTCTCACTCGCCGACTCAGAGATGCTGTTCCCTAATGTGCCTGAACAGCGTGAGGGGATTGTCTGCGACATTAGAGCAGCCACGAACCTTGCACGGCCTGCCCCCGTTACGGAACATATCCAACTTTACCTCTCCAAAGCTCACGCATTTCTTGAACTTTTTCCGAACTCTGCGTCCAAATACCCCGTAGGCAACGTCGTCTACGTGGACGCGTAATTTCAGTGGCAAGAAGTCCTCGGCTCTCTGAAGTCGAGAATGATTCTTGGTCTTCACGTGATTGGCCACAGCACTGGCGCCACCAATAAGGATCCGAGGGTGGCTACTATGATCACAGCCGACATCACTACAACCCTCACAATCCAAACAGAATTGGACGCGGGGACCTTTTCTACGAGTCCTCGAGGACTTTTTCGTACGCTTTTCCTTGGCCGTCGTACGTCCTTTTTGTTCCTTCTCGGGGTCAACACGGGTTTGAGAAAGACGTTTGGACAAGGGTTTGGGCTTCTCCCGTGGAACGTTTTTCTTCAGCTTACTGACAGCGCCGCAACTGACTTTGGCTCGCTTGGGTGAAGGCTTCGGGTCATCACTAGTAGGAGCGAAGCCTCTCTTTTTTGACGTCGTGGGTTTACCCGGTCTTGAGGGAGACGCTTTTGCACTTTCCAAATGCACCTTTCCAGGGCAATCCTCAGCTGCTCGAAGTCTCTTCAACCTTATAGTAGGGCAAAGGCACATGACGTTATTGCCAGCGCTGTCTGCTAACGTTTTCTCCAGTTTGCTCACTGGTACGGAGCACGACTTCAAGGAGCTGTGGTCTTCCTTGATGTGTAGTTCATCTTTCGAACTGTCGGCCTGATGCTCCTCCTTAATCTGGTTTTCTTCTGGATAGTCCAGCCCTTGCTGTTCGTTAACATGTTTTTCATCTTTCAAACTGTCGGCCCGATGCTCCTCCTTAATCTGGTTTTCTTCTGGATAGTCCAGCCCTTGCTGATCGTTAACATGTTTTTCATCTCTTGGCCAGTTCAGTCCCTGTTCTACGGTTACTTGACTCTCTGCCTTCTCGAGCTCGAATTCTTGAGTAACAGGGGCAACTTCTTCCAGAGGGAATGGTTCTTCCGTAACATCGCTTTCTTCTTGTGGACAGTCCGGCACCTGCTCTTCGGTGACATATTTCTCTCCCTGCTCACACTCTTGGCTGGAGTTGCCGATCCAGTGACAGTCCCCGTGCTCTAATTCATCCGTGCTGTCTTCTTCTTGATCAGCAACGTAGTCGCTGTCATTGTTTTTCTCTCTTTCTCCGGTCTCGTCCTCTTCCTCCCTGGCCTTATCAACCCCTGAGAGTGACCTCAAGAAGGTCTCACCCACCATGTTGTCAGAGTTTTGTACGGTCAGTGCTTCCACTATAGCTGAGGCAACCTCCTTTTTAAGGTCTTCTGGCATTGAGTTCTTGGCGCAGTGATCGGTCAAGTAGAGACTGGACGGTGAGATGTACAACCGCTTACACTGCGTGCACTGGACCTGTTTGCGAGCATGGTGGCGATCATAGTGTAGAGCAAAAGCTAACGGAGAAACACATTGTCTGAGGCACCTCACACATTTGGTGGGCTCTTTACCGACAAACTGTTCCCCCAAGAATGTCCTTAGTACCGTACAGTGGACGTGGCGTATATGAAGCAAGAGAAAAGTGGCGTGGGGGAAGATTTCTTGACATATTCGGCACTGCACAACGTTCAAGATATCTTTCTTGGAGAGGAATGTTTCGTAGGCGTGGTCTTCATCGAGGCTGGTCGCCGCCCTTGAACTCGAATCCTCTTGGTCTTGTTGCTCTACAGCAGTCACTCTGGCATAGGTGGTGTCCTTGCTGCCTGTTAGCTCTTTTAAGAATTTTCGTAAAGATTCGTTTCTGGCAAGGGGGACTTCTTCTATCTTGTCGTGGATGTTGGAGATAACTAGTAAACACTGAACGACATCATTGTCGCAACCTTGTCCCTCAAAATTCTCTCGAAAGAATGTCTTGATTAGCTCCATGTCGATCGCAGTTGGATCTAAGCTGTTGGCATTGCAAAATTGCAGGTAACGCTGAAGAGAGTCGCACCTAAGTTTGTGCAGTGGGCTGTTAATATGGCCTTCGCAAACGTCTCCAACATCTGACTCACACAGGTGGCAGAAAGTGGTGTCATCGGGGCCATCATCTGGGAGCATGACTCTATTAAACGCTGGAGCGTAGACGTTTCTCACATGTCTGGTATTGAATTGGTGAAGCTCCAAGTAGATAAGGCTCTCAAAGAATCTCTTGCAAAGATTGCAACTAAAGACCTTAGCAGAAGTGCAACGAGTCTTGGTAACGAAGCAGTGCTTGAAGGATGTGGCATGGTTGGTCATCTCCTCAACTGCATGGCTGCTGAAGGGACAGCTGTAACAGATGAAGACAACGGGTTTTGCCTTGCTGGCCATCGTCAAAGCCTGCACTTTTTTGTCGACTTCCGGAACGTCGAACAACTCCACTCCGTCGACAGAATCATGTATCGAGGATAAGGTAGTACTGATCTTGTGGAGACTTATTCTAGTTTCGGCCTGATAGTCTCGATAGGCGAGGTCCAGATAGAAACAGATGTCCCCCGGGGTGCAGGTGACAGGGCAGATCTCCCGCAGTCGGCAGTACTCGAGGAAATCGCTGATGAGGCGTACGTTGTCGATATGCTTCTTGGTGATGATGTGCGCGTCCACATCGCTTACAGATATTTCGAAACAGGGCTCGCACGTGTTCACAGAATCCTCGGTCACACAGCGTTTTTGGCCTTCCTTGCCTTGAAGCCAGCGATTGTAGATGTGCGTCTTGGACAGCGCATGCAACGTGAACACGCGGGAGACCATTTCAATGTTGGTGGACAGCAGTTTTCGATGATATTCGCAAAAACGGCAGCTGATGACGACGCCATCGCTTTTGAAAATGCCGTCGTGGCAAAGACTAATATGTGTCACCAAAGATGATATGTTGCCAAACAGGCGATTGCATTGATGACATTCGATGCCCAGGTCTATCTTTGCATCGGAGGAAATGGTGGTCTCTATTACATCGACGGTGCCATGGCCAGGAGTACTCGATTCACTCTGAGAGGTCATCGGCACAGGACTATTTGTGTGGCTTCTTTTTTTCAATGACTTGCAGATGTTAGCCAACCCGGCCGATTTGGACATCTCGGTTCCTTGGGTCTTGTCAATCTTTGTCAAGAGCTTGGGGATGGTTTCCTGGTCCATCCAAACTTCACCTGAATTCATTTTAAGAAAGAGCCCAACCTGAAACACTAAGCTCTTCTTTATGTTGCGACTGCTGCAGAAAGCCAGGAAAGAGTTGAACGCCTTGGCAAGCATGGAGTCTTCTTCTTCGTCTTGACTCGAATCAAGAGTGTTAACTGCTGCTGTCTCGTTTTCACTGCTACTCTCCTCTTGTTCTAGGGGATCAGCTACACACTTGGTTAGGTGAACATTTGAAGGAACCACCATACGACTTGCGTAGCCCTCTTTTGTCTCTTTGAGGAGCTCGCCTAACAGCGCGTCCACGAAAGCAGCGTGAGCTTGCGTTAAATGAGTCTTCATCCTCGAGACGTCGTCAGTCCTCGTCTCGCATGAGACACGGGCTGGACATGTTGGCAAGTTCTTCAGGATTTCTACTGTCAGTACTTGACTGAAATGTGCCTCAACAAAATGACTTTTGAGAAGTTCATACGAAGAAAACTTCTGGGCGCATACGTGGCACTGTTGTTGTGGCACTTGTCTTTCTTCTGGTGACTTCTGGTGCTTGCGCTTCATAGAAAGTGTCGTCATGCAATCGGCAATCCCACCATGCACAATTCCCATGTGAATTGCTCCACAATTGAGAGGAATCAGTTTCGAACAAATCTTGCATTTGACACCTGATGTCAACGTCACACAGTTCTGAAGGAACTTCCGCCAGAGTTGAATGTAGAAGTGCTCTGTCACCATGTGGAGCTGAACGGCCTCCTTTGTACTGAAGATAGGGGAGCTTCCAGGTGGACACACATTGCACTGTAGCTGCATTCGATCCTTTTTGCGCAATTTAATGAGATTCCAGCGTGCTGGATCAGAAAAGGCATCTTTTCCGGCACTTATCAGCATGTCCATGGCACGGTGATGATCGAATGCGTAGTGATAAAGCAAGCTGAAGTCCCAGGAAGCACCTTTGCCCTCAGTGCAACCAGATATCGGACAGTGGTTGTCATCGCCGAAAGCCACTTGCAACAGTTGCAGCTCCCTCGTCATGGCGTCTCTGAAGTGAGTCAAGGTGAGATGCGCGACCACGCTTCTGTCACCCCTGAAAAAAATGTCGTATAGAACAAGATATCTGAAAACTAAGAAGGCATTGATTGCGGCGCTGTTCCACAACTCCTTCCTGGTCTTTGGACCGCTCATCGCAATTGGGAATGTTGTTATCAAGCACAGAGAATGCAAAAAGAACATACAGTACATCCTAATAGTTCTGGTCTCTTTTAAACCTTAAATATCTTGTTTATGAAATGTCATTGTGAGCTGGCAATGGTACCATAATTTTTTGCAGTCTTTAGCGTTGCTTGGCCAAGAAGGCGGCAAAATGCTAGATTCCGGAACAATGGATCTGGCCAAAATTGCGATCAGTTCCTTCGCGGCAGGGCGAAGGCTGAAGTCTACTGGAGGTATCTCCAGGGCGGCCCGGATGATCTCAAGATGAAGATTATCGAGGTCATTGATGTAATCCCCATCAGCACACTGTAAAACACAAGTTCATCAAGGATCTGCACCAAGTTGTCACATTACACATCTGATTTTGAATCATCTCTGATGAACAATCTTTGAATTGATTAAATAGTCTCGCCAAATTATTGGTGGAATTTAAACTTTAAAATTTGCCCCAAATCCACAAATTTTATGACTGCATTTTTTTTGCAGATCAACGAAATCTCTGAAAAATTACCCCTCCAATGGTACCATTGCCAGCTCTCTGATGAACAAGGTATTCAAGCTTGAATATATTTTTGACTTTTGGACATACTGTATGAGCATATTGGGCAAAGTCAAAAAGTGAAAATTTAGGAATTTCGCTGAGGGCATCTTATGTGATTATCTCATGACAGGTAGGTGAGGCTTTCTAAAAACTGAATCTCTTCATTCTTTTTTACTAGAATGTCTTCAAATGGAGGTCACGCTACAAGTACAACACTCCGCAACAAGTGAATGGAATTTTACTTAGCCAAATCCATATGTATGTTTCTTCACTTACCTAATCCCACTGAGTCCGCAGGTTTTGATCGGGCACACCTTGGATTCAATAGCGAGTTCGTCCTTTTCGGTTGCCATGTGGAGAACTATCTCATGATCCACCGTCAAGTGGTAAAGCAGGTCTTTCCTAGTCATCATGTTCTTTCCACAAGACAGGAAGGTGCAACGGTTCGAGACAACCTCTTTTTCCAGCCGCTCCTTGAAGTGGTAGATGAGTAGGTGCTCAATCATTTGCTTTTTTCCATCCTCGCCGCTTTTGACATCCACCAGACAAAGTGGACACTTTGTGACGGGAAGACTGACTTTCCATTGCGCCTGCATTTTGCTGAGGCGGTGAGTTAGGTTGACCACAGAGCGCAAGAACGCCTGCCTTGTGTTGTTGGTCGTGTGTCTGCTGATATGCCTGACGTGATCTGTCCTCGTATTGAATATGAATCCACAATTAGGCATGTCGCAATGACAAGATTCTAAAAGCGGAGGCATGTGGAACATCGCAATATGAGCAAAAAAATGGTGGCTACGGATGTGAAACTTCAAGGGGCAGAAGGGACAGCGAGAGAGTTCTTGCTCGTCAGTGGGAACCTCGGCCACAATGGAAATGTCATCTTCTGGAGTTGTTCTTGAAGCATCACTGGTAGCTGAAGTAGTTGTGGCAGGAGCTTGATTTATTAACGGTTGAGCCACTGCGTGTGATGTCGACGGTTGTTGGAAAACCACCACGCGCTGTACGGGTCGAACAACTGGAACTGCAACAGCTGGTGCACACGTCACCGTCGCGACTTGAGGAAAGGGTGTCACTTGCATCTGAGATGGCGCTGTTGACGGAGACGGACCAGCCAGTAACCCACGAAGCAAAAGTGCATGAGATGGGTTCACTTCCTCTGGCCTACTGACAGCGACAGTCTGAGGGGCCGGTAAAATGGGCCTCAAAGTTCTCATAATCCTTGTTGATGAATCTGCCGCTGAGATCTGAGTAGTTTCTACAGCGGCGCTATTTTCTTCAGGCTGCAGTCGACTTTGCAGACCCTGTTGCTGTGAAACTTGGTAAGGCTGCACTGCTTGCTGAGATATCGGTAGTGATCGTGATCGACGATCGACAAACTTACTGAACTCTGCAGGCATCTCAAGAATTTTGACGTACGTTTGCAACGCGCCGCCGCTAAGTTGGTAAAGTCGCTGCTCTGTTTCAACTGCATCCACTCGCAGATTACGGGCGGCTGAAAGCGTCTCGATGTGGTTCACCGTCGTCTTCCTCTGGATGTCTGTCACGTGCCACCCCTGTTGCGGGCTTCCATGTCTTAGGTGGCTAAAGAGATCTGTCACGGTAAAAGTATTCTCAAAGACGTCAACGTGCATGATTTGGTTGCCCAGCGTAGCATAGGAGATGAGAGACTCTTTGCGGACGTTCCTTACGTACTTGCTGACGTTGAATAGTGACAGCGATGTGACCGCAAAAGTAACTTTGCAAGAGACGAGGCTCTCCATCTCTTCAGGAGTACAAGGCAGGTCTGCTCGGATCGTGAGGTCGTTGTAGTGGGGGAACTTCAATCTCATTGTGGTCGGCTTGCTCTGCGACGGGAGGCAGACGAAGCTAACGTCTCTCCAATGTTCGTTCGTCCACGGTAGCGAGGTAGAGTTGACTTCAGCAATGAATAGGTTCACGGACGGAGCTACTGAAGTCAGTATCAAATAAGGGACCTGACCGCTCCCCTTTTGGGAAATGGTGTAGCGAAACTTGACAAGCTCGTCAGCGTCGTTGAAGATCATCGGTTGCTCCTTAGGCTGTTTTTGTGGCGTACCTGCTTCAGGAGACTGAGGTGGCACAGTGAGTTCTGCAGTATGCCACGATGGTGGAAACGCATCTCTAGAGCTGCTTTGGCTTGTTTTACTTCTGTCGACGTCCCTGTCCTCGCTGACAAACAACGCCGCCGGGTCTACTGCAAAAGTCTTGAGCCTCAGCCCGCCGCCACCCGTCGTCGTCGCCGAAGCAGGCTGTGGATTATGACTTTTCGGAAGAGTTGAATCACTTGTAAGTTGTTCAGAGGCATTGGGCACCACTTCCGCAGGGGCATCATTGGTTGATACAGCGACCGGCGTTGCCGCGACTGCTTCCAACATGGGGTACCCTGGCGATTTCGACGAGTCTGATGTCGGGGTATCCACGTACTCTTGCATAAGCATTGAAATTGACTTAGGTTGATTCACCAAGACGCTGAGATGAACGGTGGCTGTGGGCTTCTTGAACACCTCATTTGGAGCTTCGAGATGAGCCACCGTCGGCAAATCCACACAAAGGTCAACATTGGAAGTGGTTTCGATGGCCTTTGAGGTAGATGGCTGGGAGAAGTTTCTACACATCTCCGTCGGAGGAGGGTCCCTGGAGGTTTGGAGGGTCCCTAATCGAACCATTTCCCCATTTGAGGCACTTGTCAATGGGTCATGGTACATTGCAGGCGTCGCACAGTCCGTCCACATGACCTGGAAAGAGAGGGTGAGAGATATCAGAGCATCATGGATAGATGGTCATGACGATAGAGATGCTCTTGCTTTTGATCACCGCTGCCGGCTTCGAAGTTGTGACTGATTATTTTGCCATCATAATCAAATCAAACTAACCTAACCAAAGATAACCGGCGTAATCGTAGCGCAGTCCAGGCGAACCCCTCGCAGCAGAAGCGGACAGTCAGTGTGTTCGTGGCGAGTCTAGCGAATCAAGCGAGTCTAGCGAGTCTAGCGAGTCTAGTGAGTCTAGTGAGTCACAAAGGAAGCAGAAAAAGGTTTCGTCCGTCCTCGGCACAAGGGAGATTTTCATCGTTGACAAACTTGAGCTCACGTCCGGATTCGCCTATGGATGACCGAGTAATGGGTTTTAAACCTAACAACCGAGGCCCAGTCCAAGGCCTTTTCCAGGCCTGAGACAGAAGAAGGGGGTATCAGGGCGCCCCATTGATTTTTTGGAATCCTGCTCGCTGTGTAACACTGAGTAAGGTTAAGCTATAGTAGGTACACTAAGCTAGGGTGGCTGCACGAAGCTAGAGAAGGTAAACCAAGCACTAACATCAAGTCCATTGATGTGATCAAGTTACTCCAACAGTCAACACAGCTGACTTGGCCTCAGCTTGAACTACACGCGCAGTGTGCTTACCAGGCTGTTATTTCCTTCGTTGTCCGTGTCGTCCACGACGTTGTCCGAGGTGAAGGCCAATCTGGCGGCCGGGTCCTCGGTGACGTCGCGCAGGGCATCTGCGATCACCTGCTCCTGCTCCTGTGTCATCGGCACCTCCGGAGTCTCCATGAGGTCCTCTCACAAGATCTTGGATTCCCCAACGAGGCCGTCTACATGAGTGTTTCTTCCCCTCCTCTGCTTCAACACATCCCTCTCTTCCTTCCTTGTTTCACTGCCGCGGACCTCGACTCTCGCCTGCTTCGTCCACGGTGACTGCGTCGGTTGGCCAAATTGGCAGCAACCACCCAGTCAGCAAGGGCTGCCGTCCGCCTTGGACGACCGAACAGCTGTAGAAGAAGCTCCGTACCGATGAGTACCTAACGTCATAGTTTTGTCCTATTGTCACTCCTTTTTTCAGGCTGATAGCCAATTAACTTTTCAGGGGCGCATGTTAGCTAGGTTAGAAAATTAGCAAAATTTTCATTTTTGGGTCTAGCCCAGTATGCGTATATAAGGGGTTATACTTTATGCAAAATCTATGAGTTCATAAAATATCATGTCCTCATATCTTACGTACTTTGTACATAATCGAGAGCCCGTAATTCATTTGCCTCGTGCTAAATGCTGTAGCATGCATGCAGAACTGGCTGGAACTCTCCCTCTGTTTTTAATGCAAGTGACCTTTATTATTATTATTTTACATGAAGGTGACAAGCATTTTGGTTGCTGCAGTATTGTCGTTCATGCACAATAAATGCGCCGCGCACATGTTTATACAGAATGCACGTAAGACTTACATTCTTTTGGGTTCATCTGTCAGCTGTCTGCGTGACTACGAAACTGCCTATACGCAGTATAACAGAGGTTCGTGGTTGCTGCCTTCGCTGTCGTCCCAAAAAGGAGGGAATTGTCGTCTAGCGCGCTTTAGCCTGAAACAGAAATAACGCAACTGCTGTGAAGGAGGCGCCTGACGAGGAGGGTTGACACTTGCATTGGACACGGATTCGGTAGTGGAAGACAACTTTAGAGTGTTTTCTATATGGTAGAAGTGAGTGTTATTCCGTTTTGCGGCTTATTTGCACTGGGATCAAATGGATTCTTGCCTGTGCAGTTACTCTTGTAAAGCAGTGAGTTACGCAAAGTTTTATGTGTACCCTGATGTTAATTCTGAGGTTCGGTGAGGGACAAATAGACGTTTCCGTTGTTCACTTTCCAGCATATGAATAGTTTCGTATGTTCACCTTGTTCGTCAACGATGACTGGAATGTACTATGTTCTAAATATGGAAAGGACGAATCTTGCCCGTTTATCTGTCGTCCCTGTAATTCATCAATTCATTAGCCTTCATACCTGGAAAATGTTCGTGGACAGGTGTTTCAGATTCTGGGGATATGACCTTTGTCACACCGCACACAAGCAGGCTCTTTATCTGGCAGAGCAACTGTTGTCTCTGATTACAACAAAGAACCAGTGCGTACAAGTTTGCACCAGTTTATTTTAATACTGATATCTGATCTAGTATTTTTTCCTGATAGGACCTGTGAGGATACAAGTTGTTAATGTTAACTGACGTAAGGTGTCACCCTTGCTTGTTCAGCTCTGCAGACATTCTTAAATTTGTAGAGTTCTAGTCCATACCCTCTGAAATAAATGAATCCTTCGTAATGTTGTGAACTCCACTGCCAAAAATTAAAGACAGGGGAGCCCGTTTAGGCGGAACCCCATCTGTATCTTGTACCATCCCAAAATTAAGAAGAAAAGGATGGGAAGGTGGTTCCAAAAGGCGCTAGGAATGCAGCAGTGGAGGAGTTGTGGCTAGCACATCTCTGAGTGACAGATTCAATGGCAGGCATTCACATCCTGGTCAGGTGGACACAGTATCAATCTGCATCTTGTTGGGAAAAGATGGGGGCACTTTGTGAAATGTCCTAAAATAAAGAATTAGATGGGGGGAGGTGTCTTTGGAACCATCCACCCTGCAGGGAGATCTGTCTCACAAGCACTCCAAGTGCCCCACCCCCACCCCATCATACAGCAGTTTAGTCCCAAGGTTGCTGTACAAGCAAACAGGGTTTTTCAAAGAACTTTTCCAAAAAAAAGTCCAAAATCAGCCTACTGTAGGGTGACTTATATGGTGACTGGGCATGATGCCATAATGATGAATAACCGATGACATGGGCATGCTACGATGCCTGTCCATGTCAGCGAATATCCGTTGTCGTCTCCAATACATTTATTTGAGTTCGTGTTTTACCCAGCTTACCGCGGCTACATGTAGGAACCGTGATCTACATTAGTGGATCTCTAGTATCCAGGTGCGCAATGGCGATAACCTCATATGTGAGCTCGACCTAGTATAGTGGAATGAACTCAGCATGTGGACTAGATGTAACAAGTATACATGTCTTGCCCTTGTTTGAGTGGCCCTCGTTTGAATGTTGCAATATGTGATTAAGGATCATTAGGGCACATCCTGTATAGACAGATTTATGCTGCTCTGTTTGATATGTGATTAAGGACTATTGAGGCACATCTTGTACAGAATAACAGGTAATTTGGAAAGACTACACATCTGGTGAGAAGATCACAATTGTACAGGAGGAGAGGAATATAAAACAAGAAAGAAGAGGAGAAGACTCTCTCTTGGCTCTTGGCTCTTAGCTCTTGGCTCTTGGCTTTCACACACAAAGCAAGAGAAGGAACAAGCCCCTAGGATCACACAGCCAGAAGATCAGGGAAAGATTGTCAAACGGAGACCGCACCTCCGATATCAGAGTCACTAGCACTAGTTTGATCATTCAATACACACTATTTTACGCACGTTGTTTACTCAAAGTCCTTCATTTCAACCACCAGGCGAGGTACCGAGACGGCACCTCCATTACACTAGAACCCTACTTATTATTTAAATTACTCCAATGAGCCTTCACCAATGGTGCAAGTCACTGGACTCTGCGCCCCCTGGTGGAAAGTGTCCAGTAAATGTGGATGATTTACGCATACGAAATGAATCCATTACCCGCTCCTGGGATCCAGCAGTGCTACTAGCCACGTGCCTTCACCACCAGCCAAGGGAGTGAGCCACAGACAGTCCCTATTGGTGTCGGCGCCACTTACCCACTCGATTCAACCAGCTACTGGGC
>JAAUXU010000308.1_pt1 | contig 106493 bp, 112 predicted proteins | sample 7278151 | NCBI WGS metagenome assembly JAAUXU01 (sample SAMN14350113, study PRJNA611818) | marine sediment metagenome | isolation source: surface marine sediment (1.8m) | place: French Polynesia: Moorea | collected 2018-08 | reverse complement strand
TGCATGTGCAGGATGTACAGTACAATACAGACACTACTCGTACCGCAGTATGCACATGTACGTAAGGTACAATACTCTAGCGCGCTCAAGCACAAGTACACATAGCTGCTACGTACACTTAAGTTAGGCAAACCAATTTCATTTTACCTGCGTCTTCTCCCTGCAGCATGATGGCGGGAGGCTTCTTTCTACTCCCCTGCTGCTGCTGTTGCTGTTGAGAATGCCTCCTCTGGTTCCCGTCTTCCGGATCTCGCCCTGCGTCCGCCCACCTCCTGGTTCTTGCCCAGCGCGCGGAGCTGAACAACCGCAACAACAAGCACAGCAGCAAGAGGAGTAAGGACAGGCAAAGGCACAACCCTGCCAAGGCGGGCACACTAGAACTGCTCAGGGGACCTGAGCCATCTGCAAGAGTAGGAATAAAAAGGAAGTGTCTAACAGTGACATGCACGGGTGACAATCCCTCTTCTACTCTTTTCTGCTTCATCATCATCGTCATTCCTCACTCAGTTCTAATTTCCTGTGGGAACATCCACCGTCTGACCACCGGCTCTTGGGAGGTGTAGTGTACGTATACATGTATGCTGTCCTGCTTACCTAAGAGTACGTATGCATGGGCTGGTCAATATGGATGGAGTCATGCGGATTCATCGTGCATTCACTGTGCACCAGTATTGACAGGTGCACTATTCATACTGGAGGCCCACGTACTCAACATCACATACACGTAACACTATTGGAAAATATTCATGCACCGTCTTTCCTCCATTAGAAAGGCTGAGACTACTATTTGATGCTGATGCCCAATGGGATGGAGAGCCTAACCTAACCTAGTATTATAAGAGTAAAAAAGAGCAAAACTCAACACTAGCCACTAACTTGCTGCGCCCCCCTTGTCTGCAGACTCAGGTGTTCATTGTGTCACCAAGAACGACTCTGAAAGCAATGCGGAAACAAAGAGCATCACACAAATCCCACACTAATGGCAGGATATTGAAATTTACAGGGGACGGGGCCACTGTTGAGGCCATGGATTAAGGTGGGCTACGATTCCAATAGTGCTTTCCCCTCCTTTCCCCGGGGGGCCACTATTTGAGCAGGAGCTTCTAATCGAGGAAAGACGGTATTTCTTTGGAAAGCACTATCTACACAGGCGGCAAACAGACACACAGAATCCAAAACTGGCGAAAGTACGCCACGAAGTTTAAAATGGAAATTTGCTGTCAAGATCTCCGCTAAAAAAATTCGAATTTGCATATCGCCTCCACCCTGTCAGACTTCTCTGTAAGTGTGCATGACATTTCAGTGTAATGTCTGTGCATAGGTTCAAGCCCTTCTCCGCAAAAAAGAAATATCGAGACTCTAATTTTAGAACTGGTGATGGACGACGAAGGAACTGGACAGACTTCATGTATTCTTAATGTCAAGACTGTATTTTCTTGTGACGTCTTTCGACGGAAATTTAGTCAATATGCTTACTTTGCAGTCTACCGGTGACAGCGTAGTGCTACTCAGTACCCCAGCCAGGCTATCCCTATCTTGTGTCCTAGCATTCTCCTTTGGCAACGTCACTGTTCCGCACACATCCAAACATTGTATTGCCACGTATCGTTATGTAGGAACTTCTCTTCGTTGGCAAGGTTGGTTGGCTGGCTGGCTGGCTACATGTGTCACTTTACGTGGACATGAGTCAATGTCAGTGAGCAGATGAAATCTCAAATCCCACTGGAATCTCATTAATGTATCGAGAGCGAATCAATTCCGTCGCCGCAACAATTACAACTTGTGTCGTGGCTCACCTGGCACACAGCTCAACTCATCCTGATAGAACCCCTGTCGACAAGAGCACACGTTGGATGAGTGGCAGTAGGATTCAGGGGTTCTCTCAGTGCACTGAATGTCGTACTCGCATGACTGCTCCAGCCGCTTTCCTATAGAAAACAGAGAAGGATAAGTAAGACCTTTGCGATGATGAAGACCGTGTTATTCTTGCAAGACCTTCTCCTCCCGTCCCCCCTCCCCCTTCGTGAGAAATGGAAAAACGTCTACTGCAGTTGCGGAGACCAAATCACAAAGCTGCCTTTCTTTCTTCCATGATATTGTAGTTCTCCCTGAGGCGCCCTCGTTCTCCTCTACTACCTACAACGGCCGCGTCGAAAATAGACCTGGTCGAATCACGGCATGAGAAAAACCTTGATAACAGTTCGCAAAAAAAGCAACAAAGTCCCTCATAAAGTATGAAGGAGCTCGGTCACCGAGTACGCTTTTCTACATGACTTGCTTTCAAACACGACAAAGAAGCCCACGTCAACCACAGTTGAGGTTTTTCTTCGGATGTAAAGGTCTGTTCTGTCTCTGTGGCTGCTGGAGAGAGATGCCAGAAAGCCGATAATGCAGGACGCGCAAGACGCCTCCTCGGTCCTCGGCAAACAGATCCCTAATGAGATCTGTTGGAGAAAAACATTTAACCGTTTCTCTTCCTTGCCTAGACAAATAAATGCCCGAGTGGAAGAAACTTATCCATGTGTCCTTATCAGCACTGGCAGCGTGTGTGGATGTGTGGGTGGGTGTCCGTGAGCCTTAGTTTTAATGACCTCTTTCTCTCTCCTTCGCTTTCAAAAGCTTTTACGTGTTCTGAATAGGCTTTCTGTATGAGGGGCACGAGCAGAGAAATCCTCTCATCAAGGCTCCTCCCTTTGTCTTTTTGGTGGCGGCCCTTTAAAAGGCCCCTCCGGTGTAGATGACTTTTTCTGTCATCTCGTAACCATCATCTCTGGAGTGGGACACACACAGCAACGACCATTTTCAGTGTAATTGGAGACCAGGAGGTCCCCCTTTTCCAAAATTCAATGTGAGTGAGCGTCTAACTCGAAAAAGTTCCATCTAGCAGAGGCGTTCGTATCTTGCCGCAGCTGAATTGACTCTGTCCAGGTGCCTCTTTCAAGCTGCCACCCTGGGTATGTAGTGCGTCGTGCGCAGGAACGTAGACGTCCGTGTTCACGTAGGTGTAGAAGGCGTTGAAACTTGTGTGCAGTGGCAATAACCGCAATCACGACGGTCCAATCTCGAAACCTAACGTAAAGTGAAGACCACTCCGCAGGTGGTCCCTACCACTTGAGCACGAGCCAAATGCTGGAGCCGTGCGTACTCCGCGCTGCTGGCCTGCGGCAGGCAGTACGTGGGTGCACACGACGTGCGCGCACGATGTGGCCGAAGCGGTGGTGGGCGCACTGTGTATTCAGACACTCGAGCGGGCGCCATGGAGAAGCACGAGGAAGTGGCAGTATCAGGCAAGAGCGATTGGTGCTGCAACGCACGTAGCTACTACTACTGCTCTCTATTATTCCGTTCTTTGGGTGACAACGGCCCTGACGACTCAGAACTGTTAGTAGCCACTCGAGTTATGCTGTCCTAGTGCCATTGTGATAAGGCCAATTTCTAGGGTGGAAAGAGGCGTTTCATTTTCTCTCCTCTTGCAAGAGAGAGAGAGAGATACCATTAATCTCCAGGGGAGTTTCCTTCTCAACTTAATGGGCACTATCTTCCCTTTTGAAGAGAAGAGTTGAGGGAAAAATGGTGAATGCTTGGGCTGGTGCCATGATGTCGCAAAAAGGGCGCGAAAATCTCCCAGACCATCATGTTTCTTCATTCTTCCACCGAGTTGAGAGAGAGCAAAGATGAAGGCTTATTTTGTCCGGAAAGTTTTATTGCCGTGAAGGAAGAAGATTTATTCCCACCCACCCACCGTGTTGCTAGAACGAATAATGTTGCCAGACTGGAGGGGGGAGGGGGGTTGGGGTCACTCAGTGTCGAGTGAGCAACCAATGCTCTCTCCTTCGTCCTCATGCCAATGCAATATATCATTGCAATGGACGGTGCGTTCTTTGTTTGCAGCCTGACGTGGACCGATCAGGACTACAGAGCTCACCTGAAGTTCGCCACAGAAATTCCTACCGGTGACTTTTGAGTTGTGACTTTCTTAATGCCTCACATACCCCCAACACATACATTACATGGCGCATGAATGACCTCAGTACGAACTCTCTGGAGTCGTAAGTGACCCTTGATTCGGGGACTTTTCTACAGACAAATAGGACGCACGATTGTTGTATCCGCAATGCAGTACATCGCAGTGTGCGGGGAGCCTTTGTTACTTCATATTGCTTACAACAAATTGATACTGCAGGTACTGAGTGTACCCGTACGTAAGAACTCTTTAGTCTTTTCGTCGTAGCTGGTTCCTTCCTTCCTTCGTTGTTCCCCGAACATGTAACTGTACAATGAGTTTTAGCACTGAGCAGGACCACTGCATTCATATCCTGTACTGTCTGAATGGTACCTGTCCCTATAAATGCCTCTCAAGAGCTTGGGAACCTAAGGAGGGCAGTACTGCAGCTGTGGTATCATCTTTATCAAATGGCAAACCGTCTTCAAATATGTGCAGACGGATGAAATCTCTTCAGTAGTCTATCTCTGCCCTTTCGTTCCCTCTTGTCGACTAGACATTCTTTGAAATGAACTTGCAAGAGGGCCATAATTCTTTTCTCGTGCGACGGGTATCTCGACGTCAGCAGATTGTACAGTCTGTTCTGCTTGGGAAAGGTCCGAGTCTTTGCAAGGTATTCGGCCAGCGCAGGTCCCAAACCATGTTGATCGGCGTAAGCGTCCGCTCCGGTCTCCTCAACTTGAAAGGCGGCGTGACGAAAGGCACAAAAGCACTCCTTGAAGAAGACGTAGCCGACGACGGCTGCAATGATGACGTCGCGGACGACGTTGGTGTCATTGGTTACAGCAAGGTGAGAACGGACAAGAGAGCAGAGACTCTTCCAACTCAGGCCAAAGGTGACGAGCGGCATCAGCCAGATGGCGCAATAGTAAAGCCACATCATGCGCCACTTCCTCTTGGCGTGGTAGAGCTCGTGGTAAAACACCGCCATGACTTGGTCCGGTGAGTTTCCAATGGCGGTGTCCCTATCGGTGATAGACTTGACGACGTTCAGTTGAGTTGCTCCGTCGAGTATGCCCGAATGCAGCACAATATATCCCGACGAGTCTAAAAATGCGTCGGCGCTGGCATCTCTTTTAATGAGCACTGCGCTGGCGTCGAAATCGGCCTCGGCACAGGCTGCTTCGATCAGCGTGGTCAAGTGACATTCTTCAGGGAGTGCCATAAACTCGGCGGTGACACTGGGCGCCCCGTCGGACACACTGTTCGCCCTTGTGCCTACCGGCGAGGCTTCCGTTAGTAGGAGCACCGCGATGCCAAGCCAGAAGATCATCTCAAGCGCCACCAACGCCGCGGGGGACGCCAACTCTGACGCTTCGGCGATTTTACTGCGAATGCAGTTGGTGGAGGCCAGAGCTAGGGAGAAGAGCAGGACCTCCGAGGCAAGTCGCTGCTTTTGCCAGGTTACTTTCTCTTCTTGCACTTGTCGTCCGGCTTCGACGTGCTCTGGCTTGAGAACGCGTCGTACACACGGACAAAAGTCAGCATAAGCCGTTGCGTTGGCGCGATTCTGCTCGCATAAGATCAGCCAGAGAACCACAGTCTTGGCGTAGTAAAAGAGCAGAGCCAGCACATGCGAGGGCATTGTTGGCGTCGGGGTGAGCACACCACTGATACGTCAGACGAGATGTCTCCTCACTGCAGCATTGCACATTCGGTTGACTGAACTGTTTCATTGAGTGCTACGTTTGTACATACACAGGTGATCACCATTCCTTTTGCTCTCTCACTGTCACACACGCTCTCTCTCTCTCTTACACACACACACACACACACACCCTACCTGGAAACAGCAGGGTGACTGCCCACGTGTGCTACTACGGCGGGTGAGACAGCACAGTACGTACATAGCGTAGAAAGAGATGGAGCCGGTAAAGTTTGGGCAGAAAGCGGGCAACGAGTACGTACGTGATGTACATATACGGATGTACATACATGCACGTCCGTCCGTCATGCTGTTGCGGCTCCTCTTCAATGTTACCCATACAAGCACGAGGTGCTGTGGACTATGAGATAGTTCCTCGGAAAGAGTTATTTCTTGCGCTGTACTGTACTTTGTTCTCTCAAGAAGGGGAGGAAGATATGCACGAACACGTCCTCCTGCATTGCCAGAATAGACAAATTAGTAGTCTGTGTTTCCCTTCTCTCCAGCACCATCGTCTTTGTTTGTTTCCCATGGGTTGCTTGGTTCTCTGCTTCACTACAATGCTGCTACCACTGTGCTATTGGGGTGGGTGGGCGGATGTCATTGGACTATTTCTCGTGCCCTTAATTCGTCCTCCGCTACTGACGGTGTCAGTAAGTGTAGCGTACGTATACGCTCGACAGCCCAAATCATTGGTATAAGTGCAGCCATTAAATACAGTACCATAGCTTTGTTAAACCTTTCGCGCGGACTGTAGTACGGTACAGCAGTGGGCATCAGAACATAAGAGAAAGAAAGCACCAGGTCAACATTGCATTCCAACGAGTGAAGAAGAGCTTTCTTTCTTTCCCCTTGCCAAAACAGCCCACACAGAAACTATTACATACGGTAGGTACGAGCTTACCAGCCATGTTGCTGCAACAGTAGTGCAGCATCGACAAGGAATAAGTGTGAGCAGCCCTTTTTTGCAGGGGGCGCCAGAATTGGCACTATTGCCATCTCCTGTAAGGAGCATACTAAATCGTCTCTGGTGGGTTTGCCTACCGTCCACGCACGCGAAGCCCTCTATGGCGATGGGATGCGTGTCCAGACATTGGCACGTGTTTGTGGTGAGGTTGCAATACGAATTCTTGAGCACCACACTGCACGAGTCCTCGCAAGAGTCACCGATGCGAAAGCCGCGAGCAGAATCTGCAATGGAGGGGGCGGATTTAAATGGGGTTTTTCTAACTTTGAGAGAGAGGTTAGACATGAGCCTGCGCTTTCGCGTAGGCATGGTTTCATCCTGGTGTGCGTGATATACCAAGTGATGTAGTGCCTGCTTGTGAGCGGCATTAAGGTGTCAGGCCAGAAAGTGGGTATGGTACGGTGCATAGACATTGTGCAGCAACATGTAGGTACAGTTCTGACTCAACACCTCCTTTTCTACGTACTGGGCGTCCACACGCACAGCACATCATCCTGCAGGTGAATGATAGAAGGGATGGTAGTAGCAGCTCCTATCAATCCATAGAAAGTCTGTTGATCGATCAGGTCAATTGCACAATACAGTCTAGTCTACCCAGTTTGGGATGCACGCACATGCATCGACTTTATTGGCACCGGAGCTTCTATGATGCATAGATATAATGCTCCACGTGCAATAATAGAAAGTCTGGCATTTTGCTCTGGGACGGGAGTTTAACCGTACCTACCTCGTCCACAGGCTTACATGTGGTGCGGTCCAAAAGAAGAGCAACGTGTACGCAGGGCTCTCCATGCGGAATATTCTCACGCACAAATAACTGTAACAAATAACTTCGGACCAGATGTAATGTTATGTACTTTGGTATACTTTCATGCCCAGGCTGTCGGGTATGTACGTGCTACACATGTTGTTGAGGATGCATGGGCAAACTGGCACTGATAGGACGTTATGGACGCCTCCTGGACGTTACCACGTAAGTGAGTATGTACTACTAGACGAGAAGTGTGATGTGATGCGGCCATTGTCCGCAAATGTCGCCACACTATGACAGTGTAAACGCGTCCTTAGCTGATATATGTGGAAAGAGCAAGGAAGGGAGTGAATGGGCAGTGGAGAAATGAAAAGGATGCACCATCGCCATTGAAAAGAGGATTGATTCACCAACAGGACCAGCTCTGTAGGAGCCTTTTGGCCCGGCAGCCTAAGAGCCAATCCTCGATTTTGGTGTAAGCAACGGTGACCGTACAAGCACGTACAGTACAGGAGTGGGATTATAAGGCAGGACTATGGGGACCCAGCCCTATGATGGATCGTGTGATACTTGAGGCCGTCACTGAGCAACTTCATACAGCTTGCTCGCGCGTACGCGTTCAGCTTCGATCCATCATGATTTACTCTACCCTACCTCGTGTGCTTAAAGACAATTTAGTAAAAAACCGCCAAGGTTTTCTCGGACATTAGCGTCGCTATCGCCTCAGGTCATGCCAAACAATTATGAAAAGAACGATGTCTTAAAAAGTTTTCATTGGCAGTAGTTAGGGAGTCTTTAAGACTCGTTGAACGAGCTCCATGACTGCCCACCAAAGCTCCTGAGACGGCCAATTGATATTAAGTTGGAAGATAAATGCAGTAAATGAGAAAGTCTCTTGACTGCGTCGTAGGTGGCCTTCAGGACCCGGTCAGTCTGCATTTTGAGCCGATTGCACCTTTCATCCTTCTTCGCAGAATAGAAGAAAAGGGCATTCTTTGTCCCTCTGGGAACTGACTGACCATTTAAGACGCCAGAGAAAGAAAAAGGGAGAGAAATTTTCGATGGAGGACGCAGAGGAGTTTCTGTACAATTCTATTTTTGGCGCGGCAAATTTCCCCACTACCACATCACATTGGAACGGAACTGAAGTGAAACGAACGTACTGAAACTTTCTTGGCGGAACGCCGCTCATACGCACAAAGAAGGAGAAGGAGAAGGAGGAGGAGGGAGACGACGACGTCGACGTCGACGACGACGACGACGACGACGACGACGACGACGACGACGACGACGACGACGACGACGACGACAAAGTTACTTACAATGACAGCGCCTGTCCCATTCTTTCTCCTTTATTTCCCATCGAAAAGTTTGAAGTAATCCGGACGTGCCAACACGCACGAACCAATGGCCAAAATTCCTTCCGTCGTCACAAATTGCACTGCAGTAAACAGCGGGACGACGTTGAGCGAATGCGCCGGGGTGTGCAATAGGTCCAGACCAGATTCTGTCGGCGAAGAAATTGCTTCGTCGTTACGCCATGCATATGTGCCGGGTGCGGCGTCAACATTGTCCTGCCGCTGGGAAAAGTGTGTTCAACTCACGCTCTTGACGGATTTTTCTTAAACATTGGGCCCAAATGGAAGTAGGGGCCTTTTCCCTTCTTCGTACTACTGCCAGCTCAGGTTTTTTTTTATGATTTTGCCCTCAAGGGCAGCCAACTGCCAGCGAATGAGGCTGGTCAAGAATGAAGAGTGTGTGGACAGCAATATTTATGCCGCATACGGTACATGCGTATACATGTACATACCGAGAGAAAAATATATGGATATTGGAACGTATTCAGCTATGGAGCGGGATCTAAAAATAAAGAAAGGGTGTATAAAGCCAGGTCTTCATACTGGATCGCGACAGGAAACAAAGAATATTTTCCCCTGGGACCAGAAACAATTCGGGACAGTCTCTTGGGACCAGTTGTAGGTAGACAGAAACATGCGGTAATCGCATGCCCACGTAGCTCACATACCCACAGTGGATCTATTTGGTCGTCACATGCCATGGAGAAGAAAAAATATTTAACATTGGTGGCGTGAAAAAAAAGGAAACAACGATTGCCATGCTTGTTTTTTCGCTCCTAGACCGTTATCATGCCTTTGAAGTTTGAGCGCAAAGTTTTTCTGGTGCGTGCACTTCCGGCATGAATCAGTTTTTGCTCATAAAAAAGTTTTGGGCCGTTGCCCGATGGGCCAGACGCTCGGTTAAAAGGAGTTCCTACGACATGGGTAGTACGAGGCCTTCTCCGCTGTCCTCGCTAAGGACGTGCTTGCGTGAGAGTGACAGCATCATTTTCTGCGCGCCATCTCTGTCCGAGAAGAAGAGAAACTCCGCTGTAGATGAGAGGAACAATATTGGACGCCGCCAGTCGGTTCTGTCGATTTGGTTCGTGGCAAATGAATAAAAGACGAAGAACATTGCTTTGCCAACCAGCTGGCCTTGGCTCACAAAGCCAGAGTCGGCTGGCACAGTAATGAACCACGTACGCAGTCACTCAGTTCCACTTCGGTCCTTGTCAGCGCGGCGTGAAATGCAACATTTCGGACAGGACAACGGAACTCGCCTGCTTGGAACCGGGCCCAGCCCGGGCTGTTGTTCAGTCACATTTGCATAATCAATTCATCTGAGTGAATCACGGGTGGGATGGAAGAGAAAAGGAGAATAAAATCGCAAGCGAGGTGAGATTGAAAAGGCCGCCAGGGGGAGGGGAGGGGGGAAAGAGGAGATTCAGAACTGCGAACCAATGGACCGCCAAATTCTTTTGAGTCTCTTTTGGGTTCGCCATCCCAACCTCCTAAGAAGGTAAAAAAGGAGTCGCGATAATGATTCTCCCTGGCAAAAAGGTGGGTGTCGAGCAATGGGTTCGAGAGAGGTTTTCTGGCAAAGCGACCTTGGCAGAGACTCGGGGCAACGCTTGATGACCTTTGCTTGAGCTGGGTGACAAACACTGGCGCTGTGGGGTGCTGACAGCATTACTATGACGTGTCAGAACAGATAGACACCAACGCCAATGACATTGGCATGCAGCATCTGCTGCCGTCTTGGTACGGGCAGCACTGACTTTCTCTCAGCCCAACAACGGTCTTTGTCTCCGGACGCATTTTGAGTAGTGCCACAGATGACGTCACACGTGCATGGCGACAGCAACTGGCCTGTTGCTGTGTGCAACTTGGCATGCATTAGCCCACTTCTAAGTACATTCTTTGTGCGCATTGGGGCACCCATTTTCTAGGGAGGGGGGAGGGCAAACATGCACAAAATCTAAGGGACCGCCAGCTGCAGAATGACCAGAACGGGTGTTCCGTCTGTTCGGGCCCCATACTCACAGGGTCAATCCTTCCTTCAGATCTTACTGCATAATAACTAGGGTTCGCTTAAGGTGGACATACTGTACTTTCACTTTCACCTGACCAAGTTCAGTCACTTTGCCCAAGGACATTTCCTTACCGCAGAAGCTTGCCAAAAAATAGGATTCCTTTGGGGCATCCCTGGGGTCGGGCGTGATCCCTGGACCATCGTCATGAAGATCCCTTAACACCCTCGATTCGTTCTGTAGTGTTGGGAGAAGGAACCCCATAGAAACAGGCTACGCCTTTGTCTTAATCATTTATACATTCTCCAGGCTCCAGCTTGGGGTCATATCTGGGATTAGGCTTAAGGTTCTCAGCTAAGCATTTCAATTAGGTCTGGATATACGTAGTTCAGGTTGACTTAGACAGTCGGTTTCTTTTCCTATTCCAGGAGTCACACGTCCGTCATCACTGTTCGATTCGAGATTTGACCCAAAACTGCCTGGTAATGTACAAAAAGCAGTGTCAAACATAAGGACGATCTCTCTCTCCCGCTTCTTCCCATGGCGTTACGTATGAGCTGTCAAGACATGTGTGTGTGGCGTGTGGCGCACGCACCAGTGCGTGCGCATGCGCGCATGCAATCAGGGCAAAAATAGCTGTTCTATTTATAGCCTAAGCCATGTGAGGACTGGAGAGCTGACCCAAGTCGACCAGGGTAGCCCCAAGCGTCGACCACTCCCACTGAGCACGGCGCGAATGCGTACGCGGTCCACTTCTCCAAGAGTGGCCCCAATCACGAGTCCCGGCGAGAGGATATTCATTATTGGGGCCCACTCTTTCTCCTGGTGGGTGAGAAGAGTCAAGCACCGGAGATGGAGAGTTGCGATAAAAGTGCTTTCGAGCCTCCTTTCTTTTTCAAATTACGCCTTCTCATTTCCATACCACCGCAAAATAAGATTTAGAGAGGAGGCAGTTGGTATGCATTCTTTTTCTCCTGGCCTCGACGAATTCAGAATTTATATTCATCGCCATTCCAAGCCATTCATTCCTGTCGACGGCAACTTCCGAGAAGACCTTTTTTGTCCGCACATTTTTCAATATCCTCTCTTAAACCAGCAGAGAAAATTTTCCTGGGGGCCTCGTGTGCCAGCAGCAGGATGAGCCTGAAATTGCTTTTACGTCAGATTTCGTACTTCTCATGCGTAGTTTGGGCGGGCATCAAGGCGGTGCGTAGCAGCCCGCCTTATGTGCGGTCTGAGCAGCCCCTACATGAGATGGTCCCCGAGGCCTGAGGGCGTCCAAGAAAAGAAAACTGACGAATCTGTCACTAAAGACGAGGGAGATCCAGTAGGCAAAGTAGAACACGTACAAGCAGTCACTCACACATACACAAGCACACAAAAGGCGACTCCTTGGGGGACGGAGCAGCTGAGACAGCCGCGGGGAAAGAAGGATCTGACGTGAAACGCAGTGTGTGCAGTCGACTACACCAAGCCTCGGTCAATGCACCTCGCGTTCATAACACGTTTTGCGCTGTGCTGTTGCCTTCTACTTTGCTGAATGACTTAGGCCATGCGAAGTACTTGCATGTCCTGTCCTGTACAGTACAGTACAGTACAGTACAGTACAGTACAGTACAGTACAGTACAGTACGCAGTGCTAGACGCATGGTTGGCCGCCTATAATAGGATCCATCTTTGTCTATCTCCCTGCAAAATACAGTACATGCGCTGTTCCTGCCACTCCAGCACCAAGCTACATACGCACGGTACGTACGCGGCGAGCCTAAACAAAGCCGCCGAGTTGATGCGATACCACACATCGTACTTTCTGCTTAGGAGTTTCGCAAACTCTGCAGTGCACAGAGTGCGACTCACGGTAGATCTAATCTCTCCTCTAGTCGCGTCTCCTCTCCCTTTCTCACCCCCAAAAGTTGTTTCGAGCAAGAATGCCTAATTAATGGGCCACCTTCTGTTTGTCCGTCTGTCCGTCTGTCCGTCTGTGTATCCATCTGTCCGTCTGTGTATCTATCTGTCCGTCTGTGTATCCATCTGTCCGTCTGTGTATCTATCTGTCCGTCTGTCCGTCTGTGTATCCATCTGTCCGTCTGTGTATCTATCTGTCCGTCTGTCCGTCTATGCCGAGAAAACCCACCTTGGATGGGGTGCACCCCTTCCGATGGTTGGTCGTCGGCAGAGGCAGGTCGTTCAAAGGCAATTAGGGCGAGCAGGATTGTTGCTGACTGCTTCTTCTGGCCGTTGGACATTTTGCCCGCCTCGGCCGCAGCCGCGGCCGCTGCCGGAGCCGCTGCCGGAGCCGCTGCCGGAGCCGGAGCAGCCGCCGAGGCGGGGGCGAATTCATCAACGGAGTTGTTTCTCCTGCTTCGCTGTCGTCGTGGTGCCCAATGAACAGCACAGCGGTGGCTGCTGCGTGCCGGCGATTGTCGTCTTCTATTCCGCCTCCTCTGTGGATCCCCTTTCTTCTCCGCAGCCGCCAATCAAGATGGATGGAAGAAAGAAGAGGGAGGAAGAGGCCTTAAGCTCGGTCAACAGACGTGATGCGACGACGACGGAAGCAAATACGGATGGAAACTTTCTCTTCGGATCCGCTGATGGCATCCCCGATCACTATCAGCAAAAGTATCTACTAAGGGAGCGTTCTTGGAATAATTAAATATTCACTGTGTTCGAGCAATCACTGGACCGTCGATGGTGAGAGACGGACGCATTCCTTGGGAGGCTGACAAGCGTTATCGTATGTATACAGTAGTGCCATTTCGCTTTCTTCGCGGGCTCTCTCTGAAATTGGCATGCGATTGGCAAGCAGGAACGGCCGAGCGGACAAGAATAGATTCTCGACTGACTCGTCGGGACGAGAGATGACTTGGTTGTGGATGGAGAAAGCCCCGGGCCTCTTTTACTCTGTTGTCCGCTGACGACGGCGACGGGCGCAATAACTTCAAAACGGAGCTGCGAGTGCGCGAGCGCGAGGACGCGCGTGCGGAGAGAGAGAGAGAGAGAGCAAGAGGCCTCCTCAATACTACCATAACTGTGCGGAAGGGGGAAAGAAGATGCAGAAAAAAGAAAGTTGTCGTGTGTCCCAATGTCAGTAGTGTGGCGCGTCGTCGCGCCGCCGCCGCAGCCGCGGCCGCGGCCGCCGCAGCAGCCGCAGCCGCCGCCTGTATCGAGAACGAGGAGGAGAAGGAAATTTATGGTCGAGAGGAAGCAATTAGCTCCGGCCGAGCGTGCTATTTGTGCAAGCCGACGCTCGTGTAACAACCATATCTGCCTAATGTCACGTGGGACACACGTTATTGGTGGTGCGCGTTGTAGGAGAACGCATGCGCGGCCGGTGACGTAAACGCTGGAGCACCTGAGCGTGTATGTTATCCCGTCTATCACTCATGGCCTAGTAAAATTATATCTGCTTCGACGGTACTTGGGTAGTCTCTGTACATACATAGCAGACGTGTGGCAGAATCGCTTCACCCAGAGGCTTGCGCACACCTGCGTAAAGGTACGATGCCTTACTACACTAGTGACTGCCTAATACTCCAAAGGTCGAATGTTCTCTCCATTCAGCGTTCATATGTTCAAGCTACATAACGTATGTCCTGAGAGACGGTTAAAGAAGGGTTGATGAAGACGTCCTAGGCAGCGCACTGCTAAGGCGCTTCGTTAATGACTTTCATGAACTATTGTTGTTTAACACTGGCACACCTCACGCGATTTAGTAGGTTCTTGGTCCTAAAGGACTGAATATTGGATTAGGGAAGCGCCCTCCTAGACCTAATGTGGTACGTATGCAGCTTGCTTTAGAATAGTAAGCATTCTGCTATCCGGAAGTTCCTTCTTCCGTCGCTAACACACCTTGTATTACGAATAACAGCACATCAACACATGAACAACTGAGGAATGCATAAACTTTTAAAAAATATATACCGCACCCTAAATGATGGGACGATGTAAACGAGCATCATCATTTAAAGTAGCTGTGACCTTCTCATGGACTCGTTCTCCTCCCCTCGATCTTATTACACCTGGAGAAGAAGAGATGCACATGAAATGAGCAGCTTATGAACGTAACTCGGCGAGATCCTCACATTTCCCGGTCTCTCTCCTTCTTGAGCTGTTTCTCCAGCAGAAAAATCTGCGTCTGCGCGAGCAACAAGTCTTCCTTCAACGACCTCAGCCGCTGCCAGCAAGCTTCGCCTCCGCACCCAGCCGCCGCGGTAACGGCCTGCGGCTGCAACGATTGCGACTGCGGGCGATGAGCCTCTCGGTGGTAGCCGACACTCTGAAGAGACACAGGTTGAACAAAGGCGCCTAAATAAGTGGGGTTATTTTCTACACCCTGACTGTACTTCTACACTACTGTCACACGTCAGAGCCACCCGGCGTGCACACGGCGCGTTAGCCCTAGTGGGTGGGGTCGAGCGCCCCCTTCTGCCGAGCCCGAGCGTTATTGAAGGTAACCAACAGTAGGTAGACAGCTTAATTGTATGAACAAACGATCTCCATCTTCAGTTGAAGAAAAGTGCAATGTGAATGTGGACTACCAAGGGTCCCGCTATTACCAACGATCAGTGCAAACACGACAGTTTCAGTCTACGGTCTGTGTCTCGTCAGAAGAGTTGGGTGAATTTCTCTTTTCCCCTATCTCAACTAATTTGCTTTTTATATAAATCTAGAATTTTTTACTACAGTTGGCAAGGAATAAGCTAACTTGCCAAATGCGGACGCAGAATGGCCTCTGGCTGGCAGCCGGCGGTGTCGGATAAAGCCTGCCCAACTTGGTTAAAGGAGAATCATCCCTGCTGTGTTGATAAAGTCAAGCTGCTCCTCCATTTTTCCAGAGAGAATGCTATTCATCCAGGTTATTAACGCACGTACGTATTGTAACGAGAAACTAAAAGTTGCGATAAATCGGCAGAAAAAGTAAGTTGTGGTGTAACTTAAGTACGTTTTCCAATCATGGAGGTAACGAGTGACATAAACACTTCTTCTGCAACCTTGTTGCCATTTCCCGACAAAGCTGCCGCACAAACCAGAGGACACACCAATTTCTGAAGGAGTACAAAAGACTCGACAAAGTGAAGCATCTAAAGTTTTCTCCCTCTCTTTGAAACTGCTTCGATGTGACAGCTCTTTTGCCCAGTTCTGCTGCTGTTGCGTGTCTTTTCAATTGAGAAGGTGACTTCTTTTTAGAAAAATCGACATTGTCTGCTGAATGAGCCTATACAGAAATAGCCGCTTCTAAAAATACAAGGGGAACAATAAAAACTTATGGAGGGTCTATATTGCGGTTGGAACGTGTTTTGTAAGATTTCAAGGGTCAGGTTGTCGACGTCACCAGAAAACCGGATGCATATGGGTGTGTGCATAATAATCTGCATCTAGTTCTATTTTCATGTATCTTTTGCTCATCTTTTTGACAGTATGTGACAGTCACACGTCGGACAGTAGCATGTAGTCATGTCAGTTAATGTTACGGAGCTTATTAACAAAGATCAGAGTGAGGGCCGGGAAGAAAGCGGACGCCACCCGGGTTTCAGATTGCAACAATTGCGTCTAGTATCCGGATTCGGGTACACCTGCCCTATCAACCCTAGTCTCTACCACGTTTTTCAACCTTTTCTAGGTGCCTGCAAATAAAAGTGACAGTAGCTAAAGCGGAAATGGTGCAGTGCAACTCAACTAATTATCAATCATATTTCAAGTGCTACTGATATTAAGATTTTTAGTCACTTTCAATAGATGGTACTGAGTCCTTGGCAGGGCACCCCCTGAGAAGAAATCGTAATGTCCATATATGAATTCCTGAATAAGGTTGAGTGAGAAGGGAGGAATAAGCCGATGACCCTAGCTAGATCTTTGATATTTCGTTCCAAAAATGCTACAGAAACCGGCGCACCATTTTCCCGTGCAACTTGGTGAGATCTTTGAGTAGTAAGTAGTAGAGGGCTTGAAAAAAAGCCGGGTTTGGGTTACTAAATGTCGATACTTCGTAAGCAACTTTGCTTGCAGACACCGCATAGCATCTCGACAGCAGTCGTGTACACACTGCGACACCGCTCTCTCTACTAGAACATATTCCAAAAAAACCTCTACGCGTTAGACGACGTAAGGACCAAGTGCCCCATTGTACAACGACGATCAGAGCTCTTCTTTTCCGTTCTTGGGCTTCCGTTCGTGATTTTTGCCACGCATTTCTACCGCTGCCGCCAGACCTCTGGGATCTCCTGGTTGACTTGCGTCCTACTCCGCTGGGCGTTCTACTCAGCTCGGCGTCCTACTCCGTTCGACACAGACCAGGCTGCGGAAGATGATATCCCTCTGGTTCCGCTCCGCGCCGGCGGTGGCGGCAGTGGTGACGACCTCGCGGCTGCGCCCTTCAGCCCCAGGGGACGTGGGGGTGTTCTAGCCCCAACATCTCTTCTCCTGCCTGACTTCCAGCCATCATTGTCAGCCGCCCAAGATCATGCCCGGGGAGTAGAAATTCATCGTGCGCTCTCCATATTCGGACGTCGAGATGCCGGAGATCAATTTGTGCGACTGAAAGATGTCGACAAGTTGCTTAGCAATGTCGCTTTGGTGAGCCGTGCAGGATCTTCTGATTAGGCACCTGCTTCAGCCGAAAGTTCTCGCATGTCTGTCGAGTCTCGGGGTCAAGAGTAGTGACAAGACGACTAGAGAGCTGAAGAGCTGAGGAGTCGACGCTTAACGACAACTTTAAGGGAATCAGCTCTCAATCACAGAGTCGATTCATCTCGGAGTCGGCTCTTCACCTCGACTCTCTTGCTCACCTCGACGGCCCACCACACTGAAGAGATCAAAATTGTCTGATGAACATGCGGCGATGCTCATATTTCTGAGGCAAAAGTAGTAAATAAAGTCTGCAACCAAGTTGAAGGACGACCTAATGTGTGTGGTAAAATATGCTCAGGTGCAAGTCTAGACATACGTTTCCCCACCAAAAAATTCGGCTCTATCCAGATCTTGAAGGGAGTTGTCGGCTCATGAATTGATTCCGCTCACAAATTTCAAACTTGGCCGTCGGCTCGGATTCGATTCGCGAATGTAGGCCAAAATCCCATCACTAGTCAAGAACCACGCGCAAGTGCAGGTCAAGTCCGGGTGAGGGAATGAGAAGTTCTGCTCTGCTCGAGCTCTTACTTTTTGAGCTAGTCAAGTCAACGTTTAGAATCGACCTTTTGCAATCTTGCAGGTGTGTGGCATGACCGGACGTCAGTGCACGTTGGACATGGGTCGTGGAATGACTCGCAAGTTCGGGAGCGCTTTTATCCGGATGGGAGCCAAGAGTGTGGACGAGGCTCGACCTAGACAGTCTGGAGAAGTCACTTCGAGTGAAGATGAGGTAAGATCTCAGAGCTCAGATCTTTCATCTATTCTCACATAACCTCATTCAGACATGCATGTTAGCGTCAGGACTTCCCATTTACATCTGACCCGCCATTAGTCTCTCCTTCGTTGACTGCAGCTCATTGCTGCATGCATGCTGTACGTACATATTGCGCTATCGTACGTGCATGTGCTTCGATACGCACACGACGTCCTTATCATGCGCCCTTAACATACGCAGTGTATGTGTGTCTAAATTATGGGCAGTTTCATTCTCGTTACCGAAACGCAGCTAGCTCTGAGATGTTGAACTGCTGCAGGATCGACGTGGGGAGCAAGTAGATACGTTACACTGTCTTCGTACAACATTTTCATTTAAAGATGTCACAGATGAATGATTTTAGAGTCGACTGATAGGCGCACCCGGCGTTGCTCGGATAATTGATTATTGTATGACCCACCCAATCCCGCCCACCAGGTCATTCGAGGTCAGAAACAGAGACGGCCTAATGGATGGGTCCCAAACTTGGCAGGGTGAAGAAAGGGTCCCTGTAGAGTGACGTACGGGAAGTCACACCCCGACCTCTACCCCTCAAGGGTGGGTGGGGGATTGAAAATGGCATCTCCTTTGCCCTTCTCCTTAGGGACGCCAGTTTTCTTAAAAGTTCATTCGGATTCACGCCGAAGCCTAAGCGGGGTTCAGCTTGAGGCTAGGGAGCCAAGGCCAACTGCTGCTCAACTAGGAGAAATTGGCTTGCTGTCTATCCCACCTGTTGCCAGAGAATTGAGCATGATGAACAAAACAAAAGTTACAGTGAAATTGAGCTTACTTCAAGGCGGCTCTTGCACCTACACCTCACGGACTTGGAGGATGAGTTTGAGGCGTTCGGCATCAAGAAAATAGGCTTCTTTTGGTTGGCACACTTGCACAGTTGCCATGTGAAGTGGATAGTGACAGATTTCGGCAGGGCGATGTGAGGTCATCGAAGAGTGCTTATGAGGTAGTATAACCTCCATCTGCGGTTGTCCGGCCTCAAGCCTTGCCATTTTGGGTCTTGGATGGTGGGGATGGCTCTGAGCCATGCCTGCTCAAATCCATTCTAGCCAGAGGGAGACTGCCCGAAGGGCTTGCAGAGACCAAACCATGACCTGAACAAGAGCAACAAGTGAGCAAAGCGAGTTTTTTACTGGTAAGGGTGCAACCTCTGAAAAAGTGTAAGAAATAAGAAAATTAATTTGACTGCCCCAAGAACTTAACCATAAGTGGTAGCAAGTCGCAGAAGGTGGTTTGTTGTACCAAATCACGTAAAGATGTGTCTTTGAATAATGAGGATCTTGATATCAGTCTCTCCAGTGGCCCCTGAGATTGCTTCTGAGACATCCTACTGAGGTTTTTGGGGTGGTTTTGAGAGGGGCATCGCTTTAGCAACTTTTGGGGCAACTTTTTCACCTGGGGCTAAAAGCATGCCAAGTTTAGGTCCCCTGTATCCAACAGTATGGCATGACTTGACTCACCTCCGAGTCAGCAAAAAGCCCGACCACGTTGAACCGAGTCAACATGGCTCAAGTCAAGACCCGACCCATCACAAGCAGATCCTTATGGTAGCTCATAGCTATGCGACCTTTTTTGTTTCTGGTTCTTATGATGCAGGCCTGTGTCGAGCCCGCGGGTAGCCCGAGCCCGCATCTCAAAACCCAACCCGAGCCCGCAAGAGGGTCGGCTCCCGACGGCCTCAAGCTCAAGGAAGAGGAAACCGGCCACTGCAACTCAATCAGCCGCGATTTTTAAAAACCCTGTTCGAGCAGGAACAGGGACCCCCAGTGCTGCTCATTTTACAATGAGTACAGTCATTTTAAAGCAATAAAAGCGTGATCAGCCGAAAGTAGATATTTAAAGCTTCGGTTTTTATCGCTTTTTTGAGTACCTACGCCATTTCAAATTATTTAAAAGTGATTTGAAAAATGTGTGTGCAACCTCTTTATTTTTCATCACGCAACCTTGCTGCGAAGGGACAGAGACGAGTTTGCCGAGCCTGGTACCCGCAGTGCAGGAGAAAGGAGACGAGAAGGGAAGGGCAGAGAAGAGCACTCATGTTGCTCCAGTTGTTTAAGAAAACACACACATTTAGTTAAGGCATAAGTTTACCTTGTGGTCTCCATTTAGAAACATGAGTGCATGAAAAAGTTCATCTAATTCGATTTTTGCACTGGTCCTCAAGCAAATTCTGCACACACCAAAGATGTGTGGCATCTTTTGCCTGCCTGACAAGGAGCTCGCTGCAAGGAGCTCGCTGCACCTTCAGCACAGCAACATTGAACCGAGGCTCTTGCAGACAAAAAGACCGATCACTACAGTGGCCTTTCAGTAATAGCAATGCGTCACACCTTTACTTCGTAAACTTCGACGCAAAAGGTATTTTTAAAACTTCCCCTAATTCAAGCGCACCCTGCACAGTACAAGATTGTTCAGATAAATCTGCCACTCCATTTCCAGTCGTCCCTTGGCTTGTGGAGCGTTCTCCTGGACATATCTTTGTTCTGATTGCGCACGTCCACATTGCTAGGCCCAGCACAAGGCCATTCGAAACAGTCACTGGTCACTTAATTAACCTATTACCTTGCTTGAGATATCTGATTTCTGCAGTCATTCCATTGCCAATTCTCATCTTATCTCGCATATGTCTGAATTTGATCTAGACTTGCTCGTGACGTTCATCGACGTGAAGTTGAAAATGCCGCACTGACTTGAAGGACCCTGTACGGAAGTGCCGCACAAAGTGATTCCTTTAGTTGAAGGGCCCGTTTCCTTTAAAATAATCTTTGTCATCGCTGCCTATTTTCTCCAGCCACGGTTCATATGAAAGCATAGGTCGTTAGATAGCATTGTAATCTTTACCATGCGTGATCAGAGTAAATGCTCAGAACGACGACCATTTGCCGGAATTCCTTTTTCATGCCTTGCTGTGATGTGCTAACCAGCTAAGTGAATCTCTCTCTCAAGCTGAGACCTTACAAACCCTTTAATGACTGTCTTGAGTCCCCCAAGATCCCCTGGGTTTCTCTTGTGGGACTCTCTTTTGAGCGGCACTCCGGAACCAAAAAATCCAACTAAGTACGATCACAAGCATGTTGGCACTGTTAAGAAAAAGATGAATCTCACTTCCGGACTTTTGGGGCTGTGGGGGCCTCGATGTACAGTGCAAACCCGCCCTTTAGTGACACTGTTGGGGGGGGGGCAAATTTGTGACTATAAGCGGGCGGGTTGTCATCATATCCAGGGAATGGGGGAAACACGTAGATATAGAAAAAAGTTATGCTGAAGAGTGTGAAATGAGTTACAATAAAAAGGAATCTGGCAACACCCGAAAAGTAGTGGGTCCAGGAAACAGTTGCTAACCACCCTGTACAAGAAAAAACGTCACCATCTCTCGTATGTATCCAGAGATAAATTGGTTCTGCAGGAATTTGTCACTATGGGCTGGAGCCACTACAAAAGGCCCTGAGAAGCACCTTGACGGATGTAAAAACACTCTGAGTGATCCATTCCAATTGTCATACCGTACTGATGAGTGAGAGACAAGCGGTGCGTTCGCTCTTATCCACGTGCTTCTGGATGTAGTGGATGTAGACGTGCTCTACGCAGAGCAGAAGAAGCGCAGCCGCCGTGCCAATGCCCAGCAGGAGGAACGCAGACAAAAACTGCGAAATCGATCTACATGGATAAAAAAGAGTGGTTGAGACATGGTCTGACTCAGAGTGATTAATGCAATGGAGAAGAGCGTACAGAGGCTCAGATGCTCGCTTCTCCTGCTCGTTGGGCTTGCAGATTCCATTCATCCAAAACCGACTGAGACGTTCTAGCTCGCCTGCAAAAAAGGCTTTATGAAACTCTTTTTCCGAGGCATAATTAAGCTGCTTTGACTGGGTCCAGTTTATCGCACCGTTTTCCCGCATTTCCATGAGCTGCTTGTCGAACATGTCCTTGTACTTTGAGTTCTTGGGGAAAGCAAGGGAGTATCCGGTCATGGCGGACCACGCTCCAACCTGCAGAAGGCGACAGTCTTCGTCCTGAGAAGCCAGGTAGTTCAGCACTGTCCCGTCGTAGATCAGAGCGTCTATGGAACTGTAAGTTCACGTAACGTCAATTCTTTGACCACTCGTTCGTCTGTTCTTTGCGCTCGACTTACCCTTCTTTGAGCGCCTTGATGGTCTTGGCCGTGGTGTTGTACACGCTGAACTGCTTCATGTAGTTAAAGACGTCGCCGTGATACTGCGCGAGCGTCATTTGGCTGTAACTGTACGGGACGGTGGCGAAGCGCAGACCGGGCTTTTGGCTGAGAGGATTGCTGATCTAGCAAAAACAATCGTTACGCCAATTAATAACGATTTATTCTCTGCCGTGAAAGTGAATCTCACTCTGGAGTCCTCGATGCCAGAGAAGTCGTAGTACTTCTCCCTGGGAATCATGAAAGCTGCCAGATTGGCTGTATAGAGAGCCAGAAAGACGACTGCGAACAAAGCCCAGATGAAAGACATAAATCTGTGCGGGGTGACGAGAAAAAGGTTTTAACCCGATTGAGAGGGAAAGAGAAAGTGCTTCTTGCCTGGCTGTGAACCCCCTGGGACAATCCACCTTGACTGAGGCCTGGAAGAGAATGGCCCAGACCAACCAGTAGGTGCGGAACAGAGAGAAGTTGTAGTCATTGTTCGACTGCTTCATCTGAAAGAAAAGTAGTCAAAAATTAAAATCAGGGTTAGAGAAGAAAAAGCGGCTCATCTAAAAATCAGGACTGTAGGAGCAGACTGAGCCCCCAAAGCGTGGTCGTCTTAGAAATGTCTACAATCTATGTTTGCACTGTATGGCTGGTGAGAAGACAATACTTTTAGGGGATTCAGTTTCTTTCGCGGCCTCTGGTGCAGATGGTAAATCTTGCGTAGTGTATGTACAGGATAGCCAAACCCCATATGTTGTGCAGAGCTTCTGGGGGCACCCGTAGCAAATACAATACATGATAGACGTAACGTATGATGTGCCAAGACGCGTACAGTGGCACTCTTCCAGCCCACTTTGGTACTGAGCTTGGTCAATGCAGTTGCATCGCACCTTCATGTCATAACCGGAAGGAGAGACCCACTCGAAGAAGAAGATCGCCAAAGCTGACGCCTGAATGGAGACCAGAGCCACGAGCATCCAAGAAGCGAAGTCGAACGGTTCTGCCGAGAATTATGGGCTTACATTGTGTTGCTGCAAATTCTGCGTCAACGTACCTAGGAATGCCGTTGGCGAGATGATCCCAGTCCGTTTAGCCACTGCTATCGCAATGCCAGTCTCCAAGAAGGGGATGGTGAAATCGGCGGCCTGCTGGCGTTGCGCGTTCAACTTGAGGGGCGAGAGCACCATGTCCGTGCGCTTCTCCACCAGCTCGCCCATAAGTCCGTTCCAGTGACCATCCTAAACAGAGAATACAGTATGCCAGCTTGTGTGGTCCTGTGCTAGATAATAGCGATGATATCGGTTGGAGCCCCAAAAAATTATGTCTTCGTCCATTTTCTAGTTAGAAGAACAACACGTGTCTACCTCATTTCGGAGGGTCTTCGTCGCTCATTCCAGCTATCCTGAATTAGAGCTTCGATCTTCACTGACGAACTTTTTGAAGTGAACTATAATATATAGACTTCAATTGCAATGGCTGCCCAACATTTTTGCACGAAAAAGTGTTGCTCAGTATTTGACTTGCAGTTTCTCGGTGCTCTCCTGTCTTGGAAAAGCTGCTATTTTGAAGCAACATCAAAAGCAATGGAGGGCTGGACCTCACCAAAGGTGCTGAGCACAGGGCGAAAAAAGCAGCAGCAAGAATTTTTACGTGTGTGGTACATTTTGCAGCAATAAAGAACAATAATGTAATAAAAAAACTCATTAATAAAACTCTGTTCTCATGACTCACTATCATTCACAGCAGCGTCAAGTTGCTTTCATCTGCAGGAGAAGGCATTAACATTCCGTGATAGCGACTCAGCAGAGGACTAAATGAAAAACGTCTTATAACTTTTTCGGGCCTCAACCGATAGCGCATCTTACTTCTAGCGTCCCCCATTTAGCATCTCCAACTTGAAGTAGCTCATATGAGAAGCCCATTTCATCCACGAACTTACGTAACAGGTCAATACAAAGTCCGGCGCAGCATTTGACAGTCCTTGAGAAACATTTCATCTAAAAACATGATGTACGTTGACAGTTTGCTATCCGCTTGCTCACTTGTTCTTTTCTGATTCGCAGGGCACGCCTCTATTTATAGAACACTTGGAAGACACGGGATCCGGCTCGCTGACCATGATGAAAGGCGGCTCCTCCAGGTAGGTCATCTTCATGTGGAACTTCTCTGGCACTCCCTCTGGTGGCACGTGACTCTCTCCAGGCCAGACGATGTCCTTGATGTCAAGACCGCTCCAAGAATTCCAAGTGCCGACCTTTTTTTAAGACAGAAATCGAGTTAGGGATTTGAAGGAGGAAGATTGGATTATGTACGCATTCCTGCCCGTGTACCTCTTCCCACTGACGGCCATTCCAGGCAGAAGACGGCTTTAGATTCAAAATCGTGAGCTGCGCTTCGCTGACTGATCCGTCTGGAGTGAAAAGGGGTCTCACACCTTTCTTTTGTCTCGTCGACACGTTCTTCATGTGTCTAATTGAGTCAAAAGAGCAAAATCGTCCGATTGATACGTAGCCTACGTGAGTCTACTTTACAGTTGCACCCTTACTGCAGAAATTCGAAGCCCTCAGTCCACTTGTGCTGATCATTGGTGTCTTGGCACGTGTGTCTGTGATCGAGCGCGTGATGCTTTGAGTTGGACCCAACCAGGGAGGCAGCACCTTCGAAGAACACCTTCACGGCAGTGAGCACAAAGTCTGGGAGAACCTTTTCCAATCTCACGTCAAAGTGGACTCCTTAAATGTCGCGTCATGAATAAACCACTAATGACTGTGACAAGTGAAAAAATGCTCCTCACCGATCATGCCAACAGGAAGTGTTTTTCTGCTACTCATCCTATCGTTCGGATTCCCAATGACGGACTGTGTGACGAGCCACATAAAGTGCGTGGAGGTGAGACCGAGATCCTCGGCCGAGGCCATGATGCTGGTGGCTTCAGCCTGGGTACAGTAGAGTAGCACAATGCGAACCTCGCTGGAGGCTAAAGCGGAAAGATTCCAACCAGAAGACTCAGACGTGAGAAACACGTTTTGGAGAACGAAGTGCCTGGAGAGGAAAAGGCTGTGAAACTTCAAACAATCTTAAACTCACTTCAGTATGAAATTGAAAATCTTGCATGCAGTGAGTTGACAAAAATCTTATACATCAAAGTTGGTTAGAGGGGATGGAGCAAGTTGACGTGAAGGAAGGGCGAAGAGCGGTGTGTGGAGGTGAGCACGACGGTGGTGGCCATCAAGCGGGATGAATGTCAGGACAAAATTGGAAGAATGAAGGAGTCAGGACGAGGGCAGAGGTCATTTTTTCACTCACACCGTTCTCCTGTGATGTTTGAGCATACATGCTCCTGCGTGTCCATTGAAGCTGGCTACCTCCTACATGCTATATTACCCACACATGAAAGTACGGATAAGATTGGCTTGTACTCCCGGTGTTCTAGTCAGGGGCTTTCTACTTCATGGATCACAGGAGACAGATTATGGGCTTTTGCTTTTGAGTCGCTGGAGGCTCTTCTGCCTCTTTCACAAATGCCTCCGGCACTCAACTTTTCGCTACGATGCATCTGCATTCACAGAGTCGAAACTTTTCTGTTCGGTTTCAGCTCTTGTCGTACTTTATCACGTAACTGCTAGTCACAAAGGTATGAAGGTGCCTAATGGTGGCACACGGCCCAAAAGTATCGAGGCGTCTTACAGACCTGTTGGCTGCACCATGCTACATGTGACTTCACAGTACGATCAGGCAAGCGAAAAAGCAACCTATCAGATCTGCAGTGGTTATACAGTCTCAGTCATATGTAGCTATGATACTTTAACAGATGCTCAACCTTCAGTTAAGCGCCAAAGAAGAAACTGGCACGCCACGCCTAAGCAATGACTACAAGTGATGACAATGTCAACATCATTGCAGACATCAACAAGTGCGTGGTCCCCGCTTAATGCGGATTCGTTACAACAAGAACGTCGTAAAAGGCAACAACTCTGACTTCCAAGTTAAGGAGCACTTGGTACGTACATTTCATGCATGTTTTTTTTTAGGCTTTTGGCGTACCCCTTCAAGGGGCGAACGTTCTTTTCCTTCTTTAGGCCTTTTAGTTATACGTTAGGATTGTTTCAAAGTCAAGGTTGCTCGCGACAACATTGTACGTGTGGTCAGATCCCAACGAAAATTATTGGAAACCTTTAAAAGCCATGCCATCATTGAGGAACTGAGATATGTTCCCCGTGGGTTACAATAAGTCCCAATACGTATGTCTGGGAGAAGATCTTGACAGTGATATTGATCAAGAGACTTTGCAATGCTATCCCCCAACACACTAATTGGACCACAGGCACGTAGGAGTCCCATGGGAGTTATGTGGAAGTAGTTGGAGTCCATGGTGACATCGACTTGTAGCAAAACTTCCGGTACGTGTTCTTGGCCATGACATCTGACACTTTTTTGATGTTAAAGAAACTGCAAAAGTTGGCCAATTGCTATAGCTAAATATGGCGCATGTTGCTAATGTAGGTCCCATGAACATAGTACAAGTCGAGATGTGCAAGCAAGAACATTTCCAAAATTGTGATTTCTTTGATCAGCAAATGTACGTACCTGCACACTTTTGATCTAGATTTTGAGTGAGTGTTTGTTCAGGTACGGATACTGTTGAAGGGAGTATCTGAACAAGGTGTTTTCAAGAACTTGGCGCAGAGTGTAAAATACCGTGTGATGCCTTGTAATGACTGGTTCGTCTGGTTCTTTGCTCCAATAGCTTACACGGGGGTGCTCATACGGTAGCTCTTGGATTCGGTTCGCTCTTACCTATAGGGTTCATGAACGATCTTATCCCTGATGGCCTGAACAAAATCGTCATGACCCGCAATTTCCGAGGTGAGCACCCCGAAGTGTTTCCACTTGTAGCGAGCCAGAATGGAGAGTAGGGCAGACACTTGGTGGTGAAGGCTGGGAGCCAACTGCAGGTGGCCGGACCACTCATCGGGCCGATGAAAGGCGGTACTGCTCTCCTGAAAGTATGGCGCAAGTGTCATGTCCTTGACTCCTACATCCTATGTTGCAATTGTCACTGCACCCAACATTGGGAGAGAATTTGGCTACCTTTTCCAGTCCAATGTTGTCCGCGTTCCAAGCTATGATCGGAATGCCCAAGAAGCTCGCCATCTTCATGAAGTATTGTGTGGCTGCCGTCGACTGCCCAAACTTTTCGGTGTTGGAGAAGTAGATTATTGCTGCGCTGCCATTTCGCATCAGATCACACAGTAAACTGGTGATATCTGAAAGTTCCGATAGAGATGTGGGGTGCACCACTTTAAATTCAAGACATTTGCCGAGTCGCTCTAGGAGGGAGGGAAACAAATGCTAAAAAGAATCCTTGGGGATCGTTCCGGAAAGGTTCATGGAGATCTCCCGATTTCTATGTTGTACGAGTACGTATGCGCATAGGCTTAAGGAACCCTAAGCACACATTTGTGCGCAGTATGCCTGAACGTAAGTGCTCTTCTTCCATCTATATTTTTCTCCCTTCATTCTTCGTTAGGGCCCTAAAAATTTTATTAAACATTTTGAACAGGGAGAAAGACAAAGGAGGAAAAAGCCTTTCTGCCATCCTATCCTGAAGTATATGACTATGTGCACACAAGGCTGCTACTGCAAGCGATATGCAGCCTAGGCTAGCTCTACACTGACGACTAAGTCTGTTACTCTCAACGAAATGACTTCACTACCGTAGGGAGGTGGTGAGATCTTCAAGTCCCCGAAGTTGACTGAGTCGACCTCGTCGAACAGCCTGAAGCTGGCCCTCTCCCATCTGAACTCATAAGCCTTGCCCACTCTGTCCATGGGACTATCTTCTTCTCTGGCCACTGAAGACAGACTTTTGCCGATCACAGACTGGTACCGGCGCTGTTGGAAAATCTGTCGGGGAAACACCACACCCATCTTAAGCACCGGTTTCTCTGCCATGTCGTCCGCGGAGGCCACATCTTTTGGTCGAGGCGGCGGCGGGTGCGGCTGCGGAGTAGGCTGATGCTCCGGCGGCGACGGCGGGCGCGCCAGCGGCGAAGACGACGTCAGCGGGATGAATAAGTTCTTCTTTCTGCTCAGGTGAAACTCGTAACTCCTGTTCCGCTTCGAGTGCGAGGACACGTCAATGCCGCCACCGCGGCGGAAGAAAGTAGTTTCAGCGGCCTTCTTAGGCGCCACCACCGTGGCCGCAACGACGATGACGAGTATCCAGGGCGCCGCTAACCAGGACAGAGTCAACATGCTACCATTTGTCTTCATATACTAACGTTCCCTTCGCCCTCCCCCTCCCCCCCTCGCTCACTCGCAACAGCGTGCTCAAAGAGAAGTAGAGCGAGCAAGCGCTGTACTAGGGATGGTTGTTGGAGAGGCATTGAGAAAGTAGTTGGAAGCATCACGAAGTGAGCGAGCTACCAGTTGCGCGCTCACTCCCTCTACACTTTCCCCCTGGGGATGGGTCGACAAACTTCCTCCTCCCTGCCAACTACACAAACGTAAACTTGGTGGGCTTGCGCTCGGCGGAGTTCACGGACGTTCAATACTAACCTATTTATACAGAGAACAGAGAGAAAGAGAGAGAGAGAGAGGTAAAGCACTGTGTATAAACAGAGAACCGCTTTCATTCGCCCTCTCTTTCTCTGCGCAGACGTGATATCGACGATGGACCCAAAAAGTGTTTTCTTCTACTATGTACCTCTCGTTCTCTTTCACGCACGAGTTGCGGAGGCTGACAGGGCAACAATGACGGTGATTCTAGCTCCTTTTCACAGAGGAAAAGTCTTCTCTGCCCTCTCAGCCCAAGGCAGAGTCGCATTATGGGAAGAGATGAACCACGTGAACGTTATGTTGCTGTGAAACTGGAAGACGCCAGGCTTCTCCATGCGCAAACTTTCCACGACGTCGAATTTTTTCCTCTGGACAACAAAGTTTCTGAGGTCGGACAAAAGAAATATGAGTTGCTTTCTTATAGAACAGGCGCTTCCTTTTCTCTCGAGAACTTTATTGCACAAAGCTTACTGTATCTTGCAAGCCAAGTGAAGAAAGTCGTGCACAGAGATACACATTCCACCGGCACCACGCACGCACTCATGTGGTTTTAGCGCCAAAATATTGCACGCCTTAAATAACAGTGTCGTGATGATGTCGGCAGAGACTGGGGGGGGGGGGCTTACGTGCTTTTGTTTGTTTTACACATTCAGCGATGAAAGCCTGTTTTCAGCGTCTGGTCAAACTTCTGGTCTGGAAGGTGCTGCACGTATGTAAGGGTACAGTGTACAACTGTGTTGTGTGCCATAAAGTAAGTTCAAACGCGTTTTGTCTTCAACTTATTACAGTACGAGACTGCGTAACTTTCGTCAAGGCGACTTCCAGCTTCCCCCCCAGTGAGGTGCGCAACATTTACCATGAGTGTCACTCCATTAAAGTAGGACATACGTACAAACTATATACAGCATTCTGCATCAAAAACCGCTTCTTCACGTGAATGCTCCTTGTAGTTTAATGTCACCATTTTTACATTGCATGCCCGGGTTTTTTTCCATGCCGTACCAATACCACCCGTCCTTCACTGCATCAACAGGCCTTGGAAGACCTACATGGTAGGAATTGATTTATTTGCATCAGGAGAAAAATCAGTGCAAACGCTTATCAAAAGAAACATTTATGACGTAGATCAAAACTGCAGGGGGGCCGCGCAAGTAGAGACAACCACCTCCCGGAGGGGATGACTTCTAAAAATGGTGGCGTTAAGTACTTCTATCAGTTTTGAATACGACGAGGTAACGTTGTCATGTTACGAAGCAAGATCACGACGACCAACTCTTGGTTGTGCGTGAGTTCGTACAGTGCAGGTGACATGGGGACCACTGCAGTAAGTGTGGTGAGACGCTCATTTAAACAGTTGAAGCGGTCTTGCTACATGGAAAAGATACTCTGCACGTACGTACAAGTATGCGTGTCAACTGTACTGCACGCACAGTCAGTGCAATCTGAGTACTGCAGTGGAGGGGAATGTGAATGAAAGTCCATAAAAGTTCTATCACATCATTATAAACTGCTTCGCATCAGCTCTAGATTCTTCACAATCGCACGCTGGGTTCTACTCTGTTCCTGAAGAATAGTCAGCAGTTTCCCATGGAGTTCTACAAGCTGACGCAGTCCTCTGTCTAGGTTGGCCTTAGAAGATGTATCCGCTGGACTTGCCTTCTTTTCAGGAGCTCTCTCGGTGGTCGTGGTCGTTGAAGAGGCCGAAGTCGCGTCTGTCACTCGCTTGAAGAAGGGTGGGAAACCGATCTTTGGTGGCTGCTCGCTACGTCGATTAGCCTGAGAGAAAGAAAAGTTGCCTTCCGAGGCCAGAGCAGGAGTGAAGTCATCCTTTCCACTCTCCTCGACGAGATATTCTCCCGAAGTGGATTGGGACAGCGCAGGGATGTACCATTTTGGAGGAGGTGGCGTGCTGGTCAACTCTTCCATCTCTTCCGCGGACGTGGCCGTCGTGATGGCAGCGGCCGTCGTCTGATGATCCTTGTGGGGCAGTCGGCTCTTTAGGTGTTCGTGGAACTTACTGTTGTAGTTGTCGGTGGCGTTCTTCACCCTGGTGAGCAACACGCTCAGCTTGGCCGGTTTGGGTCGAAACGTCTCCTTCGTCTTCTTGTTGTTCCCGGAAAGAAAATGCCACCACTTGTGCCTCTTGGCTTCCTCTCCCTCCTCCATGTCCGACGGCGACGGCGACTCCGCCTGCTCCTTCTGCTGTCCGCCCTTTTTCCCCGCAGAAAACATGTCTCTGATGGTGACACTGTTGAGCGGGACGTAGCGCCAAGACGCCTCCTTGGTCCCGTCGTCGGCCGCCCCCACCTCCACCAGCGACAACGACGCTGTTAGCAGCACCAGCACCAAGTCCTTGGTGTTCATCCTGCAGGCGGAGACGCGTAAATGATTCGTTTTCTCACACTGTGCACGTACACACAGTCCCCTCACGCCGCCCCCCTCTCGACGGGCCTGGTACGCAGAAAAAAAGACCGTTGCTTCGTAAAACCGCCTCTTTTCCCCCTCCCTTTTCCGCCATCCGTCGCGGTTTGGCTAGCGGGAAGGGCAATTTGTTACGAATTGCACGGAGAAACGCGAGCGGCGATGTGAGAAAAGTGAGTCTGCACTGATACGATGTCCTCTACTGCGCTGTCGCATGGTGGCCGAAGCGCTGTCTTATTGGGCCTGGAATGTGAGAAGTTGACAATTTTTGCGCGCAGCAAAGCGTTTACAAACGGTGGCGAGTAAGAGCGAAAATGAAAGAAAAAGGGAAAATCGACGATTAAAGGCCATTAGGAGTCTGTTTGCTCAAGTCAGCTCTGCATGAAAGACGCGTCACTTATGTGGTATCGGTGGCAGCCGCCGGCCACAGGCTGGTTTTCCACTGTTCTGGCAGTTCTGTCCGGGCACCAAACGTCGAACCTTGGTCGGAGAATTCTTCCGCAAAACATACCGCAAATGGATGACAGAACCAACAAGACCAACGTATGCATATGTGCAAGTTCTTTTTTTTGTCGTGGCGTTGCTGCAACTTCGAAGCATTGAAGGTTGGAGAGGACCGGGCAGGTGCACAGAGCTTGGTCCTGTGTACTTTCACCTCGGCGTGATGTGTCATTGGTGCAGCGGAAAGGAAACTGGATACAGCACTTCACCTGACGGTAATCGCAGCAAGTAGAGATAAATGTGGCACTTTACACTTTCATTAACAGGCGATGTCGTCACGTTAACCTGATCAGGGCCTCCAAAAGACAATGTACTTCACAACCGGACCCGAAACACGAGACTGCTATGAGGAGTATTCCCTGTGCAGCATATTTATTCTATAAGGTCTTCTTTCGTGGGACTGTTGGATCAATGGCTGCCAAAACATATCTTCTAATATGAATGCTTGCATGGTGCATTGAGACTCACGGAATACGTAAACTGCACGTGCAGGTTATTCCAGTGAACTCTGAAACAACGACTTGTGACGGACAAGAGTGGCCCACTCGTGGAGCTCTCAAATAGAGTCCTGCTCAACAGATTTGGCAACCATCTGCCAAGCTAAACAGTGCATGAAATTATTCCAAGATCAACATTTCTTGCCAGCTCTGACTTCATTAGCCAATCACCAATCAGACCTCTCGTGTCCGTCATGAGTCCGTGTCTCTCAGGTCCCTGGTAGTGTGCACCCCCAGAAAATCCCGTGTATTACATATCGCTTGGGGCTGTGAGGTGTGTAAGTGGCTGACACGTTAAGATGACGATATCGCCGGCTAATGAAAGTGTGAAGTGCTGCTGCATTCACGTCGACTTGCTGGGCTTACCGTATGTGGTACATTTGCCCAACTCAACCTTAAGGAACCTCCTCAACGTCATACGTCTTCTTTCTCCTGTACTTCGGTGGCAGCCAGAAATAAGAACTTGAAGAAACATGAAGACAGATTATCTGAGCTATTAGGGAACAGTACCAACTGTTGAAACAACTCGTAGCAGAACATTTGAGATGTGTCGAGAGAGGACTGGGGCTGGAAAATGGCCGATTGACACCTCCGAGCTCGAGAAGCCAATGGAGATGCATTGGATTGAAGATGAGACCAACCAACCTGCAGCAGAGAGCACAGCCATCGGTTACGATTACCGTAATCCTACACATATCAAGCGCACCCATGCATAACATGCACCAACGACTTAGCTCTGAGATCCGAGGGGGAAAAGAGCTAAATTTGTTCATAACGCGCACCAAAATTTCATCTCAAAACTTGTGAGCACCGATAATTGGAAGCACATTACACGTAATGGGAATAACATACGTAATTCGTACGAACTCCACATTTTACTTCAAAGGAAAGGAAGTAAAAAACTTAAGTCACACTATCCCAAAGAATACCATCATCCGTTCCATTCAGACTGCTTCTGCTTCTCATGCAGCATGTCTGCTCGGATGCGTGGAGTTCCTTCCAGGCGTTTATGCTCCATGCTGATTCTATATTTCTCGATATAGCAATGGATTTACGTACCATAGTCAGATCAAGGTGAGGAAGAGGCCATTCGTTTAGGAATCATGGCCACATGTAGTACACATACTCCATACTACATGTACATGCATACTGTAAGTATGAATGTATATCACCGTTGGTATATTTCCCGAGATGTCAATTTCATTTTGTATGCTTAGAAAGTTGGCCTTTGGCACTGTGATGGTTGGTAAAGTCTTCTTTTTTGAAAAAAATATGCCTTTCTGTGGACACTGTTATAACAAAGTTTTTATGGCTCACTGCATTTAGTGTGCATGTACCCGTCTTTTTTGTTCTTTACTTTACTTTTGGCTGTTTTGAGCTACCGAAGTGGTTCATCCCTCTGTGGGATACTAATATTCCTATCTGAGATCGGATTGATATGCACTTTTTCTTCCAGGACCACTCATTTGTTCACAATCCAGTCAAACTTTTGATACAATAAGCTCTGCTATAGTCAGTAACTCTTGGTACATATTGTGAAAGTAAGATGGGTGGTCCAACCGAAGTGCATATCTGTTCAGTTTCAGAAGAAAGTCTCAGCTTTCCGTGGAAGGATGGACCACTTCTATGGCTCAATGGAGTCAAAAGTTAAGACCGGAAAAGTGCGCACTATACACATGAACTGTAACATGCCATAAAACTTTGAGTTAAAAGTGACAGCAGTAAGTGGCCTTTAGGAAAAGAAGTGAACTCCTCATATTTTGGCCATAGGCCAAAAACCTCCGTCGTCTCTATATCACTTTGCAGAAAAAATACTTTTTCCCATTAGCCTAATGTTTACTCAAGCAATAGTAGACCTACCAACATGCAGCTGCCAAGCATTGGGCTACTTATAGCGATTCACCAGGGCAACCAAGACATGACCAATTTTTGAGCTGGCGCTGCACTAACTTCCCCTCAATGAGACCTCTTTGACCCAGCACAGTGAGGTCATGTTGTACGAATGCGTACTGTACGTACGTAGAGCGCATGCATTGTGCCAGTAGGTATTGCAGTGCATGCACCTGCACTGCAGTGGCGGCATCATTCTCCAGCTTGACAGATCCCTGTTGCGAGACCCAGCAATACTACATGCCTGTACGTCTACGTACGTCTACTGCATGCTGTCTTGCTGCCAGCCAGATAGGTAAGGTGAATTGGCGACACTCATTTCCCAATGCCCGAACGTGGGCGCGCGCTCGCAGGTCTACGTGCACGCCTCACTGGGGTAAGTACGTAGGTATCATACATGCGCACCAGCACGGAAGAAGGGGAGAGAACAGGCCTGCCTCATGTGAGTAGAACAGGTGAAAAATGAAAGTTATTTTCTCCTTCATGCACGTTTTTTTTACTTCCACTACTACTAGTGCTACAGCCTACAGAGCTGCCCATGTAATGAAGTTGGGAAAGAAGTGAATGGAGAAGATGTTTACGTTCGCAGACAACTTTTGGGTAAGAAAAAAGTGAGACGCAGTGTCACAAATGTCAACTCAACACTTCATCTATGTGACAGAACTCGGAAATAGGTGAGTTCGGCGGCTGGGAGATCGTGGTGGCCAGGCTCAAGGAGGGCAAACAGGCTACAAAATGCTACTTGGAAGTCTTGAAGCAACGGTGAGACACACGAGCGCAGCTGCAATAGGTCCGCCAAGATTGAAACACGTAAACTCTGTGTTTTTTCTATAGGTCTCAGTTGGAGGATGCTTTTGGGAAGAATTTGCAGCGGTTGGCAAGATCCATCCCTAATCATGAAGAGCTAAGGTATGCACTGTACGTCCATCCTCGTGTACTGCATCAGTACATGTCTTGCACGCGTGTACGTGGCTGGACTGAGTAGTAGTGGTTATCAAGTTCTTTTCATGTAGCTCCCTATCTTCTGTCTGGTCGAGCCTTCGAAATGAGACCGACGCTGCCGCTCGATCCCATATGGAGACAGCCAAGATGCTTATGGATGAATATTCAGAACTCAATGATGCACTTATCACCTTAGCCAACAAAAGGAGGTCGCTCGAGGAACAAGTCAGGTGTGACGTGGAATCTGTGATATGATATGCAGCCATTCGTACACATTTTCCCAACCATTTTCCAGGCAATGTCAACAGAAATTGAAGCTTGACTGGCGAAGAGTCGTAGAGGCAAAGGCCAACTACGAAAAGAAGTGCAAGGAGGAGATCTACTGCAATCAGTTCTACCACCAGGAGATCTCGAAGTTCGGCAAGCCTTCCAAGGAGGCGGAGAGGGTAAGCAGTGCTTACTAAGCACGTTTTGTATTGTGCCATTGTAGCACATGGACAGCTGTGTTCTCACTTTTGCAGGCCCGTCAGAAGCTCGAAAAGACACAACTATGCCTAAAAGCATGCGACGAGCTCTACCGCACGAGTGTGGAGGAGGCCGAGGAGAGCAGGCGTCAATGGGCTGAGGTCACGCGTCACTCACTTCACGTCTTCCAGCAGCTGGAAGAATCTCGAGTGGAATCCCTCTTGGGTGCCATGTGGAAGTGCACGAACGCGCTATCAGCGCACTGCGTGACTGAGGACAACTGCCAAGAGTCCATCAGACAGGCTATGGAGCGCTGCTTGGAGAACAATTGCCTGGAGACCTTCGTGCGGGCACACGCAACCGGCTCCTCCGCTCCTCCGCCCATCACCTACGAGGCAAAGCCCACTTCATCGTCCATGGGGTTGGGACACGCCGCATCGCCCGTCACGACGCAACAGAGCCCGCCCAAGCCCCCCAGGCTAATACACTACACCACGGGAAAAAACAATACTTCCTTTCCCATTGGTACGAGTGGTTAACACTATGATCCTATTCTTGAACTTCTAATTGAGCACATTGAACGGGACTCGTGAATCCTGTGGTCGGAAACAACGGCCGCAAGTGCTAATGCGGGCTCCAATTTGCATTGCAGACAGCGTCGACAACATTGAGTACTTCAACCTGGAGGACCCTCCATTTCACAGCTCTAGCGACTACTCAGCGAATGATGAGAGCTACTCGTCTTCCTCATCAGCATCCGAATTTAGATGGACCAGAGACACAGAAAGCTACATGCGGAGTAAAAAGCAGCACCTATTCTTGCCGAATTAAGTGTCAGGTGGAGCGAGCGCATCTTCAGATGCGTCGGTTGTTGTTCTATCAGGAGTCGCCCATCACCTGATGTGTTGATCAAACTCACAATTTTATCATATATTTACACCACAGCACATGCTGGAGTGCCAATATAAAGCAGCTTTCCACTGGAAAGTCCTATATGACTCAATGCGTATATGACTCAGACGACTGTATGACTCAGATGCATACGTGACGCCGTTGCCTATGACTCCTATAAGCTTTAGGTAGGTGATAAGGAGTTACGATAAGGAGTCAAGGCCATTACTTGGAGCGTCGTAGTCTCGAAAATTCTCTTCGACGAGAGCATTCTCTTCCGCTTCTAATCCCTGGTTCATGAGTGCTCACTCGCGTGTTTGAATGGTACGGCACTGCCCTAGGCACTGTTGCCAAGTTGGCACTTTTAATGCCAATATTCGCAAAAGTGGGCTTTTCCCAAATTCTTCGCAGTAGTTTGACTTCATGACCTCATCCAGTAGCTAGCGTATTAGACGGCAGTATGTTTCGCAAAATGGAGAATCTGGCATATTTTGAGACCTGCTTGGCATGCTTCCCTGGTCAGGGTCTAGCAACGCTGGCCCCAGACCCTAAGACCATCTCCTCTCTGCGTTTTTCCCCCACTACCAGGAAGAAGTATGGCAGCAGCACCAGCGGCAGCAGCAGCTCCAGCAGCACCAACAGGACCAGCAGCACCAACAGGACCAGCAGCACCAACAGGACCAGCAGCACCAACAGGCCCAGCAGCACCAACAGGCCCTGCAGCAGCAGCAGCACACGCAGTAGCTAAGGGCCAGCTATCGATTTTCGCTGACTTACGTGAGGGAGAGCGAGAGTGAGAGAGAGAGAAGGAAAGAGAGAGAGAAAGAGAGTAGGCGAGCAGAAAGAGCTAGGCCTTTCATCCCATCAAGGAAGGCAAGGCCTCCCTTCATTCTGTGCTTGGGCTTTCCCCTTAGTATCTATTCTGTAGTACAACACCAGTAGCTGCCGTGCAAAAGAACTCTTTTTTTCTTCTCTCATTCTTCCTACAAGATGGAGGTGGTGGACTTGAGCAAAGACAAGCAGTTAGAGGCCCTCCTCAAGGAGGAGTTGCCCGCCTTCCAGTCAGATGTTGACTTGATGACAGCCGCCATAAACCACTTGGACTTTCTTAAGTCGGTCGACCAAGGTCGTGAAGCCTATTATTTTGACGAGGCCTTCGTCTCCAGAGCACTCTACCGCTATGAGGCGCTGTGGATGCCATTCCTTGCTGCCGTGTCCAACGAGGGAGAAACTGACTTGGAGTTTGCGCCGCCACCGGACGTTCACTGGGTGTGGCACGTGCATATGTTGGCCCCCGTGGTGTACGCCTTTGAATGCCGACAAGTGGTGGGACGCGTGCTTGGACACAGGCCAGTGACCCAGGCCAAACTGGTGGACTTGCGGTCCAAGACGGAGAAAGTGTGGCAAGTGCACTTCCAAGGCATGGAACCCTTTGACATAGGTACAAAGGTCACCCAGGAGGAAGAGGCGGCCATGACGGCTTTTGCATCCAAAATCAAGTACGACATCGCTGATGCGGCGAAGCGACAGGCAGTATTCTACTACCAAGTGTCACTCGACCACTTTCGTGACCCTTTGTTCTTAGCTGATGGCCTACGCCGCTATAAAATGTATCTGTTACTGAAGCGACGAAATCCTGACCGCTTTCTTGTGCCCTGCTACGATATGGATCTCATCTGGCACACGCATCAGGTACATTCTGTGGAGTACCAGCGTGACACCACCGCGATCCTGGGTTTCGTCCTCAAGCACGACGATTCAGTCAATGACCGTTCAGAGGGCTCCAAGTTGAACGTGTCTGACGACCTGACCCGCAGGCTGTGGATGGAGACGTTCGGTGTGCCCTTTCCTCGACCGGGATCCATGTTCAGAGGAAATCCTCCGTACGGCAAGTTGATGCTCCTCACGGAGAAGTACCAGCGAGGCTTGCTGGCACCCAAGGAAATTGATGTGGAGCTTAATAGCGTGCGCATGCCGTCTCTCCCTAGCGTGGTCCAAGCCGACAAGGCCATTTTGACGGTGCAGCTGGAGACCGGGTCCAACGGACTGTTAAAGAAGAAGTACGTGGACCTATACTCCTCCGAGTGCAACCTCAGTGACGACCTTAGCTTGGAGAGCCCTGACGGAGGCCTCGTCAATTTCTCTGTTAGTCGCTCCAACTGCCCCAAGCTGAACCTCAAGCTGGCAAGCAAGTCCGGCAAAAAGAAGAAGTGGTTCGGCAATGGACGCCGCGCCTCCATCGCTCTCTCTGAGACACCGATTGACCTCTTCGCACTCTCCAGTTTTGCTGGCGCTGGCGCCAGCGGCGAGGCGACGAAGACTGCCAAAGCGGCGGCAAAGGTTGCCGCGGCGGCGGCCACGCGGGCCAGCTCGGACGATGCTCTCAGCATTTCCCATCGCTTAACTGTCAACAGTAAAGAGGCATGCCAAGACGTCATCTGGTCTGAGCTGCGCCTGAACGTGACCAATGAGCGCCTTGGCACCCCTACAGAGTCCAAGTTTCACATCGCACCAGGATCTTTCTACGACTGCATAATTCCGGAGGACATAGAGAGCTTGTGGGGTCCCATCCCCCTACTGCGACTGCCTCAAGGCGTCAGTAACAAGTGCAGAGCTGTCACTCACGGGTGAGTCGCACGTAAATCACTGAGGATGTGCTCATTGTCATTTCCTATCATTTTCTGCATACGTAGCGTATTGACCGAGAAGAATGAACGGGCTATGACGGCGTATCTGATCCACTCTCTGCCGTTACTCATGTCGGCCGTCCAGATCTTTTGCGGGGACAAAATGGCCGTGGTGGCGCACCTCGTGGGGCTGGAGCAGCTTGGATATGAAACAGAACTAGGGTTAACGCAGGCGGTAAGTTCATAGATATACGAGCAGTCTTTAACAAAAAGAAACGCTTAGTGAATTGTAGTACGAAGCCCGCATCGATACATGAGCTACTTTAAGTATAAGACTTTAGAATAAAACTTAACACTGACTGCACAAAATGGAAACCAAATTTCATGGCGTAAACAACTGAGGTTACAAGGCCAAATTGAATTGTTTGACTAGAAATTTGACATCGAGGTCTACCAATAATTGCGGTTTTTTATGCTTGTTCATGAACTTTGAAGTCACATTATTTCCTGGGTTTGTGGGAAATAAAGTAGATTTCAGTTAAGTTATTTTCCTAGGTTTACCCCTATTTGAATTTCCCGCCCAGCATGTTTTTAAGTTTTGGGAAACAGTAGTGCTGGCTGCCAAGTGCTGACTGGTGTGTGAAAGCAAACACAAGAGAAACAAAGCATGTGCGGTGAAAAGCACTGGGAATGAGAACTGAACAAGCAATGAGACCAACAAGAGCAGACATGAGCAGAGGCAAGATCAATCTGCATGAGCGATGGACACCTCACCATCAGTGGATGACATCTTGGCCAATGCAGCCCCATCCAAGAGCAAAGTCTTGTATGACAAGATATGGGACCAGTTTGCTGCATTCCTTGAAAAGAACATGTCCAAGGAGCAGTCCAGTGAAGAGGAGTACATCAAGTACTCCCACTAGTTATGCCACACCAAGGGGTACAAGGCATCCAGCATGTGGACCATCTACAGCTGCTTCAACATCTGCCACTAAACGAAGTTTGGCAAGAAGCTGCAGCAGTGGCCAAGAATCACCCTGCTGTTGAAGAACTATGAAGCTGGTTACAAAAGGAAGGACACTTTCACCAGGGACCAGATCCACCAGGCCATCCAGGTGTACAATGTCACATTCGAGTGGATTCTGTGCAAGTGCGCCATGAGCCTGGCCTACTGCAGTGCCTCAGATGCGTGGAGCTGAAGTCGATCAAGTACGGGGAATTGAAGGACAATGAGGATGTCTGGGGCACCTACGAACAGGCCAAGCAGAAGGGAGAGAAGAAGCAGAGCAAGGTCCTCATCCTCTTCAACAGGAAAAATGCTCCCCTGTGCCTTGCGTAGGAATCCTTATCTACATTGACCTGCTTGAGAAGTCCCTACCAGGCAGTAAGTCTGAGGATGAACTCTTTCACAGGTGCCTGAAGAGTGGGTATAGGGCTGCTGTCATGGGAAAGAACTACATCCACCAAATTGGGAAGATTGTGGCCTCTGAGTTTGGCCTTGAAGACCCTGGCGGCTACTCCGGCTGCTGCTTTCGCAGGCCATCAGCTACTGCAGCTGCCCGCTGTGGTGCCAACTCACTTCAGCTCAAGCACCACTTTGGGTGGCAGCAAGAGTCACCTGCTCTAAAGTATGTTGATGAGACCAAAGATCGAGCTCAAAAGATGGCAATGTTCCTCACGACAGAGGCTGCTGAGAACACGTCAACCATCACCTCAGATGAAGGCCAGATTATGAGCTGCAATGTGAGTCGGATCTCATACATCACCAAGACACTGCAAGTCACGCAGGAGTTTGGTCACAAAATCTACAGCTTTGGCTTCTGTAAGTGAAAATGGAAAGTTCTGATGCGCCCACATTCGTTTAACCTGGAATGTTAAAATTAGTCTTTCCATGTGTGATATGAGAAATAGAATCTGTATTAAACTAAAGTTCACCAGTTCTAGTTATGAGCTCACTCCCATCTGAGCAAATATTGCACATTAGCAAAGTAAGCAAAATGACCGCTGGCGGCAAAAAAAACAAAGAACATTCAGCTACACACAGTCACAACTTGTACTATACGACCTACTCAAGAAATTTCCCTCTAGTACGACAGTACGTCAGTACATAGTACTAAAGCATGAAGTACCCTAGTTCTGTCTCTTCAGTGAATTTGACAGATGATATAGTATGAATGCGAGATTTTTGGAGTACTTTCACTTTTTTTGTGCACGAGGGAAATACTCTGGGACTATTTGTTCTGAAATCACGGTATTTTTGGAAGAGGTGGAAAATATTGGCGACAGAGCGATATGAAGTTTTTGAAGCGAAATTCCCGCTTTTCTGTAGCTTTTTTCCTGCAAGTCAAAAAATATGAAACCACTTTATTTGAGCAATTTTATCTTGCTGGAGTGAATTTACTTTAGCGGAGTATTTTCCTACTTTATTGCAGCATTTTTCTACTTCATTGGAGTGTTTTCGTACTTTATTGGAACATTTTTCTACTTCATAGGAGCATCTTTCTACTTTATAGAAGCGTCTTCCCTCTTCCCTGGAGCATTTTTCCATACCGTCGCTTGAACACTGTGCCAGCAGGGGAAACGGGTAAAGAAGTGTACCTGAGACCATATTGTTTGTACTTGTATGCGAAGGATACCGAGGATACTATGAAGGAAGGATATTAAGGAGCCAAGCCCTAGTTCAACTTTTGGTCCAGGCCACATGGAAAAAAGCAACGAAAAAGAGGGAATTAGCTTTGGTTACAAATTGCGTTGCTGTGCGTGGGCCTTCTTGGGCTCATTTTTCAGCTGTTCAATCCGCCGTATATAACTTGTCCTCGGTGAAATTATCCCGGATTCCACATCTGAAATGCTCGCCGATAAAGCCCTACTTTACAGCAAGGCAACAAAAAATTAATATTTCCCTCCGCGAACTTTGCCTGTTTCGCCTGCCTGTGCCACTCGTCCATTCACCTGCCAGTACTACAGCTCCCTCTGCCAATTCTGCCCTTGTCTGTACTGCATCTCCATTCACAGTATGATGCTCCGAAAAAATGCTTGTTGTCCAACTAGAAGTTTTGTGAAATGTATGATATTCTTGAATACTGCCCTAGGGCAGTACAGTAGAAAAATATGACTCGCTACAAGTAAACAGATGAGGTGCGCATACCACAGATGTGACAAGTCCGTATGGGTGAGCAGCACTTTACGCTCAACTTTGGATTTTGCAGCTCGAGGGCCTCCATCACCTGAGGGTAAGGGGAGAAGAGTGGCAGTGGCAGTGGCGGTCGAAGGGTCGTCATGACCTGAGAGCTGTGAAATCTCAAGGAGGGAGTAAAAGCCTAGGAGTCTTACGGTAGTAACTAGCTCTGTAGTGTGTGGTAAAGCTGCCATTTCAGCCCATTTAGCCAGGCAGCCCAGTGTGTCGAGCATCGCGCCATTTCAGCCAATTGCTGTCCAGTCCAGTGTCTTTAGCGTGATATCAAGTCCACCTATAGAACCCGCTCCGGGTATATAAGACATGAACGTAAACTGTAGAATGGGGAGGTAAACTGATATCATTTGACGTCTATACCAAGGACTTTGCAATATTCTTTATCAGCGCTCAATAATATGCCGTATTATGATTCTGATAGCATTTTATGCCCGTTCTTGAGTTGACTTGACTTTCTCCTTTAGCATGTTCAAGTAATCCATGGCCCTTACCCTGTAGCCCAGGGCAAAGAAGTGTGGCAGCATCTTCTTTCCGTCTGATTAGCTTACACCTAGCGTCATTGTGGAGGCAGGGAGCTTCGTGTGCATAACTGCAGGCATGTCTGAGGGTGCATGAGCAAGTTGGGATCATTTCTGGAGTAGAAAACTCTGCCAGATGACAGCTGAACAGATGACGGCTGATCCGTGTCAGCAAGCCTTGTTTCACTCCAGTCAGATCTATCTTGATATGCAAGTACGTCATTGAGCAACTTCTGAGCAACCACGTTAAGCTGTGACGTTCTGTATGAGTAACATTGAGTTAGAGTCACTCAGACATGGTGAGAACGAAATGCAACAACATACATGTACTTGAGGAAACACACAAAATGGCAGTGTGCAAGAGTTCCATTTTTTACATGCAAGCCTAGAAAACATAGTAGTCAGATTGAGCTCAAATCTTATGTTCTAAGTGGAGACCTGTGGAGAAAGAATCATTCTCTGCATGTAAGATCAATCAGACATACTTTCCGTACGTTTTGGATGAGAAAAAGTCAGTCCCACTGTTCTGCCGAGCTACGTAAGTATATCGGATTGGACATTTGCATTCTGAAGAAATCGTCAACTCAAAATTAGTGTGAAACAACGAACACGCAGCTGACTTAGCTGAATTTAAGAGGGTGCAAAAATTTATTTTTGAAGTAAATGAGAGACCAGTAGCCGCTAATTTCTCTACACGACAGTTATCAGCCTTGATCACTCAATACGTCCATCACCTTGGTTTGTGCCTCTTTTGTGAATACTGGTAAAGTGAAAATCCCAGATAAGTGGGAAAACATTTCTGTTCCAAGTGTTTTCACTCATGCGAAATCGACTGTACTTGACTTGTAATATTTTAGGTGATGAAGAATGACCACACGTGGCGAGGGATGCTCATTAAGGACAATGAGGGTGATTGGGGCATCTGTGTTGCCACATGGAGGGGAATGAAGGTCGGAACTCCAGGAACCCCAGGTAAAGTGGTAACTTTAGTTTGGACTGAAAGAATTGGTTTATTGCTGCACCTAACGGATGTTCTAAAGCCAAAATAATTAGCTAAAGACTAAAGCGATATCACCTGTCAATGTTTTGAAAAAATCTGTCATATGTATCTGAACTTTTCATTGAGAAATGAAACGAGTAAAAACGCTCTCTCAATGACCTTGAAACTTAACAGCACGTCAGAATTAAGAAGTTTCCCTTCAGTGTATCATCACTAAAGAGGCACTAGAAACTGTGGAACATAGCCAAAGGCAGCAACAATACTGCTGTAATACGACACTGCTGCCTGTGGTAAGCAGCCACAGGCAAAATCGAGTGAATGTATGAACCCTTTTTCTTAAAGTGCCTGTGTTGACTTAAATGTGTGTTTATAACGTCAAAAGCTGCAGGGTCTCCAGTATCACATAGGCCAAATGGCTGATGCTGTCTTGAATATGCAATCGCACAACAGTGAGTAGCAAGCTTAAATATCTGAGGTCTCAAGGTTCCACATCATGTAGAAACTGTCCCTGCGGCTGAAGCATTGAGAAAGCTAGATGTTGTCAGATCAGGGGCTTGGAAGCTTCTTGCTCTATTCCTGACATTTTTAATGTGACTTTTTTTTTACCAAGACATTGTGAAGTAAGTAGGCAGGAATTTCTTTTTAACTCTTCTTCTTCTTACTGATTTGTACGTCAAGACAGTATTTTTCTGACCTCCGGCATTAATCTGCCACTCACTGTACCTTTGGCTGTCGCAAGGAGACAGTAGCCAACATCTTCCTCTTTCTGGCTTCCGGCTTTCAGGGCTCTTCTGCCTTCTGGCCCTTTCTGCCTGCAAAAAGGAACTAAGAATCCTGAAAGCCGGAAGCCAGAATGAGGAAGATGTTGACTAATGTCAGGCAAGTCAAGTCCGTCGTCCAGAAACACAGAATTTCATCCTTGTCTTGCTCCGCATCGTTCTTATTGGTGGCAATGTCATCTTGGCCCTCTTGTAGCCATTGGAGCAGGGGGAGCCCGTGAGCACATGATGAGTGGACACCCGGAGTCGATGCTTGCAATGCATTGTCCATGTCTACTAACTCACATCAAGACTTCGGTGTAGCACTGCTGCATGTCCATATATTTCCCTCTCATGTGTGAACCCTTACCGAAAAAAGCATCGACCACAAATATTCGGTTGAACAGAAAGTTCTTGCCATTGATAGACATCACCAACAAATTCATCAACAGACGTAGCTCCCATCATTACTCATGCCCTGCTCCCACCTCTCTACTAAGTGTCAGTCCCATTTTGCCAAAAATCATGGTATTTAGAACTAAAGAAATTGAAAAGCCAATTTCCCAGTTCATTCTCATTGTTTATGGCTAAACCTCTCAATTGATTTGATAGCGAGTGGAAAAGGTGGTAATCTGTTGGTACAAGGTCTGGAGAGTATGAAGGATGCTGAAGAACTTCCCATTCAAACTCGTGAAAACCACTTTGAGTATTTTTGCTACATGGGGCCTGGCATTGTCATGCTGGATAACTTGGCGTCGGTTTGGTCCTTCCTGTTGAATGGCCCAGACTGAACTATACATTGATTCTTGTCATTCATCTTGTCCCTTGGAAGCAGTCCCCAGAGCACCATGCTCTCCCACTTCCACCAAAGACAGACCATGGTTCATGATAATGTGAAGACTCCATTTCTCATCACCTGTGACAATTCTGTACAATAATAATTGCTTGTGGCTTCATATTGCAAGGTACCAGGCAAGACGTTGAGCAGCAATGGAAAGCCTTACTGCCTTGTTCTTATTGGACAGTTGAGGGGAAACCCAAGGTTCATGTTTTTGATGAAATTCCATGGAGTGAAAGTGATCACAGATGGTGGTCTGGGAAGAGTTCATCTACTCTGCTAATTCCCGACTTGTTTAACAGCACTTCAAGACTGCCATGAAACAGTCTCAGTCAAGCTCAAATGTTTGGCCCGAGCATGGTGCATCATTCAGGTGGAGTTTGAGATTGTTCTTGAATTTTACAAACTGATCTCGAGCAGTCCTCACAGATAAAGCACCTTCACTGTACACGGAGCAAATTTCTTGAGCTGCTTTAGCAGCCTTCAGACCTCGGCCAAAGCCAGAGTACAGCACCATCAAAAATGGATTTTTTTGTCATCTAGGATAGTCATTTTAAGAAGCTTCAATTGAGGTAAAATGAACTTCTCAGGAAACGAGATGACACCGAGCATGAAGCACAACAAAAGTATCATGATATCATACGCATGGTTGACCAATGAAACAAGAAAATACTTCGAAATGAAAAAGATCAAAAAACGGTGAGAACTTTCCGTTCAGTGAGAAAGAACATTGCTCACTGCAGCAGGGATTGATATTCTCAGCAAAAATGCTGAGAAGCTGGTCATAGATAGCCCTATGTTCATTCCTCCGTAAAAATTCAGCAAGGCAGCCCAGTTGCAATGGCTTTGATGTTCCAAACTGCCTCTTCAGCTCCTGCTCGACTTTCATCTAGCAGTTGGTTCTACTCAGAGTGTGGATGCTTAAGGGACCAAAAAGTGTAAAATGCAGCTAATGGATCATCACATTACCGGTATCTGAGCAAACTCCCTCGTCTGTTCAGTTTTACTGAAACTGACTCAGAGACTACCCATGAAAGTTGTATTATTCTCTGGTCAGATCTTTCTAGGTAACTCTTCTTCTGCCTGGTACGGGGAGCATAAAAGTGTGATAATGTTGTGGTGCACTCCATTAGGATCCATATCCACGGGAAGTATATTTGATTATCCCTGCCCTGGGCAAGCTTCGAATCTTTGGCCCTTGCTGTGACTTGCGGTATGGGACCATTTGAATTTATGGGAATCCTCCGGGCTCCTGGGTGTGCGCCAACGGATATTCTTGGCAGACATCTTGGCACATGTTGGTTTCCTCCCACCCTTCCTTCCACCTGAACATCGAAAGCTATCCCTCGAATGTCTTCTTCACAGTCCCTGGTGGACCAATTGTGGCTCCAGCAGCAAATGAAATGGAGATTTAGAGCCAGGTATGAGCCAGCTGTTCCTGGAGGAGTACGATCTATTGCGGGTGGGGCGCTTGCTATTGGATCGTCGACTCTTACACAAGTCTATTCTGCTTTTGTGGCATCAGCAATGACATTGCGATCTTGGTGGCTGTGGCATCTCAGTCGATGGCATTTTTAACCAATGCCCATTGCACTGCTATGTCATATGCATAATGTTCGTGGTGATGAGTTCAAGTAAAAGCCAAGCTTGGTACAAACACGGCTTATATTTGAACTGATCTTCTCATACCATATTGATACCCATCTTGGTACCCATCTTGCTTCGCACTTGCTCACTTGCAGAATTGCCTAATTTGATTGGGTGCCCTAGAGACCCCCACCTAACCTTCCCTAGCTGTGGCAAGCACAGCCACGTTCTTCTTGAAGCTGGGGCTTCGCGTGGCTTCGGTCTTCAGGCTCGAAACCCACTAAATTACGAATTGTATGCTTGCTGCAAGTTGCAATATTTTTTACAAGGTATGATCAAATGCCCATGTTCTGCACTAAAAAGGTTCGTCTTTTTTGTTGACCGTATTTTGCAAGAACCAAGACCCTTGTGGCTAAATGGGCTTAACCAGGAGGGGGCTTAATCAAACGAAAATTGGGGATGTGTAATCAACCTGAGCCAAACTGAAGGATCGTGTGCTCCAAGGGTGTTCACTTGTTTATCAGTCGGTAGTTGCTTTCCAAATCAGCTCCTTGTATAATTGGAAATGCTGTCGGAGCAAGTAATTCTATTAGGGAAAAGCATGGTATAAAAAAACATGCACACTCTAAGGGTGCCTTAGTGGACGTAAGGAGAGAGAATACAGGACGTTTTAAGTCGTTTTAACGTCAGCCTCACCTAACCTAGCTTTTCCCAACCCTAACACATCTAGGGCGGCGGCAGCAGCACCTCCCCCAAGGAACACTATAATTGAAACTCCAGCCATCAAGAAATGATTGGTAGCCTTAGAATTGAGCCTCGAACTCAAGCTTTTCGAGCCAGACCTAGCTGATGTGAGTAGCCGTTTGGCGCGCAAGTAGATAATTTTGGAACACAACGAAAGTTCCATTTTGTTGGTGCACAGAGGCATTAAATTTGGAGCAGGAACATAATATTCTTCCCAAGAAAAAACGGTGACGATGGAGACGTCAAGAAAGTAGCGGTTTATATGGGGCCCGCTTTTTATTCAGTAGAGGGAATAACCATATATTTGTAAGGGTTTTCAACAACTCCCTTCATCCAAACTTTTTGTGTGATTGAGCCCTGGGCCCATTGTGGTGGAGTACTGTAGAGTACGGATCGTCTAACCCATACCAACATACTCAACCATTGTACCTCCGTATCATGTGCAGCTGATCGATGTTGGTGCACTATGATAATCACTAGAATCAACGGCTTGACGTCTTTTTTCCATTTTTCAGGCACGAAAGGCAGTCGGGGCAAACCCGGCATCCGAGGCAACCCCGGCCACTTCGCCATGAAGTTCGTGAACCTTCGGCAACGTTCGCGCAAGCCAGTATTCGTGGTGCTTCCCAGGGACAACCACAAGTACTCATTCCACGTGGATACGCTGAAGGTGAACCTGCGCAAGGGCAGCATCACCATCTCGCCCGAGGAGACCGATGTCGTGCAGCACATGGCTCTTGCATTCGTCACCACCACGCTGTACCTGCTGGTGCAGCCAAGACCAGAGAACCCCAACGTGCAAATCAAACGAGGCGAGAAGAAGGTACTTATGTGCGTACTCTACCCCTGTCACGTTTCGTGCCGAAGTGCAGAAGATTCCCCCTCCTATGCCACCGTCCTATCGACTGCGCATGGTGTTCACTACGATCTGGACGACGAATAATTTGTAATGCTGTACATATATTCTCCCCGCCAACTCCTACTGTTTTTTATCCTGTACATATGCAAGCTCCTTTGTAACTTTATCTTTTCAGATCAAGCCAATTTACCAGGATAATGGCGAGTGCGTCATGCTGTACTACTGCGGGTGGCAGGACATCAACAGCCTTCCCTCCAACAGCTACATCATGCGCCACTGCGAGGGCGGCGCAGCAGCCGGATGCTGCAGCGGTGGAGGAGAAGGAGGCGCTGGAGGATGCGGCGGTTGTGGTAATGATCGAGAAGCCGATATCGAATTAAATTATCTAAGGTGATGCTAGCTAGTAAGGGCATGCCTTGAAATTCTGTGCGTGCGTGTATGTGCGTGTGTATAAAAACATTGGTTGACTGCCTCAACAAAACTGTCTGACGTATTTTCAGGCGGTTGTGGAGGATGTGGAGGTTGCGGTAAGTCACGCACTGGCGTCAAAGTGTAAAAAGAGGGCCTAGAAAGTCTGATTTGACACCTTTTTTTAGGTGGGTGCGGCTCTTGCGGTGGTTGTGGCGGCTGTGGAGGTTGTGGAGGTTAGGAGCAATTCCTCACTCAGGAGTGATCAAATGGTGCAAAAATACAACAAAGTTATGAATGATTTGTGTTGCTAGAAACTACATACGTTTAACTCATCTCAACTGTAACCATAACAATAACGATATGTGCACCAGACGCTGTAAGTCTGGGCTACTGTAGTAGGTGTTGAAGATACTCGTACGTAGAATCCAATGTGTTTAAGAAGAGCAAAACGGAGAGTTTTAACTTTACAAGTATGTGCATTTGCCTATGAAATGACGCACCTTTAGTATGCAATACTACACGCTTCACCTGTAACTTTCCATAATGATACAGTAGCATAATTGGCATTTATGCTCGCACGTAACTGTTGCTTTACGACGGCGCTTTGATTTTCAAGTAGTAACTGTATTTTGCGCTTTATGTGTCATGCCTATAGTTACGTCCAAACATAATAAGAGTTTGTGGAGAATTGCACTAACCGTTAATGAAAGACTATTTATAGAATAACAGGTAACGTTTACACAATGTCAACAAGAGGATGATCGATGTCTCGAATTGAACGTGAAGAGAAACGACCCCTTTTATATACAGCTATTTGTTACTCTCACATGCCTACGCAGTTCATGTACGTAGGACTTGGATAAATTTTCAGATCAAGTTCGCAATAAACACCCGGTTTCCACTAAGTACAATGAGCGTGTTGTCTTTGACGGACGCGGTGTGGACCTGCATCCAGAACTGAGAGCAGAATGGACGAATCAAAGGAGAGAACGAACGTATCTGTGCTGCTCTCGTCATGATATGTGTATTGTTGGCTTCTCTTGTGAACACTACGTATGCAATTTGGCAAGCTCAAGCTTCAAAAGCGTGAAAACAAGTTCAAAAAAGGCATAGCTTTTGTACACACACATGCACATAGATGCACGCAGTCTTTAGCCTGCCATCATCTCCATGAATTCTGAAACGTGAAGTCGTCATTGCGATGGTTGCCAAAAAATCAATCTGTTTGCCTGTATGCGTTACCGTCGAAGTCCAGAGTACCGGAACCATCCTCGTCCACTTCTTCTATTATGTTATCCAGGTCTTCATTAGTTAACTTGTTGTCCAGCTCCTTAAGGATCTCTTTCAGTGTGTCTGTGGAAATGTACCCGTTGCCTGGAACAAATGGACAGTTCTGCAGCCTCATACTGACTACAGTACAGTTTTCACCTTTACCTTCCTTGTCGTAGATCCTAAAGGCCTCCTTGAGTTCTTTCTTCAGTGCTTCCTCGTCCTCCTCTACTAAGAATCGCGCTGCCAACTGGCAGAACTCCCCAAACTCGAGCAGGCCAGACCCTGGAGGGAAGTAAGGGATACTAAGAATGCTTGATACCTGATTTGACGCTTAACGTCGACTGTACTGTACGTACGTATGAGCTTTAACGCCACAAAGTTTTGTTTCAGTCGACAATCTATTGTGTATGTACACAGTCTGTGAGGGTACCATCTTCGTCTATCTCCTCGATGATATCCTTTAAAGCCGACGGCTTCACTCTCAGCCCCATCATGGATAAGATGTTGCCCACATTTTCAGCGGGGATGGCGCCATCCTCGTCGGCGAAGCCATCGAAGCAGCGCTTTAGAACGTTCACCTGGTCAACATCCAGGCCCATATCGTCCTGGAAAAATAGTTTTAAAGTAAATGCTATTTGCACTTTGCAAAAATATTGTCTTCTCATAATAATGTGTTTCTACATGCACGTAATGTACCATATTGCTAGGGGCGATGAACTCGAAGCCTTGGGCACTTCTCAGGTTATCCCAAAATATTATCTTCTTGCAGACAGTTTTAAAAAGGATTTAACATAAAATTCACACAATGATTTAATCCAGTGCATCTACACCATCAGAATCAGTCTTCAATAGCAGCTTTTCAAATATGTATGAAGAGAGACAGGGCGGCCCCAATGGGCGCCTTGTCCATTTTTCAGAAGTCATTGCTGACATTTCGGAATAGTCAAAACGCTCTTCCCATCCTCTTCTTTCATGTTTTTTTTACAGCTAAATGATCATTGAAGCCTTCAACTTACAGTCTGACTCCTGCAGCACCCCTCAAAGTTTTGGCTAAAGTCTTAACAACCCATTTGTCTCCATGTAGTCATGAAGAAGCTCGTCTGAACGCAATGGAAGACGTCCCGCCACAAACCGAAAAAAACCCCGACATTTCTTATGAGCTGAGCTGATGAAAAACCTTAGGGTGTCTGAGTTGGTTCCATTAACAATTGCATGTACTACAATACCTGCTATATTACTAGTGTGTTTAATTTGCGACTAATGTGCTTACCATTTCATCTTTGCTGAGTAGGTCGGTCATTTTTGCGAGATATTCCGCAGCTCTCGATAAGCTATTTGCTTAGGCTACCTCTTCGACTTCTGGAGCGAAACTGAGTGTATTGGGAAGGCGATTTGTTGTTGCGGAAAGTGAGTGAGGGCTCATTTTAGGACAGCGTACACTCGTTTACACACACTGGAAATGTCAAAGACAATGGGTGGAAGCAGACTCTTAAATGTCAGCACAAGCAGCGAAAGCAGAGAGAGGGCGTTGAAAAACAACTGTAAAGCGCTCGCACGAGCTCATGCATCGACAAAAAGTTGCCTTGACAAATGTTGGCGAAGAAGGAGATTAGCTCAAAGTATTATTTATTTGCTTTTTAATCAACTGGGACGAGTCCAAGTGATCCATGCAAGTATTCCATGTCGCCGCCTTCCTCGTCTTTGTCCTTTGCCGCCGTGTTGAGCATGAGGAGCAGTTGATTTAGGACTCCTTCTCGACGCAATTTCATTTCTGCCTCGTCGCATGGATCAGTAGCATTCTGGGAGAGAAAGGAAAGAGAAGATGTTGTCGATATAACTTTGCACATCCACATTCAAAGTTATACGTCCTACCTACTTATGCGCTTCAGAGCGACACTCACCTGAAAGGCCAAGGCCGTCCTAATGGCTCCAGACGCCTCCTCTAGGCAGGTGTTGATGACGTCTTTATTCTTGGCCACGCCGTCAAGCTTGGCCGATATGTCAGCAATGACTCCTTCCTTTTCCTTGCTGGCGCTGACGTTAGAGTGGAGAGCCTGGTGCAGTTGCTCCAGTTCGCTCTTCTGGCGTTGAATCAAGGATTCGTACTGGCGGCGCTCCTGGTGGAACAGGGAGAGCTTCTTCAGCTCTGGGGCGTGATCCTGGCAACGTGCGGACAACTCCTCGATCACTTTTAGTCTAGGATAAAGAACATGGAAAGTTTCTGCAACACTCTGCTACTCGGACGAGCACACCTGGACCACTTACTTGTACGTATTTCCCTTGATTAGCCTCTTCTGCTCCACCTCCAACGATTCAATAGTCCTTCGTTGCCTCCTATTCAGCTCCGTCAGCTTTTCGTTCTCCGTGGTCACCTCAGCCAGAGCATCTGCCATCTGTTGCGCATGCGCAGAAACGCCCACGTTCTCGCGGATGGTGCGCTGCGTCGTCGCAGCCATCTGGGCGTGGGAGGCCCGGCGGAACTCTGCAGCCACGCTCTCGAGCTTGAACAACATCTCCTTCTTTAGCCTGGGTTGGAAGGACACACGTTTTTACATAAGCAAATGCATATGCACATAAAAAAACTGCACGCGCATCCTACCTGTCCTCCTCCAAGATATGTTTCTTTTCTTGCTGTTCGAGTTTCCTTTCGTGGTCTGCAGTCATCTTGGCCAAAAGCTTCTCCTGATCATCAAACTTGGTCAAGAGTTGTTCGCGCTGAATGCGGAACTCCTCCAAGGCATCGAGCTTCTTCGCCAGAACCATTTTTTCAGAGACCTAGGGCAGCTCATTCCTCTCTTGTCACTTGTTAGCTACTGTATGAACAATAATGAAGCCCTCACTAGTTCCTCCTTTGTCCTGGCAGCTTCTTGCTTCAGTTGCTCCAACTTGAGCTCATAACTCTTCTGGTCAGCCTCGTGAACCTGTTGAAGTCCCTCCAGCCGCGCCTGTAGCTCTGAGATCTGGTCAAGTCGTTGCTGCAGCATGCGCTTCAGGTAGGCCACCACGTCAGCCTTGTCCTCCTTGGCCTGCTCATACCTTCAACACGAGCGATTACAACAAGCATCCATATCTCACTGTACTTGGTATTTGACGCACTTTTCTTTGAACTCGACGTAGCTCGCCTCCAGCAGCTGCATCTTGTCTGTCCGTCGCTGGAGCTTCTCCTCTAGAGCCTTAATTTGTATCTGGAACCACTCTCGGTCGACCTCGGTGACTTTTTCCTTTGCTTCCTCGCCGCTAACTTGATCGCCTTCGCCGCGACGACTCTTGGGCTTCTTCGCCATCTTGGACTGGAGGTCATAGTACTGGTATTATTGATCCAACTCCCTCTTTCTCTTTGCAGACACCCATAATTCATATATGCATGTGTTCCTACAGCACGCAGCTGGAAAGTGAGATGAGCTCGCGCACATACAAATTTGTACCGTATGAGCATATGATTATACTTTACACCTAACACAAGGTGTCGCAATCTTGGCAGGCACGCCAGGCCAGCCCGGCAACGGTGCTGACGCACTCGTTCTCCTGCTGCCGTTTGAAGCCCCGGCGCGCCGCACTCAGGGGGGGATGGCTTTTGTTTGTAGATTCAACGTCGACGCTTCGTGTCGCTCGCAAATTTTGTCTGACGTCTGAACAGGAGGAGAGAACTGCTAGGGAGCGCGACCCGCCGAGCTCGGGAAAGGCGGAGGCCATGAGGGAATAGGAGAACGGGACGGTGAGGTGGGATAGCGGCGTCTGCACCGGGGGAAAAGGGATAGGGGTAAGCGGGGGGGACAAGCGTCTGGAACCCCCCAAAAGTACAAGGACGGTCGTCTAGTTGTCCCCGGATGGCCTGAGGACCTTAGGTTAGGCTAGAATGAGAGAACCGAACCGAGCCTTACATAGGGGCTACTCTTCTCAGGCCTAATTATTTAGATCTCTTAGTCTATTTAATTTCACGGATGCTAACAAGGTTTGAGGACCACATGAATGCAAGTCTTACAGCGTCTTGTTCGCGAGAACAACCGATTCTTTTAAATTTTTAATGGCGCCCGTCCTTTCACCGCACGCGATGAGGGCGCGCGCCAGGCATGAGGTGCCCAGCAGCTGGTCCACAAGCTCCTCCTCTCTGCGTTATGGCGTCACAGTCGAGATGCATCACGCCGGGCGGGAATCCGCGAGCTCCTGTTGTGTTCCGCGAGCCCGACTTGAGGGATTCCCATGGTGAAAGCGTCGGAGACATTATTAACGTGACCCACTGCAGAGGAAAAGGGGTCGAAACCGTCCGTGACGGTCGACGTCTGATTGGCCGAGTCAGCGTCGTTATCAAGTGAATAGCACTATGATCAAAGTCCATGAAATCCAGCTTGGCGACCCCGCAAAGGAGTTGGTCGGCGGACGGCTCCAACGATCTGAAGATGTTACGCAACAAAGCTGTTGATCGAGTTCCTATTCTTGCCTCTGTGCACGCGCTTCAATCGTCGAACCACCCCATCGAGAGCGAAACTTCGCTATGACAAACGTTTGCCTGCCTTCAAAACACTGACGTCAATATCGTATGACGCTACTCAACGGTAACCCTTAGTATATAAAGCTTTCGTGTGTATGTATGAGCGTCAGATTAGAGAAGTGAAAAATGGCTCTGCGGCGCACGTTTTACTTGACAATATCCGAAACTCCAGTTAGCTGCGCAAGTCGTCCGTCATTTTATTGTTCTTCCAGGAGAGAAATACGTACATCTCAAAACATTTTCATTGCTCAGTCTGAAACTTAAGCTTTTGTGATAATGAAAAGGAATAATGACAATATATAAAAATCCGTTCGATCCAGGAAGGGTGGGTGGAGATTATAAGTTTCTCTTTGGCTGCTTTAGTCCGCTTTTGTACCGTCGTCATAGATTCATAGCACAGAGGACGCGATCTTATCGAACATCTCTGTCTTCCTGGCCAGACTGTTCTTTCTCCTTGGTAAGGTCCCGCTGAGCGAGACATCCGGGCATCCATGGCTGAGCAACAGTTCCACCAACTCTTGACAGCCTGATGAACGGGCGTAAGAGACGCAAGTGCGACCCTCGTGGTCAAGGCTCTTCACGTTGGCATTCGCCTGCAATAAATAAACACATGGGTGTGAATCAATGCCTCCTGGCAAGGACAAAACACAGACAGTATTTTAAGGTCTGTCGTTGGTAAGAATTAAATACTCTGCACTCACCCAAATGAGCATTTGGGCCAGTGCCAGATTTCCTATGGCTGCCGCAAGATGAAGCGGAGTCCTGACGTCTCTAGCGCTGACTATAGCGTTCACGTCCTCTTGACTGGCGTGCGCCAAAACAAGTAGGACCGACTTCACGTCCGACCGGCACACAGCATCAACTAGGCGACCGGCACGGGAGACTCCCGCCGGCCAGGGTGCAAGGAATTCGCGCCGGGAATACTTGGCGACGATGAAGCGCTCCTTGTCCTCGGGCGAGCTGGTAGCGCTGGGTTTGGCGCGCGACGCTTTCGTGGAGTCAGATTCCCACACCTCGTTGGCCAAGCGGTTGCCCAACGCCGACATGACGGCCAAGTGGCCGGGAGGCCACTCATCCAAGTCGAGAGAACGCACACGAGAGATGTGAGAACCCAATTGGCGGTGGATTCCGGAGCACTCGATGCACATCAGAACTCCCAGATTCAGGCTCGCCCAGTCGGGGTCTGTAATGTCGAGAAGCACGTTAAGGGTACCCTCACTAAATGCAGCCAGACTAGTCCTACTCACTCGGGGCATCACAGTCAACACATCGGGTGTTTCCCGGCACCTCCGTCTTGATGGACTTCATCGTCTGCAGATCCACTGCAGACATGCTCTGACCTTTGGCTTTGTCGCTCTCGTTACCCTGTTAAGAGAGAAAGAGGGAGAATATATTATCACTGTAATAGGTGCTTTAATATACCGCATGCTCAAATGTTTCTGAACGTGCTAGGAAAGTTACCTGCAGGGAGGTGAGAATCTGCTGCTCAATGGACGCGACCCATTCATCCCTCTCCTCTACGCTGGAAGCCTCGAACAGCCATTGCTTGTTGTCCAGACTGACGATGTGAAACTCGAATATGTCTGGATCTGTGAGTGAGAAAAGCAAGACACCTCCATTACGAACGCAATCGAGGCGAATCTTCTGTTTTGATCCTCACCTTCACAATCAGCATTGGCCTTTACGCCGTTACTCTTGATCCTGCGATGCCTCTTTTTGACGTTCGGCGTGTCAGTCAGCCTGTCCAATGCTGCCGAAGGTGGTTGGGTCTGCTGCTCGGCCTCCTCACTGCCCGACGGCTCGCGAATGAGCTCGTAACCTGTCAGCAAGACTTTTTCGCCCTTGCCACCGCCGGCTGACAGGGGATCTACGGCAGCTAAGCCGCCTCCATTTGCTGTAGCTACACTACCACCTTGTTGCTGTTGGCCAGGAACGCTCCGAGAGCCTCGTGGCTTTTGCCCTGGCACCTTTACAGTAACGTACTGAAGGGAGATCTCTTTGCCGTGTACGTTTTCCATATAGTCCTATGGAAAAAGAGGAAGATGATCAACTCCGAAAAGTTAACAACCATTGTGCATACCATCAAAATTGCCAACTTACATGAAGACTCGGGTGATATGTCATCCTTCCGTCGTCACATAGTGTAACATACTTCTTCTTCCAGTCTTTGCTGAAACTCTTGCTGCTCTTTTTGTAGAGGTAGCCCTGTCTTATCGGAATGGACCTGCCTGAACCCAGCTGCGCGGTTGTGCCGCCGACAGCAGCCGCGGATCCGCCGCCCTGAGCAGACGCCGCCGAGTTGCTGTTCGCCGTATCTTTCTTACTTGGAGTGAACAAGTTGGAGCGTCGCCTGTTCTTCCTGGCGGAGGTGGGTGTGGATGTAGGAGTCACCTCCTTGAGATTGTTTTCCTTGTTGCTGTCACTGTTGGAGATGAGGTTTCGCTCGCCAGGCACCACGAACTTTGGCTCGCCGATGGCCACGCTACTGGGAACGACCACCGACGACGTAGAGATCCTAGAGAAGTCGTAATTGCTGGCTGAACGTACTTCCTGGAAAATGACAATAAAAAATGATAAAAATTAGACTATTTAATGGAGACTACATGAAAATAGAGAACAAATTTCTTACCTTGTTGTAGCTTGTGATGCCGACGTTCGAAGGAGAAGATTGCTGCTGCAACGGGGATGCTGCGAATCCATTACCGGTAGGCGAGGCCGCCGCGTAGGACCCGGGCAAGGGGCGGGCCACGAACGGACTCGTCGTGTGCTGGGAGTAATGATGGTATGGACGGGTGGCGGTGATCTTGTGGCAGGCTGAAAAGAAAGTGAACAGCTAATCACAAGCCCTCGATAATAGTGCACTCGTTAAACTTCTGATCAGAAAATACTGCGCTACATTGATAACTTAAATTGATATAAATTTAGCATATCTGAATTTTCGAGACTTCCATGAACAGTACAAGGCGAGTAAAGAAGTGCAGACTCCTTGACAACTTCGTTACCCCCTCTAGTTCTCTTCCGACACCTCTTTTACTCTTCCCATGTCATTCCCCTTATCTCCCGTCACGGTCCAGTCCCACTTCTCCCGGACCCTCCTGCAACTGACCTCCTCTGTCCCCTCTAAGGCGGCGTTACGCTCGCACAAAGTTGCACAATACTCACGTGTCGCATATATTACCTAACTACCAACTTGCACGGAGCCATATGCGCACATCCTGTGCTATCTGGCGTGCGCCATCAGGCAAATCTTCTGCACACGGTCGTCTTAGGTGTTGCAAAACTATGCCAATATAAACGCACCCTAACCTACTTTATATTGTATTACCCCCCACGGAACATGTTTTTATGGTTTTACAGTCCTGTGTTTCTCAAAGTGGGCATCATCGACCCCCTAGGGGCAAAAGGAAGATAATAGGGGAAAACACACACAACGAGCACACCAGGGTGGCAAAGATGCAAAACTTGGACTTTGGAACGGTCCACTTCATTCATCAATGCTGTCAGTTGGTGGCCTCGTCGTGAGGTACAATTAGGATTTTGCTCTCACATGCAACCATTCATCAGAGGACAAGAAAAATTCCAGGCTTGAAGCGAAACTCTACATCTTTGTCACCCAGGCTGACGAGAATGGCCACAGACACAAAGGAGTGGAGCAACACAGGTTGACACTGTAGAACGTGTCTTGAGCAGTCACACCAAAAACGGCACCTCCCCCCTCTTTAAAATAGGAAGCAGCAACTAATTACAATCATTAGTCACCAGTCAGATAGGATGAATTTGCCCAGGGTGGTCAGCTCCCACCTCGCTCTGTTCTAACGTCTCTACCAAGGAGCAAGAGTCACAGCACCAGAAAGAAGAACTAGAAGAACTTACCGTCCTGAAAGACCCTCTCCACGTTGAGCCCGTACGTTGCGCACGTCTCGTAGTAGGTGCACTTCTTGAGGTCTGACGCGAGTTTGCGGGCCCGCGCGTCCTCGATCAGACGGGGGTGAGACTCTGAGATGGCATCTGGCAACGAGGAGAAGAAAAGTGAGGTTTTTATCTCGGGAAAATGACAGCCATTCAAGGCCATGCGTCATAATTATTTCCGCTAAAAAAAAGGACCCGCAGAGCTATAAATCTGCCACCAACGCCATCACTCTGGCTGGCTCCAAGTCACATGTCACACGCTCGTTCCCGGAAGTAGTTGTTGTAATAGCAGCAGAAGTAGCAAGCACTGGCAGTAGTAGTAGGTGAAGAAATTCACGTTTACCTTGCGTGCCCACTAGGATGAGTGGAATGTCCTGCATGTTCCTAAGTTGAGACATCTTGGCGTAGTAGTTGTAGATGGCGTTGAAGCTCGTCTCGTTCTCTAGGCTGAACACGAAAATCACAGCGTCTACCCATGCAGTAAACTGAAAACGAGAACAAAAAGATGCTACTTGTCGCTGGCAGGTTCTTGGCATAAAGAGTCTTCTTGCCGTCGGGCGCAATACCACAGTGTACAAGTACCGTGTCTACTGTACATTACATAGTAATGTACGTACATGGTAATGAGTACATCACGACACACGAACAAAAAAGCATTTTTGTCTACCTGCCCCTCTGGTGGGCCTCCCTCGTCTCTTATGAGCAGCAAATAGCTTTGCCCATCCACGACGATCTCCTTCTTGAACCTGCCTCCCTCGGGGCTCTCCTCCTGCATGTACGAGCCGGTGAGATAACGGTGGACCAGCGCAGACTTGCCGGAGGACAGCGAACCCACGATCCCCAGGCGGAGATCGGGCACGCCTCGGGACAGGGTCCATTCCTGACTGTTGACGAACGAGTCTGGAAAAAAGAGAGACAATATAAAGGGTGGATGATGTGAGGCGGAAACAATAACGAACGCTCCCCCCTCCCTAATATCTAATCCTTCCCGCTGTCTATTACGGGGTAGGATAGAGGCAGAGGTGCATTATTAGAGGTAATTAGCGTCGCTGATGTGGGCGAATGTACAGCATAGGCTGATTCGATTGATCGATATAATTTGACCGCATGAGAGATCGATGACAGCTTGAGCCTTCAGCACAGGGGGGGAGGTGGAGCAGATGTCGGGGTTTTTCCCTCCTTCTACGAACCTGGAATGCCAGGTAACGAAAACATTTCTCTCCACAATGCATCAATCGACCACGTTCACACAGTCAATTTCCCCGCTATTGAGGTGCAGCTTGTTGGACCAAAAATCTGAATGGAGGAAAACTGCAAGAAAAAATTAGCGTCGTTCTTCTTCTTTCGCTTACATCGTCACTCTTATGGGTGCAGCGACTGCAGCGACTGCAGCGACCGCGGAGACCGCGGAGACCGCGGAGACCGCGGAGACTGTAGCCGCGGCGGCGGCGGCCGCGGCCGCGGCAGCTGTGAAAAGGAAAATAATCCCCCAAAACTGCGATATTCCGTTACAGTTGACTGGGCTGGGCAGAAATGCCAAAATTTTTACCCGCTGAACTTGGCGGCCTCGCTTCGAGCACGCGCGCATTAAGCCCAGTAGCCGTCAATCATTTTTTCCGCTCTCGCGTTAACAGAAGAGCAGAATTAATGAAGCAAGGAAAAGCCTTTTTGAAGATTCACGCAAATCCCCTCAGAATATCGGGGTCGCATCTGCCACTAAAAATTGCAGCCACTCTTTTACTCACATCTCATCCTTCCCCGGCCCCCTCCCCTCGTCCCGCCCCCCAGGAATTACCCCTCGTACGTGTTTGGCACCCAAGAAAGAGAAGAAGATCGCATCGGGGCTGTGAGCGGTTGAATCCATTGAGCAGACGGCTGGAAAAGCAACGTCATCGCATAGGTACTGCCTGCGCCCGGGTTCATCACCGGGTGAAAAAAAAGAAGAGATTTCATAGGGACAATGTAATCCAATTCAGTCTCCTTCCATGCGAGAGTCTCGCTACAAAAAAAAAAAGAGCCGCCGCCACCACATCTACCCGTTCCCATCCATCCTCTTCCTTCCCACCTATGTTGTCCCCATTCTCTCAGTCTTCAGGGGTGAAGCTGAGCTGCAGCTCAAAGTCTGCTCGCTACACAGCACAGGAGGGAGAGATGAAAAGGCAGCAGCAGGACGTTATATCTAATTTTTTCCCATTTCTTCGAAGTCTCGGACTTTTTTTGCCGCCATCTGCCTTTCAGTCCGCCATATCATGACGTGCGCGCATAACAAAAAGAGAGAGAGAGGGCGAAAATGACATCCGAAGCCATGCAAAAGAAATCATAACTCGTCGGCGACGTCGGTGGCGAATGAGATGGTAATAATCCCATTGTCGCCGCTCTCGCTCTCGCTCCAATGGAGACTGCAGCAAGAACTTGAAGGGCAGAGAGAGAGACGAGATCGCCTCGCACACACACTGTTGCTCACACAATGGGAACAGCGGGCAAAAGCGGAGGCGAGAGAGAAGAGACGACAACTGAACTCATTTTAATTCGTTTGGTTCCCCATCGATAATATCGCCCGTTGCTTCTCTCTTTTTTTTTTTTTTTCATCTCTGTCCTCCTGTCCTGGTAAGACTTTTACGCCTTGCTCCTGTGGTGTGTTCAGGGAAACTGTTCTGCCCGCCCATGGGGATCACGGCCAGCGAAAGCATCGACCAGACAAAGATAATTTACGATACGCGCGACATTGTCAACGACTGGGCAAATACAAAAACGACCTCTTCTCCTGCTCCTCCTCCTCCACTATGGCTACAAAGCTTTCTTTCCCCCCCCCCCCCTTCACTGCTGAATGAGGCTGTGAGTTGCACTTATCGCAACATCGTCGTTAATAACTTTGGGATTTAAGCAAGCTCTATCGATCTTGGGATTTGCATACGGAGACTAATGCAAACTTGGCCCCAGCAGCACGTGTGCAATGCTGTCTCTGATGATTAGATGATGATATGGCGCATCTCAATGAGAAGAACTCATTGTCATGCAGATGGGCTACCAGATTAAACCAATTGCCCAAGCAAGCCCGTCCTTAAAAAAGCTTCCCCCTCCAGCCCACCCTTTATATTTTTGTCTGGCGCTATTGTTTCTTTCTTTTTGTCAGACCCATTTTCAGGTAACGAACATGAGAGCGAGATAAACACAATGCTGTACGTGGCCCACACACGAGCTGATGGGAATCTCTTAATTTGCTCGATCTAAGGAAGAGAGAGCGAAGAGAAAAAAAAAAAAGATAATCTCATTGGCAGCGCTACTAAGTCTTTCTCCTCGACCACCCACAAGCCATGTTGACATGTTTCTCACAGGAAAAAAGTTTCTGCAACCGTCGTCCACGTCGACGTCGTCCGCGTGACACAATCATTAGTCAACGACACTCCATAAGCTGTCGCGTCGTGCATCGCGTAAGGGGGGAGGAGGGTGTGGGTGAGGCGGAGGAAGATATTGATCCTTCTTACCCAATTTCGCAGCCGCCTTCACCCTCTTGACTCGCTGCGACCTCCGCTTGACATCCCTGAAGAAGAGCGAGGCTCGCCTGGGCAGGGTGCTGGTGGCGTTGTCACTGTGCCGCTTCGTCGGCGTCACACTGTACTGCTGAGTGGCAACGAACATCTTGCAACATCTTCTGCTACACCACTTCTCGCCACATTTTTACGCAGCTGCTGGTGTTTTTCTTGGCCAAAGATAAGAAGACTTCTGACCGTTTTTCGCAGGCACAGATGTAATTCTGGCAGCCAAGCTTCCGGTGACCTATTCAGGTCGAGCAACACATTGTTCTCTTTGAATGTGTCTTCCTTGTCTGTCCAAAGCCGACTGATTGTGCGTGTATGGATGGAATCTCTCTTCTCTCGTCGTCGTCGTCAGTGGCGGCGGCAGCGGCGACGCCGATGGTGGTGGTGGTGGTGGTGGTGGTGGCGACGACGACGACGACGACGACGACGACGACGACGACGGCAAAGGCGGCTTCAGCAGCAGCAACAGCAGCACAGGCAACGGAGGATGGTGAGAGGAGAGCGCGGTTGCGACGAGGAGGAGGAGGAGGGGGAAGCAAAAAGTCGGCAGGAAACCGAGATCGGCGAGCGACGCATGCAATGTCAGTTTTTTTCATGCAGAGAGGCAATAATCATATTCATTTTTGGCCTACACAAATTGCCTCCGCATGCTAATGGAGCCCGTGAATACAATGCCTCGGTGAGAAACAAGCACGTCGAGGCCAAAGTGATTTTTGGCGAGTGAGCAATTTCACAGCCCAGTTCCAAAATGGTGATGGGTACGGGTACGAGTATGGGGATGGGGATGGGTATGAGGGGGGGAGGGAGCCAATGGTGCCTCAAAACCGTTGAGAGAGGATCGGCAGGCAGCAGGGATCAATTAATCACAGTGTTTCCAATATAAACAGAGATCATATCCCTCGATATGTCGGGCTGATCCCTCGGTTGCAAGAGCCGGTCGACTTTTTTTTCTGCCGATTTTATCCGTAAAAAAAAGGGGGGAGTCGGTATCGGTATCGAACCCTCTGGCGATCCAGGACAAACGTCAGCATCGACAGGAGGTAAAATTATGCATCCTTTTCTGGACAGGGAAGCGAAGAGGAAGAAGAGAGAGAAAAAAGTGATGCTTCCCAGCACGCAAAACGTAAAAAATTGGCCATCAATTAAAGCAGCTGCTGGATCCAGCGTGTGTCAGTCAGTCAGTCTCTTCATTTTCGCATTCGCTCCAATCGCTCGCGTGCTGCTATTTGTACACACACAAGCTGCACAACAGACTGATGCATAACGAATCCTTCTTTTGTTTGTTGACCTCTCTCTGTGTACCCTCCTCCTCCGCCATGAAGCCCGGAGAAAAAGGTTTTTGGAAGTCACGTATCGCTGACACAATGGCGCACCCCATTTGTCCCGTGCCTTCCGCAAAAACTCTAATGCCGGGCCTGTCACGAAGCATCATGTCATACGTATTGGCGCTGCTCCACATGGCGCAGATGAACTGTTGCTGTGCAGATGCAGGAGCCAGCGCCAGGAGGGGCAGAAAAAATAGAAAAGGAAGAAGAAAAAGAAAGAAAAAAAGACGCCCTCTCTCTCGCTCACTCGTCTGATCTGTCTGATCCTCCTCACCTACGTATTGCGGATTAAGCTGAGAGAGAAAAAAGAGCGATGCGGCAGCCTTGAAATAAAAACCTCAGTGTGCCACGCAGGAGATGTCACTCGCTCACTCGCTCATTCGCTCGCTCGCTTGCTTACCTGAATGTGGATGGACGCATTTGAATGAGACCGTTTCCCATCGAATGTGGAAAAGCCCTGCAAATCTGGTCTCGCTGCTACCGCTGAAGCAGCCGTCGCTTTTCTCTCCTCTCTCAGTCTCTTTTCTGTGTCCAATTCCGGCTTTCAATCCTTTGGGCATTGTTGCGCCCCCCCTAACGCTCCAGATACGTGAATGGGAGGCCATGTCGAACCAATACAGGCTGCACGACGACGGCCAGGACCACGTCGACGGCGGCGACTACGGCGACTACTAGTTATGGCCCCATTGTCCTCTCCAATACCTGATGCTTCTTCTTCCGCTCATACTGCTCTTACCTAACGGCCGTTCTGCGCACTCAAAGAAAGTGATAAATGTGGCCATTAGCACTCAGAAAGGACGAAGCAACGAGCATAAAAAAGATGGCACCATTGCGATTATATGAGCTGTGACCAGCAAATATCGCCATCGTCCATATAGCGCCGAGGATTATTTAGGAGGTTGGAAGGAAGCAAGAAAAAATCCAAATGAGTTGTTCTCGCCGATCGATGACGCCGGCGCGCAAACAGATATTCATGGAGAAGGAAAAAAGTCACGACCGAGGCGAACTTGATAGCAGTTTTCCGAATTTGACATATGTACATGCAACCGTAATTTAGGAATATCCCCCCAACTCAGCCCCCCCGCTCAGCTCAGCTCGGTCCCCCCCCCCCCACCCTCCCTCCATTCTAAAGGCAGCAGATGCATTTGCTCTTGCTCCTGCTCTCTGCGGAAAAAGAAGCGCGTGTGCCTGACACGAACGAAACTACCACGGATTCAGGAAATTAATTTTATCGACAAAATATGGCTGCTTCGTGACAGCTACGACGTCATGCAAATTTCACCGAAAGCATCTGTCATCAAGGCTACAGGGGAGAGTGAGAGAGAGAATCAATAAGTACAGACTACGATTTTTTTTTAACTCGCCGCAAATCAGACATTCGCTTCGGACGAAAGTCACTGCCAACAACAAAGGAGCGCTCGAAATTATGATTTTTTTTTTGCCGGAGTCAAATATTCTTCCCCGATTCAATCCGTTGGACTGACAGACAGGGCTGCAGTGCTCTGTGTCTCCCCGGGAGACCAATTACTTCCGCGCCCGCGGTCTAAAATAAAATCCAATCTTTGGGCATCATCGCAGCGGAGCAAACAGAAGAGTTGCCCCCAGTGAGTCCGCGTCGTGTCAGCCATCATTAGGACCGCTCACGGTGAGGCTGAAAAACGGGCAGCAAAAGCGTCAGGCGAAGAAGACAGGGAGAAAAATGTGAGCGAACGCCCATAAAGCTCCATTTTCTCCTGGGCTCCGCTCAAGCTACTGCGGTCCGGAGCAGAGAAATGGTGACGATCCGAGGATTAGGGCATTGCTTGGTTAACCCTTTTCCAGCTCGCGCGTCCATTCACATGCCCGCCATCATAAAGAACGAGAGCTAGAGGCCGAGAAGGAAAGAGGTTGAGGGGTAGAAAAATAAAGTTCCGAAAAGCGTGGTACTGCGAGCAGGCGTCGCACAAGTGCTTGGAGCGCGACAAAAGGTTCAGCTTCAAGAGCAAGCGCCAATTCGCTTGGTCGGCCAAACTTGAAGAGGACACATCTGGTGAGATGCGCGAGCTTGCCTTGAAATGACCCCGTCGAGTTGATAGCATCAAGGAAAACTGTAAGCGTGAAAACTGTTGAATTCCTCCAGCACCTCTTTGAAGGAGCTGTCGCGCATGTATGGCTGCCGTGGAGCGTGCGGCTGCCCAAGCCGCGGCTTCGCTTGTCCTCTTGTCGACAGTTGCAACGACCCACACCGATCTGTGTCACTCTCACAATACGGTCCTACGCAAGTTGCATCGAGTGCACGAGTCAATCACGGAGGAGAGTGCACGCGTTGCATGTGGCTCTTTTCCTCCCTCCTTTTGGCATACAAGGTTCTTGGCTGTTGGCAAGTTCGGTGTGTGAGAGAACTTGTTCACAGGAGTATGTTTGGCCCCAGCCAGCAAAAGTCTCCGGTGCAAGCGTGTGACTTTTGCTCAATGACAGATGATCATCGTCGACTACGTCATGTAACACCAACATCTCGACATCTTAAGCCGTACTTAGGAGATCAAATCACCACAGCACAAGTACATGTAGGGGATCTGCACCACCACCAGCTATGGCAGGACGGATGTATAGGCGAACAGAGACTGCTGGAGTCTTCAATGATAAATAAATAAATAATGCACCGAAGACTCCGAACAATTCGAAATCGACCGGATGCTGTACACCCCCACAGCGAGTCACAACGGGTTGACCTAGCTGGTCGTGACCACGTAGACCGAGACAGCCGGACGGACTCAGAGACGTTAGAGGGGAGGGGGGGGAGCACCAGATCAATATTAAGTTAAGATGTACTGTTAGTCCTACCTTCGATGCACACGACGTGCTCACGCACTTGCTGCGCCAGCAGCGGGTCGGGGATGAGCTCTATGAGGTCGTAGATGGCGTAAATGGAAGGATGCACTGACTCGAAGCGCTGGATCTCCTGCCGGATGGCCAGCGAGTGGCCGGAGTCGGAGGGCCCCGAGGACCCCGCAGCGGCGACGGCGGCGGCGGCCGCAGCCGCCGGCGAGGGCGGGCCCAGGGACAGGCTTTCCAGGGGCGGCAGGCGGGGGTCCATAGAGACAGAAGCCGCCAAGACCAAGTCCTTCCCCTTCCTTCTTTCAATCGGTCCTTCTTTTTCTTGCCTCTCGTTTGGATCGGGCAGCTGCTGCTTTGCTCAGTCTTCCTTCAGTCTTCCTCCTCCTCGGTCTCCTCCTCGCTGGCCAAGGCGTCGGAGGGCAGATTGGGCGTCAGGATCTGCCTGCGCCAAGGATTCATGTTGTCTCCAGCCGGCAGCCGCCAGGTCTGCCCGAGCCTTCGTCAGGCAGGTGGCACCCTTCATTTCTCTTTTCCCTTCCTGTACGCTGGCGCCTGCGCCTTCGCCTGCGCCTGCGCTTGCGCCTCAGCCTGCGCCAGCAGCGCGCCAAGAAGGAGGAGGGGAAAGATGATGCCGCCATCGTGAATCTGACGGTCGGTGACGCCGAACGAGAGAAAAACCGACAATGGCAACATGCGACGCATATTAGTTGACGCACCCTGTACGTCCGTAGGTGGTAGAGAAAAGACAGAGAAATCCGTCGCTTTCTGTTTATGAAGCTTCTTTATCTCCTCTGACAAGGCAAGGAAAGAAACTGACGCCACACAGAGCAGGCAAAAAAAGTGGCGCGCGCGGGCGCAAAGTGAAGTCGTCCATTGTTCACGCAACCTCGAACCACCTTTCTTCTCCCCCATCCCTGAAGACCACCCTAATAAGACGCGCCCGGTTTCTTCTTCTTTTTCTTCTCAGAAGATCGGAGTTCTCATTTTCCGGTCCCCCAACGGAACAAAAGTTCCCGCCAGATTTTCTTTCTCCTCTCCTCATCTTTCCTTCCCTGGAGAGAAGAAAGTTTTTCTTCCCGCCCAGATCGATTGACACCGTTCTTCTCCACCTCTCTTTGCCGTCATGCGCTGTCGACTCCCATGACTGTCAAGTGGACAAAGGTCTGGATGGACGCGAACTCTGATCAACAACAACAACAACGACGACGACGACGACGACGACGACGGCGGCGACGACAAATGCGTGTCCAGTTGACTCCGGACCAAGCCACTCAGACCACGCAGGGCCAGACAGACGCCTCTTCCAATACTTTTAAATGATGTCGAAGAAGAAGTCTGCTATCGACTGTCCAGTCCATGAATAAAATAGGATGTTGACAGAAGGAAAATGTGCGCAATTTGCGCTTGCGTCCAAGTTAAGTTCAAGGCAAGTTCAACTTTAGCGGACTGTTCTTCATGAAGGCAGTCAGTTTTGGGCAAGGAAAACAACATTTTTTTTGGTGGATATCGGACGAGGGGAACCCGATTGGCCTCTCTCAATCTTCTATCCATGTAATAAGCGTTGAAACAAGACACTCCAGCAGCATTGAGCTTTCTTTCTCCTCTTGCTCATGAGACTGGCTACAGAGGCTTCGCCGCCAGCTGAATCAGAGGGATAATCTGCCCGGACATTACCATGCTAATGAGGGGATTCAGATCGAAACTTTCCTCCACCAAGGCTAACCAACCACATAATTGGCGGAGAAAGGAACGACGGGGACAAAAAGTTGAGAGGACTTTTGATGAGCACCTCCTTAACTGAAATGGATTTCCTTGGGCAAAAAGAACAGCCTTCCGCTCTTTTCTGGAGAATTCTTTGATAGAGGAGATCTTACTCCTCCTTGAAGCATAATTGCAGAATTGGGTCGAGGTCGTGGCCCCATTAGCACCCTCATTTTCCTTTCCCTTTTTACCTGATCCCACCGTTCTCTTCTGTCGGTTACGATAAATCTCTGACAATCTCTCCGGCTGGCACAGAACAACTTCTCAGTGGTCGTCCCTAGATCCATCAGTCAGAATGATATGCACATTCACAACTGACGCGTCACTTATGTAATCGCCACAGGTTTCTGGTTGCAGCCAACCTGCCAAATCGATATAACAAAGAGGCGGGGGAAAGAAGGCTTTTCAAGCTATGCTATAACTCGGGGGGCCCCACGTAAAAGTCTGTGTTCATTTCGTGTTTTCTGCATAATAGGAGCGAAAAAAAGAGAGGTAGAACACGGTTCTTTGCATTTTCTCGAAAGCTCCCTTTTCAAGTCCCTGATAGCACAAAGTCCATTTCTCTCCTCAATGGGTGCCATCTGTCACTGTTCACAGATTCAGGGGAGGAAGGGAAATCCGCGAGTGGAGAAAGACATTTTTACCTGACAAGCGAATTGGCTTCGGCTTGGTTGCCCCGTCCACTGGCGCCTGCGAGCACAAGCACACACACAGACACGTTGAGCCAGCACGCTTGAGAAAGAGTCACGATTTGGAGAGCAAATAAATTCGCCAGCCTGAGCAAAGAAAAAAAAGACCAGGGACCTTTTTTTGCGTCCTCGCCAGTACTAAAGGCCAACCAACGTCGATCCAACCAACGGATTTGCTAATGTCTTTCCCCCCCCCCTCCCTTTTTTTGGCAATTGCGCCCGCTGGCTTTTTTTTTTCTTTTTTTTCTTCTTCTTTCGCCACCTCCCTTTGCGAAATCAAATCATAGATTCATCCGCTCGAGTCGTAGCAACAAAGGTAGATCAATGTCCGCTCCCTACCCGCGATCGATCAGAGACTTGTGGGCTGTGAACTTCCCACACGTGGTCTCATGAATATTCCTCGGGTGGATGGATGGATGGATGGAAGGATGGATGGAAGGATGGATGGAGGATGAATTGTGCTGCTTCACACAGTGTGAGTCACACTGCACATGCCTGCTGTCTCCGCGGACTTGTATTTCTGCTCTACATAGCGCACAGCACCAAGGAAAACCACTTCCATTAAGGAAAGATGGGAGAAAACTTCCCTCATCTCGTGTCGTACCTGCAAAGGCAATGCACAAAATACACTGTGACCCGTAAATTTCGATAGTCTGTAATTAACTATGTGGTACCACCAGCTCCATTAGCTCTTGGCAGTCCGTCAACTTTTATAGTCAGCATAGAGTGTTGCTTGAACAAAGGAAAACACGAATCAATCTCAGAACAGCTCCAAAGTCTCTTTGGTCAGCACCTCCCTCAGCACACCTGCACGGAGAAACTCATATTTCTTGTGTCCTCTCTCTTCTTGTGTCCTCCTCCTCACCACCACCTAGTCTCCAAACAAGAGTGATCACAACAGGTCCGAGATCTTCACTGCAACAGACCCCACTCAAGAAGTGGGAGAGTGCAGCCAGTGGGCATGTTCATGGGCGAAGGATCTCTGTTTTCGCCATTGCCGCCACTTTGGGAACTGACGTCTCCCCTGTACGCAGGTTGAAGAGGACATTTGACCACCATGATAGCAGAGATCCGGAGTCCTTTCCTGATGTCTCACGACAGCCACTCACTTTGGAGCTGCGTTGTCCTTGCCACTCTAGCAGTCACAGTAGAATATTCTCAATTTTGCAGCTCCCCAGGATTCTATCGACATGAGCTGATGTTGAGAATGCTTTGGATGCCTGAGGCTTTTGGGGATGACAGGACAGAGAAAGAGCATATGAAGTACATGACCATCTCCAACTGCTTGCAGAAGGACTTCAGGTCGAGAGGCAGCAGCAACAACAGCAATGAGTTGACGGTTGCTTTTGGTCTCCTTCAAGACGTCCCCTTTCCAGCAGGCATGAATCAAAGGGATTTTTAAGCTTTGCTGGACAAGGAGAATGTGGAGCCCCCTGGGGATCAGTTGGACGAGCACCAGGAGGAGCTGGACGCTGTGGAGGATGGGCGACCAGACAACGCCCGAGGCTGCCTTCCAGCATTAGACAGTGTGCTCAGATATGAACAGGCCAGGGGGGGTTGGGGCTAATGTTCTGTTTAGCCCGACAGAAGTTGAGCGTCACTGTCTGAGCAATATTTCAGAGGAAAAAGTGCAGCCTCACATCATAAATCTATTTAAAACGTGATTTCGTCCTGAGAAGCAACTAAAAATAAATAAAGTGGGCAATACCACTACTTTGGTCAATTCTCGGTCACAACGATTTTGCCGCTGACAATGGTATTGTGAAACTGAGAATCCACTTCTGTGTTCCGTTTAATTTCAAAGTGAGCTTGAACTCGCACAAGCACTTACTGTACAGTGGCTGGCAGCCCTTTTACCTGAATTTGTTGGTGCAGTCAGGCGCAGTCAGGCACGCTATCGTTGGGATACTCAAGCGGCTGTAGGTAGAGAGAAACACACGAATTGAGCATTCCCCCCACTAAATAGTCCTTCTTTTATTTTTTTGGGAAAAAACAATAAGGACCAAGAGAGAACAGTTCCCGGAGGGAGAGATCAGCAATTCCCACTTTTATGAAGGCAATAAAGAGCAGATCCGACAGCCAACAATAAAGGTCAGGGACCTCGACTACTACGACCCCTTTTTGGGCAAACAAGAAGCACCAGAAAGTGCCTTGGAGAAAGAGAGAGAACACGAGAGAAACTTCGACCCAGTAATTTCATTTTTGACGAGCTCTTTGGAGAGAAAAAGAAAAAGGTCAGTGCTACTTACTACCTTGGAATTAGTGCAGTTTTCCTGTGTTGCTAAGAGTTCACTCCCATTACCCCCTGCTAGACTGTTCTCTATACCACCTTTTCTCTTTCTTGCGATACACACGAACCTATCGAGGGATACCTGTAACAAGTACAACAGAGATGAAGCCAGTCTCAGGTTATGAGCAACCACTCATGCAGGAATCCCACCAACGTTGCTCACTTGATTGGTCCTGTTTGGGGCCATAATCTCAGACTTGGCTCTTTCTCAACATGACGGGCCAGAAGAATTTTTGGATTTACGTGGTGTTTGGACGTCCTTCCACTGACTCTCTTACTTAGTGTTTGGCCGAGTTAGTTAGTTGTAATTTGGCCGTTTTTAATGTTGAATTGCCTCATTTTGGTCACCGCCCACCGGGGTGACCAAAATGCGTTCGATCAACTTCGGGTCTTCTCTGGCCTTCCCATCCTGTAGTTGTTCGAGGTATCCCTGACGCATCCATCACGTTGCCAGTAACGATGCTTCGGGCTGACGAAGTTCGAGCTCGGTTCGGGTTGGCTCAAAATAGCTTCGAGCCTTCGAGCTTTCTAGCTCAAGGCAAGGCTCGAAGCACCTCTAATGGCAAGCTTTCAGCTTCCTCCAAATAGTTTGGATCTAATTACTGAGATGTGTAAGCTTCATTTTTTCCCCTGGTAACCTTGTTGCGCATTATGGTCGATGTTTTGTACAATCCTATTTGGGGCAGTGAGCACGACAAGAATGCAGAGATCGGACTGCCCACAAATTAATTTCCGTTACTGGCTCGTTTGACGGAAGAGGACACAAAGGTCCAGCGGGGGGAGGGCGGGGACTGGCGTCAGTGTCACAATGGGTCCGGTGAAGACAGAGAAGAACTCACATACGGCTTCCTGTACCTTCCCGGCTTCCCCGCCGGGCGCGTACTACACGTGGAAGCAGCACATCCACGTACTGACCGTATGTACGCACGCACGCGCGCGCGCGCACCACTTTATGCAGAGTGGCCTCCTCTACGCGTAGGGCACAGACGTACTCGCGCACCGTTGGTGCTCATATGCATGTATGTACGTATAATTTGATCACAAGTCGAATAGAAATACACGTGGCGTAGTGTTATTATACACACAAACTGTCAAGGTGATTATGTATGAGATTCCGCAGGTCTTGAGTGGCCATGTCGGACAACACTTCCCCTTCATTTTTTTCTTCCTCACTGCCTGTCTGTCTGTCTGTCTGTCTGTCTGCCTGTGCAGATGTGAGTTCATGCGCAGCCTTCGTCTATGTCTCGCGTGCAAGACGTCACAATTTAGGCGTATCTTTGCTCTCTTCCTTTGCACAGGTCCTCATAAGGCGGAAAAAATCCCCATTTCCTCTTTGCACTACACACCGGTATGCTACGGCTGTTATTTTGCTTGTGGAAAAGCCCTCCTCTTCTCAAGGTTGGATGAAGAAAAAAGAAAATGGAATCTGAAAGAGGAATTTATTTCTTAGTCGTAAAAAGTGTCATCTAACCTTACTCACTGAATGGCTCGAAGTAGACCCTTTCTTTGCTCTACACTGCGCGTCAAAAAATATAAGGCTCTTTAAAGAGGCCAGATACCGGGCACCCCAGGAAAAAACTTTGGTGCACAAGCATAAACTGATAAAGCATGCAGTGTCTCATGGAGGCGCCCACCAATTTTATTACATGTCTGTGGCTGTAGCGGTGTGCAGCAGCTCTGCGTCCTTACGACAACGAATGCTACCTTGCTACGAGCCGCACACTTTCTATCTGTACTACAGAACGACAGGCCTTGCTTTAGTATTCATGGAAAAAAAGGTCTGCGCACATGCCAGAGTGGAGGAGAGACACGCGATGTAATGTTCTACCAACAGACTCTCCGCCATTTTTCTCCAGTTCTTGTTAGCTGTGTACCTGTGTCTGAACAAAAGTTCAAGGCTGGCTGCTCCTTCGATGAGGCTCTTTCGAGGCGTCTCGACGTAGCCGAAGACTCCTCAGTGTCGTGGTGATGGCCCCCGAGGATGGATCCAGCGTCTGGCTGGAGAACACGACAGCGTGGGGCGACGATTCAAGGAGGGCCACTGGAAGAAAAGGGGGAGGGAAAGGGTAATTGGATCGTAACTTTTATGGAAAAAGTTATCATGGGGGAGGGAGGTGATCTGCATAATTCAAACCTGCTTCAAGCTTGCGTGTACGACTTTTCGCGAGTAGGCCAGACGCACATCGCGCACGAGTACTGCGTGGGCCAAAAGTAATGCAGTGGAGCCACTGTATGATCTCTCACACTTACTTGACTGCGGCTGCGTATCAAAGTGAGGCTTGCAGCTGAAGGCTTCTCCAATCTTGCTCCTGCTGCACTTCTGAACGATGTTGTGAACATAAAGATCTGTCACCGACGGCGTCGTGTGGTTCAGGGTCATGTAGATGAGTGTCTCGCGCACGCTTAACAGTCTGATAAGATCATCCCATCCTTCCTCTTCTGCTCCGAGTAAGCTTCTCCTCAGGCGCCGACGCATGGGCCGCCCAAAAGAGAACAGACTTGTCATCCAGTCGTTGGGTGGCTGTCGTGGAGGTGAGTCGTCGCGCTCAAAAGGCTCGTTAAGGCTATCTCCGCCACCAAAGTAATACCCCATTGCTTCTTCCTCGTCTTCGTTCTCACTCGGTGGCTGAAAAGCGGTAGTTCTGGGGCTGGTGGTTGTGGATTTGATTCTGGTCAGTTTCTCTTCTCGGCCCACAATGAACGTGTCCCTCTGGTCCTGCCCCCACTGCCACAGCCTGAAGACGAATCCCTCCACAGGACTGTCCCATCGATCGGTCTCGAACCGGGTAGCCAATGGCTGGAAGCCCACAGCTCGAGACCAACTTTGGTTCCAAAGGGTTCGGTGGGCGAAGCCGTCCCACAATATGGCCACAACCCCTAGCTCAGGGCTGGAGCTTGAAGACTTTAGATCCAGGTGGATGGAGTCCTTCAAGGCGGAGGATGCAGATGGCGACGATGACAAAGAGGAGAACTGCCGAAAGGAAGGATCTGACTTCATGGGAGGCGGAGGGTCACCCGTGGCCTTTTCGTACACATAGGACAGCGACATCTCGAACTCGTCAGCTGCAATGAGGAAGTGTGGTCTCAGTACGGCACGACTGACGGCCGGTCATCAGGCAGACGCACACTAGTAAGGATCGTGGTCTATAGTGAGAATCGCACTCATATTACTGGATCCTGAACTTTCCATAACAAAGGCAACGCTGCACTTTGTCTCTCGTTGCACATGTGCCATCACATACGGATATGCCATATGTACCTTCCCATGGACTCGCGCTACATTGAGCTTGCAGCCAGACAGCGTAAGCGACTGGAACCAGGACAACATGCGCAGCAAGTAGAGGCTTTAGACTGGGGCAGGAAACGAGACAGCGAGATGAGGCGGAAGGAGAGGACAAAAATTCATCGCGAGATGAGACAGCTCGCGAAATTATGCAGGAGATGGCAAAGAACAGGGAATAGCCAAACAAATTGTACCGTATCATCATTAAGGCATCCAACGGAGGAAGCTCTTGGAGGACTTTGAACTCTAATTCCCTGGAGTTACTCCAGATTAGCACGCAAAAACATCAAAAAGGAATAAAAATAATCTTCAGGGAAAAAAATCTTCTCCCTCGCAAGCCACACATCCCGCAAGATAAAATTTGCGAGATGAGGTCTAGGCAACCTCATCTTGTCTCGCTTCGTGTCCATGGCTTTGGACTGTCTTTGAAACTACTTTTCGTTTTGATTCCCTAGAAAATGTTGGCAATGCTTCATTCCCAATGCAGCGGACTCCGCTTATAGTGATTACGCTTTCCGTCATAATCCGCTTATGGCCCCAGTCTCAGCTGTTCCACGGCCGGTTTGGCCAACACAGAGAGAAGAAAAGCACAACAACAAAAGAGGGCAGGGACGATTCAAAGGTACAGCAATCTTGAGCCTCTGTGTAAGGAGCTGTAATGCAGCCCTCTTTTAGGCTAGGGCAAGCATATAAAATCATGAAAATGAATAAAACTGGAGATTCAAAGTTTCACTCGTCTGAACCTTCTTTAAGCAACTAACTTCAAAAGGTTCCACTCACTTTCAAAATCGATTCGAATTAGTGGTTCCATTTCCTCCATTTTTTGACTCGCAACCTCTCATATTGTGTGTGCTTATTTCGCTATTACAAAAGTGTCTAACTGATTTTCCTTCTTGACTTGCAACTTCCCCTACCCCATTTCTTTGGCTGTCGGCTAGTTTTCGTTCTTTCCCTCATGTCATGAGCAAAGCTACTTTTACTCAAACACTATGTTGGCAGTCTGATTGCGAACAAATTTGCTTTCCGTTAATACAAATGTCGCTTCATATAATGCTCAAGTCATGAAAGCAACGACCCCTAATTTTCGAAATAGACCTAAATATGGTACTCCCGGTCGGTACAACAGTACTACATACGTAATTAGGTGCACTGTTGGCACCACGTGACCCATACTTCCGTTCCCAGCTTTGCAGCCGAATCGCAGGCTGAGGCTCTCCGTGACATTGAGGGAGGCGAGATCCGTGCAGAGATCCACCAGGTACGGCCCTCCTATGACCCCCCCGGACGCGCCAGAGACCAGCAGCAGGTTGGTACGCTCGTGTTCTTTCCCGTCAACGACTTCTGTGGGTAAAGTAACGGCGCATGTGCACACCAGGTCGCCAATGCCATCACCGTCAAGGTCGGACACGCGGCGTGGAAGTGAAAGATTCGTCAGAGGAATGTGATGATAGAGCTGCCATAATTGGTCGCCTACGAAGGAGCATTAAGTCATTAGTGCATCAGTGGAACTCGTCGAGCATCTGACACCCGTTTCGTGAATGTACGTGCCTGTGTGTATGTTCTAATTCCGGGTTGTACAGTGAGACATTACATCATGCTAAAGACACTGGGCTAGATGGCAGTTGGCTGAAATGGCACCTTGCACCATACTGTACACGACACACTGGCCTGGCTGGCTATATGGGCTGAAATGGCGCTTTACTACACATTACAGAGCTAAATACTATACTGTGAGGATGAGCTTTGAGACCTATAAGTATTAAAGTAAACAGCTGCTCAAGAAATAGTAAACTCAAGAACTGGTATCAAGCTATAAATGTCCATGTGTGCAAGGCCCGTTTACTCACTCTTTTTGATTTCACAGCTCTTGGGCATTGTTGATCATTGCACTGCAAACCCCCACCCACCTCCAACCCCCTGCACCCGCCCTCACGTCGTCAGAGCTCTCAAGCTGCAAAATCACACATTGGGCTGACAGAAGTACTTACATAAATACGGACATATTGGTTATGTACACAGCTGGGCAAGATGCGTTTTACACCCGATTTTGGATTATGCCGCTAGGGGGCGTTGTTGGTCCGAGGGCGAGGGTTTGGGGATTTGTCCGGGGGGGGGGGAAGGGGTGGCACGCAAGGGTCGTCAAAGAGAGTTTCAGAATCCAAAGAGGGCGTAAAGGCCTTAGAGTGTTAGAAGTTTGAAGCCACCTTTCTACTTGGGACACTGTTTTCATTTCTCATCTGGTCGTACGGTAGTTGCAGCGGGCCATAAAGTAACAACTGCCGCCGGCCGTATACATAAAGCCGCCTGACCAATCAAAACTAGTACATGAAAACTAATGGACAATCAGAAAACGGGCGTTAATAGTTACCACAGTGCCTACATACAAAGACAAATGTACACATTTGTAGGTTTGAAGTCCCCCTCTAAAATGAAATCGTCCTACTTGTTTGTGCACGTACGTCACTCTCTATATCGCAGTACAGACTTTGCTGGCACCTATGATGAAACAGATTCTCTGGAGGAGATGCGCACAGTACAACGCTGGCAAGGTCAGGACAGACCTCCAGTACGAGCCATTATTGTTCCTCCACTGAACTGTTTCTAGGGTGAAAGATGTTCGTGGAAGCATGATAAGGGCCATGACTATTCTTTTAATACGGGCAGCAATGCCAGAGGCAAGAGAATAGTGCTGAAGTGAAGGAGCCTTACAACGATCTCATGGAAGCTGGGCTGCTTGCCAGATAAATACGCGTGCGTCTAAGAGGGCTTTTCCTGCAGAAATTGTACTCTCGCGTCACACGGTAGAATTTTCTTCTGTATACTTACAATACGTGTACCATTCACGTCAGCCCCTTTTTCTGTACTACTGTTTTCAAAGGAACCTCTCTTGAAATGTTGTCGATCGAATGGCGCCATGTAAGAGGAAAAGAGTGGCCTCAAAAAGGGCGTCGTCTTCTCTTTCTTGTTCACGTATGCGAGATTGAACGCACTTCAAAGGAAGGCCTTTACTCACCCGACTTGGGGCTTAGAGCCGCCAGCAGCCCGTTGCGGCCCGTCACTAAACAGTCAAGGTGGCCGTCGCCGTTAAGGTCGACCACGCCGCAGTCGTACAACGTGGGTCTCGAAGACAAAGGTAGCCGCCAAAGCTCGTGGCCGTTGGAGGCGTCCAGGCCCAGCATGCCGCAGTCGGGAGAGCCGCCGTGGCGATGGCCATCGTCGCCGTGGCTGCCACAGAACCCCGAGAGGATGATGCGGTCTCCATCGGACAGGGAGACTACTTGAATGCCACCGAGAAGAACTGAAGCGTGGAGAAAGGGGATTAGAAATTTTCCTAAATGCCCTCTATGGACACTCGTTTAGTGCCCTTCCCGGGCCTGCCACACCCGGCCATTGAGTTACCAACATTACACTCGAACGAATGGAACTTTGCTCTAGGCCCATGCACGGTGCTGTCGAATTGAATCGCGCCTGCCGAAGGCAATGAAATGGAACACGATTGCCCAGAGGCGAGAAAGTCAAAGCCTCTTCTTGCGCTGAGGCAAAAAGCATTTTCCCCCCATATCAACCGAGATTTCCTTCCTCTCTTTTTCCCTCCAAGTGTGTGTGAACATCTTATTATCGAATTTCGAAGCCAGTTTCTCTCCAGGATTGCTCAAACATGCAAAGCCTTTTTTATTTTCTCCGTGATTATTACACTGTTTTAGGGCCATTGGAAACCGATGGCGCCGCCGCCAAGATGGCCCCTGGAATATGTAGTGGACCATGTACTGGAACACGTTCCAGCAACCATCTGCGGAAAGCTGGGTCACATCACGCCACAGAAAGTGCGGCAAATGGCCCGAAATCTGTTGTGCCTCCAGAATTCTGACGGTTGACGTGCTTCACAGTTGCCAATTTCTTTGACTACATAAGAAGAAATTGAGGTCATACGATATCCTCGAGCATTGTGACGCTGAATGGGCGACTAAAGCGGGTCATGGAAACACTGACACAAAACATCTAGTACATGAGGGTAAGTTGGTGATTGTTCAGTTTCAGCTAAGGTGCTCAAACTGCGGCAACCCACCGATTAGCCCACACGGGCTAGGGCTGATTTTGGCCGGTTTGGGCCATTTTTTCCCCAAACGTGCTGAAATATTTCTGGGGGATTCCCACACAACAGGCCCTCCATGTTGGGGTCGGGGAACCCCCACATTGTGCACTGTGCGCGGTTTTCGCATGTTTCCCGACGTGTCTTCTTTCCCGGACCCGCACATCACAAATGGACGACAGTGCGACGAACAGCACATTGCCCTCCCCGCTGATGTGAAAAAGTGAAATGGAGAAGGGGGGACTTCGGGATGGGGGTTCCCACCCCAGTGTGAAGGGCCTGAGGAAGTAGGAATCCCCCCAAAAGATTTCTGCTCATATGGGGAAAAAAACCGGCCCAAAACAGCCCCTGCCGGCGAGAGCTAATCTGTGGCTTGTCATGCTTTGAGCTCTCGAGCGTCACAATGGACCATTATAGCACTGTTGACAATGCTGCGTCTTGTCAAACACAGTCTAAGCAACAAATCTCATATGGAGATTCCACTCAAACACGTTTAGGTGCAGCCACTTGTGCAGTCACTTTCTCGGCACTGAAATTGGTCTGGATTTGAATCTAAGTTGATAAAGCCGATCTTTGATGAGAGCATTTTGCTCTGATTTTGAGTTGTGCAATGCTACATGTGCGTATGACTACAGCACTTATGAAGTGTGCGTCATTCCTTACACCTGGTGTTGATCACCTCTTGGTGCCGTTTTAGGAAAAAAAAACTATAATGATGAAACACGTCCAAATTCAAATGATTCCGGACTGAACCACGTGAACGAGAGCTCAAAGACCTAAATTTTTAAGCTGGAATCATCTGTGATTCTCACGATGCTTTTACAAAACGGCAGCAAAAAAAATCAACCTATCGTGTGTCCGCACTTCTAAAGCAGGCTCGGTGTCTTTGAGCATTGTACAAGCGGAGTATCCCGACACCCAGAGCAATTTCTACTATTTGGTAATCGGGTAATTTTGACACTGCACCCAGGTAATTACAGTGTACAATTGGACGAGGATTCAGCCAAATTCTTCTGAGTGGCCAAAGAAGAAAAGTGAATGTAAATGCAGGGTCAAAAGAGTCATGAATGTGTTAGTAGAAAGTTTCAGAAGTGTGTCATGGCGGCTGTTGCAAAGTTTAAAGGGGTGCTTGTTAGGAGCAAGAACCAGGAAACCCGAGTACCAAAGGTGAGTCAATACCGGGGCAGAATCGATACCAGGGTACCGGTAAAATATCATCCAGTCATACCCTGGTCTTGGTCTTTATTCAGTCTAAGCTTTGAGCTCTGAATGATTGAGGACATCAAATGCATCGTGGAAAAAGCCATCGACAGGGACCAAACTGCGCATTGGGATCCAACCGAGGACGAAAGAATTGAACTGACTAGGGGAAATTTGCCTGAAGGAATGTCCGAGACACGTCACTCAAGCGCACTTTAAGGCATGATTGCGGACACTCGAATCGTCTACCTCTTTTTGCAGTCTTTCCTCAACACATGACATCAATACAAAGTACGGTACAGAGGTACAATGAAGACAGCTGCAGTAATGTGTCTGTCTCCTGAGGTTTTTCTTTTGCACAGTGGAGATAAAGAATCTCGTCAGAAAGAGGCCCTGATTCAAAAGGCAGAGTTGTGGGTAGCAAGAAAGACGAATTCTACAAAGAAAGATTGAGTTGAAGCTGAGCCATAAATTATAAGCTCCTTTCTTTTCTTCAATGGAGCAGGCAGGAGTGACCCACGTGAGACATACGCATGTACGTACGTGCATGAGTAGTTGGACTTCTCTGCTATCTCTTCCCAGATCCGACATCTTTCTCCTCTCTCTTTTCTTCTTTCTGTTTAACGACTAGAATAAAAGAAAAAAGTCTGAGCTTGCTCGAGCCAATTACATCCTTGGCGAGGAAAGCTGTCTCGGAATAATTCCCTATCCCTTCTTCGCCACAAAAATCGTTCTCATGAGAGCACAGAAGAAGGTCGTTTTGAGGGGTAAGCGATTTTTTTTTTTCGCCAAGCAGGATGCTGGTAGCACACGACTTTGTCAGGGAGGACAGCGGAGACACGCTGTTGTTGGAGCTGCCGTAACGGCGTACACCCGTGGGGGGGGGAGGAGGGAGGGTCGTATAAGTACTATATATTGTATGCTAAGGACACACTTGAGACCACACGAGGAGCGCCAAGCTTTTATGACAGTCAGCAGTGTGTAAGGGGATGGGGAGAAGACACGATACGTACTACTATGGACTATGAGCCCGCCCGCTCACTGCTGGTGAGAAAGCTGACTTCGCATATCCTCGCTTCATTTTCCACATCTGACCTTTCTTCCTTTGTCTAAGTCACAACTAGCTTCTATTTCATATCGTATAGCACACCTATCTATGCATAAGAAAGACATACCGTGTGTGTGGAAAGAAAATATGTGCCTCGCGTTGCTTATCGTGTCACTTGCTCCTTTGTCCCCAGTAGATCTCCTTGTCTTCCTTCTACCGGCTTTTGTTCTTGGTCTTTGATATCCTCTCCCATCGGACATTCATTTTTCTGACTCGGACATTTTACTACGCAGGTGGGATTTGCCCTTGTTGCCTTTCTTCTTCCACCCAGCTGTGTGTCCTTGTTAATGCATCTGAAGCCCACCTTTTTTTCCCTTTAGCTCCTTCTCACATTTTTCTACCATGTAACAGGTCGTTACCCCCCCCCCCTTCGTTCACATTTGTAAGCATGCGCTGTAATCTTATTTTGGTGCCAAACGCTGCCTCGCCGTACTTACAGTTCGTCAGCCGGGGGTTCTGCGGCAGTGTTTATGTCCGACATCACGCTTACGCAATTCTGTTGTATATATATGTACATGAGTTGCCGAGCACAGCAGCACCTCGCATATGGCCTTATGCTACCCGCACATGTCCTCCCTTTATCTGCGAGTAATGTTTGGTGCAGTGCGGGCTGACAGCTTTACACTCACCACTTTTGTTGAACACTCTGACCCAGTCAAGGCTTGGATCGCTCTCTCTGGGGGCGTCGGTGGTGTTGGACAGCAGCAGGCGGAGCAGCAGCCACAGCAACAATAGCAGCGGCAGCAGAAGCAACAACGTGGGGACGGAACAGCAGAAGAGTCTGGAACGGGATCTTCCAGAGAACGACGTAGAAGAGCTGGAAGAGTCCACGTTCTTAGCCGGGTTCTTCACCTGGATAATGGTCATAGGGTTGGGTCGGCGAGACACGTTGCCATCAAGCTCGAAGCGGGCTGAAAGAAAGTCTATGAGAATAACCTAAGTTTTGTACAGTGCTTTGAAGGACATCAGCGGGGAAAAGAGGCCTTAGTGAATGGCATTAAGCCGCCGCCGCCGCCGCCCCCGAACGTCAATAAGGCTTGCTTGCTCCCTTGGCGCCACCTCAGAGCCACAGTTCAATTTGCTTTTTTGCGCCATTGAGCTGCCATGACAGGGAGAAAAGAGGACGGGAGGGGAAGAAGAGACACTGGGGTACGCGTAATACATAGTAGAATGCAACTTCATCAAAAGGAAAGAGGTTTAAGCAGGAGTTTTAAGGGGCGGCTGCTTCCATGGAAATGGGGCAGAGAGAAAGAAGAGGGCATAAGTAATGAAGCTCCGAAAAAAGGCAGTATCATAAGAAGGACTTGTGTGGGGGGGAAATTCCCCATCTGCTGGTATGGCCATCATATTCATAGTGGCGTCGGCTCACATCATCTTCAAGAGGGAGAAAGAGAGAGAGAGAGAGCAAAGAGAGAAAGAGAAGGCGAAATTTTCCCCCACTTTATCTCCTTCTGGCGAACATGTTGTCACCTCCTCCATTCCCCTTTATCATCTCGTGTTAGCGAGGAAATTTGCCGAATAAGAGAGAAGTCCTGAAAATACATGAACGTTAAATCTTCTTCCCCCAGAGAGAGAAAGAGAACACTTTTAGCCGAGTGCGGATGGAGAACGCTGGCGCCAAAGGGCAAGAGAAAAAGGGGAAGGAAATGCTAGCTAGTGGCAGTCGTGATAAAAGGCGGCGAAAGCAGAAACTTTTTTGTATGTCCTAACCACTAAATCTCGATTCTCCCTTCGTTTCAATATCGTGGTTGCGTCGTTAGCAGAAGAGTAGCTCAATTGACAAAAGTGGTGTTTTTTTTGCCTCTTCGCCAGAGGAGAGGATGAGCAAAGGGGGGGGGGGACATCACCAATAAACTCGGATCAAGTAGTTGTAAGCCCGAACCCTGGCAAACTTCTTCTCCACGCTCCAATTAGTGAGTTGTCACGCGCAGCTCGAGAAAAAGTGGCGAAATGCGCTGCGAATAAATGGGCCAGACACAGAGAGAATGAACAAAGTTTCCAAGATAAAAGAGGAAATCTCTCTTCGTTGTACGCAAGCAAGCAGTCAACAACGGGACTTTGGTTAAATGAAATTTGTCAAACTTGACCCAAGCCCCTCTCCGATGGATCCGGTATGCAGCGTGTCCGGGCAACAGAAAGAAATCCTCTTTTTTTCTCCCCGATCCCCGCACCACAGTGAGCAAGATCTATTTACGGATTACGCCAAATCCTCCGAACATCATTAGTAGACCGCACGTGCTCAATTTTCGACGGGGGAGTCGGGGGGGACCTCACGCGGGTGCGAGAGAGAGAAAGGCACACATACACTACGTATGCGTAATGGAGCGACGAAGCAGGCGACGACCGAGAGTATTTTCTTGGTAGGATGCAAATCCTCCGTCTCCTTCTCCCTCCTCAAAATCTCTTATGCGAACTTCTAAGAAGATATATTGCTCACTATGTACAGCACACACATATATACACACGCACACAAGTACGAGCAGGTACAGTATTGCTCCTAAAGCTATTCTTTCGGCCTTTTCAAGGAGGGGGGGGAGGGAGCTGGACAGCTGGGAAGTTTTTCAAAGCCCGACGAAAAGTGGCGGCCAGGAAGAGGCCAGAGAGAGAAAGAAACCTCTATTGTTTCTTCTCAATGAAAAAGTTTCTCACTAAAAGGAAAGACGTGTGCGTGCAAAGAACTATAGGGAAGGAGAGGGCGTCACCTGTCTCGCCCGCCTCTGCTCTCAACAAGGAGGAAGAAGACATGCGTTTAATTTTCTGCCAAGGCATCCAGGAGCCTCCATCCAGCCTCGGTGGCAACGCCAATTTTTCCTTGACTGACGTTCCTGAAAAATGTGGGCGTTCAGACATCCGTGGGGAAAGGTGAAGGAGCTTCTTCTTCCCCCGCCAGCGTAATTAGCCAGATCTCATTCCGGGACTGATGTGAGGCTTCTCGGGCGGAGAATTAGCAAACCGGCGCTCGTCGCCGCCCTCCGGACTCGGACAATTTGCATGCGGGACAATGAACTGGCAAAGATAAATAGCTCAGCCGCAGTGCCGGAATACTGGGGGCGAGAGATAAGAATACCCGGAGCTGGCATTTTTATCGAACGATCGCCAGTCAGTCGTTCGTGACCCAAGGCCAAAGGAAGCGGCGAAGAAAAAGAGAAAGACAGAAAGAAAAGCACGCTTTCTCTTCGTTTTTGTGTTGTCCGAAGAGAGTACAAGAAACCAATAGCAATTTGTGTCGAAGTAAGTGTACAGTATTAGTACGATGTGGCTTGTACCGAGCATTACAATTGCTGCTGCCTTTCATTCTTCCGGGTTTTTTTGCTCACTTCACAAGAGAAAAGCGTCTGAGGTTGCTGAACGTGGATGACAGGTATAACTTGCATGCAGCAACAGTAGAAGCGCAAACTGGCGAACTCACACTTGCTGTCCTGCCCCCCCCCCCTTGCCAACTTCCTCGGGTTGTGCCCAGGCGAGAGCTGCTCGGGATGCCCAATTTTCCGCCCTGCAATCAACGTCCTATCTCCTCCTCCCTCTCTTGTCCCGTGATTGAGAGTGAGGAGAAGACTGCACGTTAATACGAAATGCAAGCACACCAATGTACGAGAACAGGGAAGGCGAAATCCCCCAGAGGCGAGGGGGGGAGAGGAGAGGAGCTTTGCAAATTGTTTTCCTGGCACTTTCAGAGAACTGCAAACTTTTCGGCCGGGGAAAGCTTAATGAAAAGTGGCCGCGGGGGCCTTCCTGGCTAATGATGCGGCACTTTGCCTCGACTTACCCATCTCTTCCGGGGTCATCATTCTCCTGCGCGGCCGGTGGTAACTAAAGCTGTGGCCTCCGCCACCCCATACCTCCTCCTCTTCCTCCTCTGCGTCGTCGTCGTCGTCTTCCGCGTACTGCAGCAGGGGCTCGTACACTGACGGCATCGTGAAGTGGGGGAGTGCGCCAGGGGAAGGTAGACCAACTCCTCTGAAACAAGTTTTGGGAACGAATTCGTCAGTGCACCGGCAGCATGCATCATCATTTTCCAAGTTCTGACCAATAACATCGATCATTTTTGATCTACGATCAGACCTTTGCTTAGCTGTACATGATGGGCCCTAAAGCATTGCCTGCACAAAGGAGTAAAGAAAACACTGCTTAATGGGGCGTAAACACGCGACAAAGTTCCCCCCTCGACTTCCCTGTGCTTTCACACACATGAAGGTGGTATGCGGAGAGGTTTCTCTGAATGATTTCTCTCCTGAATGCATCGAACAATTATGGTGAATAGCATGGAACCAACCTAACATATGAGAGTTATTTACATACGCGCAATATGGACGCGCATACGCGTAGTATGAGCTCAGTCCGTTGTTGCATTGTGCTCGGATGATCCATCTGTGATGGATCGAAGAATTCAATTTTTTCAGTCCCACAACAATCTTCTTACGAAAAACGGATTGAACCCAGCAGTAGGGTTACAAATGTAATCATCCATAGATTTTGTCGCATTCAGCACTTGTACAATCGTACCTACACGGAGAAAGTAAGAGCTGCCACGTCATGCTCTTCGAAAGCACCCGGAGTCGACGCTTCATCTGTCAGACTCTCATCCGCCAGAGAAGTTCTGCGTATTCACACCCAGCAGATGAGAGCGAGAAATAATCGTGTACTGCCAAGTGTGGTCTTAGATGTGTATGACGAAAGCAGGGACTAAGAAATATGGAAAAGACTTGGGAGGGGAGGGGAGGGAAAAAAAGAAAAGCAAGACGAATCCTTAAAGATGATAGAAACACTCCCCTTTTTTCCACGCGCCGTGGAGGAAGTCGAGATGAAGGAGAAACTCAATCGTCGTGGCAGTCGGGAACTGCATGGAGACGAAAGGGGGAGAGGAGGACAAGCACGACTCCGAGCAACAAATGGCGATGTGGGAAAAGTGCTGTAGGTGTCGAGGCGTGAAGGTGGATGGATGGCGTCGAGCGAACATGACCTGACCACTGCTATGTACGGTCAGGCTCAAAAGCATTCATAGCAACACGAGTCTTGCCCGTAGTCAGCGTTCCCTCTCAAACCACACACTTTTTAGAGGGACGTGTAATAATAACAATTGCAGTCCTATCATTCACTTAACAGTCTGGTGGCATATGCTGCGTAGCGACCACTAGCTGTTAGAGACCTTTGACAAAGGCGGGGATCACCGACCATTTACTGTGCTATGGCATGAAATCCTGCTTTCAATGTCCCTAAAACAGTGCATTGAAGTTGACCTTGGGGAATTTTCTTAAATTAGGTCTTGTAAACTTATAGATTTCCAATGCTGTACTGCAAGAAGATTCTGAACAATTCCACGTTCTTATAGGTGATGCTTTTGCATACGCATGAAGAGTTCTTCTGCTGGCGCTCACTCGCCAGCCATCGTGTTACGAATACTTTTGAAACTTTTTTTTTGGTCTATGAGTCCTGAATATTATATTAATGAATATTATACATGAATTTTAAGTGTGTTAGAACACTTCCAGCTCTGCGCTTATCACTACTGTGTGTTGTTGCAAGAAGTGTCCGGTTCAGAAGATTTTGTCTGAAATGCGCAAATCTCAAGGCGTGTTTCATGAATGCGTTTGAGCCTGAATGCACGAAGGAGCAGCACAACAAGGTCAAATAGAGATAACCGAATGAAGAGGTCCAGGTGACGCCAAATTGCTGGGCTCATGTACGTAGAAATGAAATGATGTGCAGAACGCACACAGATCATGGCAACTGACAGATCGAGAAAGAAGAAAAGCAATGAGGCACTGATGCAGAACTTGTTCCTTTCACCATTATGCGTCCATCCCGTCACTTTGAAGATGATAGAGTCCCCGAAAGCGGAACACAAATTCTTTAAGACGCTTCTTTGAAATAACACGATCATAGTTTGTCCCCAGCTATTACAGTACGACAGATGGACCTCGGGCAGTAGGCACACAGAAAGTGAGTCATGTTCCACATCACCTGTCAGTGAGTCCACTCCTCCCCACCGCCACTCCATCTTTCACCGACACTACGTGGAGTAGTCGTAGGTTGGAAATTTTTCAAGCAATATCAAACGCGACGTTATTCCCATGTTTTTCTTCTATTTGGCCGTTCACTCTCTTGGCCACTCAAATAAAAGGCCAAGCATCAGAGCGAAGACCATCATCGTCGTCGTCCTCGACCATTGATGGAGAGAAAGAAAGACGAGAGGAATTGTCGAAAGAAGGAACATTTTCTCGTCTTTCGGCACAAAACATTTACTCAGATCTCAACTGAGATCAGAGCACACACGCAGCAATGATGTGACCAAGGAGGAAAAGTGCAGCAGAATGGTTTTTTTTTTCGAGCTTTCTTGCGGAGATTGTTACTCGAAAAAAAAGGAGGAAGAAGCCTAGTACGACATTTTTCATTGTTGCCAACAACAGCAATTCCTTCCTCTCTCTGGCGAGGGAGGGGACGGGGGAGGGTGTGTCCAACTGGCCTTTTGTGGTCGTCTTCATTGCTAAGATTGGTTTGCGTAGCAGGCAGAAACGATTTCTCTTCTCACTTCTGCGCGAGACAGCCCCACAGACATTATTAATACATCCGCTCTTGACAGTGCCTCAGTTGCTGCCGCCATCAATATGCATTGGCAATGGAAGAACAGGCCCAATTTATCAGACGCAGCCACTTCCGATAAAGTCGCACGCGTTAAGTGTAAGTGGCAGCTAAACAAATTTCTAAGGAGTGATGAGTAGGTTTTAATTTTCCGAAGGCCCATCTTATACGCGCTGCAGACTTCTTGCTGCCTTCTCGCCCAATTAAGCTTTCTACTCGTCGTCGTCGTCGTCGTCTTCGCAAATTGGCCTTGATGCTGCTGCTTTTGTTTTCTCGCTCCAGTGGTCTGTGGCGGTAACAGATTTTGTTCCAAGGAGGAGACTCAATTTCGAGTACGAACATCGACTTAATTTCCGAATTGCATCTACAGCACATCCGGAATCAGAAAGTAGGGGGTCTCACTCGGGGAATTGGTCGAGCTGTGACGTTCAGCACAGTCTGGTGACGTTCGGAGGAACGCCTGCGTCTGGCAACGGGCATCCTGCTCGTTGTGACGAGACCTGAAGCTACGGTGAGACGTCGGAACAACAGTACTGAAGTGGTTGAAATTTGAGTAATTTGAGGTTCATAAGTGCTTTTTTTCCCCACACAGAGAGCGAAATAAACAAGAAAGTCAGAAATCGCTGCCAGGCTGAACAGGTGCAAGCAGTGTGTGAGTGGGAGGTTGAATCAATGCGTCAGCTTTTACGCTGAGGGAGCACTCAAATGGGAGGTGCATACTCCAAACTTGAAACCTGACTTGTAGAATGTCTGTTACGCGATACTTTTTAAGTGTCTCACTTTAAAAGGCTCATACAAGTGAACTTTTAAATATCTACCGTACTTTCACTTCAATTTGTCCGTCATGCCTCAAACTGCCTGTACTAGCTAGAGGAAGAAGAACCTGGCAACCCCCTTCTAGGCTTCAGCCGCTCTTTGAAACAGCACTCCAAAATGACACAAGGAAGTTATTTTTTGAAGCGAAACTTTTTGCGAGCAAGTATGAGGTCTGTACTTGCTGCTCAAGTTGATCCTGCTTCAGCAGTACACATGTCATCAACGCCGTTAGAGTAGCGCACGCTAATGTCACGCGCACCTGGCATGGAGTGCTTGCACCCGTCGTCGGTATGCAAGAGCACTCATACAGTCAACGCTATAGCTGAGCTGACCGGCCGGAGAGGCCTGAAGACATCTCACCCGCGCTATCCAGTGCAGCTGCACTGCACGAACTGTATCTGTACCACTGACTCAAATCAGCGGTGAGCTTCAGAGAGCAGGTCAGGTTGGGTTAAGTTATTAAATTGCTGGTCACAACATCAAATGTAGCTGTCAGCTTTGACAAAGAAGGCGTAAACTCTGTCCGAAATATACAGTCCTTGGTCTCTTCAATACGGAGGAATGGGAGGAATGCGTGATGGTCTGTTTGGCGCGCACCGACCCCGACAACATCGGCCGATTCACCCCAGTTGGCATGGTGCAGAAGTGGCATTTTGCCTACTGTACGTAGGTATGAGCAGTTGAGGAACTTGCACCAACAGCATTAAGAAGACCATAAGACTCTTAAAAGCGGCTCATGCATGAAATTAATGAGGATCCATTAGTCCACAGGGAGGTACCCTTCTCATCTCACGCCCTTTATATTTTGCAAGATAAGCAAGTGATGCATAGAATATGCGTGTTTGTGCGTTTTCAGGCACAGAAAGAAGGAATGTAGGTGCTGCGATGAAGCGTTCAGATGCTGTCAAGCATGGATTTGTGGGTGCGAATTGTGAGGAGTTGTTGTGCAGGTTGGTGCGCTTGTCTGCGGAGCTGAAGTCATAGAAACTTTTCATCAAGAATAACAGAGACGCACGCACGCAAGCACGCAAGCACACTCACGCGCACGCACACAAACACAAACACACACTGCGTGTAAAGGTATGTTCAATTTAAGGTCCTACTACCCTCCTCCAATTCGAGTATCTAGGCACTTAACAACCGTAGGAAGTGAGTGAGTCTGAAGACGTCTTTTTCCATTTAAATGGTCCCTCCATTTCTTTTACACGAGAAAGCTTTTGTAATCCCACGTTTGTTACGCAATGGCATTGAATCCCCAAGACATTGCATGAGAACAAAGTATTCTTCATTTCTCTTGAAACAAGGCTGGAATGCACGCACGCAAAAGCTTCTTCTTCTGCGCTACGCGCCTCAAAAAACTTATTTTTTGTGCATACCGCACGTCTTTGCGGGGTGGACGACTGTGGGCATCATGCCTGACATGTGCGCACCCAGGTATGACCTCAACTACGCGCATCACGTTGTCACATGCAGCAGGTACAAAGGATGGCACACACAATCGTGTGACCGCGCTCTGTTGTCTGCATTGCGCTCCTCCTCCTTTATGAACTGACTACTTTCTGACCGAAAAATGTCCCCTTTTTTATTATTCAGCCGCTGCTTGAAGACCCTCTTGTTCCTATTCAGCCAGTGCGCCGAGCTCCTTCACACTATGCACCTGTCGGCAAGAAACAGCGAAGGCAGCTTAGCAGAGGGGCAGAGGACCGATAACGAAGAAGAAGAAAGTCTTTCCTATCGATTCCGTGCGTGCGCGCGGTCGACGAAATCAATTATCAACGTAACGAACCAGCCCAGGGAGAGCAGAAGACGTTCTGCTCCCCCTCCTCCTTCCCCATGTTGTCTCAGAAAGCAGAGGCCATTGTTATTCGCGGCAGAGCACAACCAAGGCAAAAGTGAAGCAAGCAACATGGGCCTTGGCTTGCATGCAGGGTGATAAAAGAGCAAAGAAATAGCGCCGCGACTGCGAAAGAATGCCAATGGGCCTGCGAGTTCTACACCGGGAAAAAAAAATAACAGAATTGGATATTCCTGGCAGGATTCTCAAAGGATGGCACTAATGTGGATGTCTGTGCTTTGTTCGTATATGATTTTCTTTGTACGTACAGCCGGAGGAAAGTTATATGAACCGTCAGCCTCGGAGATACCACTGACGTCAAGAACGCTGTTCAGCATCACGGATCGTGTCCACGCAGGTACTGTTTGCCTGCGTCATGCTTGCCTCCGTGCGTACGTACACATTTGTGTCCCGCCCCTTCAAAAAAAAAAAAAGTCACCTGTCAGACTAAGGAGCAATCTCTTAACTCCTCTCCACATTCTTACAGCCAGGTATGTCAGGTTGGCTCCGGCCATTATGTCTGAGACAAAAGGAGGAGAAAAGAAATTCTTACCTCAGATAACTTGGACGATCACAAAGGAAAAGTTAGAGGTTTGTCCGAGTTAGCAATCGTTTTCTCAAGCATGCCAGCAGCACCCCAAAGTTATGTGTTGTCTTCCTCTCCGTCTCTCCTTTCTACTTCTGCTATATCTCGAGCAATAAAGTCCGCATTGCCAATGCTCCGATGCCTTCTACGCACACAAAACCGGGCAAAACTTTATGTGAAACGCACACCTCTTCTTAGACGAGCTCTCCCTGCTCTCCGAGAAGGCTCTGTTGACTTTGACTCGCTTCGCGGGACGGTCGGGTCTTTTGAAGGAAGAAAGAGAGGAGAGAGAGGCGCGAAAGCTAAGAGGGAAAGAACGGGTACCTTTTTCTGTGTTGGTTCCTGTTATGAATTCGGAATGGAGTTATGGAAGGTTCCTCTTTCTTCCACAAGTTTAACATCAAATGTGACCGTGCACGTGCTGATCGGACGGGAGGAACCGGAGGAGAGGGGCCAGGGGTCGGGGACGAATGCAGCGGCGGCTTCGGGACAGGTGCAACGTTCATGGCCTTGGCAAATTTGCGGTCTGGGCCGCAGACACTCGGACGCACACTCGGTCAGTGTGCGTCCACTTGGACATTTGGCCAAGTCACTCGCTCACTCGCTCACTCACTCACTCAGTCAATCAATCAATCACGAGCAGAGTGCACTGGAGCCGGTATCTCGCCAGACCGGGGTGTAGCACTGTTCGTAGTATCGTAACGTCCTGTCAACATGTCTGCGATCGGTTTAAGTTACAGGTCCACATCGTGTAGACAATATTGACCGAGCTATCACAATGTGATGCCCTCCCCCCTTCAAAGCCGTCAAGAAGTTGGCCTACATACGGTAGGTGCCGAAGCTTTCCTTCACAAAAGTTGCTCTGCCTGTTAAAAACGATGCCTCGTAGACTTTTCTCCAGTTTTTAAAGACGTCAGTCAGAGCATGCCGATGTCCTAAGGTAGAAGAAGGATAGCAAAAGTCCTGGTGCCACTTTTATCAGTCTTCTTCGGCTGGAAAGCTTCGTATAATGCCACTTTATGCTCTGGTAAATCAAAGATTTTCTATAAAGACCTGGAAAACCCTACTCATGTAGCCAAATTTGAAAACCAAATGTTGCAAATCCCTTCAGATTCTTGGAGCAGAAGATTTTTTCCGATATACATTGGAAGAGCAAAGAGCATTTTTGAATAGTCTATCTATGTAATGCCAATACACTGAACTTTGAATCAACGCGGTTCATTAGATTTTTTTTTTCTTGAAGAAAAAGTCTGCAGTAATTCTGAAGTAACTTCCGCTAAATGCAATTTTATTCCCAGCGCACTGTAGCGTGCTCATCAAGGAAGCCCTGGAGTATTGGCAATGTAAACGCACGAGCAGCTGCAGTGTCAAGCATCATTTCAGTAGCCTTGAAAGGTTTTTTTCTCTCATACACACTGCTCATTTAGTGAGCCTTTGAAGGCCACTTTCGCACTTTTCAAACGGGAACGGCTGATTGGATGGTTGGATGCCTCCTTTCCCCCCAGTCAGTTTTCTCCATCCATGTCAATCCTTCACCTGTAAAAACTGCTGAACAACAACAAGAACCCTTGATTGTGCGGACGGGAACGAGGCACAAGTAGAAGTTTGCAGTAAATATAGGGGGGGCCAAAGTTTTTCATTCGGACGCGGAGGGTAATTGGCTGACGAAACAGCAGAAATGGTTTGAAGGCTGCTGTAGTTTTCGCAGGCAGCCCGCAGGGCTGCGTTAAAAAAAACCCCAGCAGCAGCAGCAAAAGCAAAGATTTGGAAAGAGCGAATTAGACGGAGGTAGGAGAAAAAAAGAGGTGAAAGTTTGAGCTTCCCTTTGGTTCTGGGTGGAAAAGAAACTTCATCTGTAGAATTCGCGCACTTATATACATACGAGCGTCGATCCAGCGTATCGCAGGTGCAAGCCCACATGCAACAATTCGTGCTTTTTAACTTTTTTCGTCATCCCAAGAGATTGACTAAGACAAGAGTCCGTGGAGTCTTCTTTGGTGAGATTAGCACATCTGAGACATTTACTTTTTTTTTTGTGCTGCGATAGCGAAAAAGCTTTGAATGACTAATTAAGTTCTCAGAGTGGAGGAAAAAGCTCCGTCATCGTGAGAACCGATACGTTTAAAGCTGAGTTTCTTTTTTTTTTTTTTAATCTTTCCATGCTCTATCCAGGCGTAGGGGTAGAACCATCTCTGCCGCCACTGTTGCCATTGCCAATATGAATATTTATAGGCCACTCAGTCTGAAATAGCATGTGTGTGTGTGTGTGTGCACTCCGCAAACTTGAATAGTGGGGAAGATATGCATTAGGGATGTAGGAGTAAGCAATATGTAGAATAGGAGGAGAGGGTCTTACTTACATCCCTCTCATGACTGGCACAGGAGGGAAGAAAGCAAGCTCTGGCTGGTGCCAAAGGTAGCAGTTGTGAGATATCCGGATAATAAATTGCAGCCGCCAGAGAAGAGGTGGGACGAGACTGGCATGGAGCGAGACGGGTGCGATCTTGAACGACCAATGATGCCGTCGACTTGAGTCTGGGGTGCGTCGACGCCGCCCGCCGGGTGCGCGCACCCGCCGGCCGTCAATTGCCCTGGCTCATGGCAGTTTGACGACTCTTCCCAGAGACATTATAATGAAGTAACCCTGACTTTCAGTGTCCTTCACTGCCTCTCCCCATCTTCTCTATCTTTTCTTCCACGTTGCAGCTCTCTTTTGTGTCCGCGGTAGCCAATAAAAGAAAGAGATGAGAGAAGGGAGAGGAGGAAAAGAGGAGATGGGATTTCATGCTCTTACACGTGGCAGCCAAGGGGGAGAATCATGAGAGTTTCAGTGAAGATAAAGAAGTCCTCTTGCAAGCACATACGGTAAGTACCTTCTGCACGTACTCGTCCATGGCGCTGGAGAGGATAAGAAACGCGAGATGGGGGAAATGGAGGACGAGAAAAAACTCCCTAATTTAGAACAATATATTGCAAAAAAAAAGTTCTGGCTTCTCCTCTTACAGCACTGTGTGCATCGTGTCAAAGCGAGCAGAAAAAAATGTGCGCTCCCCCCTCCCTCCGGAATGAGGACAGTATGTGCGTACAATGCAAATAAAGGAAATCTGTGCTGCGCCGACTACGTAACAGTCGAACAAAAGAACTGTGTAGGGACGCCGATAAAACATGGATTGAATTCTCTGCATGCACGTAGATTGGATGAGAAAAAAACTGAAATCAATATCGGTTTTTTTAGTGTTGAGGTTTGTTTCGGGAGTGAAATTTTAAGCAGTGAGAGCTCCGTCGACACGACTTTCATATTCATTGTGATGCAGTAATTCTGTTGAGTGCTGTAACAGTTTGCTGCGGCGCTTTCGCGCAGCTCCAGTTGAAAATTCTTGGAATGCACTCTTAACATGCAGTTGCATTACGGCAGAACTGTTTTTTGGGCGCAGCGTAGATGGCGAACATTGCAAAGTGTCTGAAGAGGAGTACATTTGTGGGGTCTGGGAGCTGCTTGTTCACTAATTCGTCTGAAGAAAGGCTTCTCTTTGTCGAAAAGTGACGTCACCCCAAGCATGTGATGATCAGTCAGAGCTGGACGAGACGGTTCTCAATGTTTCAGCTCGATGGACAGGTAAGAGGCCTTAACCTCTTCCCCAACAATTGTTCAGGGAAAATCGTTACCTCTTCAGACGTTTTTTTCTTTTCATTTGGGTTTCATGCGGCCTTTTCCATGCTGATTATGAAGAAAACTCTTTTGTTTCATTTTTTCCTCAAAAAATAGCACACAGTGATTGCCATAGCAAAACTAATCCGCCAGGTATACGATTTGATGAGAAGATATACGTAGAATGGCTTAGCAAAGTAATTGGTTTTTGAAGTGTTGGAGAAGTATTCTCGTCGACGACTGAAAAAGTAACATTGGATGAAAACGCGTATACTCGTTTCTGACGGGGAAGATGGTAATTAGAGAGCCTCTGCTCTGGTGGTGGAATTTCTTGTCTAGGTACTCTGAAAACCACGCAAAGAAAGTGACCATTCACCCAACCTCCCTAACGGACACACGCCGAGAGTGAGATCATACACGTGCCATAGGTACGTAGGTGCCCATAGTGTGTATGTACTGGTGTGCATATCCACCACATGAACAGTGTCGACGGCATTAGTATGGCTGTAACTCGATGTTTGTATGCGCTGCTTTCAGGATCATCCACGGTGCACAACAGCACTGCTCAACATCGCGGAATGAACTGCAGTAAAGATTGTAAAGCTCTTAAGTGCGTACGGCATGAGTGACGGCTCCGCATGCGCACACAACCCTTCTTTTTGGCGATACCTGATAAGAGTGTTTGCTCCCCCACACACAAAAAAAACCGCACAATTCCTGTAGCTACGTAGGAGAGGATTACGATGTAGATAGCAACTTCCTGTGACCCTCCTCAGACCTACTCTTATGCATGCATACTTTGTCAACTGCGGAGCAAAGCATCGAATTACCTGCAATGACGCTGCTTCAGGAAGGATAAGTGAGCCATTTCGTATCAAATACGTGCATTCAGAACATGAATGAAATGAGATGTGAGGCAGGTATAATGATGTCACTGACGAGCATACCTGAGTGAAAAACAAGTTTATCTTGCATTTACGAGATACCATTGATAGAAGTTGGTCTGCTTTGTATGTGCACATACATATTATTAGATACACAAGCTTTCATAATGACACATACTCGGGATTGTTCTGTTCATCACCCTCCATGGCTCGCTGTTCTGTGGAACAGCTGTTCACCACTGACACCACTGGAGTGTTCAGGGTGGGTGTCAACAAGGGGACCACTGGGGTGGCAATGCTGGCCAGCGAGGGCACGCCAATTGGGGTCAGACCTGTCGTTACAGAGTCAAATCCCAAACTTGATGGGTGAATCACTGACGATGGAGTCTCTATAGCCACGTTGCTGCTCGAGGAAGATGCAGGAGACGTAGAGGAAGGGATTGCCAGTGTCATGGGTCGCTTGGGAGGGTTGTCACAGACTTTCACATTATCCTCCAGCATAACACTGGGCAGGGGATCACTCGCTATGGCCACTGCCAGAGGCTGCTGAGGCAGTTGGAGCTTGCAGAGAGGCATGTGAGCTTGCAGGACATACTCCAGATCCTCCTTCTCGGCTTTCAGCTTCTGAATCTCTTCCTCGAGTAGTCTCCTGTTAGCCTCGTGCTCTTCGACTTCCTGCAGGAGAGAGTTGGTCTGGTCCACTCTGCGTTTGCGACAACGAGCTGCAGCTTCCTTGTTCCTCTGGCGGCGGAGGCGAATTCGCTCAGCCTCTTCCAGACTCGGACCATCATCTTTGCTGCTGCCACCGCGAGAGCCTTGGGCGACGGGCTTACGACCTCCACGACGGTGTGGAGCCGCTGGTCTCTTGGGAGGAGAGGACATGATAACAGAGGACACGTAGTCGTCATTGCTCTTCCTCTTCGCCACGCTCCTGCGGGTCCGCATTGTATATGGGAGTCGATTCTCTTCAACTTCCCTAGTGCTGTTCTCGTCTTCCTCCTCCTCCTTGACATTGTCCTCATTGACACCTGCCATCACAAAGTTTTTGACAGAGGCACACTCAGCAGGCGAGATGACGGTCGTGGTGCCACCACCCCAGATGTTTTTGCTGTTCACAAACGAGGTTTTGGGGGTCTCGGTGGCCACGAGATTGCCCTTCTTGAGCGAGGGCAGGTGATGGAGACATTCTTCACTCTCCAGGAACTGAGTGATGCCCTTCATGGTGGTCGGCGTCAACGCAATCTTGGTGGGCATGTTGACGCAGGTCTCGGGCTTCATGCCTTTCTGGGCTTGAAGAGAGATATGAAACGTTTCCCGTCTGGAATGTCGGTTTTCTGCCTTCTTCATCGTTGTTATCGTGCCTCTGCTGGGCCGAGTTGGGCATGTAGCGGGCCGGTAACTCATCGAGTTCTGTCATCACACTTCATTCCACGGTCTTGAGGGTGGAAAAGCTGAAAACACATCCTCGCCAAGCAAAGTCTGACGATGTGAACCTTTTAGAGGGGCTTCCTGTGCATTTACCTATGATACAAACCACTGGGCTCATATGCAACAGTTCATCAAACTTATATGCTGGTACACTGCATGAGAGAATCCTCTCAAGCCGGCGTCGAACCTCTTCGGGTCGATTCACTCTACATTTCCAGAACCGGTGCGACCGATAGAGAGCGCGAGTTTCGAGCGCGCGCGCTCGGGGATTTCCGTCACTCTCGGTCGACCTTCCCGTGTGACGTCACGAACACGGAGTAGACGTCCGACGAGGACAGATTTCATCCGAAGCCCATTTTGCTGGTGTTGTCGAAAAGATGTGTCCGCTCACTTTGGCCTCAGGTCGGAGGGGTCCGCATCTCGGGCTAAAGGTGGTAGGGAACTCTTCTTTCCTTGGGTCTGGGACTTTCCCAATGTCCTCCCTGCTTTCACCCGGGGGAAAGCGACTCCAGCACCGCGTGTGGTTGTTGCTTTGCTTGTATGACTCACAAAATAAGTCTCAGGTCGATGCCGGCCACAGGCTGGGGCAGGAAGGAGGAGAGAGCCAACAGCATGACAAGTGGAGGAATGTGAAAGCTTCCTTCTCCACGTGTCCCAAATGTGCGTACGCCTGGATGAGTCAGGGTGCGACAAACACACTTGCTCCATTGTGGCCACTCAAGCCCGAGCTCAAAACAGTCTTACCTATCGTTTTCTGCTTTGTGTCTGCAAGTACAGAAGGGATGAATCATTGGTCCAGCATGCAATAAAGGTTTCTCATTTACCTACTTCTGTGCGTACGCGTGCTTGCGCGTGTGACGCGCTGTTGTGCAGACAAATCAAGCAATTTCGTTGCTGTCGCAGTTGGTCCACAATTTTTCGATTACACCGATGAAATGGACTTCGGAAGATATCTGGTCTGTCGCACTCAACCTCGACAAGTATACACTACCACCTGTACACACAGACGACGAAGCCTTACGTGTGTTGATTTTATTTACCTATGTTTGGACTGTTGCTGTTGGCTTTCAGGGGGAGCTCTTCCTTCTCATTCAAGAGTTCAGCCACTTAGTCTTCAATCATGCTGAGGTCGTGGGCGACATGTGAACAAGAAAAGGTGCTTTGGGAGATCTTCTTAAATACTCCACTGTTCTTTCAAATTGTTTGCTTTTTGTATTTACCCTGAATCACCAAGAAATGTTCAAGACTACGCAGATTTTTTCATTTTGCTTGCCCAACAGAAGGGTTGCCAGCTTTGTTCCAGATGATTCAATAGAGTACAGCTACCTTATACTGAAATGGGCGAGAACATTGCCATGCAACTGAATTAGGTGACCAGAAGCAATAATGTTTTCAAAATGGGAAGCACTCGCGTAAAATTACCAAAATAATTAAAAAATCTACAATCGAAGCCCCTTACATCGGGGTCGGCGGCAAGAGCAGCTTGGTAAATTATTGCTCTTATGCTCCGGAGTGTGGAAGACGTGACACGGATAACAGACTCAGAAACTGGTCAAAATCAGTTCCTCCATCCATCCACGCATCCCCACCGACTTTTTGCGCGCGAACTCACACTGAGATTCACGGAATTTAAAAACAGCTCTAAAAAAACAAGAGAAAAGATTTCTCCATCACTGACAAGAAAGATCTACGGGAACGAGGCTTTTTCCGTGCTTCGTTCTCCGGAAGAAAAGTGCAGCGAAGTCTTAATCAGAATCTAACACAACGCACTTTTATTCGTCTGTAAACCAGTAATTTGCCAGTTCTCCTGCCTTTTTCTGTCCTTCTGGGGAAGTTCCAGTGTGGTACAGTTATGAGAAACAAAACTCCTAATATCAAAGTGTCCCTATTAAGCGTGTTCCACTGTACACTACTTGATTTCGAAATGGCCGTCAGAAAAAATATCCCAATTGGTGGCATAAACGACGGAAATAGAAGACGCTTCTGCTTTTACAAAAGGCATCCATATTCTTCTCATTTAAAAAACTCACATGTTCAAAAATATCCACTCATTTAGCACAGCATTAGCAGGAAGAGGACTTGATACTGTGAATGCGTTCGCAAAAGTCCTATTGTTAGCTTTGTCATTGGAGAGCACAGCCAACTTGAAAAATAACGTAGTTGGCAAATAACTTATGCCAAACCCACGGTTCTTGATTAAACTGAAGTTTGCAAAAGCAAAGTTCGACTGTACAATGTACGACTGTAGTACGTGTGTAAAGTAATTTATTAGTGCTCACTTCCGATCATGTCTGGTTCATAAGTAAACTGCGCACAAGCATCAGAATAGACGGACTCGACCTTTGTCCGACTGTCGTCATAAGTGCTTCTTATCTTACAAACGTAGACATTGTTCGTGATGTGACACGGGATCAAAGGTGGTCAAGAAATACGTGTCCCAATTCCTAGACACTTGTTTTAGCATGTCTTCCTGCTATTCTTCTATTGGAGGATTTCCTTCAGACGGGACTCCATCTCCGAAACATCGTGTCCAAAAGGCCCCTTCGCCCCTTCATACAAGACTTTGTCGTCCTTCAAGATGTACAACCTCTCGGGGAGAGCGCCGTAGGCGTAGTTGGCTTCGTTCGTCATAGTGTCTACTACTACGGGACATGGAGGGTCATCGTCGAGCTCTTTCACCAGCACATTCGCTGCGTCCAAGCGAGACTCCAGGGTTTTGTGGGTGACGATTTTGTAGTTGTCCCGAATGTGCCCTCGCTCATCGGGATGAGCCTCCTCGATGTAGACGAGAAGAAAGTCGGCCTTGTTGGAGAATTTATCGCAGATGCGAGTGAACCTGTCAAGGAGAAAGTCAGTCACGTTGCATGCACTGTGTGTACCCATGGTGCGATCGAAGTGGCTTAACATTTATGCATACCTCGAAGGGTCTCTCACGGGAATGTGATATGCTCGACCTCACCAAGAACAATATGGTCGGCAAGTAGAGACTCTACGTTAAATCTCGTTTTCCTTCCAAAATACTAATTTATGTTCTACTGCAGAGATACCCGGCATTGCTCTAGTCACCAAGCACTCAAGGCCACCACGCGCTACGTGTCGTCCATACGCTCTGCACCCCGATCCTCTCCGTTTTGTTTCACTTTAGGGAAACTACGTAATCTACTGTCCAGTGCTAATTTCTTTTTTGCCCAAAGCACATCGAGATTACCCTCGCACCGGTTCTGCACCAAATTGTTGGTATGTGCTGAGGCACCACCTTGCTGGAAGAGGGAGGTGAGGTGTTTCTGTAGCCAACTGAATCAACCTACGCTGGAATTGGATGTATCTTCCTCTAAAAGACTTTACTCATGAACTTTCTGAGATGATTTCTTAAAAAAGTACAACATAACATGTCAGCGCAACTGCTTAATTTTTGGGGTCGTCAACCACCTATGCACTTGAGCGTTGCACCATCCTGGAAGATAAGCAGTGCACGACTCTTGTGCAGGGCAACTAATGCACCCTTATCTTTTAACCTCGCTCAGAGCGCAGAACAGCGCAACCTGGATACACATTTTTCGTACTTACAATAAACTGACAAATTTGTCGCCAAAATCTGGTCAAGAGTTTCATGCAGCTCTGAAGTCCTGATGAAGTGTTGCTAAGAACCGTAAAAAAGGTCGTCCATGGACTTGTTAGCTGGGACACTGAATTGTTAAGCTAATTCGATCACACCCAGAAGAACGTACAATGTGTATCACGCACCTCTCCATCGAGGCCATGTACGGGGGTCAGGTGCAACTGCCGAAATTCAACACAAGAGGCCGACCCTTCTTCTGATAATCCAGCAAGTGTTTGACCTTTTTCGTGACGAGGTCAATCACTTCTGGATTTGGAGCTGGCCCGTTCAGCTCTGCAGTCTTGGAGTTGGAGATGTAATTCGCTTTTAACTGATTCCTAAGGAACTCATAGGGATTAAATAAAAAATTTTCCGCGGTTGACAAGTCAGGCATGTCGTCGTCCTCATTTGCACGAAATTTCTTGTACAAGAAGTGGACGAAGCTAGGAGACACTTTGTAGAGCGCACTGACGATGACGACCGGGATGGAGATCAACAGCACCCACGAGATCGCCAAAACGAGGCTGCTTGCTCTTCTCACCACCTCCATGTTGCATGTCTGCAGAGCAACTGAGTCAACCCTTTCTCACTCGCTGACTTATAAATGATTTCCGTACACGGCAGCACAACTCAACCTGAATCAGTAGCAACAAAAGACATTTCACGGGTCACGGTGTACGGGACTGCTTACTCAGCGATTACGCAATGTCGTGCAGCGCAGCATCCGAACGGTCGGTGGCGAATTGCCTGCCCAAGCTCCTCGTATCTGTGGAGACGTCCTCTGATAAGTTATTTGTGCCTGAGAAATAAAGTCTACCTATCGATATAAAGCAAAGCCTCCGTTTGTACTCTGTGTGTATGTGGGGGGGGGGGGGGGGCTGGGGGGTTGATGTGCGTATGGGTGTGTGTCTGCCTGTCAGGCTATGGGCGCCCCAACCACCCCACCGAACGTCACCAAATTTGGTCAGCAGACGCTACGCATCAGATGGTCGGAAGTGATCGCGCCACACCATAGGTCTGAGCCACTTTTGAGGCCGAAATCGAGGTCCAACGTTACATTTACCGCATGTATCAGTAAGTATCTATGGCAAGAGGAGGGGAGGTAAGAAGGTCAGTAGGGGTGGACACTGAGCCGGGCAACCCAGCAAGCCAAACTGCAGCTCGACCCGTCAACTGATGGCCCGCTGCCGTCGCTAAGCTTGGGGGGGAGTGAAAAGTGTCAGTTTCAAAAGTAAAAACAAAATTGAGCCGATCCGGGTGCAAAGTGAGTGTGAAGTGCGAGATCAGCTTCATGTTGAGCGGGTCGAGTCTGCTATTGCTTCGTATTTTCCCTACCCAACGAAGTGGTAAATTGATTTACCGAACGGTACAGATACTATTGTAGCACGAGTAGAGCCGAAACTATGGAGTCATCTATGCCATCGATACTGTTTCTCAGCCTTGAAGCATATGGGAAACTTGTAGCATATGGGAAAGCTGAACTGTGGTCATCTGTTGCGTCTGTCACCACAAATACAGTGGCCTGGTAATGTGAAGGACAGTAATCTGATTTGGTTTGACCGATCCATCTGGGGTTCACTGATGATTTGATACAAGTACCACATTTGAGGATTTGAGACTTTTGTAGGTGATCCCACCTAACCCTTTTAAGTACATACGTGTATGTACATATGAAGGCGCAAGAAAGCGGATAAGTAGCTCTTTTCTACTTGATTTACGCAGGTAGACTTATTTTTTCCTACTGACCGCAGGAACCAAGGTAGATCGAGAAAAACAATTCCTAATTCGCTTGTTCAGACAAAAATCAGTGGAGGGCAAAAGCATTCACAGCGACTCACCGGTCATCTTACAGTCGCTTTGGGTCGGTCATCTCGGACACAACTCTCTTGTCCTCATTTAAAGAGTGGAACATACTGCGTAAGCAGGTATGGTGTACTTAAGTCAAGGTACATTCTTGTCGATTTAAGATAGCTCACATTACTCAAGTGAGGCCTATTGTTGGGACCCCTCAGTCCCACCATTCCAACAACAATTTTTTGTGACCAGAAGAAGACATTTCCAGTGACTTTTTGGTCAATTTCAAATAGTGTGTATGATGTCTCATTCAGTCAATTTGTCCTCAAATTAATTGCTCAGGCCTATGCAACATGCTCACAGGATCAATGGGTGGGGACTATTGAAATAGTAGAAGTTTTGTTAAAAAAGTTCTTTTCAAGGGGGTGCCAATCTAAAAAATGTGCGGGTAAGTGCACACTATTGAAAACTGGCAAAATTGCATCTCCGCCCCCCCCCCCCTTTAACCTGATTTTTTCTGGTGTTGATGTTTGCAAAGTTGTTGATCTCGTAATTCTACACAGGTCCATACGTAACATGCGACCTCTGTTCTGGACAATGTTCACCCTTGCCTTTGCCCGCGCAATCGCTGACCAAGGTGTGCTGATGCCACCGGGCTTGCTCATTGGGGCAGGCTACTGGGGGATGTCGGACACAGATTTGTGAGTAACATATGCACTGCATAACGCGGCAGCCCTGTAACTTAAACACGGTCAATAAAACTTTTCCATTCAACATTTGTGGCACTGCCACATCAGCAAAGCTTCAGAGGTGCTCACATCGTTGGTCTATCCTGGGTCCTTGAGCAGTGATGCGAGGTCACTGGCACGAACCTTCTTCGGACTTGAACACGATACAGTTATGAAGGTAACAACCAAACCAATTCCTGTCCATCTCCTAATTATTGTCAATATATTTCCTTTCAGTCGCTGTTTGTTAAGTTGCTCGAGTTTGCCGCTGCTATTTTAGGAGATATTATCTATGCTTCTCCTTCTCCTAATGGATTCTATTAAGAAGGACTCCTGGGATGTCAGAATAATTGTATTTTTGCACTGAGTACAAAGGAATGGAATTGCCAACTTGCCTTAATTTTCAATGCACATACAGGTACAGGTTGGATATAACAGAAATGTAAATACAAATGTATGACGTACATGATGAATTATGCCGTAGCATCATTAATGCTTCTGACTATTCGCACAGCCTTCTTGTTACATGTAGAACTAGTTTGTTTTTCTAAAGTCATCTTACTAGCCCCGTGATGATTGTCACAGTCCACTTGATGATGGCAGAGGTCATGACAATGGCGCCAACTAGGATCACGATGGACATCACGCAAACGAACAGAAAAACAGCAAGTGGCAGCAAGCACAACTCCTGCACCAGGGGATACTTTTCTCTGCAGAGAGAGGACACTACGCAAAAGACCAGGACCACGTCTGTGCGAGTGAGAATGGAATGAAAGTTGAATGATCAGCACGGTAATGATGCCAAACTTACCCGACAAGTCCTCCATCGTGACGAGCACTGAGCACTCAGGGAAGTGTAGCGTACTATGGAGCTTGAATCTTCGAACAAAGTGCAATGCTGACCAAGTCTAAAGTCAAACTTGATAAAAAAAATCTAAAAGATGGAAGGAAAAAATCCCCTAGTCTCATGACGCAGGCAGAGGTAATCATTTATTTGTATATCGGAGAGGCTCGAGGATGGTCAGTGCTTCAAAATGAAGATTTTTCTTTGCGTTGCACTCTTATGGCTATCGTTTGATGCAGCAAACTACTGATTTCTATCAGTGGCAACAAGTGGACGGAAGCCACTGTAAGGCACACACAGTAAAAACCCTGGTAATTCGCCTACAGCTTTTGGTAGATGTGTTCACTGATGCTTGTTACTCTTATCTGCTGAGTTTCTGACCTTAAATCTTACGTGCTGCAACACTGTACGCACGTACTTACTGCATCATTTAACACTGACATTTCTGCTGATTGGCTGAACAATGCTCACTTGCGTGCCCTCTCCGTACCAGCACACTCACATACACACCCGTACGCACGCACGCACACACGAAGTCGCCGAAGCAGCTTCGTGAAGGATGATTTTTTTATGCCTAACACAAACTTGCGCAGTTGCTGTTGGGAGCGCCACTGAGAAAAACGTGCGGTTGCGTGACCCATGCTGAATCTTCCGCGTGAAGATTAAGACCAACACAGATATTTCTATGATGCCCAGTTATTGCACACCAATTCAAAGGACAATGTCCATGAGGTGTCTAGAGGGATGAACAACGTACGCAATGCTTCATGCTCTCATATGGGCTGTAGGTGATTCTTGGTCAGTCAGTCGACAATTGTGCTGCAGGCCGATGCATTGTGCTCAAGACGCCACCTTAGTTTAATCCTTTACATAATGAGATGACGTATTTAGACAACGAGGGAGATATCTTCCATATAATCAGCTGCCGCCTTGATCACAATCATGAGGTCTGAGACGTGCTTGCGCAGCATTTGTTTTCTCTCCTCCTTCTCGTCGGATCCGTCTACGAGCTGGTCGAATCCATACAGCAGGTCTGAGATGCCCGGGAATGCGTCCGAGCTGTACGAGTTGAATTCTGATGGGGAGATGATGGCGTGTAGGCTATCAGGGCGGTTCGGCAGTCCAAAGGGCAGCAGCAAAGACCGATCCACCTTGCTGCTCTGGTCGTTGAGGGCGCGAGTCAGTAAGGGATTGGAGCTTGCCGCGGAACGGAGGGACTCGAACCTGAACAAATTGGTAGACAGACATTGTCGTGCAAAAAGGAGCAACATGCAAAAACAAAAACAAAACAAGCAAGCAAGAAAAAGGAAATGGACAGCGCTCGACGTGGGGGCTTAGGCATGAGAGTCCCCAGGACAAAATTTCATCACATTTTGCCAAATAGCAGCCACGAAAAACTGTCAAAATAGCCCCTGCAGCCATGGGGAGATCCATGGGTTGCTGTAGTTCGAGCTCCCCTGCACCACAATGGGCCGTCATAACGTTGCCAATGGTGCTTCATCTTGCAAGCGATGTTTGAATAACAAATTCCGCGTGGAGATTCCACTTGAAGACGCTTAGTGCAGCATATTTACTCAATTTCTCTCCACGGAAGTTCCGTACCACCAGGTCTGTGCCGCATAGGAGGATGGGATCTGTAAAGAAACGTTCAGGTTCTGGACGGCACAAACCTATCTCTCCACAGGGTGGTGGCCTCTTCAAAGCGGTCAATCATCTCTACCCAATGCTGTGTGTCGATATCCTCATCCAGCAGCTGGTCTATCTGTCCTCCGTCCTTAAGCGCCTGCACACCCTCTCGCATCACCCTCACGTATTCCTCGGGGCGGAAGTCCATCAAGTTGACGTCGGACAACTGACGGGTCAAGATCAGGGTCAAGGCGGCACAGGTCTGCTGCAAGGTGAAGTCGGGGTCCACTATCTCGTCTACGAGACGGAAGGTCTCAAAGCTGGAACCGGTTACTACATGTATTATTGAGACATCCAGTAAAGTGTGCTTACTCATGCCGTTACTTTCCGTCTGCTTTAGAGCTAGTGTGCGAGCATTGAGTTCCCTGTTGTTATCATTACGGCATAAATATTTGTGTTGTGCACTAATTCATACTTACGCTGTGTGATAAGCGGGATAACTAGTGGAAGCCAATCCGGGATATATGTGCCAATCGTCCCGAAAAGACAAGTCAACCACAGGAATTCCCAAGAGGTATATGAATGAGGCATGGTCACTACCAGCTCCTGAATGACAAACTAATTAGTTCAGCTTTCTGCAGCCCTTTCAAAGGGAAGCTTTTTCCACTGTACTTTCCTGGAAGTCTGATGCTCGGTCCGGATCCTCCTTCAATCTCTTGCGTCCATCTTTCCCAAAAGTCATAATAACTCTCGCTGTTGTCAAACGGACTCGGCACCAACTTGGTTGCCTCCAAAACCTGTACATGATCACGCTTGTAGCATGAATGTCAAAACACATTCACTTGCCTCCAAAAGTGTTTGAACACCTGTCAGAGGGACGAAAATACTGAAATGTCGTGCGTTTTTGGAAGCATTTGCAATTTTTTTTGACCACTCAAGGGGAACACCTCCCGCCAGACCTCACCCCTGTGTCTGTGGCTTCACCACCACCCACCTGCCGCCACCGTGGCAGCAAGTCCCTCTTTGAGGATGTGCATACGTATTTGAACACTTTTTCCTGCTGCTGTAACTTCCTTAATAATGCAGCTACATGAACTGTATTTACATTGTTGGAAAGCTTAAAGTCTCAGCAGTTGAACTTATTACATTTATTTTCAGAGAAATTGCATATAAAAGGCAGCGCTGGCCATTTTGTCAATGCAGTTAACTTGTCCTCTGTACTAAATAGAATCATGCAAAACTCCATCAATATTGAAACTACACAAACTATACATACATTGTAGGTATACTATACTTATATTGTTGGAAAGCTTGAAGACTTAGCAGTTGAACTTTTCACTTTACTTTGAATGAAATTGCATATT